>Ga0137430_1000050_pt1 | contig 42247 bp, 53 predicted proteins | sample EasRivERMZT754_2_FD_104651 | JGI IMG/M metagenome (GOLD analysis project Ga0137430, IMG submission 104651) | Soil microbial communities from meander-bound floodplain in the East River, Colorado, USA - East River MetaG ERMZT754_2 | ecosystem: Environmental > Terrestrial > Soil > Floodplain ...
CCCACTGTACTCGATAAAAACTGTGATAACTTCTTGATGGAATCTGCCATTGAAGGCGAATCAGAAACATACAAATTTCTTTATTTACAAGATTCATCTACTCCACGTCGTTACGTGTTGCGTGTTCCACCAGAAGTAACAAAGGTTCGTGAAGCAATTGCATGGACATTCGATATGACAGCGGACGAATATGCTCCAACAGTAGAGACTTAAATGTCCGTAAAGGATATATGGTTTATTGTTATAATTCTACTTTTATTCTTGGGTTTAACACTACAGTATTCACTAGGTTATCTTAAGGTGGAAGATGATTGTATAGAGAGGCGTGAGATAGCTTCATCGCAAAAAGGCCCAGAAGATGATCGTACACAAACTCTAACAGAAATAAAGACAAGGGATTGTAAATGAATAATCTAACGCATAGATTCGCAGAAGAAGTACATGATTTATCAATTAAACTTCAGTACGCCATAGATCATATGACACTTGAGGAACATTGTTATACGTTTCCTGATGGTGATACATGGTGGCAAACTGGTCACGAACCTAAATCAGTGAGTGCACTTGATCAACTTAGAAACATACCTATTAATGAGCTTCCAACAATAAGATTACTATTTGAAGGGTGTAAGGAATCTTCATCTATCGAAGATTTAAGAATAGTGATTCATTACGCTCTTGGAGAGTTAGATCGTACTCAAGAATCGATTCGTAGATGGGATGAATTCGGTCACAATCACAGTCACATGGATATGAATACATCTATTTCTGGCAAAGGCCCGCGAGTTTAAGTAAAAGAAAGGAAGCAATTTCTAAATGATAGCTTCTGTCGTTGAAAGAGCCACTTTCAAGCGGTGCCGTCGTAAGTGGTGGTTAACATCAGATACTCAGGAAAATCTTGAGCCTATAGCATTAGCTCCCGCTCTATTGCTTGGTGGTATGATTCAGGAAGCATTAAGTTACTGGACAGAACGCCCTGATTCTGATCCAGTAGAGAGCTTCGCTAAGCTTAGCGAGAACGCTATAATTAAGTATAGCGATTTATACTATGAGCGCCATGAATTTCCTATCAGTGACCTTGAATTAGATGAAGTTTACAAGGTCATTGAATTAGGCATGGCGATGACGACTAATTATCGCGATTATTATAAAGCCCCACTACCCGCAGGTTTCCATGTAATACAAACCGAACAGCGTATGCTTGTTGATATTCCCAACACTGAACACTGGGAATGCAACAATTGCGGATATGTCTATTACGATGTAGATGTAAATTGGAAGCCCGATGATATACTTCTATGTCAAGATGGCTGTATGCAACCAATGGTAACATGGCAATCTCATAAACTACGTGGTACACTTGATAGCCTGCTACAAAACAAAGATGGTCGGGTGTTCCCGCTAGAGCGTAAAACTTACGCCGCCCGCCCAGAAGTATCGAAGTTACAGCACGATGATCAGATGCTTGCATATGATTGGATGATTTCTAAAATCTATCCGAATCAAGTTGGTGGTACGCTGTATGATGGTTTATGGAAACGAGCTGCACCACCCAATACTAAAAGCAGTCGTACTGGACAAAAGAATACAATAGAGGATTTGTTTTATCGTGATATTTTCTATCGACCACAAGCTGAACGTGATGAGTTTGAGGCTCTATTAGCTATAGAAGTTAACGATATGTGTCGAGCTAAACAGGAACAAGCTTACTACATTAATCGTCAATGGATGGGCTGCTTTGATTGCGGCGTAGAAAAACTTTGTAGTGCAATGAGTCGCGGTGAGGACACTACGTATATACGTGAAACATACTACCATCCTCGACCAAGTGAAGGTTTTATGTTGTTCGAAATGGAAGCTGAATAGTGTCTAGAACGACAAAAGAAATTGATGTTATAATTAAGCGAAAGTTAGATGTTATAACGTGCGATTTTTGTGGGAAAGAATGGGCCGTATCTAGAAGAGATATAGCCGATCCTGAAGTTCCAGAAGTAGAGTTTTTACAAATAATTAAACATTCATCCAATGACTCTATTGCATGGGATGATATGTTACAAGGTGAATTCTGCTCCTTAACCTGCTTACAGAGTTGGACATATCGTATAACAGGTTGGCAGTGAAATCAATTCCAATACTCAAGTATGATCCCAAAGTTGTAGTTGTATGTCCATTAATACATGATAACCCTAGTATTCATTTGCTAATTGAAGAGCAGTTAGATTGGGAGTGGATAGCTACTATTAATACTCCTGATAACCATCTAACGTTTAGCATGGTTCATAGAATGCCAATGCGAATATTAGATTATACTGTAACTATGGACATGCAACGACCTCGAAAGTTTTACAAACAAAAAGTTAAAGAACCAATACTTCCATTAAAAACACGTGATGTGTGGATCGAGGATTGCGACATGTTTTACATGAAACGACAAAAGGTGGTACGCATATAATGGTTCGTCCTGCTATAACACAAGAAAACAAATCTAGTTTTGGCGGACTACAAATCCGATACACGGATGATATTAAAGAAGTCGGTACTAACTGGACATTGTTCGGGCCTGCTGGGGCCGGTAAGAGCACATTTCCCTTACCATTAGCAGAAAGTGAAGAATTTGGCCCATTGTTTTATGTAGCAAGTGGTTCTGGTTTAAGTGTTGTTCAACACAAACATATACCCTATATTATCCCTGAAAAGTGGCAAGATTTACAGCGTGTTCTTGACGAATGCAAGAAATGTACACCAGAAAGTATGCCGCCATTTAAGGCTATAGCTCTTGACAACTTGAGCGAATTCATAGTGTTAGCACGATGGCATGTCTGTCCTATCAATGGTTACCCAGAAGGTACTAATGCGTTGCGTGATTGGAATAAGATCACGCAGATGGTAATCACCTATGTGCGTGAATGGCGTGATCTTACGGAACAGTTACCCATACACGTATTCTTTATGGCATGGGATTCAGATGAACGGGGTACTGCAAGTGGTGCAGGTAAATTAACTATCGATCTTAATCCTGCACTGCAAAAAGCATACCCCGGTATAGTTGACACGATAGGTCATATTAGTGTGCCTAACCATGATCCTGATCATCGTGTTGTTAACTTTACACCTGATATGAAAGCCATTACTAAGTTCCGTCGTAATCCCTCAGCTAATGCGCGTAAGATTCCGTACGAAGTGTACTACGGACTCGACAATTTGCCAATCGTAGATATTCTAAAAGTTATGCGCCACGATGATGTGTGGCCTGCCGATAAATACAAGCGACCTAATCGTGGTGAATAAAACAACCATTGGTCATAACGATGAGTACGTATTTACAAGTTATGATAACTTCTATGATCAAAATGGTGATCCTGTAGTTACATTGTGGTTCTCACGTAATGGTCGTATAGCAGCATCAAAACAAATGAGCTTAGCCAATCATATGTTATGGCGTTTCAAACGTGTTGCTATAATTATGGGAGCTAACCCTTTGGAGTTTGAAGGTAGTATCGATACAGACGTGGTTTTAGAACAGTTAGTAGGAAAGACAGTACGTCTAAAAGGTATAGACGCTCCACAACAATATGATAAAGAGTCCTAACTTTACAGAAGTACACAGTTTCGACGTAGAATATGTACGAGTGGCAGATGGTCACACAATAGTAGTCGCTGTTACAGCAAATGTTGATTTCACTAGAGATTTCATCTCTCACGGTAATGTCTCTATACCGATTATAGATGATGATCTTAATACTATGCGAGACATTATTGCACGTGTAGTAGACCACATCGATTTAACTATTAAAACTCTGAAAGGGGGTGGTTGATGTTCACTACAATTAAATAGCGAACATTGGGGCAATAAGTAAAAGAAAAAGAAAAAAGGAAAGTTAAAGAAAAATGTGTCCAGTAGTTGATGGTTCCGCAATTCAAGAGTTTGAGCAGCTACCGGAAGGTATTTACCCTGCCAAGCTTGAAAAGTGGGAAAACAAGGAAACCAAGAGCGGCGATTCAATTAACGTCAACATGACCTTTGTGGTCACTGAGGGCGAGTGCGAAGGGCGTAAGGGTTTCCTTTCACGTAACCTTAAGCCGCAATCGCTATGGTCGTTCAAAAAGACGGCAGTAGCTTTAGGTGCTGATCCTGAAGCCTTTGTAGGCGAATTCGACACCGATGAAATCATGGTTGATCTTGTCGGTGAAGAGTGTCGCATTAAGGTTGAGGAACAAAAGGAAGGCGACTACGCAGGTCGTACACAGATTACTGATGTACTGGCCGCTGCGTATGCGTTGAAGTAAGCGCTTTGCGCTGCTGGTCTACCCGTAGGTAAGAGTGGGGGCAAAACCGAGTACGGGGAGTCAGGCTGATACCACCGCCAGCAAACAAAATTATGACAGGTGAAATAAGATTCACTGTAGATTTATCAGAAGTATTAGCTAAACTAGAGGAAATAAAAACCTTAATGACTCAACAGTTTACCAATCTTAACGAATCACTTGATGCAGCCGGTACATCTCTTGAAGAAATTGCAGAAGATTTAGGCGCTGCAATCGCAGAGATTACTGCTCTCAAAGAGCAACTCGCCGCAGGACTTACTCCCGAAGAAACTACTGCTGTACAGGCTCGTATCGACACGCTGGTAGCTAGTCTACAAAGCGCCGCTGATATTATCGATCCCGCTGTACCACCCGCATAAAGTTTTGTCTTGCTCGGTACATATACTAACTAGTATATGTACCTATGGAGGATAAAGTTGAAGCGTACTAGTAAGAAATCTAAAAAGTTTATTATGAATAAAGAAGAAGCCACGGCGCTTAATAGACTTCAACAGGAAGCAATTAAAAAACTAGCAGAGGTTAAGAAATAGATACTGCTAGTTTTCTTAAATCAGTAGTTACTACTCCTGATGGCTGGTTTAATCTAGCGCTTAGAGATGCTGAACGTGAGTGGAAGCAAAGTTGGTACAAGTGGCCCCATCAACTAGATGAAATAGTTGATGCTGCTGACAAAGCCTCGGCTGTACAAGACGTTTACTTTAGCGCTCACCTATTTGAAATTAAAGATGCACACAAACAGCATGTGCTACCGAGTCGCACTATTCAGTGCGATCTCGATAACGCTGCTGTACCACATACAAATGTGCCCTCAATACTAGTTGAAACTAGTCCTGAACGTCATCAGGGTTTCTGGTTTCTCGAATCACCTCAACAGCCTACTGACCTTGAAGCTATAAGTAAACAGGTTACTTATAGTATACCTGACGCTGACCATAGTGGTTGGTCACTAGGTCATCGTATGCGTGTACCTAATACTTATAATCATAAGTATTCAAGTGGGCCAAAACCTGTTAAAGTTATTTCAGCTAGCCTAGAAAAATATGCTAGTTTAAAACTTCCTGATAATACAATAATTGATCTTGATTTACCGTTAGCCGATGAATGGCAACCTACCCCGCTTATAGGCCATGGCCCGCGTGAGTTATGGCTACGCATTAAGCCCAGTTTGCCTCGCAGAGTACAAGCTGCATACGACCTGCGACAACAAGATCGTAGTGCGGCACTTTGGGCGTTAATGTTAGCGTTGTTTAGGCAAGGCTTGAGCCGCGATCAGGTATTTTGGATTGCACAAGCCAGTGCTAATAATAAATGGAAAGATAATCGTTTCCATGCTGACTTAGATCTAGCTAAAGATGTATTTCGCGCTGAACGTGCTGTCGTCGCAGGTATTGATGATGGTGGTGATGTACTTGCAAAAATCAATGATGCTCGCCGTATGCCCGGTGCACCTAACGAGCGTAGAGCTTATTTAGCACATATAGTTAAAGAAGCTATGGCGGCAGCAGGCACATTCGTTAGTGCCGATGATGGACAAGATTGGTATATTCGTAGTGATACTGGTCGTCCTATTTTACTGACTCGTAGTAGTGAATATCTAAATAGCCTATTAGAAACTCGTTTCGGTCTTAATGCAGTTGAACCAGAACAACGCTACGTTATAAATAATCTACTAACATCAGCTAAGGAAACTGGCTTGCCTGGTTTAACCAGTGCTCTAAGCCACTACGATAAACCTCAAAATGTAGTACTGCTACATACAGGTCGTCGCGATGTACTTCGTATCGACAACAATAAAATCTCAACCCAAAGTAATGGCCACCTTAATGTAGTATTTCCTTGGCGTTTACATGAAGAACCATTTAGCCCTGACATAAACAATCCTTTGAGTATCGATCGTATGTTCGATGAATGTTTCGATAATCTTAATGACATGCCATCGAACGAAGCCTTAGCTCTGGTTAAGTCATGGCTCTATTTTTTATTTTTTAGAGATGCCGCCAGAGCACGTCCAATTCTTGCACTTCTAGGACAACCCGGAAGTGGTAAGACTGCTCTTTTTAATAGAATCTATACATTATTATATGGCCCTGAAAAAGCAATTAATACTATAACTACAGCGGATAACTTCGACAGTGCAGTATCAAGTAACCCATTGGTTGTATTTGATGGTGTTGACTCATGGGTAGGTTGGTTGCCTGATAAACTATCGCTAAGTGCAGGAGTAAGCGTCTTAGAGAAACGCAAATTATATACTGACAATGATGCTTTTACTGTACGTCGCCAAGCTATGGTGGGTATAACTGCACACAACCCCAAATTTAGACGAGAAGATATTATCGACCGAATGATTATATTGTCATTTCATAGGTTCAAGATATTTAAACCTAGTACTGAGATAATAGCTGAGATGGTAACTAATCGCAACCGTTTATGGGGAGGTATAGTAAATGATTTACAACTTATATTAAATACACCAATTCCTACCGAAGAAGAGCTTCCGCGATTTCGTATTAGTGACTTCGCACGATTTGGTCTTTGGTTCGCTAGAGCACTAAACTATGAAGATGATTTCGTGGCTGCATTAAAGACTAACGTACATGAACAAACCAGTTTTAACCTTGAAGAAGAAGATGCTTTAGTAGACACGATACGTGTTTGGATACAAACTAAATACTATGATCCAACGAGGTACTACAAAGTTAGTGAGTTATGGACAGCATGGCAAGCTAATAGTCGTGATCCTACTAACTTTATGCGACAGTATCGTAATGCAGTAATGCTTGGTAAAAAGCTATGGACTCTTCAAGAAACTCTCAATTCAGTATTTGAAGTAGAGTTTGAATCCGATCTACATACTTCATCTCGTGTATGGAGAATACAGCCTAAGTGAACGACGTACTTAATAATTTAGTATTAAGAGCTTTATACTGCGAAGTATGTGGTCAATTGTTACCCGTAGCATGTGATGATGCTGATACAGTATTGAAGCTACGAGTTGTACATGACACAAGCCATCATGTATTTCTACATGAAGATGAAGTAGCTGTATGGTATATTAATGAGAAAGGTCAACCATCAGTACCTATTAACAACTCTATTATTCGATTGGGTGGTTGTCATGGTGCTATATTAGGATACAAAGTGAACACGTTGATAAACCGTAATGACAAAGCTCCATACAGTATAGGTACAGCAGACGAATTTATGGCTAGTTACGCATGGGATTCAGGAGTATCAGTAGAGCTTCTAAAAGAGCATGGTCGTATTCCACGATATGTAAGTCGTTGTGGTGATTATGATTTTCCTCATTGGGAAATGGGTTTCGAAGGAGACGACGATTTTGACAGACGTAATGAAATCGAGCCACCAAAATGACAACTGATACTTTACAAACTATATCCATAATTATGATAGGAATAGCTTTGTCTATACATATTATCATTGAGTTAATAAAGGATAAACATGGCAACTAAAACAGGTGATTTACGATGTTATTTAGAACCACAGTTAAAAGAAGCTTTTATAGCTCTGGCTAGTAAGTCCGACATGACACCTAGTGCTATGCTTCGAGCAATGGTAATAGATGCTTTGCGTTTTCAGGGTTTACTACCGGAGAGTAGCAGCTATGATTTATTAAAGGGCATGGTGGTTAATGCCTGAATGTATATGTTTACCGTTTGCAGATTATGGAAGAATTAAAACTTACGTAGAAGATTGTCCTGAGCATCGTTGTGGGCTTCATATATTTACGGATGATTTAAGTGTAACATGCTGTCTTGAAAAAGGACATGAAGGTTTTTGTAGACTTAAAAGTAAGCCACATGTATTAACTGTACAACCGTATCAAAGAAAGCGAGAAATATACGAAGAAGATCCTGAATTTAAATCGGTATCAAGAGGCGATGGTTTAGCATTTACTGTACCCACTTGGGTAGCTGAAATATTACAGCGACACGCTAACGAGGTAGTATGATTAACAAGGTAAGTATCTGATTTGGTCTAGGCTAGGACTCTACATAGTATTAGTAGTCCTAGTCAGTTTACTCAATGTAAGGGGTGTCAATGCATCTGATCGACAAACTTGCGAAGAAATACGAGGCACAGACTATTATTCATGGGAGGAACGAGAGTGGTTTCTTGTTAACTGCACAGCAACAAATAGAGCTACAGTTACAATTGGACGAAGCTACGTCCCGCAATATGAAGGGGGAGTATGGCCCGGCGATTGGAGCGTTGATCAACTTATTGCGCTTATATGTAGTTATGGATGGCCCTGCAACGAAGCCGTTGGAGTGGTATTCGGAAACTCACGGTGTCCTTGGGGAGAATCAACAGGAAATCCTTTTGCGTACAGCGCTGGCAATTATGGATTATTTCAAATCCATGCCGCCTCACACAGAGCCAAGTTTATCGGTGGAGAAGATCAACTCTACAACCCTACAGTTAACGTTGCAGTCGCGTTTATCATCTATGACGAACAAGGCTGGTGGCCTTGGGGATGCCGACCGTACTAACACAGTTTATAATTTGAAAAATTTTAATTGTGCTAATGGTCTACAGCATGTACCACATAGATATACTTTACACGGTGAACAATGTTTTTGTAGTGGAGTCTCATTCAGTGCCTAAAGTTATCATGCCAACATGCAATACCTGTGGTACTTCAGATAATGTATTTAGATGTAAAATCTGTAGTAAATGGGTATGTTTTGAATGTTTATGGTATCCTGTGCTTGATGTATGTGAACATAGAAAACCAGTGTTAGGAGTAAGCAAACCAGATTGGCTGCCCAATTAATACTTGAAGAAAAAGTCAAAACAGAAGTTAAAGACTACTTAGAAGATTTAGCTCTACGATTACCTGATTCTACTAAACTCGAATGGCTTCCTGAAGGGAGTAGGCTTACACTTAGAGTTTCAATGAATGTAAGTATGCGATTAAATGATTTAACTATTCCGCCTATTATACTTGAAGATCATATGTTAGACAATCTACGTTTAACTATGTTAGCATTTCTAGTAAAAGAAATATATCCCAAGCAAAGAACTTCGCAACCTTTAGATGAATGGCTTGTAGCTATGGCTAACGAAGGTAAAAACTTTGCTATCTAGACGAGAACGTAGATTGAGATTAACAATAAAAGAAATAGTACAGCTAATTGACGTTCGAAAAGAAATGTTGGTTGTTATAGAAAAATCACTTTCTGCAAAAGAAATAACTATGGAAATGTCTATTGGTTTAGTGGAGAGTTTTGATATACTCTTTGAGGAAATAATTTACGGCTCTCCTACACGAAAACTAGAAGTTAAAAACGAACTACAAAAGATGCTTGGTAGCATTAAGTAACAATTGACGTTGGGGCAAAACAACACAGAAAGTTAATGATGACTTTACCTGCCTTCACAGAAAATGCTCTGACTGTATTAGGGAAGCGATATCTTCAACCAAATGAAACTCCCGCTGAGATGTTACAGCGTGTTGCGGGAGGACATGAAGATTTTTATGAGCTTATGGCTCGTATGGATTTTCTTCCCAATTCACCTACTTTGTTTAACAAAGGTGTACCTGATAGCGGTACATATAGTGCTTGCTTTGTATTTGATATTCCTGATTCTATGGAAGGAATCATGGATACAGCTACAAAGGCAGCTATGGTACAAAAGTGGGGTGGTGGTGTAGGTTACTGTTTATCAGACATACGACCTAAAGGTTCGTACATAAAGAGTACCCACAAGTCAGCATGTGGCCCCGTAGCTGTATTAAAGATGCTTCATAGTGTAAGTACTATGATAACTCAGGGTGGTAAACGTGCTGGTGCACAGATGGCTATACTCCATTGTGGTCATCCTGACTTGCAAGAGTTTATTCACTGTAAAGATGATGACCCTGATGCCTTAAATACTTTCAATATTAGTGTTGCACTAACCGATGATTTCATGTCGTCAGCTTATTTAGGTAATGAACCCCAAGCTAGTTTATTACGTGAAATGGCCCAAAGCGCATGGCGTACAGGTGACCCAGGAGTCTTTTTTATAGATGAGGTTAACCGAAAAAACCCTACTCCGTGGTTATATAAAATCAATGCGTGCAACCCTTGTGGTGAACAGCCGCTAGCTACAGACGAATCATGTAATCTTGGAAGCTTAAATCTTGGTAATTATATTACTCCATTCAATGCAGTCAATTGGACAAAGCTCGAACATGATGCTCGTACCGCCACGAGGTTTCTCGACCACATACTCGATACCAATTCATTCCCTACGCAATCGATTACCGACGCAAACAATCTTACTCGTAAAATTGGTTTAGGTGTTATGGGTTGGGCTGATATGCTCGCCATTTTAGGCATTCATTATGATACAGATGAAGCTGTAAATCTGGGCGAACAAATTATGCAGACAATCCATACGACGGCTATTACTGAAAGTCACAAACTTGCTAAAGAAAAAGGTACTTATGACGGTTGGCAAGAAGGTGAAGATTTCCGTCGTAACGCTTGTGTTACAACTGTAGCACCTACAGGATGCCAAACTGGAGAGACTTTAATTGTATCGGAAATAGGTATAGTTCGATTAGATGAACTTGGCGATACTTATGGTGACAAATGGCAAGATTTAGGTATCAAAGTTTCTCAAGAAGGTAAGACCGAACTAGCAACTAGATTCTATATAAACGGAAAAGCTAAAACTAAAAAGATTACACTTTCAAGTGGTATTGTATTAGAGTGTACTCCAAATCATAAGTATAGAGTTTTCAAAGATGAATCTTATGATTGGATACGTGCAGATGAACTTAGCCCTCTAGATCGTGTTGCTACACGTATAGGTGGATATACTAATACAATTGAATATCCTTTACGACAACTTCCTATACGATCAACTAGGAGAGGTGTTCTTCCAAAAAAGATTACTTTTCCCAGTGAAATGTCTCCAAAGTTAGCATTATTTCTTGGTATGTTCATAGGAAATGGTAGTGTACATGATAAAGGAATACGTCTACACTTTAATGATGAGCATACTGAGAAGATAGAGCTTGCTATCTCTCTCATAAAAGAACTATTCAATTGGGATTCAAAAGCTCTAAAAGAGCACACCTGTACTTCTATTTATTTATCTTCAACATCATTGAAGAATTGGCTCGATATAAATGGGCTGAATAAAAATCTATCAATAGATGCTGTCATTCCTCCACCTATTAGAATGTCTAGTGTAGATTCTATAGAGATGTTTATAGCTGGATTGTGGATGACTGATGGTAGTATTACAGGTAACACTAAATATATTGATACTTCTAGTTTTCAATTAGCACAAGAGCTATTAGTATGTATGAGAGCTATAGGCCAAAACGGTAGAATAACAATTTATGAAACTATAAAGGGACGAATAAGTCAAAAACCATCCTACAGAATATTCTGGAAAGATTTTGGATCTTCATCACAAGTATATGATGGAACTGGTTCTTCACGTAAGGATAAAGATTTCAAACGTAAGATACGAGAAACTTATAGTGAATTACTTTGGGATGACGTTGTTGAAATAGAAGATTCTGAAGCTGATACTTATGATATTGAAGTCCCTGAGAATAACACATATATAGCTAATAGTGTTATATCTCACAATACGATAAGTTTGCTACTTGGTGCAAGTAGTGGTATTGAACCTCACTTCGCTATTGAGTGGACACGATACATGTATCAAAACAATGAGCGTATTCCTCTTGTTGAAAAGATACCTGTTATGAGCCGTGTGCCCGCAGGTTTTGTACCAAAGACTGCTATGGAAATAGCTCCTGAATGGCACATAAAACATCAAGCAGCCTTTCAGAAATGGGTTGATTCAGGTGTTTCAAAGACAATAAACATGCCTGAATCAGCAACAGTAGAAGATATTTACAACGCCTACATAATGATGTGGCAAACAGGTTGTAAAGGTGGTACGGTTTATCGCGATAAGTCTCGTGGTACTCAAGTACTTAACGTTGAACCTCGTACTTCTATAATAGATGAAGCTTTTAGTCTTATAGATGAAGCGGCTTTTGATATAGATAAAGGTTCAGTTGAAGGTTTAACTAAACTTGAAGCATTTGTCGATAAAATGGAATTACAAACTGGTGGTGTTATATATTCACCAGTACGACGTAAGCTTCCTGATGAACGACCTTCAATAACTCATAAGTTTCGTGTAGGTGATCAAGAAGGTTACATAACTGTAGGTCTGTTTGAAGATGGTATGCCCGGTGAATTATTCATTAGTTTAGCCAAAGATGGTTCAACCATGCATGGTCTGTTAGAAAGTATTGGTATACTTACGTCATTGTGCTTGCAGTACGGTGTACCACTAGATCACTTAACGCATAAGATGCAAGGTATTGAATTTGAGCCTCATGGTTTTACTTCCAACAAATTAATACCTCAAGCTAGCTCTATAGTGGATTACATATTTCACTACATGAGACACCGTTTTCTTCCTTGGACACTTGACGTAGACACGATACCTACGGAATCCTTAGTAGTTAATGGTTTGCTTTGTCCTGATTGTGGTAGCCAAACAGTACAACAAGAAGGTTGTACTAAATGTATAAGTTCTTCATGTGGATGGTCTAGATGTTAAACGTTATTGCAATAGATCCAGATGGTAAGGAATATGAATTAGGTTCAGTGATCTTCGAAGCTGAATTCTATACTCATATGCCTGAAAGTATAACGATTAGCAATGTAAAGATTCGTGACACTGAATCTCACGAAGAGATAGCTATGTATGATTTAAGCTTATCACAAAAGTATTTTGCAAAAGGAGAAGCTTTTAGCATAACATTCGTGATAACTGCATGGGATAAACAACCATGATTACATGTCATCCAGAGGGGGTAGTTGGTTACGGCCAACTACCCTCCGATATAATGGCTGTGGGTATCGCACCCGGTAGAGCAGAAATGAAGGATAAGAAGCCATTCGTAGGGCCAAGTGGAAAAAACTTAGATGGCTTATTAAAATTTGTTGGATATAAACGTGAAGAAGTATTTACAACAAACTTGTATTGCCAATGGAACGATGCCCCAACTGAAGAAGAAATCATGGGATGCTTCCCACGATTTGCTGAAGAAGTAGCTCTATGCAAACCAAAGATCATAGTTTGTATGGGTAAAATTGTAACTGAATTTCTCATGGCTGATGTTACGGGCGGTGAGAAATTCGGTTCAGTTAATGGCGGAGCTTTCTGGTCGCCACAATACAACTGTTGGATGCTATCCACTAATCATCCTGCGGCATTTATTGATCGAGGCGATGATAGTGGTTATGTAGATATAGCTGAGGGTGTTCGCGATTTCCGAAAAATACCTTTGTACTTAAATGCTCCACCCGATTTTGGTAAAGTAGATTACACAGTACTAGACACCGTAGACGCAGCAATACATCATATTAATCATTTTATGACGCATAGAAATGATGTAGTAGCTATCGACGTAGAGACATATTACCCTGACGATGCACAGGGGCGAAAAGGCATGATCTCTATTGCCTTTACGTGTAGTTGCGGTACTTTCCACATACCGAAAGATATTATCAATCGAATTGACTATTCATCGTTAGCTGAGTTTGAGTGCAGATGGACTTATCATAACGGTCAGTTTGACCGTAATCAAATCAAGAAGTGGCTAGGCCCAGATCTACTCATACATGAAGATACCATGCTTATGAGCTACAGTCTTGACGAGCGTGGTGGTGGAGATAAAGAAGCCGACTCTAGCGGTCAGGATCGTAGCGTAGGTATTCATGGTCTTAAATTGTTAAGCATGGAATATCTTGGTGCAGGTCTATATGGTAAAAAAGCCAAAGATAATATCCCAGACCTTACACCTGAAGAATTAGCTTTATACAACAGCAGTGATGCTGCATACACATATAGGCTACAGCGATACTTCGAACCTCTTCAAATTGCTGACTCCGTTCGAGATATGTATCTCAAACTTCTTATACCTGGCGCTAATACGTTTTCGGAAATTACTGAGCGTGGAGTTTACATTGATAATGAAGCTTTAGGTGCTCTAGTAAGAGAATGGGTTCCTGAGTATTTCAGGCTTGAAGAGGAATTACAGAAAAGTGCACTAGAGCTTGGCTGGAAAGACGTTGATTTAACAGGCCATAAGTCATGGACTCGCGAATCAATCAATACTAGTAGCCCACAACAGATAGCTCACTTCATCTACGATATACTCGGTGCTCCACATATGGGTAGAGATAAGATGTACAGAAGTACCGCTAAACCCATTATTGAAATCTTAGTTAAAGAATATCCTAATCATCCCGCAAGTATATGGTTACAAATAGAATTAGAATGGCGAGGACGTGAACGTGATATTAACACATACATCGGTGGAGTTGAGCGTACTAGAGACTCCGAAGGTTTCATCCATCCAGAAGCTCTCTTACATGGCACCAGACACGGACGAGCAGCGTATCATAACCCACCAGTACAAACTATTCCGAAAGCTCGTACAGTTGGAGAAGATCGTGCAAGAATACGCCGAATATTTAGTGCTGCGCCTCCTTCTTCTAAGAATACGGGCGAAAGAGTTTTGCTCGAAGCCGATGGTAGGCAAGCTGAACTTTGGTCTAGTTATTTTGTTTCTGGCGACGAGCAGATGCGTATCGACTTAACGACATGTGAAATATGTGAGGAACCTACACATCTTATTGGCCCTGATCTTATAGGTGACGTACATCACAATGCTTATTGTGAAGGTACATTAAAGAAACATAAATCAGATTTTCATGGTAGAGCAGCAACCGCTGCATGGGGAGAAACCAAAGATTCAGTACCTATAACCGAATGGAAGTACATACGTGATTCGATGAAGCGTATCGTATACGGCGCTAACTATGGTGCTGGCCCTGATGCATTGGTTGAAGATCGTAAAGCGGAAGGTATCGCAGGATCTAACTATCGCTTTCTTGCTACTCGTAAGGAAGCCAAAGATTCAATTGATGCTTATCTAGCTAAATATAATATATTTAAAGCATGGCGTGAGAATGAGCGTCGTATAGTACAGACTGAAGGCGAGCAGGTTAGTCGTACAGGTCGTAAGCGTCGCTACTATATGATTCAGTCTTACAAACAATTGAATCAAGCTATCAATACACCAGTCTCTAGCTTTGCTCACGACTTCATATTAATGTCAATCATTGAGCTTCACAAACTTTTGGCGGAATTTGATGCCTACGTACTTTATGAAGTGCATGACTCGATAGTATTCGATATTCCGAAAATGTATCTCAAGGAATGTATCAAACTAATTGAATACGTAATGACAAAACCTCGTTGGGGTACTCCCTGTGGAATTCCTGTCGATATGGAGCTTGGTGAAAATTGGTTTGATTTGGAATCACTAGAAGATTATATGAAACATGAGGTTGCAGCATGAGTATACCCTTGGTAGTTCAATGTAGTAAATGCGGTCAACGTATGATAAGTGAATATGATACTATAGTTTCAGTAGATCCCTTTACTACTTCTAGAATAGAAATCTCTTTAGAAGCTCAATATTCAATGCTTATAATTCATATGCTAGAACACATAAGTAATGATTTACGATCAATAAAATTGAGTGTTTAGCATGACATTAGAGAAAGTTCCTTTATGGTTTAAGGAGAAACGTCCAAATGGCTATCGTTGGATATGTAGTATTTGTGAACACTGGAATAGCGAAACTGACGAAGTATGTTTCACGTGTACCGCAAACACACGTCCTGAATGGAGTAAACCATTAAAATGACATGGCTCGAAGAAGCAATTAAACAATTTGACGAAGAAAGAGAAAGTAGGTCTGATGCTCGTAAACAATATTACAGTGTGAAATCAACTGAATACTTAGTCCTTAAAGATTTAATAAGTAAAACAGAAGTAATGACTCTTTCCGCTAATACACAGGGTGGAAATCGAAAATGGGATCAACGTGATCCATTTCTAGATCGTTTGGCTGAATTAGTAGATGAATTTTATCCTATGTGGAAACGTACACCATCCGAAGAAGCTAAGTTTCAACAGGCTATAAATTCATGGTAATGTTATTTCATTATACTGATTCATACCCTAAAGGCAGAAAGTATGTATTCCAAAACATACTTGATTTTGGTATGGGAGATGCTATATATGTATCGAATGTAGCTTGTGCAAATATAGGTCGTAGAACACGTCGCCGTTTCCAACTATGGCACATAAAGGGTGAAGCATTAGATTTCAAAATAACCTATAAATCCTACAAAAGACATGCCTAAAGTAACTATTCCTAATACACCATATAAAGGTAAACCCTCTGGAGCACGCTTACCTGCGCGTAGGGCATCAACTCCTAGAGGACGTGTATATCCTAAATCTCCACCGTTAGCTCCACCTAGCGATCACCGTATAATTGCTATTGATCCCGGATATACGACAGGCATTGCAGCACGCATTGATAGTAAGCTATGGACATGCGTTGCAACTACCAATGATGAAGTACTCGGCATGTTAGATACTATGGAATATGTAGTAGTTGAGCGATTTGAGACAGCAGGTCGCCTAAGCGCACCGGGTCATCATACAATTAATTTAGTAGGTGAGATAGTGGGTTGGTGTAAAGCCAAAGGAATAAAGTATGAATTATGTATGCCACAACAACGTTGGATGATGATGACAGAAGCTCGTGGGGCCGTAGGTACTCTCATAGAACCTTCTAAAGTTGCAAAGCACGAAACGGATGCTCTTGCACATCTTCTCGCTTTCGAGTATAGACGACGGTGGTAAAATGAACGAAGAAATAGAAATTTGGAAATCAATTTCAGGATATGAAGGATTATATGAAGTATCATCTCTAGGACGAGTAAGGAGTTTAGATAGATTAGTAGATAGTTCACAAGGATATAAAGCGAAAAGATCTGGACGTATATTAAAGCTTGGTGTTAATACTAGTGGATATTATCATGTAGCTTTATCTTACGGTGGTGGCATAGTCATGTATAGAGTTTCCAGACTCGTAGCTGCTGCTTTTATAGAAAATCCAGAACCGATTTTCTATAACGAAGTAAACCATAAAGATGGAATAAAATTCAATAACACCGTTGGTAATTTAGAATGATGTAATCACACGCAGAATCGTCAACACGCTATGGATTTAGGTTTGTGGAAACCTCCATATGGAGAAAGAGCTGGTTTTGCTACTATTACCCAGGACATAGCAACTGCTATGAGAAAAGATTATTATGAATTTGGCATGTCTAATAAGAAGATCATTGAAAAATATAAAACTACAAAAGGGGTAGTTGACGGTGTAATTGGCTATAGAACCTGGATACACGAATAAATTCTAAGGTTAAACGTAATGGCTAAAAACATACCACATCCTCAACTTGCAATAGAAGAATTAACATCAGCTTTAGGTTTTACGGATGAACAGAAGAGCCGAATAAGTAGTGTTAAATTACATTTATCAGCGGGTAAGATACCTACTCTTATAGTACGATATGTATTCCTTGATGATCAATTGCAAGCTTTAGTTAAATCAATTAGTAAATACAATGTGGTATTAAAAGAATGATAGCTATAGCTTGTGAAGATGGTGATCTATTATTACGTTTTTCATATAACGACATAACTATTGAATGGTTTGTAGATGCTTCACAATTTCCAACTGAGGTTGCTGAAATTAAACATGATAGAGAAGTACCAGTACATGAAATACATTGGACAACAGCATTAGAAGCTGCACAATATTTGAGTGCGCTAGAGCAGCAGCAGCAGATCGAGGTGCTAACGAAGCGCGTGTCTGATATTCAGGATGACGCCGAGGCCGAGCTAAAGGAAGTTTATGCACAGGTCGAGGCGCTACAGGCCCGCGTTGCTGAGGTTCAGACAGCGGCGGGGTTGGTAATTCGTGCAGCCGATGCGATGAATCGAGTCATTGGCCGTGGCGAGATGCCCGATGCCTACGTAACCACTCGCTACGAGAGCGTGAAAGCAGAGTACGCAGCCTTAACCCGTGACGAGCAGTAATGTGGAACCCTTCATCATCGGGTTCGTTCTTGGAATGATAACTATGTTCGTTCTTGCAGTGCTCGCAGCACGGATTTATCAACAGGGCGTCCGCGACGCAGGAGGTTAATAAGTGGACTATTTACGTGTAGCTATAATTTCATTAGGTATAGCATTAGTAATTACAGGTTTATTAATAGCTTGCAATGGTAAAGAAAACATTCCTGAATGTCCTAATACAACTGTGTTAGACACACAAATGGGTTTCATTCCCGTACGTTCTGGAGATGAATGGGCATGTGTTATAGGATACAAAATTAAATGAGCTATCCAATTGATTTGAATGATTTAGCACAACGTATCAATAAGAATGCACGAGATCATGGATTCTGGTCTACTGATAATTATCCTACGTTTGGTGACAAGATAGCCCTTGTACACAGTGAGTTAAGTGAATCACTAGAAGAATATCGTGATCATAAAGCATGGTATTATGAGGTTGATGGTAAGCCAGAAGGTATTGGTGTTGAATTAGCAGATGCAATAATTCGTATACTTGATATGTGTGAAGAAATGGCTCCACAGGGTTTTAACATACAACAAGCAATACTCAATAAAATGTCCTACAATGAAACACGTTCTTTTATGCATGGTGGTAAAGCTCTATGAGTGATGAAATACCTAATGAATATTATTCACTACAATGCCCAAACAAGAAATGTGGACATATGAATTTACGATGGCGAATGCTTTGCTATATCTGCGGAACTAGACTCCATCCAGTTGTAACATAATGCAAATAGTACCAATTAGTTTTCAATTTCTTGATCCATTCACAGCAGATGATGGCATACGTATGCTTAAGAAGATTGAGCGTATAGCGCGTGTAAGTCATAGAAGTGAAGATAGAGTAACAGAAGATTCTTATGATAAGTTTCTTAGAAGTGTTGTAATGACACATGGCGACTTAAGTGTTATTGAACACGTTAATGTTACAGTTGAAGTGGAAGTTGATCGTGGAATAACTCATGAAATAGTACGTCATCGTATTGGGGCTTATACACAAGAATCAACTCGTTTCGTTAACTACAATAAACAACCAATGAGATTCATACAGCCTCCTTTCAAATCAGCTATGACTGATTCTTTTTGGGAAGAGGCTGTAGAGCATCTAGAAGAAACCTATCTTGCATTATTGAAAGAAGGTGAACCGCCAGAAATAGCTCGCAGTGTACTACCGAATAGTCTAGCAGCTAAATTAGTCATAACTTACAATCTACGCATGTGGCGCTATTTCTTAATCATGCGTACAACTAAAGAAGCCCATCCACAGATGAAATTATTAACAATTCCTTTGGTTGATAGGTTTAAGGAGACGATACCAATTTTATTTGAAGATATACTTCCGGAAGTGCGACAAGCAGATGCTATGAGATTACTCCGTTGAATATACAAGCCACATTGTTAAAACAACGTTGTAAGATTATGTCACCTATAGATTGTCTTGGTCATAATTGGCAATGTACTAAATGGCAAGGTCACGTGAAGCAGCGTGGTAATAAAACTCATACGGCTTTCGCACCTAGTAGTTGGCATCCAGACTTTGCTATTAAATTTACAGGTGAACCTAACATGCTAACAATTGAAGAGGAGAGAAATGCGCAGTAGTAAAGAATTAATTAAAATTGCACAACAGGGTGGTCTTATTGTTGGTAAACCATTTACAGCGTATCTACTAAATTATGAAGCAGGCACTGCCGCTCGATGTGCACAGTATGCTGTTCATACTGATGGTGTAGAATCAGAAGGTTATAGAGCACATCTACAGACAGAGATGGCAGACCTACTAACTCAAGCACGTATGTTACTAGAATTATATGATCTTCCGTGGCAAGAAACTATGGAGATGGGTGAAGCTAAACTTATAGAAACAGCAGAGAAGTTTCAGAAGTTAAATATTAACACTATGGATCGTATACTAGGACGCGAGCGTATAGTGCGAACACCAACACGTAGAGAAGGTGATTAATGGTTGGAACACCGTCAAGAAAAACATTATTAACAGCAGTCCGAGAGTTGGTTAATTGCTGTGAATTAGTAATTGAGGATCGAGTACCTGGCAAATACGTAGTTATCGAATGGCCGAGCATGAAGTCAGGAATCATTACTGACGATAAGGCGACAATACGTGCCGTCGAATATGTACTGACAAGCGCCGATGACTAACGAATCTCATATAGTTCAAAATGTTGCATTAGGAACTTGTACGCGTTGTTTGAAACAATTTCCTAAAGAAAAGATGTACACGTTTTGGCACTATTTTGGTGGTATTAGAGTATGCAGCGATTGTTGGGATAAGCTAGAAGAGCGAGAACGTGACAAGTAAATATGTCAAACATACATGGATAAGTTTTAGAACATTTTATAAATGTTTAATTTGTGGAGAAAAATTAACTATTAATCAGGGGCCATACGGCCCGAAAGGTAAACTACATTAATGCCTAAACCTGAACTTGTACACCTTAGATTTATTGATTTCGTTGCATGTGATACAGCTAAAGGTTTCATCCAGTATAGAGTGTGGACTCGTGATCCTAACGATGTAACTTGTAATAATTGTATGCGTACTAACTTTTATAAAACAGCTAAGAAACGTCTTTCATCCACATAATAAACTCGTACAAAATTCTAGTAGCTATAGCCATTAAGACTATAGCTACTAAAATTTGTACGGTAGCAATCAATACATACTTCATTTAGTTCGAAGTACAGGAATACAAAACTCGCCCGATTCATCAAGTAAACGTTCGAAATCATCAAACGTCAGAAATGCTTCACCGTTAATACCCCATGAACTTCCCCAACTATTATGCACTCGTACGAGTTTCTTTGCTACGTTTAATCCATTTACCAGTATAGCGTGTCCGCCAACAGGCTGTCCTGTAATATGCAGTAAACCACTAGCATCAGGATCATACATCGATTCGTACCAGTTTACACCTGCAACGCCCGGCCCAAAATAGCTTAACGCTAAGAGAGCTTCCTGCATGTCGAATGCCCAACGATATTCTTTATAATGACCTAACTGTGTAGCTATTTTAGCTCCTGCTAAAATACTAGTACCATGATTATAGTTAACTACAGGTTGGTCGTTAGCGGGCCAAGGATCAATAAACGTAGCCTCTCGATATATTAGCCTAGCTAACTGTAAGTCAACAGGCCAAACTCTAGGTCGTGCAGCCATTTCATGCGCCCATGCACAACCTACACATACTCCTTCACTCAGTTGATCAAGTACCGTAGCACATGACCATGTGTAACTACGTAATGGTTTAGGTTCAACTAGAGTGCGTATAGAGTACTCTCGACTGCGTTCATCAAACTGTGGAAGTCGTCCTAAGCTAGCAGAAAATGGTCTTGTCATCGTTGCACCAAGTTCCACCACCACGGCTTAATTGTTGGGTTGTTAGCTGTTACTGTGTCGGGAGTTGCTCGACCAGTACGTGATATAACTCTCACTGTGTTCATAGTAGCTAGAGCAACTCTTGCTCCATAACCAGCTACAAGCTCACTAACTCCTGCAAGAGCAATCGCTATAGCGCCTGTTGCTATCCAATTGTATGGAGTACCAATATCTATTGCATAAGCTGAAACGAATGTTGCAGCCGTAATTAACATAGCTTGTAAACTTCTAAGTAAGGTACCTAAATTCATTTTATACCTCGTTAATTATTGTAAAACTCGGCATGTTACTGCTGTCGTCCGCCGCATTAGAACCACCCGGTGAATCACTTGCGGGGCCTTGCGCATGTGTCATCGTCATTGGTGATTGTATAGCTACACTAGGATCGCGGTTAGCACCTACCATTTGAGGTAGACGTGGCATTACACCATCACTAATTACATTGCGTGCTGTTGAACCACCACCTGCTATACTGAAGAAATTCAATACATCATTTAAGTAGGGATTCTCTTTATCAAATATAAGTAATACAGCAAAACTACCCGCTGCAAATATAAGTGCTAACAGAGCTAACACCAACCATATTATAAGTGTTTTACTACTAGTAACATAGTCTACGGCTTGCCCCATTCGTGTGGTTGGCGGCTCCATATTTTAAGTCCAATAACCTAATGCACTGGCTCCTTGGAATTCAACATCTTCGGCGTTTCCTGCTTTGAGTTTAATCCATCCTTTACCTGCAATACCTCCCGGCCCAACAAAGGTGTCGTCTGTTGGTATAACATGTACTTCGTCACTGTATGGTATGCCCTGCGTCGTCCAACCCATGCGTTTTGCAATGAGGCCCGAACCATGATATATCTCTACGAATCCATGTTTAACTAAAAACTCCAGTTGATAGCTTCTAGCGTCTGGAAACTTAAAGTCAGCTAGTATATTTGCCCAAGCCTCCTGTCCTTTCGCTATACGTAGACCTTGGAAATATGACGGCCATGCGTTATGTGCTACAAACATATCAGTTGCCCCTACATCATTATTAGTTAAATCATCATACAAACGTTTACGCGGCCATCCATTACCAGGACAATATGGTCTATTAACTTGGTCAAACATATAGTGACCAGCTAGCGAGTCGATATCAAATTTAAGTAAATTAAATGCTCTTACACGAGCAGCTTCTTCTATACACCATCGTTTAACACGTAAATCACTGTCGTACATAGCTTCAGGCCATATCATGTTAGTTTCGGTGGCATCTTCATGTTCAGTACTTATCAAGTAACCATTAGGATTTTGGCTATTCATACTTTGATAAGGAGGCCATATCACCTGTGGCCCAAGCCTACCCTGTGCAAACGCTGTATCAAATATGTTTACCAGTTGAGCTATACGTCCATCTTTAGCAATAGCAAAGTGAGCACTTACTCCACTACCATTCCAAAAGGCTGCACTAATTAGTGTGCCATAGTATCCTCCTGCGGTATGATCACAGAAACCTACTCTATCAACGTATCCTCTAGCCCAACAAACATTCTCTTGTAAACCTTGTACTTGCACAGCAAAAGGACAAATACCATTTGGCATTATTGCCTTAATATCAATGCTAATATTATACCCGTAACAGGTAACAGTATACCAATAATACCTAAAGCTACCATCCAACTACTAGCTATACCACTACCTTGACCTTCTTGACGATCGAGTCGTTTCTGTAGCTCACCAATAAGAGCATACAACGCACGAATTTCTGTTTGGTGGTTAGTTGTTATAGCATCAATTTGTTTTGTAGTTGCAGCCTCTGACTTATCAATACTAAGAGTGAAGCTTTTATTCTGCTCACCTACAGCTTCTTTAGCAGCTTGTAAGGCGGCAGCAACGGCTGTACTGGTAGCAACAGCACTCTCTTTAACACGAGTATCACGTTCTTCAAACTGAGTTTCTATACCACGAAATAGAGCATCAACAGTAGAAAATTTCTCAAAGAGTAAATCTTTCAAGCTAGTAGTTTTAAGATCAACTTCACTAGGTACTTTATCAGCTTTTTGTTGTAATAATTCTATGGCTTTATCCATAGCATTGAGACGTGTTTCAAGTATATCTCTAACTGCATGATCATTAGACTCAAGAAGTAATCGAGTTGCATTATCATCCGTCTGTAGTAACTCTTTCAACAACTCAATTTCTCGCATGAGTTGTTGCGTTGTTAGTACCGAAGGATCAGGTATTGGTCGAAGTCCACCGTTAATATGTTGCTCAGCCAAAGTTCTATCTCCTATTTAAGTCCACACCATAGTCCATACAGAGTTTTGGTCTAGCCAACCTACATCGTTGGCAACTTCAACTACTACTTCGTTTATAGAATCCCATGCATAGAAATAATCTTCTGGGCCGGGATTACCAAAACGTTCCCACATAGGATAATAAACACCATTACGCATACTTAAATAACCACCGGCCATATATCCGGTATAACCGTCGTTAATTGTACTGTGAAGATCTTCAGCAGGTTCCCATGTTTCCATATCATCAGTAGAGATTTTACGTTGAGCAATACTATAAGGAATACCAGGGAAAAAATCGTCATAACGAGTGGCTATTGATATGTCACCATTAGGTTCACAACGAATATTAATATCGTATGGCCCAATTGCTGCCCACTCGTTGCTATAGATTTGAGTTTTCTCTTCTATACTAGTGGCACCGATAATGAAACTACGTACGTCTGTAGGTTCACTATAAGCTGACCCGTGGTTAGGATCGCCACCTCCTGTAAAGGGCCAATCGAATGCAGCTAACATTATCTTACCATCACTACGTAGGGCACCATCGAAGTCTCGTGTATAGTCATCGTCTGTAGTACGTATGGGTTGAGCTATACTAGTTTCAACCCAACTACCATTGTATAATTTACGACTTATTTCACCAGCACTACGATCCCAATAAATACCAATTAAATCATCATCTTCCTCGTCACTTGGAAAGAGCAGCATCATGTCACCGTTATCATCTTCCCAAGGGCCAGGAAGTGAAACCCATGTTTCACCTTCGTCTATTGACTTAAAGAAATAGCTACCTGAACTATCATTTGTTTTCCATGTAGCGTATATACTACCACTGTTAGCTCGTACTACAGTTCCCCATTCAGAAAAATATACACCAGTTCCACTAACGTATGGAGGATCTATAGGATTTGAAGGAGCTATAAGTCTGGTATCAATTAATAACTCATCATTTGAAGTATCAAGTTGTCCATAATGCAATCCCCAAGTAGATACATCATCACCATCTGTCCATAAAATATGTATTTTATTTCCAGCATATGAAGGGTTCCATGCATCTGCCCATACAGTTAACCAACCATAATAATTAGATGAAATTTGTACCAAATCGCCCCATGATTGTCCACGATCAAGACTCTTCTTATAACCGACTCCTGTAACAGCTTGATAGAAGAAGTATCCAATACTGGGACTACTAGTTGTAGCTTGTGGTGTACTATTACTAGGTATGTAACTTGGTGGACGTTTGCTGCGCTTTTCAATAATTCTAGTAACAGTTTTATTAGATACTTTAACCTCTGCACGTTCAATATTAGTTATACGAATATCTTGTAGACGATCCGATTGTACTTTATTACTAGTACTTTCACGAAGCCACGGTATATATTTCTTAGGCACTATACACGTACCTCAGCAATGAATTCTGTTTGACCTAACTCTTCATCAGGTTGCACACCAACTATACGTACAGCACCACTAAGCTCTCTATGATGACCTATAGGTGCATGTATAGTTACGTAGTTACCAACTTCAAGTGCTGAGCGATCTATGTTTGCTGCAATTACTTTAATTGAAGTTTCACGGGCAAGTCGGCGGTCTTGTTCTTTGGCACTTTCACGTGCTAACGCATTAGCACTTTCAGTTGTAACATCAATACGTGCACGTTCGTCTCTCAATGATGCAGGCAACTCCATAATATCTCGTACTACTAATTCTGGCGCTAACTGTTGAGCTATACCACCAACGTCGTAAGCTAAAGCTACGTTGGCTACCTGAGTCATAGCCTTGCGTTCCCACATGGGACGACCAAAACCACCATATGTAGTAGTGACTTGTTTGCCTTCACTAAGATCGTGTGTCAACTCAACATCAACAAGATGTTGACCATGCCATAAATGCACATGTGCACTGAGGTCATGACCTTGCTTGTAGCCCCAATGTATTACAGTCCGTATGTATGCTGGTGTAACTTCAGTAGTGAGCCACCACTCCCAATTAGTTTCGTTGTGTAAACTCTCTAAAGCTTGAAGTATAGTTTGTCCGCCAACAAAGAAACCTGCTCCAACTGTAGGGCCAACTTCAAGTTGATCTGGCAGGAATATACCTGTATGTCCACGAGCATTCATCTTACTAATGAGTGAACGAAATACTAACGTACTACTTACAGGCATAGTATATCGTTCGTGTTGTGGAGCAATACGCTTGCCCATAATACTAGCTATACCTAAGGCATGTAAGTTAGTAACTCCACTTCTCATGGAGTCACTCAACGTAAATATTGGCCCTACCCATGCCGGTTGATCATTACTTACTATAGTAAGTATATTACCTTGATGTATCGTGTGGTCGTTTTCATCTAGTGCAGGTAAATCTATTGTTGCATGACCAGCAGCCATACGTTCATAGTCACGGTTTATATTCATAGCCTTGTGTGTCAAATCACGTATGCGTGGATGAGGCCACCAAGGTTCATGTACAAATACACCATACGTTGCAGGTGTATAGAAGGTAATACCAATATTACGTCTTACAGCAGTATAAGGACTACCAACTCCATGTGCTGTTAGCTGACTTAGTGTTGGAGCACCACTAGCACTACGTACAAGTACAGCAATAGCACTAACAGTTAACTTCAATAAGTTAGGGTTGCCCTGTGCACCATTAGCAGCCATCAAAGCTGATGCACTAGCAGTCAATTGACTTAAATTAGAAGTACCAGTAGCAGGATAATGTGCTATTCCACTGCTACTAACAGTTAACTGACTTAATGTTGGAGCACCACTAAGATTGTAACTGCCACCACTAGCTACTCCGTTTGCAGTGAGTTGATTGATATTAGGTGTACCAGTTGCTACAAAATCAGCTTGTCCTACTCCATTAGCAGCTAATTGATTTAATGAAGATGAACCAATAGCAGTAGCTTCACCTACATCAAAAGTAGTTCCGTCAAATATACTAGAATCAAATATAGCAGGCATCTATTCCCACTCGCTGTAACCACGTACTGCTATTCCGCCTGCTTGAAGAGTACCAGAACCTGCTAAACGATCTAGAAAATATTCAAATATCTGTTGATCATCCAGCAGTATTGAAGCACCGTTGAAAATAATGTGAGTAGGCATAGTTGTTGTAGAACCACCTGCTCGCGCAATTGCATTAAGATCAAGACTTGCACCCTCACTACTGCCATTGCGACGAACGTAAAGGGCAAAGTCATCTGTAGATGTATTCTCAGCGAGTCGTCCTACTGCTATAATACTAACTGCTAGAGCAGAAGTAGCAGAAGTACAATCTACATCTGTCCATGTTGCTTCATCAGCAAGTCCTGTTAAATCTTTAACTTGAACTGCATCTCTCCACTTCAATTGAAGAGCACGTGGTTTAAGAGCTATAGCATCAGCGCCTATCATTACTGTAATAGGCCCACCGGCATAAAAAGTACCACTGGCATCTTTTGTTACTTGTAGCTCTACATATGTACCAGCACAAGTATGATCTTCAATCAGTAGTAATGACCAGTCGCCATCAGTTGCTACAACGCTGAAACTAGTTTCACTAGCATCACTATTAACTAGTTTTGCTGTAATACCAGAACCACCAGCAGTAGTAGCAACCCAAATAAGTGTACTGAGCTTTACTCCACTTTTAACACGTGGTTCATCTGCATAAGTATAACGCTGTTTCCAACCTTCATTAACAGCATCTGTTACACATTTTATTACTTCAGTAAACTTAGCATCAAGTCCTGCTTCACCGCTAACAGGTACAGCAGTTGCTTTAGTTGTAGGTGTAGCAACATCAGCAAACCATTGTGCCTGAGTAACAAGATCGAAGCCTGCACCTATCTGTATTAATGGTGGCCACGCTTTGAATTCGTTTTGCAGGCTTGCGCCGTAGGTAATAAGCCCCATTATAGCCACCTATTTCGATGTACTTCAGTTATATCTATCAAACCTGCTCCTGCACCAACACCTACCATATCGAATTTATATGTATTAGTGCCGGGCTTGTTATAAAACCAATCTTTGGGATTACTTGGGAGTATTGCAAATGGTACTTCTACATTACGTAGTAGATCAGTTACTACATGATTAGCACAATCGATTTCTAACTCTTCTGTTAACTTCATAAGGAAGGCTATATCGATGTAATCAAGTGTAGTATTATTCGTGAGACGTCCATTAAGAAAATACAGGTTTTGTTGGCTACCTATTACTATCTTTGGTACACGGTTGGTATCGAAGTTTACTGTAATATCATCTATACGAGTTACAGCATTTGTGCCATCTCGTATATCATCATGTACTTCGTTAAACTCTTCGCCTTCAAGGTCAACACCAATAGGTATCTCTACATTAAGTCGCAACCTAAATATAGGTATGGCTGCTATGCTACCAACTACGTAGATACCTTCATAGCCATCACGGTCAACTCCATACACCGTGAAATTCATAGCAGCTTGAGTACTAATTACACCTTTTTCTTGATTATGTGATGTATTAGTACGTGAAGTTTCTACTCTACTATATACAGGTAATATACTTAACATACCAAAGTCTCCCTCTTGTACGAGATAACCTTGTATGTTACGACCTGTTAATACACGTTGTGTAGTCATGCTTTCGTTTTCAGTACCTAAAGCATTAGGAAATGTATTACTTAATTCTGTTTCTACGTTAGAGTTTTGTACTGCTTCAAAGTTTTGTACTTCAAAAACTGCATGTCCTATGCTAACATCTTCATCTATTACAGTAACACCAATATTTCCTGGAACATTAAATGTTAGAAACGGTACACCTAAATCTACTGATTGTATTTCACTACCAGCAAATTCTAATGTCCAGTTGAAGTCAGTACGTACAACACGACGTCTATAACTATAACCTTCAATAGGTATTGGAGTAGCACTAACAGTACTCAAAGTTAGTGTCATACTTGCACCAATCATACTGAGTGCACAGGGTACTTCAAGTATAGCATTGTTAGCTAGCAGTTTAGCAGCTTTAGGTGGTGTATTCTCAAATACTATACGGCCACTTTCCTCATAGCTACTTATGTATTGTGATGCCACGTTATCTTCGCTATAGTCACGTCGCCATGTACCTGATCTGCGATCAGCAGCGTTATAGAATGGCCCAGGAAATACCCAACTATCGTTGGTACTGCTTGCTAAATTAATTACTGGTTGGCGATCCACTGGTTCACTAGCTGGTTGAGCAACAGAGTAATCCCACATCAAATATAAGTTACTGTGTTCTACCCAATAAGCAGTTGTAGTTGCTGTGTGGCTAGCTGCTGTAGTACCCAGGGCACCACGACCCCCCGTAGGTATAGTTAATGTAGTAGCAGTACGCTCACTATATTGTATACATTCATTGTCAATTATGAAGAAACCACTAGCAGGCCAACCTGCTAGACCTTCAACATTATCAACATCAATAACACCTGTAGCACTATTAGTGATGTTATCAGCTAGTGTAAATGTTTTACGTGGTCTAAACTGAAGATTAACCCAAAGTTTATTACCACTAATATATCGTGGTAGATCAACTCCATTATGTACTACTCGTACAGCAGCCGATGGAGTTATGCTATAAGTACTTAAGTCCGCTATTAATATAGGATAACCATCGCCTGTATGATCGTATAGTGGTAATTCTGATTTATTAGCAATTACTATATGTCGAAACTTTGTCCAACCATCAGCATTACTAATAAGTGTCGTAGGCTTCAATGTAAATACAGGGCGGTTTCGTGCGCTTGTAGGATTACTTATTGCAAAGGTTTGACCAGTTGCAGTTATGTTTGTAACTACAGGTGTAGCATCAGAGTCAGCTTCCCACAAACCAGTACTAGCACGTATAGCAACCTTGAATATTATTTCATCAGTTGCTACAACTCCTTCAACATTACACAGAAGTTTACGCAGTGCAGGACTACCTTCACCATAATTATCATAGGCTGTTAAATAGCCAGGAGGTTCTTCCGGACTAAATATCTGTTTAATACCATCAACATTTGCTTGCGTTAAATCATGTATACGTACTTCAAGTACAAATCTAAAACCATCCGGCTGACTTCTAACAAATGTAGGAAATTGTCCTGATATTTCTGCTTCTATAGTTTGTGCTCTAAACGTTTCAGCAGCAATACTCTCACCCTCTATGAGTAAAGACTCATAGGGTGATTTATCATTTATGTTTACACCGCGAAATTGAGAAATCTTTAAGTATGCGGCCATACACTAATATCCTTGATACAACATGTCAAGATAATCACGTGGCATACCTTGTGCTCCACCTGCAACATTGATAGTAATAGGTGCAAGGTTAAGCATACGCTTGTTGTTATTAGTTGTTGCACCTATAGGATAAACATGTCCGTTACTATCTGGTACGAACAATTCTCGCTTACCGTTTTCACCAACCCAATAAGCTTGTTGAGCCTGTACAGGCCCACCGAACGCGCGTGCACCCGCAGCACGTTGTTCAGGAGATGTAAGGTGTTCTAAATCTTGTTTTGCTCTATCAGCTTGTTGCTTGTTAATAGAAGCCAACGTTTGTGTTGCTTTTTCAAGTTCCACGTTAAGCTTTATAAACTTCTCAACTATACCTTGAGTTTCAGTATTAAGAGCTTCTTGACTCTTTACTAAAGGATTAGCTATATCTGCTTGAAGCTTTAATATAGTATTAGCTTCATCAAGAGCAATCTTATGATCTTCTAATTTTTTAAGATCTTCATCTAGCTTTGCAACATGATCTTCTATACCTTGTCGTGCTACATCGTATGCTTTTTGTTGTGCGACACCACTACGCTCAATTTCTTCTCTTGATGTTTGAAGTGCTCTCTGTTGATCTTGTAATCCTTGAACATATAGTTGTTCATTAGTTTCACGATCAAATCTTGTTAAAGCATCTTGTTGTTTTTTCTGTTCTTTAGCTGCGTTCTCAGCATTAAGTGCAGCGTCTAGATTAGCTTTTACAACATCACGTTGTGCTTGAGCATATGCTTCCCTTGCATCTTCTATTTCACGAACATAATCAAATTCAGCCTTTGCGTGATCTTTCTTGGCTTTTACAACATCTTCGTTATATTCCCGCATCTTCTTGGCCCATTGCGCCGCATCCCAAGCTTCTTCTTCTCGCTTGGTCATCTTCTTGGGCTTAGGAGGATCGGGCATATCGGGCATAAAATCTTTAAGTCCCGGTTTCCCCTCTTTTAGAAGAGACTCTAAATCTTGACCTAGACGTTTGACACTTTTTGCTAGACTAGCAGATTCGAATTGTCGTTGCATAACATCAAAAGCATCAACTGCCTTTTGTGCTGCACTGACTTGCATATCTGCAACCATTTCAGCACGTTGCTCAGCGCGATCTCTTGCAGCAATTTCTCGCTGATAACTATCAATTTGTTCGTCTATAACTCGTATCTGAGAATCAATAGCATCAGTTTGCGCATCAATAGCATCCGCAGCGGCTTGTGCTGCTCTATCTAGGTTTCTCAAATTAACTTCAGCAGCAGCACGATCAGGTCGTTGTGCTTGCTTCAATTGCGTTATATCTATATCAGCCCGCATCATCTCGCGCGTTGGGCCTTTGAACAGATCATCAAGAGCTTTTTGATTCTCTGTTATTTCAGTCGTCTTTTTAGTAACTTCTTGTTGGGCTGCTTGCATAGCTTTATTCAAAGTTACTACGAGTATATCACCCAGTTGATTCGCACTACCACCAGCGGAATCCATATCACTCTTGAGGCCGCTAATCTCACCTTGAAGAGCCTGCATATCTCTTTCAAGATTACGAAACATTTCAGTATCTTCACGACCTGTATTAGCAAGTCGTGAAGCACGATTTTGAAGTATTGCTAACTCTTCATTAAGATCTTCTAAATTAGGTGCATTAGTTTTAGTTGCATTATATGCTTGGTTAGCAGCAATAAGTGGGCCAATTACTGGAAGCCCTCTAATAGCACCACCAAGTCCAGCCGTTGCAATATCACTACCACTAACACCTGTTTGCTTTACAACAAATTCAATTAGTTTAGTTGTAGGCATTGCTTCTATAGCATCAATAAGTAACTGTACAGCCGATTTACCATTATTGGCAGCTTCGACTATAGCATCGCTCCAACCTTTAACACTAGTACGAAATTCATCAGAACCTATAAGTTTGTTAAGTCCAATTAAAGATTTCTTAAACTCTTCAAATATAGGTTGAGTGAATACACCTGCAATCTCTTGAATATTACGGCGAGCTATAGTAAGTTGTCCACGTGCAGTTTGTGCTTGTAATTCAAGCATTCCACCGAACTGCCCTTTCATACCTTCGAGTATGATCTGAGCAGCACGCTTACCAGTAAGACCAAACTTCAAGGCATCATCTTGTATTTGGTCAATACTAGCACCAGTTGCTTCAGTCAAATATTGCCACGCACCAACACCAACTTCAGTTAACTGTCGTATGTCCTGACTATTTAGTTTGGCGCTTTGACCAATCTGTCCTATAGCATAACTAATACGTTGTACTGAATCCTCAAAGGGTCGAGGCATTGAAGCCGCAGCATTAGCAATGATTTCCAAGTTAGGTATGACATCTTTTAAGTCCATGCCACGTGCAACGAATTCTCGTGCAGCATTAACACTAATTTCAAAGCCCAATGCTGTCTTACGAGTCCATGCATATATCTCTTCCATGAATTTAGTTGCAAGCGGTGCGCTTTTAAGTACGCCAGTAAAGGCTACTGTAGCAGTTTCCTTAAAGGCGTTGAAGTCATATCCAAGCTTGCCTATTACAGCACCAAGTCCAACTATAGCTACACCAGTAACGGTTGCAGCGGTACGTACTGCACCACTAGCAAGGGCTGCTTGCATAAAGCTGGCTCTGGTAGTTGTACCCATAGTTTGTGCTGCTTTACCAGCAGCATTGTGAGCACTCTCTATTTGACCTTTGCCAGTTTGTATGGAGCGTACTAACTCCATATGACTTTGCTTAGTTACATTATCAGCTTGTGCTGATACGGTAGCATAGTTGCGTCGAGAATCACCCAACTGTTTACTGAGAGTAAGCTCTTTCTTCTGTAAACCTTCTATTTGTGTTTGACCTTGTGCCGCAGTACTAATGCGCTTTTTATCAATAGCTATTTCAGTATTAGTTAGAGCTTGTTTAGCATCTAATACATCTCTAGCATTTTTAATACGCAAATTCTTAAGATTTTCATCATCACGATTGATGATTTTACTTGTATCAACTGATCTATTATTATATGTTTTTCTAGCATCGTTAATATCACGGTCAATATTATCGAGACGAGTTTGCATCCGTAGCAGGTCTGCTTTACCTTTTAATGATTCTCTATCAGCAGTAGCTTCTACTTTAGCTAGATCAGCAATAACTACTTTTCTGTTAGCTAATAATTTATCTCTACGAGTTAGTGCTGTTGCTTCGGCTTCAAGAGCAGCTTGTCTACGTCTTGCTGCTGTTAAAGCTGCATCCGACTCAGCTTTTTGGGCACTTAATTCAGTATCACGAAGTTTCTTTCGTGCATCGTTAAGCTTCTCTACACCAGCAATACGTGCTTGTTCAGCTGCGTCACTGATAGCAGTTTTAGTTGTACTTATTTGATTACTTACTTGGTCACGTGCTCTCTTAGCTTTAGTTACTTCTTCTAGGGCTCTACGTTCAGCTTTACTAGCTGCTTCAGTTTCACGAACACCACGCTTGCGTACAGCTTCAATATTTTTATGAACTTGTGCAGTTACAGTTTCAAGGTTTTTCTCACTACGTCCTATGAGAGCATTAGCAGCAGCCTGTTGACGACTAGCACGGTCAGCCGTAGCTGCGGCACGATTAATGTCGCGCTCTATAGCATTAACAGCACGATTAGCTGCATATATAGCTGTGAAAAGTATACGAAGCTCAGCAACAGTCGCCATAAGTTACTTTATACCTGCCAATTTTCTGGCTTCTATTTCATTGTAAAGTATTAACAAGGTACGCTGTTTTGCAGGCAACTGAGCATATTCATTGAGTGTCATATGTACGCCACTTCGAACCATCATATAAACAGGAAACAATTCGGGCAGTATCAAGTCAGCAAGGAGTGCCGCTCTAATGTCTGCGAGTTTCCTAAAGGGATTGTATTTTTCTCAACGATAATACCAAATATCCAGTTGACTGTAGTCTCGTCAAGCAACAATTTGTTTTCAGTTGTACAAGGTAAGTTGTCATAGTTTGGGCCATGCCAACCTTGTACAGCGTGCTTAATAACAAAGGCTTTATCGTACAATTCTTTAGGGTCTGGTTCAGTAGTTTTTACTTCATCAGACGGCCCACTACGAATCATGTCAATGACTTCCGAGCCTAAAGCACCAAGTCGCTTCAGGCTACTAATACTTTGCACGTTACGTGCATCATCTAGTTCTAAACCACTTAACTGACGAATCTCAATAAAGTTACCTGGTTCGTGGGGGATCTCTATCGATTCAATTGTATTTCCAACGATCATCTTATTGCCCCTTTTCTGAGGAGAGAGTGCTAAGAGTGCTGGGGCAATACGAACACCTTAGCACTCTCTCCATGAACATGGTTGCTACAGCTAGCTAAAAGCTAAACCATAGCAGAGACGTTATTTGTTACTTTAACTCTAAACAAGTTAGTTGCATCTGTACTTTCAACCAGTTCCATTTCGATCATTTCCTGACCCTCGAATTCGCCTATCTTGAACAGACTACCAAGATTATGCTTAAGGATCATATCCCACTGGCATTGCCTACCAGAAGTACCGTCAGCCTGAATACGCACTGCTCTCAGTGTTTGAGCTTCAGCAGCAGTTTGTTCAACAGTAAACTGTCCACTATTGGGCTTTACAAGCATCCTGATTCGCACAGTGAGATGTGTGTTCTCGCTGCTGATGACAGCGCTTGTAAAGTCGAGATCTGCACGTCCATCGGTAGTGAATATAGGCGCATAGCCTGTGTTCCACACAATCTCCCAACCAAGTATCTGACCAACAATTTGAGTGTTACCAAGGTTTGCCCACGAGCTATCAATATAAACACTACTACTACTACTTAGTGCAGCTTCAGCAGTTGGTGCTGTTAATGCCGCAGTTAAAGTACTACTCTGTATACGACGACCAAAACCTTCAGCCGTAAATAGCACTGGTTGGTTCTGTTGACCACGCCACGTAATACTGCTCAATAAGCAATACGCAGCTTCCTGATCAATAGGTGTTACACCATCAGTAATACGTCGTTCGTATGTCCACGTATCAAGGTCAGGATTACCAGTGGGATCACGAGTAAACGTGTAAACATACGGGCCTGCACCTGTTGGCAATCCAGTACTTCGATTAACACTCTGTGATAACCAATTAGGTGCTTGTTCATAGAAGAAAGGTGTTTCAGGAATAGTAAACCTGACACCACGTTCGATAACAACTTCTCCACCCTTCCACCGCTGAATCAAACCACGCAGCAACGGTGGATGATATACACTATCAATAGGTTCAACGTCCCAGTTTGCAACAAGTATTTTCGATGTAGCAGGTACAGCCGTACCTTTACTAAGACCACCAAGCAGTGTAACAGCACTAAATACGTTACTAACAGCAGTAAACGTTTCAGTAGTAGCGTATGCATTAGGATCAGTACCACTGAGTCGTGCCGTAATACGCATTACGTTAGCAATAAATGCCGCAGCTGTTACTTGAGTATGAGGCGTATTCCAACCATCAGTACCATTGATAGCGGCAAGTATATTAGCTTGTGCCGCAGCAAGGTTAACACCAACGTTAACTTGTCCGCTAATAGCTGCTCCTGATGCAACAAAAGTAAATACCTTGTTACCAATAGTAAAAGTATCACCTGCTGTGGGTAACGTATCAACTGTTAGATTAACACCAGCAGCAGCCGATTCTTTACCCCATTGAAATGTTCTAAGGTCAGTTATCGCAGGACTAACCATTATCTACTTCTTTCTTTTCCTCATCGTTTGGTTGTGCATTTACATGACGACGACCAGAGGAATCTATCTGCGTCTTTTCCTGTGTATCGGTTTCTTCAGCCTCAGCTTCAGCTTTTTGTTGCGTACCATATATACGATCAGTAACACGCTCCCATAAACCGCTTCGCTCAAGCGATCCTAATTGATCAGGGAATTGACCATTTATCTTTGCACTAGCTTCTGCAAACTCTTCGTCGGTCATATCACGGTTAGGTACACCGATTATACCTTCAACACCTAACTCATTGCCTTTATATACCCACATTTAAGACACCTTTCAAGGAGCTACTACAGCAACAACAAAGAATGCTAAACCAAAACCCAACAGATTTATTTCTTTTAATGCTTCCGCATCATCTACTTTCAATCCAATTAATACGAAGCATATAATTGCTAGAAGTGCAAAGAAATATCTCCAACTCCATACAAAATTACGTACCACTGGTGTGCTCATGAAAAATTAATAGGCTCCTTTATATAAACATGAAGATGCAAGTCTAACCCGACAAACGTTTTACCCCATGTTATGTTTACGAGCGTTGGCGAACCTCCCGTCAAATCGTGGTGACTTATAGTACCACCTAACGTCAAATTGGTATTAAACTTAGCAATAATAGCATCCATGAATGCACCAGCTATTTCTGCTGCGTATGATTGATCCGCATCAAGTATAGCTAATTGCATATGAATGTCGTATTCAGTTTCAAGCAGTCCGGGCATTCGTATTAACGGAAGCAGAGTCCATGTATTAATAAAACATGGTGTGTCAGGCAATTCACTTGCTTCAGCAGGTATAGTATGATATGCACGTATTACTCTCATAGCACGTGGCTCAGTAATTTCTATTGTTTCTTGCAAAGCTTGCAAGTATACCAGAGTATCTCTAATACCCACTAAAACCTACCAAATGTAAACTTAGTAATCTTAGCACCTGCCAGTCTCATTCTTTCACGAAGATAAACGTCGGCCGCAACGGCAGCTTGAGACATAAATAATTTTCCTGCGAAGCCTTTACGTCCAATAGATTGTGCAAGCATATATAGTTGTGATTCTGCAAATCCATGACGTATTCCCCAACCAGCTATATGAGCTACTGTTGGTGGTGTAGCTCCTGGCGCTCTACCATATTCTTGTACTACCATATATGCTTTTGAAGTAGTAACCTCTGCGTGTAATCCATGTACTTCAGCGTGTATACTTCTCTTACCAGCACCTAAATCTTCAGGGGCTTCATGTCTAGCTATCTGAACAGTATATTCAGCTACTTCCCTAATTATATCGTTGGCTTCTGCACCTAGAGCACGACTAAATTGTCCAAGATTATTACGTGCTTGTTTATCACCTTGAATTTCTATTTTTAAAGGCATTATGGGCCTCTTGAAGGATGTATATAGACGTCACCGAAACTTAATTCAGCATCGTTGGTATCATCCCAGAGTTCATGATAATGCACGCCAGCAGGTAAATTAGTATAATCACCGGGGTTAACAGTAATAGTTACTAGATTAGTATTAGGCCCACTCTTAGAGAGTCCTCCACCGACGTTGCTATTAAGAGCTAAATACACTGTACTGCTATTCTTCTCTTTACGTATCTTCCACGTTAATAAACTGGCATTAAGATTAACTGTATTACCCGCAGCATCCGTCACCGTAATAACATAAAATTTCCGTTCGAAACGAAACCACATATCATCTCTAGTAATATTAGCTCTTATGGCCATTTATAGTATCCCACTACCTATTAGTGTATCATCATGTAAGCCATTACCATTCACAAGATCATCATTCATACCATTACCTACGTTGGAATCATCGTTTATACCCGATAGATGTTTAGTATCGGTAAGTTTACCTAATAGATGGATAGCTGTGGTAGCTATAGTCAATCCTAAAGCACTAACTATTGCAAGTGCACCAAGAGCCGCAGCACCGCTACTAGTAAACGGATGAATAGCATCACCACTAGCCGTTAATTGGCTTATACTCGCTGTACCAGTACTAGTTATTTGAAGTAATGCACTACCAGAAGCTGTAGCTTGAAGAAGTGTGCTACTACCAGTAGCACTAAATATATTAACCGCACTACCTTGTGCAGTTAATTGATCGAGTATAGTATTTCCATTAGCAATCTGTTGATGTAATGCAATACCGTTGCAAGTCAATTGATTTATAACACATAGAGCACTACCTGAAGGTTGCATAACAAACGTGCCGTTACACGTCAATTGACTTATAGTACAAACACCTGTGGCAGTTTGCGTAAGCACAGCACTGCCATTACAAGTCAATTGGTTTAGGGTGCACAGACCAGTACCCTCAAAGGTAAGCACTTGTGCATTACCAACACACGTCAACTGCATGAGAGTACATACACCAGTAGCGCTATGCGATTGTACAGCAGAACCTATAGCAGTTAACTGACCAAGCGTATTGCTTCCAGTAGCCGAATAGGTTTCTAGCGCATTGCCACTGCAAGTCAATTGCTCGATTGTTACAATGCCAGTACTTGTTGGATGCATCACAGCAGTACCCAAACAGGTCAACTGATTTATACTAGCAGCGCCAGTAGCAGTTTGAGTTTGTATTGCTATGGCACTAGCGGTTAATTTCATTAACAGACACGTACCAGCAGCAATAACATCGAACGTAGTATTTGCGCTACCACTAGCTGTAAATTGGTTAAGTGTGATTGTACCAGTTGCTGTTTGGGCATGTATAGCAACACCGATACAAGTCAGTTGCTCCAAGGTACACAGGGCTATAGCACTAGGCTGTAACGTTGCACTACCTGTGCAAGTTAATTGGTTTAATATACAAACACCCGTAGCACTCTGTGCATGTAGAGCAACACCTGTACAAGTTAGTTGATCTAGTAGAGGTGCACCCGTTGCACTTGGCTGGAGAGTTGCGCTACCAATGCAAGTTAATTGCTCAAGAGTTGTAGCACCACTAGTTGTAATAACGTGCAACGCCGTGCCCGAACAAGTTAATTGCATAAGTGTGCAAGCACCTGTAGAGATGTACGACTGTATAGCTTGCCCCACAGCGGTTAGCGCTTGTAATGCGGTAGCGCCACTACTAGTAAACGGATGAGTTGCCGCACCGCTCGCTGAGAGTTGCTCAAGTGTAACGCTACCGCTGGCAGTTTGTTGATGTATAGCCGTACTCGTACACGTCAACTGCATTAACGTGCAAATACCAGCAGCAGTTACACCCGTGGTAACACTTGCTGAACCACTTGCTGTAAGTTGATCGAGTGTAGTTGCACCACTTGCAGTTTGTTCATGCACAGCGGTTGCTGTACAAGTTAGCTGATTAATGGTACATAAACCATTAGCACTAGGTTGTAGTGTAGCTGAACCACTGCAAGTTAACTGGTTAAGTAGCGGAGCACCAGTAGCAGATTGCTCGTGCACAGCCGTGCCATTAGCTGTTAGTTGTTCGAGCGTAATAGCACCGCTACTAGTGAATGGGTGAGTAGCGCTACCTATACAGGTTAGCTGGTCTAGTGTCGCGGCCCCCATAGAGGTCTGTGCGTGTATAGCACTGCCCGTGCAGTTCAACTGATCTAAAGTGCACAGACCACTAGCCGAGTAAAGCACTCCTACCGCACCAGATGCATTACATGTTAATTGTGATAGTGTAGCGGCTCCCGATGCAGTTTGTGAAAGCACAGCCTGAGCGTTTGCCGACAACTGCGATAGCATGGGGTTGCCGCTCGAAGTAAATGGATGTGTGACAACACCTAAACAAGTCAACTGATCAAGAGTACAGACTCCCGTAGCTGATTGAGTTTGTATAGCAGCACCCGTACAAGTCAATTGACTTATAGTACATAGACCTGTAGCTGTATAACTTTGAAGTACCACTCCACTAGCAGTCAACTGATTAAGAATTACAACACTCGTAGCACTCGGTTGTAGTGTTGCATTGCCCGTACAAGTTAGCTGTGAGATAGTCGAAGTGCCTGTAGCAGTTTGAGTTTGAAGGGCATTTCCACTAGCAGTTAATTGATTTAGCGTAGATGTACCACTAGATGTTTGCGAGTGAATAGCACTACCCTGTACAGTTAATTGACTAATTGTAACATTACCTGTAGCAGTAGGTGCAGCTACTACTGTGGCTGATCCACTTGCGGTAAGTTGATTAATCAAAGGAGTACCGCTAGCAGTTTGCTGATGCACAGCACTAGCTAATGCTGTCAACTGACTTATAGAAGGTGCACCAGTGGCAGTTTGTACGTGCGTAGCAACTCCTGATGCCGTTAGCTGAGATAACGTGGTTACAGCAGTACCACTTGGTTGCTGCACAGCAACCCCACTAGCAGTTAACTTAGGTAGAGGCAATGGCTGCGCTATAGGTGTACCTAGTTCAGTAGGTAGTGAACTAGTAACTGTACCAGCAATACTACTTATAGTATCAACATCTCCATTAGCACCGAGATACATATTGAATACTATAGCTTGTGGTACAATGAGTTCAGGCGGAGCACCACGTGCAAGTGCAGCAAACGCAGTAGCACCTATATCAGTATACCATATTGATACAACACCTATAAGACCATTAAACTGTAGATTAGTTGCAACTGGAGGTATCTCTCGTCCACCAATTTGATCTTCACTAGCTGTTGGAGTACTAGGAGTATATGTAATTGTCGTAAATGCAGCTGCTGCTCCATTATCAGCCGCACCATTTAGATAGGGTGTAAGAGTATCACCATTAAAATCATAAACACCGCCAACACTCTGCCAAACTTTAGGAGTAACAGTAACTATTCCAGATTGTAAACGTAAAGTTTCAGCAGATGCTGCTTTGCCAGCTAATTGTACTCTACCTAGACTACTAATATTTAATCGTATGCCTGTGACTGCTTCATCTATCCAAGCTTGGAATATAGTATTACCGTCTATAGCATCAAATGAATGAAGATTAATCCAAGCATGTATACTTATTTGTGTAGCACCACTTAATATTGGATTTAGAGAATTGATACCAAGAGAATAATAATTTGCTATATCTTTAGTAAAATGACGCGACAACACTGTCCAAGGAGCGATAATAGTATGTACTGCAACGCCGCTTGCAGTTAATTGATTTAATAACGAAGCTCCTGAAGCCGTTTGAGTATGTACTGCACTAGCTGTTGCTGTCAATTGGTTAAGAGTAGCAGAACCTGTTGCACTCTGCCTATGAACAGCAACAGCTAAAGCGGTAAGTTGAGGAAGAATAGACGTACCAGTACCTATTTGTGCATGAATAGCTGTACCAGTTGCAACTAGTTGTGATAGAGTAGGAGTACCCGCAGCCGTGTATGGGCCAGCAAATACTGATGGCCGATGTCTATAGACATTTCGTCTGCTAGGAAATGAGCGACCAGCGCGAGCCATATATTAAATCTCGATTACTACGTAACAAAGCGCGTTAACAGCAGCAACAGCATCAACACGTACTTTAGTAAAGAACGTTCCTGGCTTCATGTAAGGACGTTCACCTAATGGAAATTGAAGTACGTAACCTACAGCTGGATCAATAAGTTGAGCATCAAACATTCGTGAAACAGTAGGTGAGTTCTCATTGCTACTTGTATAACCAGTATTTGCTGTACCAACAAGTACTAAGTTGGTTACAGGATCACCACCTTGAACAGCGGCTTCATCAAGTCGATGAATACCGGCAGTAACATGTGCTGTTACAGTAGCTGCTACATCTTGTTCTAATAATTCAACAATAGTTTTTGCTGCCATAGCGGCAGCATCAAAGCTAATACCCCACTCAACTATATGGGCACCAAGTGTAGCTGAAATCTGTATCTGCAACAGCGTCTTAAGCGCTGTACCCGTAGTAACTGGTACAATTGCTGCCGTTGTAGGAGAGGGTGCATTGTAGATTTTATAACGTGCCATAAGACTCCTTTACCAAGTTGCAGCACGTTTAACTGCTTGACTTCTAACCAACGACTTAGGATAAGGTGCTGCTGCTACTTCAGCGAATTCAGCTTCAACCATAGCACAATCAAGATACTGGTCTGGGTTAGCGTCAACAGCGGCGGGAGAACCAAATCTCAGACGCAATGCGTTTAGCTTGGCGGCCGTCCATGCAGCCCCCGATGATGGAGCTACGTCGTAACATTTACGAACATAGCGGAGAGTCGTAGTGCCTGCGATTGTC
>Ga0137430_1000052_pt1 | contig 40701 bp, 60 predicted proteins | sample EasRivERMZT754_2_FD_104651 | JGI IMG/M metagenome (GOLD analysis project Ga0137430, IMG submission 104651) | Soil microbial communities from meander-bound floodplain in the East River, Colorado, USA - East River MetaG ERMZT754_2 | ecosystem: Environmental > Terrestrial > Soil > Floodplain ...
AATATGCAGGAGCAAGAGCTGTTTGATTTGTAGGAACTAATATTGGCGTAAACACAGTAGCAGAGCTATCTACATCCCCTGTAAACGAGGCCGTATAGTATGGCGTCCCATTTAAGCTATATATTACCGTATCCTTCAAATAGACCTGGCTATTGGGAGATGATGTCTGAACAACAGGCCCCAGGAATAATAGCCTATCTTTGAAAGGAATAATCATTCTCGCACCGACCAGGTAATATTGGTCTGCAGGAAGATCAGCTATTGAAAAATTGTCTTGGGATAGTGGTGGAGCAAAATTTACCCAACCTAAATGTCCATTTAATATAGGAGTGGTTGCATTACCATTTGTAGGGTCTCCGTCATACCATCTCAAGCAATCTTTGGTAACATCCGAACGATTGGTCAAGTATTGTACAATGCCTCCAGAAGCATATACGCCGCCAATCGTTGCATTAGGAAATTCTACTGTTATTTGATTAGCAGCAGGAACTGCTGTCACATATCCAGTCTGAAAATTGATTCCAGTCATGCCTACAACTTCATTGATAAACACAAAATCGCCTACGACTAAGCCATGATTAGTTGTGGTGGTGATTGTCACTATTGCAGGAGGCCCCCCAGCAACAATTGCAATAGCCGTAATGGTGTTATATTGCATTCCAATGTTCGTTGTATCAAATGGTACATTAATGCCATTTGTAGCCCATAAAGCATCTTGGTAATTGACTGTCCAAAACTGCTGATAATCTTGGCCATTCCATGAGGTTGGCGTAATATTTGTTTTCTCGGTATAGCCTACGTAGGCGCCTGTAGGAGGGTTTTTATAGAAGCTTACATCGTAAACGTTATATGGAAACGCGGTCGTGATGTTGTATGAGTAAGTAGTATCGAATCCTAAAGTTCCTGGAAATTGAACGGATTCAGACGTAAAGTCCTCGAGGCCCATAACAGGAAGATCAGGGAAATAGTTGAATGTGACAGCATTTATAGTATTGCCAGCTCCGCCTGCTATTGTAATAGCGCCAGTAGCATAATTGATTGTTCCAGTACCTCCTGGAACCCCTGTGAGCACACCCAGCCCATCATCTGTGTAGGTATTTCCAGCTGTAACATCTGTTAAAGTCACACTTCCTGGAACAATATTACCATTTGTCTGAAGACCAAATGCGCTTAAAATGTTCCCAGCGCCTGCGACAAGAACAAAAGAGGTTGTGGATCCATAAGATGGATTTGCAGAATCGAAGTATCTTTTCAAACGATTCAGAAGAGAGGTTCCCCTTTTACGTCTTACTCTTCCTCTCCATTGATAGGCATTGATTAGGACAGGGAAAGAGTCATTGTCGATATTAAATGGTGTAACATCGTTTCTTAGACCTTTGCCTATGGGACCAATGACTATTTTTTCCCCCATTTGTCCTCAAACCTGCAATACTTCAAATGAAAAATTCGTAGGGTTTAAAAATGCTGTTCCATCAAGTCTAAGAAACACTAATTGGAAAGTACCTACCCCAGTAATATTGTAACCGGATTGAGTTCCGTTGGCAGAAGATGTAATAAACGAAGAAACCTTTATCGCAAATTGATTGGAATTAACTGCATTGGCAGTCAAAACGACGTTATATCGACCTGTTCCCGCAGGAGTAATAGAAGCGACATTTAAAGACTGAGATCCAATAATATTTCCTCCAGAATCTGCAAACCCCCAAGCCTTAATAGGACTTACTTGGAAAACTCCATTTTCATTTCTAAAAAACATTTCAGCTTTTGTGGAAGCTGTTCCTGCTTTTGTATATAGAATAGACTGTGGATCTGTTTGAGCGCCTGGAGCGGCAACATTGTTAAATGTGACTTGCTTATGAGTTCCGCCATTGGCTGTGTTAAAACTGATGTGATCAACCGCTATTAAACTCTCTGTAGATTGAACATTAATCAGCATATCAGGTTGATCAACAGAAGGATTATCATTGGCAGCTGGCACTGCATTATTATATGTAAAGGTCATTAACCTATTCCTCCACCAAAACCATTATTCGCGCTACCTTGCGAAAAGCCCTGGCTGTAGATTGTTTCTGTTCTTGTAGCAGTCCATTGCCTCTGACTTCTTTTCCACACAAGAAGCTCTTGTTCTCTGAAAAGAGGTTCGTAGAATTGGAATTGTTCAATATCTCCTGTATCGGAAAGAATTTTCCTAGCAGCTCCCCTGGCTATATATTCGGCCATATATCCAAAAGGAATAGCCGCTGCTGTGTTTAAGAAGGCTGCAGGAGATAGATATGCATCAATTTCCACCAAATATTGCTGATCTGGAGGGCTTCTTAAAGTAAGAGTGTTATTGTAGAAAAGAACGCCTCGAGGAAGCCCTGTCTGGAAGAAAAAGACCTGAGCTGAGATATTATTTCCAGAAGGAATGATCACCGGAAAAGTAACGTTAACTTCACCAGTAATATAGTTGATAGTATTGTCAAAGGTATCATAGTCGCCTGTAAGTCTTAAGTTCCCCAACGGCGCCTTTCCAGGCTGCATTAGAAGCCCGTAGTTTTGATCATTACTCAAAAACCATCCGCTATCTGCAACAACTACATTTGAGTTATCAGCACCCAAAGCAGTAAGGTAGACTGCCGAATCAACACTTGTTACTGGAGTAGATGCTATGGCAGCGCCTGCTGTTGCATCAGTAGCAATAGGAGGATCAATGTTATTGCCGGTAGCGATTATTCCTGTAATGTCAATATGACCTCTCAAAACCCCATCTAAAGGCGGATTTGGAGGTGTAGATCCTGGTAATATTGGAATTTGAATATCATACGGGCCAGACGATCCGTCCCCTGTAGCTACTACACCAAGGTTCTGAACGATGTTTGGAAAGATATTAAAAAACTGATTCTTCTGAGTGTACAGAGGAACCTGCACGCCATTTATGTAAGCCGGACCTGTAAAGCCCTGATATACTGGAAACATGCCGATAGTTTGATTTCCAGGCTGCGTTTGCACGCTATAAAGAGGCATGTTGTATTTATCTATAGCTGGTGTCGTCTGAAACTGATATTTCGTTTTCAGATCAAAAAGCTGTATGCGCGCATCAAGATCAACTATATAAAATCTATTTATATAATCTATGATTAAGTTGTCAGAAATAACAGCATTACTTGGACTTTTAATTATTCTTCTAACATAAGTAATTATGTCGCTCAAAAGCATCATAGTAATACTGTCCTTGGTGATTTTCTCATATGGCAAACTTTACATAACCAGATCACCGAAAGAGGCTTAGTGTAATCATTATGGTGACCATCTGGTTTACACTTGTTGCCACATTCTGAACAAAAATCAGGTCTTGAAATTTTACCTATATCTATAGCTCTTTTTAACATAACATTCGCTCTACGTTTCTCTTTGTTATTCTGATACCATTTTCTTCCATATTCATTTAATTTTTCTCTATTTCGATCTCGCCAATTTTTATGTTTTAACCTATTTCTTTCGAATCGATTATCATCATTTTTTCTGCGTAAAGCTTCTCTTATAGATATACTTTCTAAATTTTTTATTCTATATTCATTTTGATTATTTAATTTTCGTTGTCTATTTGTTAAATAATAATTTTTTACACATTTTTTACATTGACGATCTAATCCATCAGGTTGTCGTATTTTTTTATAAAACTCAGTTAATTCTTTTGTTTCTTTGCATGTACAACACTTTTTCATACATCTCCTTAATAAGGAGCATATTGTAAAGCGCTAAAGTAAATTCATCAAGCTGCAACACCAGCTCCCATAAAGATTGATTTACCTGAATTCACAGGCGTAGCCGTCAATCTTGGAACAGCGGTATCAACTACCATACGTCCAAAATACTGAGTGTGCCCTTCACTGCCTGTAATTGTATTCTCATCCATACGGAGTCTGTGGTAATTACACTTTTTAATCTGTTCAGCCACATATCTAGGAGCCCAAACAGGTTTATTTGTAGGAATTTCCCAGAATTCAGCACCAACTCCACCGAAAGGATGCGTCCACATTTCTATGGTCTCGCCGATAATCTCTTTATGTTCTGCAATGAATTGGACATATTCTTTAGCGTAGTTCCATGCTGATCTAAAATTTTCATTAAATTTCTGACGGTCGCTTAAAGTTTTCTTAGGTTTTAGCCAAAGTTTTTGAGAATTCTCGATTTCTTTCTGAGACAGCTTTGTTTGAGCCTCAACTTCTTGTTTTGGCGCAGCATTCATTCTATCTTGAGTCATTTCTTTGACTTGTGTATCAAACTCATCAAACTGCTTTTGCATTTTATCGAGTTCAGATTCTTTAACTTTTGGTTTCTTAACTGTCATAATCTCCTAATTAGGTGAAATATTAATAAAGCTTCCCTGAATGTATGTTGTATTATTATTACGGCCCATGTTTATTGGACCGGAATTGATATCTCCTATTGCTAGGATTTGAGCTTTTGTTCGTGCTGTAGCATTGATGAAAGCGTCCATCCCCTTGGAGTCGATATCCAAAGTGACTTGTGTTGATGATGGAATTGCTATCACATATCCTTGTCTCTCATTGAGAGTGCGAGTACCGAACTGAGGTGGAATGATGAGTCTAACTAACTGACCCAGTACATAATTCATATCCTCTGTTGTCGTGATGGTCGTCGTATCCCCTAAGGAGATTGATGAAATCACAAATCTATTTGGCTGATAAAAATCTGCCTGTATTGGAACGTTTGCATAAGCCGGTATCGGAAAACTTAATATAGTATTACTCATTTTTAGTTTTCGTTATTTTGTATCCATGTTTTTTTAAAAGCTCTACTGCCCAATCAATATGATCTTCTACTCTTTGACCAGGGGGATGCCTATTGCTCCAAAGCTCTAGATTTTCAATTCTATTGTCATCTTTTATTCCATTTTTATGATGGACAGTTTCTCCCTTTTCTAGTCTTCTTCCTAGGAATTCACTCATGACTAGAACATGTTCCATAATAAGATTATCTTTTCTTGTTAAGTAAGGATTTCCTTTTTTATTGAGAACTCTATAGCCTTTTTTATCTAAATATCCTTTGCCTCTATATCTTAGTTTTGGAAGATCTAAATCCCACCCCTTTTTTTGCCTACGCTTTAATCTGCTGTTGTATAATTGTCTTTGATAAACTTCTGCATTGCTTATTCGCGCATCTCTTTGTCTTTTATTTGCACATGATTTACATAAAGGATTATGTCCATCTTTTGATTTCTTAGATTTAGGAAAAAATTCATACTTTTTTTCACATTTACATTTGTTGCACTTCTTCATAAACCATCCTTTATAAGGAGGATAGGTTAACACATTTCAATTTAATGGAGGGGACATTTTAAGCCCCCTCCATCCCTTTGTTATCTATTGTGGAATAGACAGATCGTGAAGGTAAGCCCTCCAATAGATCACATCTTCTGCAGCTCCAATGAGGATAGCAGAAGCATCACCCTGAGCAGCGCCTGCTCCAATGATGAAACCTTGAGATGTGTTATTGAAGTAAGCACCTTGGATCGCAGGTCCGTTAATTGTATTAACGGTTGTGTTTCCAATTGGCCGTGTAAACGGAGGTGGATAAAGAGCTGATCCGCTCGATATCTGAACTCCACCTGTATTCACATCACCTACAGCTACAATCTGTGGATAAGAAAGTCCGGAGACGTTCGCCACAGGGATGTTGCTATTGTAAGCTGTGTAGCCAGTAGAATTGATATTCACTACAACAGTGTTATAATCCGTTACAGCAATTACATAACCGTACTGCGGAGAGCCCGGAGTTAAGCTATTTGGTAACGAATTGTATCTTGAATCACCCCAAGCAGTCGGAGAAACTCCCTGAACTTGTGGCATTCTGATTGCAACTTCTTGACCAACAACAAAGTTGTGAGCAGAAGTTGTATCGATTGTTGTAGTACTTCCAGTCGTAATAGCAGTAATGATATTTACGCCCGGTGCATACAGATAAGGATATAATACCTGTTTGAAGGTAGCATCCACTGTAGCCGTAGCAGTATCATAAGCTGTATAATTCGACTGGTTTGTATTCCATGCGATTGTGAAAGTAGTCGCACCTGTAACAGTTACAGTAAACGGAATACCATCAATTTGTGGCATACCAGTTGTAGCTGTCTGATACAAGTTTTGGAATACGACTACGTCTCCACTTTTTAGTCCGTGTGCAGCAGTAGCGGTCACAACGGCAGGATCTGCCTTTGTAATCGTTGATACGCTTTGAGTTGCTCCAAATTGAAGCATTTGACCAGCAGTAAACGTGCTGATACCCAAAGTATCTACTGTGTCTGTGGTTAACTGGTTGGCCGCTTGGAAGCGATCAATTACAGCAACACCCTGACCCATTAAAGCATCCCAATGTGCATTAGGAACGCCATTGTCTGCACCAGAAGCTGAAGCAGTATAGTTGATAAATTCCACATAATCAGGAACGAATGGCAGATTAATGATCTGCGATGCGCCTGTTGATACGAATCTACCTTTTGCCATTCTTGAATATTCAGTCATGTTACACCCCCAAACTCGAAGAACGAGTACTTAAAAGGTTACGAATGGCTGTATCTTGAGTGATCGCTTGCGCTTGAGCGAATTTAACCGCTAAAGTCGCGTTTTGTGCGAGCATTCCAGAATAGTAAGGATCTCTATAAATCAGGTTCATGCTATAGCCGTCCTGATTAATGTGTGTGATCGCTTGTTTACCGAGAACGGTATTGTAATATACGTCGCTTCCTAAATCGGATGCTCCGCGAGCAACAGGAGCTTCTGAGCTAGTCAGAATTCTGATGTTGAACACGTTACCATATTCAGAAGGAAGAGCTGATGCATTAGTAGGATAGTTCCATTGAGAAAGGAATCCAGAGCCTTGTAATCCATCAAAGTCAGCCTGAAGTTCTGTAGAAGAAAGCATAAAATAGCTACTTCTTACAGGACCTGTCCCGAAACGGTCCATACCCTCGATTCCGCTCATAAATTTATAAGCGTTATTTGTATCAAGAGTTGCAGCCACGAGAGAAAAGTCGGTGATACCCAAATTCGTTGGATTGTCTCCATTTGAGCCTCCACCTGCATTAATTTGGCTAGCAGCAGATACAATGTAGTCTCTAAGGATTAGATCCTCAGCTTGTCTCATTGCAACTGCAAGACGTTCAGAAACCCAAGCAAGGACTCCTTCTTGGTCTTGTAGAATTACTTGTTCGTTGATAATGCAACCAGTACCAAAGAAAGCCATTTGTGCATCAATGATGTCACGTTGTGGCACTTGAGCTGGAGGATCAATACCAGAGTTACCCAACTGTATGGTGGGCGGTGTAAGCGCTCTTGGGCGCATAAAACGGCATGTAGTCCCGCCATTTGCAGGCATAGAGACTTTATCACAGACCGTAATGTAGTTCATTGTGGGAGTAGGCACATAGAGCATCGCAGGCGCAAGCGACTGCAAAATCATCGGGCCCAAATTCCCAGTATTCGTAATACCAGACACGACAACCCCTTAGGTTGAAATGTTTAAGCACAAAGCAGCTTAAGTCCAGCTAACCGGAAATTCCGGATAGCTCGAATCCATTCACTTGCTTTATACATTACGATATGATGATCGGTTGACGAGCCTACTTACATCTGTTCTCGATCATATCTGGTTTGGGTTGCGAAGCCCTTACGCGACCGTCCTTTACGCAGGACTAGCGAGAAGCTTCAACATATCAAAATATTTAATATGTAAAAAGTGGCATTTGTTCTTTAAGGCGCGATGTTTGTGAAGTACGGAATATAGGCAGTTGTTCCATTTACAATGGTCCTGATAAATCCTGCATTATCTCCAGGATTGGCTGTTGTGGACTTCACAGATAATGTACCTGAACTTAAGGAAGTATTGATATCAGGAGTTAGTGTAGTTCCTGATAATGTTAGAGTTCCGGCAAAGCTTGTATTGCCTATGAATGAGAGGCCTGAATAAGTAAGCGTGCCGGCACCAGCTCCAGTAATTGCAGGGTTATTTGTAGATTTTATAACCACATTTGAAAGAGAAACAGTTCCAGAGGAACTCATTGTGATAGCTGGAGCAGCCCCAGTAACAAAACTGTCATTATAGAATGCAGCAGTCGAATTTCCATTGAAGGTGAAGGTGCCAAAATACTGGTTATTGGTTGAAACTATGTTGGCTCCAGAAGCACAATCAACCGGACAATTGATTGTCATGCCAGGACCGAAAAAAGTAGGACCACTAATTATCATTGGATTAGCGCTACCATTTCCAACGCCTGCAGCAAAAATTGCCACAGTTGCAGCCCCGATATTATTTATAAAGCCATCATTGGTTCCAAAAGGCCCTATATTAAAAGCAGCAATCGAACCTGGGGATTGCCAATTAGGGAGGTTAAAGGTGTATCCGTTTGTGACATTTACACTGCAATCTTCCATGATAATTGCTGTGGTTCCAGCAGCATTAGAGCTGAAGATGTGCGTAGCTGATTGGAATGTAAGTCTGTCAATATTCAAAGTGCCGGAAGTTGGTGGCGTGTGGATACCGACAATTGTAACACTTTGCTCTGATGGTCCAGAGATTTGTATATCCGAATAAAACGTAAGATTTTCAGTGTATGTTCCTGGTTGGACCCATATCATTCCGCCGCCATCTGCATTAGCAGCATCCAGAGCTGATTGAATAGTCTGATACCCTGCTTGACCCGATGGTCCTACGACGTACGGAGTAACAGGGAATCCTTCATTAAATGCTGTAGATACCCATGAGGATCCGTTATAAATGGACAAATCAGGAGGGGTGACAGATGTATCAAAGTACATCTGTCCTAATTTCCCTTTGAACCTGGAAGGTGGAGGATTGGGTTCCGAAAGAGCAGCTGGTGCTACTGCGGAATAACCACCTACAGCATAAACATCATTTGGCATGATTAAATCCTTAGCCTATTTTGTAGTTCTTTCATTTTGTCGAAGGCATTTTTCTGTCCAACAGGACTAAAATCACCTGCGCCTGCATAGGGAGCTGCAGCAACACCCGATGGTTGGTAATATGGACTTCTTCTATTGGCATCCACCTTCTCTTGAATTGATGGTTCTTTTCTTTCAGGCATATGAAGCCCAAAAGCTTTAACATTCTTATAAACAAGCTTTTGCCTTTCGAAGTTATTTGGCATCTCTAAGATAGTTTCGGCAAGCTCTGGATCCTTTTGAGCCAATTTCTCGGCGTGCTGAAGAACATCATAAAAATCAGGATTGTTCTTTAGCCAATTCTGCTTTCTTTCTTCACCAAGTGCAGTTTGTACAGCTCTTTGGATTTCAGATTGCGTCTCTTGCTTGATTTGCTGACCGAATTTAGCCTGCTCCTTCTTTAATCTTTTTCGATCAATGTAAGGCTCATCATCCTGTTCTTCATCATCATCCGATCTTGATGACCTTCTTTTAAGCTCCTCTAACTCGGATGCTAATTGTTCTTTTTCTTGTACGATTCTTTCCTTTTCTGCCTTTTCTTCTTGCAGTCTTTTTTCTATTTGTCTGAAGTTAAATTCTTTATCGTTAGCTTTCGCTTCTGGTGCAACACTACTTTGGACTTCAACTGTCATACTAAAATACCTTTGGTTGGTTTACATGAATTAAACTAAAAATTATGATACAAATCAAGTGAGGTTACTTAATGAAAATTAGTCGATTAGAAACGCACGATAGACTTGAGCATTTCATAAAAGATCAGTCTCAAAACATCTGGCTTGGCGCCGATGAATGTCTTAAAAAAAATCCCGATTCTTTGAAATTACAAGAAAAATCTCCCTACATATACATTTTCGCTCATCCAAGAACTGCTGACGATGGCGTATCTAAACGCCTGCTGTGGCAACCAAGACTTACTAAACCCAAAGCTCAAACCAATTCCTATCTCTTTAGAGCTGAATCTCACACCGATAACATTGAGATTTGCTGGTTACTTCCGCCTAGAGAAATGTGGGATCAGTACAAGGAGGGCAAAGTTTGCGAATCTAATTGGGCGCAATGGAGCATCTATCAATTTCAATACAAAAGAGAAGAACTTGAAAAACCATTTCCTGATGATTTATCTGAACAACAGGTGAAAAATATTTGGTTGGAAATTCTTACAGTTAAGCCAAAGAACGAGGCGGCTTCTTTAGTTTTGACTTAGAAACTACCTGCATACCTAAACCATCTCTCATTTTTCCGATAGGGGCTTTAACGCCTGTGCCATAATAATCTCCCATTCCTTTAGGAGACTTAGGAGTATGAGCTATCTTACGATTAGTCTTTTTTGCATTCATGAAGAAAACCGCACCATATAATTTTACCTAAAAAGCCAATCTTCTCTTTGCATTTGGTGCATTTGAAGAGAACAGACCAATCGATCTTCATTCGATGTATTCCTGATCAAGCATTTTAGGTGGAGCATATGCTACATCCATAGTCTTCACTCTACCAAAAGGAAGAGTTGCAGCTGTTTGCTTTGGATTTCCTTCATGACCAACAGGCTGCTTATGACCAATACCATAATGAGATCCTGCGTCCACATAACAACTAGTACGCTCATCATAAGGAGGACATCTAAAGTCCCAAGGTGATTTTTTAGTTTTGCCTTGTTTACGGGCAATTGGATCATTGAAACCAGTTTTCATACTACCTCTTAAAAATGAGCGTAGGGTTAGGGCCCTACGCTCCGGAAAAACAAATGAAAAAATACCCACCATGCTGAAACACGGTTAGCCTGGGCGAGGCTTTTAATAGAGACATGACCTAAGGAGCAAGTCTATCTCTATTGAAACTTTAGTAACGATATCCAGGCTGTTTCATTGGTTTGGATTTCAGCTGTTTTACGCTTTCAACTTGAGTAGCTTTAATAGCTTCAGTTGTATCTTCGTATTTCATCACTGATCCCGCACCTTCAGCAGAAGATTCGTTCTTTACTTTTGCGCCCATAGGAAATACTGAACCGTTAGATCCTTTTCCTACCCAGCTTGAATGATCATTAATTTTACGCCCTGCCATAACTCCCCCCGAGGAATATGTATAAATTATCGAATTAGCTACATTATACAATTTTTAATTTGATTCTCAAGGGCACTTTTCTCTATGCTACGCCACTTTCATTTTGAAGAGGTCCTCGTTGCATTGATCCAAGAATTTGCTCCACAAATTTCTTTGTAGCTTCATCATGCTCCACATCCGCGCGAGCATTTTTCTCAACTTCTTCTTCATCATATTTAATTGATTCCAATTGATTTGACTTTAGGAAAGTCTCTACTTCTCCGAACTTTTGGATTGTTTCTAAAAGCTGAGTAAGAGCTGCCATTTTTTCTTTTGTTGCCAAAGCATGGTTCTTTGAAATCATACTCATACGCTCTTCGAATAGACCAACATTACTTTCAGATCGTGAGTCTCTTTCTCTAGCTTGGGAAAGTTGATTATGGATTCTTGCCATCATCTCTTTCATTTGCATTTCTTCAAGTGTATGTTGCAGATTCTGTGCCTCAGATTGAACTGCTGCTGCCTGCTGTTCTTGTTGCTGCAAGAACTCGATAATTTCTCCCTTACCAGTGATATTTAGCTTAGGAATGATCATAGATGGAGGGAATACCTCACGACCAAACGTCTGATTGATATCCATCATCTGCTGGGCTTGAAGATTCTGCTGCAGCGGTGTTAGGTCTGCCTCTTCTACAACCGTGTTGTATTTGCAGAAAACTTTAGAGTAGAAATATGGCGATGGCTCTTCACCTATAAGCATTTGTACTTTAGGCGCTTCCCAATTATTGAGAACAATTTCCATAAGTCTTTCGCCTAAAAGCTTGAGAGAATAGTCCCACTGATCAAAATATTTCTGGAATACCATCAGATTGGCAGCTGACTTTAGCATCATGGTAAGAGAGGAAATCTGCTTATCTTGTTGACCAGACCAGTTTTCCATATTAATGCCAGACGTTTGCTGGATTAAATCAGCCATTTGCTGAGCAAGTTCTAGATCAGACTGAGGAACAGCGCTTGGAATAATCTTTTCAACATCTGATAGTTCGTAACCTTCATTGATAATGACGTCATAACCCTGGCCAGATTTCTTCAGGTTATCTTCATTTGCGACAGCTCCTGATTTTCTTTTCCATCCCGCATTGATTGTAGCTGCTGCTATGTCATTGTTGGTTATTATCTTATAGTTAAACAAAAACTGAGGATCGCGCATTGTACGTACAAGAGACCTAACGCGCAGATCATAGTAATTAATATGAGGCTCATAATTCCAAAAGACAGGAATAAACGGACAACCGTCAAAGCCCAGAGGATTGTCTCCTTGAAACATGAGCTGATCGTTAAGTACAACGGCAAGCTTCCAGCAAGGAACTTCGACTGTAACCTCTTCCATGTCTGGAATATTGTATAAAAGGGCTTCCATCTGGGAATCCCCTCCAGCAAAATCGAAGAACTGATTCCTTGATTTACTATAAAGACGTTTTTTGCTTTTTTTCCATTTATACCAAACATAGGAGAGCACCATTAAGTCATTACGCGCCATGTTATAATTCTCAGGGAGAAAGTAAAAACTTCCATATCTCTGAGGTGTTCCAGCCATGGGTGTAATGATATCTTTTTTATCTGGAAATCTGTCTTCTGCTTCTTTTTTACTGATATATTCCTGACACCAAACAAATTGAGCATCAGACATATCAGGATTTCTGAAATAGGGATCTACTAGGAAAGAATTATATTCCCAAACCTTAAGCTTTAAATCCCCCTGGGCTTGGTCATCTCCAGTAAAATCCAAGTAAGGCTGCAACAAAACCATGCCAGAAACAGCAGCAAGCTCGCATGCCTTAGAAAATTGCTCATGAACACCTTCTTTGTTAGCAACATGCATCATTAACTTAGTGTATTGATCCGTTGTCTGTGGATCTGCGCCTTCAGATGATTCGTACATGATCGCTTTACGATGCTGACGCTGATAACCCGTAATCATATTCACGGGCTGCTGAATCAAATTGAAGTAATACTGTTGGTAACTTGTAGTTGGAGAAAAGTTAAAATATCTATTAACAAAAGACTGACTACCCGCGTAGAAAAGAGTGTCTATGTTAGATTGGTTCCATCGTGCTTGCTCAATTGGCTGAAATTTAGAATAAAGATTATCTAACCATTGACGGACATTTCCTTGAGAAGGTTCAAGCGCATTGTTCCAGGGTGGAAAATAGAAACTCACTAATACCCCTAAAATAAATTTAGTTCTTATCCAGCGCAATATACCACTAAATATTTTATCCGTCTAAGCACATGAGATGTATAAGTTAAAACTTGAGTACATTCATCAAATATGTCATATTGCTTCATCTTTGACATATTCCTGGCATATTTAAGACACATTGAATGCGCTAAGGATATGTATGAATGGCATATCGGAGACATTATGACGGCACATTATAACGGTAAGAATTTTGATACTATTCAAGAAATGATTGAATATGCGAACAGACACACATCCACAGCAGTTACCCTTCCCGACCTTGAACTGATGACTAAGCAAATGGCACAAACGATCTGGATGAACCTATCCATGTACGACATTCAATTGACAAATGGACAAATGAGAACATATCTAGAAAGACACATGATTACTCTCATAAGCGTTTTTATAAATCGCCACACAAAAGAGTCCGTATGATTTTAGTTGTTGGAGGAATTAAAGGAGGGAGTGGTAAAACCACCCTTGCTACCAATCTTACAGTTCTTCGATCTTTATCTGGCAGAAAGGTTCTACTGGTTGATGCAGATGAACAAAGAAGCGCATCTGATTGGGTCGAACATAGAGAAAACCAGAATATTGTTACTCCATGGACAACAGTGCAAATCATTGGAAAAGGCACAGGATTACAACTTGAAAAGTTAACTGAGCATTATGATGATATAATCGTTGATGCCGGAGGTCGTGACACTCAAACTCAAAGATCGGCATTAACTGTGGCTGATATTTTCTTAGCTCCTTTTCAACCCAGAAGTTTAGATGTTTGGACTATTGGCAATGTGACATCCCTTCTTTCAGAAATTAGAGTGGTAAACCCTAAGCTAAAAGCTATGGCTGTTATAAACCGCGCCGATCCTCAAGGTATCGATAACCAAGATTCAGCAGACATAATAAAAGAAAGCGAAGGCATCACTTATCTTGCAATTCATATTGGTCAGAGAAAGGCATTCGCAAATGCAGCCGCTGAAGGTTTAGGCGTGACAGAATTGAAAACACAGGATAAGAAAGCATTAGCCGAGATTAGGCATCTCTGTGATGCCATCTTTGAGTCATAGAGACATATCTATGACTCATTTCAGACATATTTAAGACATACAACAAACGAAACAAACGAAATGACAGTACGGAAAAAAGCTGAAAAGAAAATAGATGAGTCCTCGATCGATGAGATTATATCACGTGGAGGATCAACAACCGGTGATAAAGTTTCCCCTGAAGAAGCAGGCGATTATAAAATGACACTGCGTATCCCTAAGGATATTTATACTGAAATGGAAAAAAACAGGAAGTCAAGAGTAGGCACTGTGTATAAAAATCAATGGATACTAGAGGCAATAGCAGAGAAGCTAAATAAGGAAGTTACCTAAAAACCGAATTGAACCTATTCTGCATGTAGTCATTCTGCTTTTTGTTATGGGCTTCGTAATCAAATGTAGCAATCTTATGAGTAAATACAGCGTATCTCATGGCGTCGATACTGTGATCGTCCTTCTTTAAAGGAGCGTCATCACCTTTTTCTGATGCTTTTGGATCCCATACGTAAGATTCAATTTCTCTTATGAGATCTGAGCATTCTTCGCAAACAAAGAGATTACCCTTTTGCATCTCAGAAGTCATGAAAGTGATCCCATTAATCACATCATTATCAGCATCAACAATGTGTAGCCCCCTCTTGCGTAGCTCTAGCTTAAAGGCAGCGGCACTTGGATCTACATAAACAGCTTTGACTCCATATGGTTCTAAGAATTGAGCTACATCATCTGCATATTCACTATTGGTTTTCTGTCTTCCCCTCTTTCTGGAATCCCAAACATATTCTTTTTCTACCCATCTACACACTCCAGTCTGGGTTGTTCTTCCTGTGTTAATACCTACAAGTACACAAGAGAAATTATTCACTGTTCCGTAGTCAACGCCGGCAACCCAATATTCTGCAGCTCTCGGAGGTCTTGCAACAACATGGATGTCTCTATCAAAGAAATCAAAGATTGCCCCTTCAGCCAAGCACCACAGACCTAAATAGTTCCGCTTATAGAACACGCCGCTAAGGCTGTTCTTAATACGCTTTCTATAGTCATCTTCAAGATAGGGATTATCGTCTAAATTATAGTGCAAAGCATAGTAGTTAGGATCTCCCTCTTCTGCCATGTCGATCCATTTCTTAAGTTTATGAGTAGGATGAGAGGGGTTCATACTACCAAAACCCATGCTGTGTGGATTTGACAGTCTCGTATCGATCATGTCAATAATAGACTCAGGATAAAGCGCCATCTCATCTCCATAAAATAGAGAGAATGTCTTACCCTGAAACTGTCCTATAGCACCTTCGTCTTTAGCCCCCAGAGTAGTAATGGTTTTGTCTCTAAATTTGAGTTGTCTTTTACCTGCATACCATGTACAAAAGGGTCTAAAAATAGAGAGTTGCTCGCTTTCTAAAAGAAGTCTAATAGCGTTTTGGTAAATTGTATCAGAAGTATGTCCAGCCATAAAGATCTGAGAATCAGGGCAGTTTTCAACAGCTTGCATAAATCTGAAAAGAGTTCCAACTGTCTTACCAGATCTCACAGAACCATGGGCAAGATTCCAGCGAGCTGTGCTATTGATGATAAATTCGAGTTGTTTTGGTGCTAATGGCAAAGTCATTATTAATTTTTATAATTTAAACGGATTTAAGTATCAATGTCACATATTCCCATAGCTAAAATTTTAATGCAGAACCAATTGTATGATGCCTATACTCAACACAAAAGAAATGAAGCTATGCAGGAAATTGATCGAATAGTCCAGGAAATCGAAGAAAGAAACGAACGCGTCACTAAATTAAAAGATACTGTGGTACAGGTCTTGGGACAACGATTAAAGGAAGTTAATGACAAATCAACGAGCACAGAAGGCGACATATGAAATGGTTTTTAATATTACTTATGATTCCACTAACCCTTACAGCTAAAGTATATGATTGCTTCATGTTCGACCAAGAATTTGAAGTTTTAGAGATCAGACTTCACGAAATGGGACCTTATGTTGATCATTTCGTACTTGTTGAATGGAACCGCACCCACAGAACAGGAGAGCTCAAGCCACACCACTTTGATCTAAACAAAGAAAGATTTAAAGAATTCCTCCCCAAAATCATTCACATCAAATTAGATGAGGAACTCGATACGCAAGACGGCTGGACAAGAGAAAATTGGCATCGCAATCAAATCATGCGAGGCCTGACTCAATGCAAACCAGATGATATTATTCTCATTTCGGATGCCGACGAAATGATCCCAGGTAAATTTATCCCAGAATTAGACGCTCTTTTGAATAAGTTTGGAGAATATGGATTCTGGCAGCGCCTCTACCGTTGGTATCTAAATCGTGATGCTAGGATGAAATGGTCGGGCACCTGCGCTCTTAAATACAAAAACCTCGTTAAAACCACCCCCCAATCCATGCGGAATCGTTTTAGAGCTGAACCAAATGTACCACGAAAACATATCGGATGGCACTTCACCTCAATGGGTGGTTTTGAAAAATGCATTTATAAATACCACAATATTGTTGAAGGGTTTGATCGACCTTGCACTTACGAAGAATGGTATGCTCACGTACAAAATGATACAGAACTTCTTCAGATCGATGAATCATATCCAGAATGGGTTCAGCAAAACATGGATTATCTAATAGAAAATAACATGATTGATGATAGCAATGAATAGACATCCTCCATTTAATAATTTTACTGTAGTGATTTTATGAGCATTAATCCAGTCCATTACCAGTCAATCTGCTGCTGTTTCTTTTGTAAGACTGAAAGAAACGAGGTTAAGAATCCTGGTAAGCCTAAGGATGCTGGGTATGATTCCATAGATAATAAGCCAGAATTAGTAAAGAAACGAAGCTACTATTGGCTGCAGTCATGGGAAAAGAATGACAGACAAGACAGGAAGTGAGGACTTCACAATGATTAAATACATCCAAACAAAGAAAGCAAAATACTCAAAACTTTTGAAAATCAAACACAATAGGAAAATTATGTTTTATCGCGTACTCAGATTTGTTTTTTTAGTTCTCACATGCGGCTTCTACACTATGCATGTAGCCGCCTATGAAATTCCAATCGAACCAAGAACACCAGAGAAAATGCAGGAAGAAAGTGACCGAAATAATCCAGGGAATGAATATGAGAGGAAAGCATTAGATCAAATTGACCCAGACAATGCACCTCATTCAGAAGAAGATAGAAAGAATTGGGCGTCTCCATTCCGTGATGATTAAAGGATATTAATGATCATAGATTGCATTGCTGATTTGCATGGCCACTACCCAGAACTTGAAGGAGGAGATCTTCTGATTGTTGCTGGGGATTTGACTGCTTCTGATCGTTTTCGACAGCTGTATGACTTCGGCGCATGGATGATGAAACAGAACTATAACAAAAAAGTTGTCATAGCTGGCAATCATGATAATCAATTACTGAGAGACAATCCGTTTGATCAGGTCCTAAATGACTTTTACTATCTCTGCGACTCAGGCACGGAATTCGAAGGATTAAAGATTTGGGGTTCTCCTTGGACGATTAAATTCAAAGGAATGAATCCACATTGCATGGCTTTCACTGTTGATACCGAAGAAGAACTTGCTGAGAAGTGGGCATTGATTCCTGATGATGTTGATATTCTTGTCACGCATTCTCCTCCATTTACAATTCATGATTCAACCGTTAGTGGTAAACAGGTAGGTTCAACAAGCCTGCTTGCTGAACTGCTAACGAGAATAAAACCTAAATTGCATGTTTTTGGTCATCTCCATGAATCATATGGTCAATGTGAAATGTGGGAAAGGACTCAATTCGTTAACGCATCTTTCGTCAATGAATATTACCAAGCAGTAAATTGGGCAGTAAGAGTGATTTTATGAGCATCAATCCCATACATTACCTTTCGTTCTGCTGCTGCTCAACTTGCCACCGTGATCCTGATCCGCGTCTTGATTCGCTTGCCGGCGCCGGTAAACAGATCAATGCTGGTTGCGATAGTGTAGATAGAAGGCCATCTCTTGAAAAAAAGAGAAGTTACTATTGGCTACAGACTTGGGAAAAGAATGAGAGACAGGAGAAGAAATGATGGATACAGATGAAGAACTACCGCCTGATAATGGAATATTCAATTGGATCAGCATTAAAGAACAAATTCCAGAAATAAACACTACCGTTACTGTATGGGATAAGGTTTACAAACAATCATACTCCGCAATGCTTCAAATCTATCCCAATGGAAAACTTTATTGGCAGGGTAATGCCCCTCTTACCTACACATACAGTTTAACTGATGGAATCATAACGCATTGGACAGATTTTCGGGATGAATTGGAGGAGTAATATGGAATGGATTAACTTTGATAAAGAGCCTCCTCCATATGCGGTTGATGTTCTTGTATTGAAAACTTACTTAGACGATGAATATGGGGAACATGGCTACCATCCAGATAAATCTTTTTGGACGAAACCTATTATTCAAATCGATTGCTATTGGAGTGATAGACGCTGGCATAATGGCGGGAAGGTAACTCATTGGATGCCTTTACCTAAACTCCCATTGAACTGACATGGACTGGATAAGCATCGAAGAAGCACTTCCTCAACCCAACCAATACATAGTAATATGGAACAAAGAGATCCAAAAACCTTTGACCTTCTATGTGCATTGGCACTTCGTACACTACACAAACTTTGTAGAGTACTTCACGCATTGGATAGCTTTACCTAAGGAGCCGGATGAATAATGGAAAAGCATGAACTCTTAAACCTCATCGATAACATGATTGAACGAATCGAAGAAATGCCTCAACAGATGAAGCATATTCCTCTAAATCATACAGATATGTTATGTATGCTAGGTATTATGCGAGATATCCTGCGTGTTTCAAATGTGGAGAAATCATGAAATGGTTAAAGAAATTATTTAGTTATGTATACCCAGAATCTCAATATGACTCTTTGGATACGTCTAATAATTCTGCTGATTACATGATATGGCAATTATCACGAAAAACTCTCAGGCCTAGAGAAGGAAATCAGGGTGTCTTAATGGTGCTTAACGCATTGGATAATAGAGTTAAGGCACTAGAAGTCGAGAGAAAAATAAAGCCTGATACCGAAATGTTGTGTACACATTGCAAAGAATCTTGGAGTAATTCCAGTTTCAGTTGGGATGATTTTGTACCCTTGTGCCGCAAGTGCTACATTAAGAAAAGCTCACTATCTGGAAAAATGCCTCAGGTATGAGCATCTGGTTTCTTATCTACTTGAAGATTACTCAACTGAGTCATCAGTGATTCAAAAGATTTTGTTACACCTTCGGCTACAATTTCATCAGTAACATTCTCTTTCTGATTCAGCCTTTGCTTCCCTAGCCAGATTAAGAGTGTGTTGTCCCCTTTCTTTGAAAGACCTAAAGCCTTGTCATATTGAGCTTTTCTTATTAAGGCTTCGCCAGTTGCTTTCTTTTGTGCTGAATAGGCAGAAAAACAGACTCCGCGTTCTTTGAGAACCCTGTCATAAAAAGTATCTGCATGCATCCCGAAAAATGCTGCTATTTCCGTTCCGGGACATCCACATGCTAAGAGTTCATCTGCCATTTCCCAATCGATGGGAATCAAATTCCGTGCCATAATTATCTTAAAATCATAGTTGCTTTTATTTTTATATCATCAGGAACTCCCTTAAATTCTTCAATAGCCTCTTTTACGCATTTGTCTATGACCGGGTCTTGTTCAGACATAGCTATTGGTTCATAGATCAGGAATTCTCTGGTAAGCTTGCGCTTTTCTTCATCTCGTATAGTCACTACTAGTTCAACTGACATCTTATACCTTTTTGTATTCTTCGATTTTGCTAATGCAGTAGCTCGAGACTGCATATAAATCCCCGCTAGTCTTGTAGTTAAGAATGCCGAGGTGTTTTAGGATTCTTTCGGCCTTCTTTATGTGATTAAGAGCTTCGGCAACACGGTATGCGCTTGACTGCATGTGGTCTCCTTTTTTTCTCTGTTTGCTTTAATTTCTAGGGCTTTCTTACGAAGCTTTACACTTTTGCAGTAAGCGAAATAAACTACGGCGCTTAGCTCTTGTATTAGATACTTATTGCCTATTTTCTTACCGCAGTTTTGAAAAAACCAATCATCTTGTTTAAACATTTTAGCGACTGTGCTTGGATGACAGAGATGAGTTCTCTCGTAAAATTCCATTAGAGTAATATAGGGCTCTTCTGACTTAATCTGATCTGTTGGCTCTAATCTCGTATAGAGTTCTATAAGGGATTTCACCGCTTCCTTTAGAAGGTTATGAGCAGCAACGCCTTTAAGATGAAAGAGCGGATCAAGCGCATGAGATTCCTCAAATTTATTTAATGATTTTTTTAGGCCCTCTAAACTCATAAATTATCCTTAAAATATTCTGTTGAAAGAAAAAATTATTGATCTGTTGTTTTCGCACATGTGATCTAATACGGAATCTAAAAGCCTGACTTCAGCAGCGCAGTAGTAGGTATATGAAATGGATGTTCTAATGCCTGCGATTAATTGATAAGTATAGGCAAAGCTTCCTCCGCCTTCATAATCATACCATGCCGAATCTTGGATAACATTGACGCTCCAGTTGGCGTATTGAGCTGTGCAACCTATTCCTGTGCCTACATATGGTTTAACAATTTTGTCGGTGGGAAATTCAAATATTACATTGCCGATCACAGTAAGGGATGTTACATCTCCATGTACTGGTAAAACGAATTGACTTTCTTTCCCGTGAATTGTGATGTCACCAGTTTCGTTATAACGGTAGGAAATCTCCCCTTCTAATAGGATGTAGTCCTCGATTTTCTTTCCTATGCCAACACCAATTACTACGCCTGCACGAGTTTTCATTTTCGCTTCAGGGTAAATACTCATGGCAATGGAGTTATAGCCACCAAAAGCTCTAACTATGTAATCTGTCTCGTTTGCGCTCACTAAACATGTAGAGAAGACCATCAAAGTGATCAGAATTTTTAACATCATTTCCTCTATTATCCTTTTTTACGAAAGGAGGCTTATGGTTATGGGGTTTATTATTAAAATTATTACTATGTTCTTCTTTTCCCGCTGTCCATCCTGACTTTGAAAAATTCATAAAATGATCTCCACGTCGGCCGACATATGCTCTTTTATAATTTTTCTTTGTCTTGTCATTTCATGTATATATTCTAACACCAAAACCATAGCCTCCTTGAATCCCTTGTAATATTCGTTGCCCTTTAGCTCTTCGTTCTTTAGAAGTTCAGCACGTACAAACATCGCTATCTCAGTTTCAGCAATAAATCTTTCTGTTTCTCTGATTAAGTCCTCTGCTTCGTGATTCCATTCGTTCATATTTTTTCCCTATTTGTTTTTGATGCCTTCATGTCCTTTTATGTCTCAAATATGTCAGATTGACATCTGAAAGACACATTAGATATGTCATATAGACTTATCAGATGTGTCTTTGTGACATTACCGTGACATATATTTAATTTCTACGGTTTTGCCACGTCTTTCCAGTTTTTTCTGTTTCTTTTTTTCTTTTTGGTAAACATCCATTCTTTTTCACAACCCTTGATAACGATCAAATGCGGCGCAATAAAATAAATATTTGTATGTGCTCTCTCAATTCGATGTAGTATTTTGTTTGCAGCTTCAAAGGTAACATGTAACCTGAAGACCACATTGCTTTCGCTTAAACATCCAAGTGTATTTAAAACTTCGATCAGCCTGTCTAATTTCATTCGTTAGCCCCTCCTTTTGGGTTGGGCCTGACATCCATATCATAGCGTCCGATAATTACTCTTTTGTTTCCTCTTAACTATCTTAAACACATTGATATCCAATGATTTACACAGTCCGACCAAAAACTTGGGCTAAATTTGTAATTCGAAATGCCCTCACAGATATGTGTGGATGGGTTGGTTTTATTTTTTATTTTTTTCATTTTTTCATCCAATTGATGGCATATGTAACGCCCATTGCAATACCCAAAGCTCCGCCTGCCAAAAAGGCAACGGCAAAAACTCCAAACATTGAAAGATAAAATAAATAGTTTACGCCTTCCATTGTTCACCTCAAAATGGCAGTTCGTTAGTTGATTCAGGAAATGTGTCAAAGTTCATTGGCTCCAATCCTTCAATTCCATTCCTCTTACAATAATCCTTAACATTGTCACTTAAGCTTTCTAAAAGTTGTCCGTTGTAAATTTGTGTCTCAAACTCGAAGAACTTAAAAAAACTTGGCTGTCCATTAATTTCTCTTGAGAAAGAAGGATAGTTGAACCATCTCCTATCTCCGCTTTGGACATGAGCAATCTTTCTAAGCACTAAGACTGTTGGTTTCATAATAGGAACACGTATGTCTACATAACCGATTGTTTTGTTCTTGTTCGCTGTCTCGTAATGAATCACTTCAACCATTTTTCTTTCCTAATTTGATAAGTTCATATTTCAGATAGATTTCACATTGACGCTTCACAGTGTCGATAAACTCCATGAGTGCATAAATTTCGCTCGTGGAGTCATCGACCCTTTTTTTCTCTAATATCTTTATGTATTCAAGAAGCACCTTAAATTGGTCCTTCACGGGCTCATAAATGCTTTTTTTGCTCATTGACTTTTCTTGTTAATTTTTTCGGCTCTCTCGACAACTTTGTCTCTTTTTTTATCGGCTTTTTGGAGGTCTTTGATTTGGCTAATTTCTTTGGCTGAGTCTTTTTCGACGGTTTTTTTGATTCGTTTGATTTTTTTGTCCATGATTTTTCCTTGTGTTCTTCTATCGAGTTTTGAAGTTCCATAGCTCCCTGAAGCAGCCTTAGAACAGGTACTACACATTCAGTAACTATTAGCTCTGCTATGAAATTAAGTTTCTCATTGTCGCCTTCAATAATGACGGCTACATAAGGTTTGTTTTGGCTCATGCTTGTTTCCTTTGTTTTGGTAATTTTGCTGTTTTCTTTCTGGCTTCGCTCATTGCGATTGCCTTTGCTTGTTTATTATTCACGACAATAGGACCTTGTTTTGAGCCGCTATGTAAATCACCCATGTGAAATTCCTGCATCACTTTCGCAATTTTCTTCTGCTTTCTGTTCATCATGCGGCCTCTTCCTGTTTCCAAAAAAATACTGAATCATCTTGTCTAAGACGTATTCCTTCCCACCTCTGTCCATTCCACCAACCTGGCACGATTTTTCTTTGTGTTTGCATTGACACAAGGTCGTATGGGTATGGTCTGTACACTTTTGCATCTGCCCATCCTTCTTCATTCATTTTCACATCTTTCACTCCAAACCCGTCTTTCCCAATTTCAAACGGAGGCTGCATTTTGAGCCATCTTTTGGAGTATCGGATTCGTTTTCCCATTCTTTATAAACCACTCACTATCAACTATAATTAGTTCTTCTTCGGGGTAGTATTTTCGGAATCTTTTGATTTTAGTCCTACTCTTGCTATCGAAATAACCTTTGACCTCCACCCAATAGTGCCCTCCAGAGGGTCTCGTGACTTTAAAATCTGGGAGATAGCTTCTTGTTCCTCTTTTAATTTGCTCGAACCAGAACGTTTGTGGTTCGTGCTCCCACTCTTGGATGATGTTTTGTTCCTTAAGCCATTGGAGGTATTGGGCGTATCTAAGCTCCCACTTTGATCTAAAGTAGATCCTTCTCTCAGCAACATGTTTCCATCCAATTTGGGGGCGATAACTTCGTGATTTTCGAGGCAGTTTCAGATCGATCGGGTGGTAGCGAGTACTCACATTCCCCTCCGTTTTTGGATTTGTTTAACCATTCGATAACGCATTCTTTTGGGATGACAATTCTTTTCCCCATTTTGAAATAATCCGGGAAAGAATGTGCCAATCTAGCTACTCTTGCAGCTTGGGGCGATGCATATAAACCCGCTTTGATTAAGTCTTTTACGCAACATTGTTCAGGTAATTTTTCTGCTATCTTTTTGATATATTTCTCGCACGCTGTCATAGAACGCCTCGTGTTTTTAAAAACTTTTCTACCACTTCTCTAAATCCGTTTTCACCATATCCAATCACAATATTTTGTCTTCTTTCTTTATCGTCTAAATAAACGCAATTCTCTCCTAATCTGAAGCTTAAGCCATTCATCTCTTCCAATTTATCTTTTACGGTAGCAAACATAAGTCGAGCCCATTGGATATTAGATTTTTGAATTTTTAGCTGTATGTCTTCTTTTTGTTGTTTTTCTTGAGCAGGTTTCTTTTTGCTTATTTCTAGCCAAATAGTTGCAAAATGTTTTCTTAGCTTTTGAGGAGAAATTACAGCCTGACTCCAAGTAAAATCCGATTTGGGGTTGGTGTGCTGTTCGGCTATGTATTCAATTATTTTTGTAATTTCCTCTTCGGAACGACCGTCTTTTTCGATCAAGAGCTTCATTTCTTTAGCCCATTGAGAAAGATTCGTAGGTTTAATCTTTGGATTCATTTCCTTCAATTTTTCAAAAAAGAAAGAAGTGATGCGTCCGAACGGTAGTTCGGACAAAGGAGGCGAGGCCGACATATATCTTTCTTTTTCTTTTGATGGTCTTTCTTTTGTATGGTCAACTTTTGACCTACCCTCGGTCAACTTTTGACCTACCCCTAGGTCAGATTTTGACCCACCCCCACCCAAATTTTGGTTAGGGGTGTCTGAATATATGGTATCCAAGGGCTTATCGATTTTTAGACGATATGAATTTGGCTTAAATCCATACTCATCTTTGTTTTGGAGCTTCTGAACTAAACCAACTTCTTCAAGCTCTTCAATGGCTGTTTGAATAGTATTTTTACTCAGCCCAGATTGATTACAAAGTTGAGTCTTGGAAATTTCATCTGTAGATTTATGCCATCCAAAGATTTTGCGGCACATGATAAGCAATACTATTCCAGCGGCTGGCTTTAATCTGGCCAACCAATAATCAAAGACAACATTTGGAATCTGTGTATAATTTGGAGGTTCAATTTCTTTTGATGATACAGACATATTTTACGTTTTCCGTTAAAATAGAGTCTGTTAGGGATTTTTCTTCTTAATCGAAAATTAACGTATATTATCAGACGTTAACTTTTCGCCCCTAACAACCTATTTTTTCATTTGTTTTTATTCGGCTTAATGCCATATTTCCCCACGTCCATGTGATGTCGGTATTAAGCGTTTCTTTGTTTACGCTTAGGACTTTATTCATGTGGTCTTTTTGTATCTTTACAGACCGAGAAGTTTCCTCATTTTTGTTAGTTCGTTGTACGCCCCCGTCATCGGGGGCGTTTTTCTTTTGCGAATCTCTGCTAAAAATGTTTCTATAAATTTGGTAAACATGGTAAATGTTGTGAAAATGTGTTACATCTGCTAAGATGTGACCATTGACATCTTCAACTTTAATCGGTTGTATGTTTGTCGCAAAAAGCACGGGGCCTTTTTTTGGTTCACGAGTTTTGAAAGAGTAAGGGCTTAAAAAGCACTTAAGCATTGTAAATGACCTTCGGGTCCAACATTATTTTCTGTTTCAAAAACGCCTGCCAGCAATTTGGGAAACAGTAAGTCACTACTACTAGTGGGGGTCTCTTTCTAGAGACCCTCACTTATTTATCGACCTTTCGTATTTTTATCAATAAATTTATTGCCCTGCACATCATTGAGACCCTTTAATGCGGACTTCGCACCTTTTGGGATCATCGCTCTCAATAATCTCTATATCTGAGTTTTCCTTGAGCTTTTCATTCAGTAAATCAGCTAATGATATACGGCCCTGTGTGATTTCAACGGCCTTAGTCCAGCATTTTACTGGAATCTGATGGCTGCCAAGCAAAACTTGGTAGATTGTTTGCGGCACAGTTCCTATTTTTTTGGCAAACCAGACTTTACCTATGCCAGTCTCCTCAAAAAACAGTTTCAACTTCCCGGAAATTATACGCTTCGTCTTTTTTCGTTGCTTCAAAATATCCAACTTGGATAGTATGTTTACAGAAAGCAGATTCTATTGGATGATGCATAAAAAAGAAAATGAAAATTAAAATTTGAAAAAAGTGAGAGAGAGAAAACGTTACTTTCTCCCTCTCTATCAAACCGCAGAGATTCGACGCTCTAATCATAAGTCGAGTTGATGAATCTTTGCAAAATAAACCGCAGGAGCTCGACATGTATTGCTTAAATGATAATCCACAACCTGATTGTGATGAATGCTTAGAAAGCACAAAACTCATTCGTGATGTCAAATACTGGTTTCAAGCTGTCTTAGATCAGATTTATGATAAAGAAGACTTCAGTGCTGAAGAGCTTGAAAGATACCTAGATGAAATGGCTGGATGCTTAGATATGAAACTCCCCGCTGCTGTTATTGCTGTGGATCGTGAAAAATCTGAATCTACCTTGCTAGATGAATGGAAAACCTTTAATAATAAATTTTTAAACTCACTTAATACAGTAGGAGTATAGCCATGTATCAGTCAGAACAAATTAACGAATTAGCTACGGCGCTTGCAAAAGCACAGGGAGAAATAGCTCCAGCTATCAAAGATAAGAACAATCCATTTTTCAAAAGTTCTTATGCGGATCTTTCGAGTATCTGGAATGCATGCAAGGTTCCGTTGAGCAAAAATGGACTTGCTGTGTTGCAGACTACAGAAACCAAAGAAGGTCAATTGATCTTAATCACTACTCTAGCACATGCAAGCGGTCAGTGGATTCGATCTTTTCTTCCAGTATTATCTGAAAAACAAAACGCTCAAGGCCTTGGATCTGCCCTCACATATATGAGAAGGTATGCTTTATCGGCGATGGTAGGAGTAACATCCGATGAAGATGATGATGGCAATGCATGCTCTTCTCCTGAGAGAAAAAGAGAATATCAGCCAGCTAAAGAAGATGCTCCAAAGAAAATCATAAACCGTGATCAAGTGAAGACGATCGAAAATCTGATCGGTCAGTGTGATGAAACTTTTGTGCGTAACGTAAGAAACTATTACGCAAAAGAAGGCGTACATGCATGGGAGCAGTTACCTGTCGACAAGTATGACGGATTATACAGGAATTTATCTTCAAAAATCCAAAGCCGCAATACTGAAATGGCAGGGGCTGCATAATGGAACAGAACACGCCTGAATGGCTTGAGATGCGCAAAACTCACATTGGGAGTAGTGATGCTCCCATTGTGATGAATGTAAGTCCATTTAAAACACCTTACAAGCTTTGGCAAGAAAAGATAGGAATCAGAGATCCTGATACCGAAACGTTTGCCATGAGAGAAGGAAAACGAAAGGAACCTATTGCTCGCAAAGCATTGGAAGAACAATTGGGAATACCTCTATTTCCTTCTATAAAGCTTCACAATGAACGATCATGGCAAATGGCAAGCCTTGATGCTATGAGCTTCGATGAACGCACTATAGCGGAAATTAAATGCCCTGGCCGTGTTGATCAGGAAATGGCTGTTGCAGGAATTGTTCCCGATAAATACTTTCCTCAACTTCAGCATCAAATTTCAGTGTGCGATGTTGACTTCGCGTATTACTTCTCTTTTGATGGGGAAAAGGGAGTTGTGATTAAGGTCTTCAGGGATGAGAAATACATTCATAAGATGATTCAGGAAGAAGAACGATTCTTCGAATGTATGGAAAGCTTTGAATCCCCTGCAATGACAGATAGAGATTATCAGCTTCAGACTTCTCATGAATGGGCATCGCTTGCTTTCAGATGGAATCAGATTTCTAATCAGATAAAGTCTCTTGAAGAACAAGAGAAGGTTGTCAAAAAAGAGCTTATCTCCTTATGTAATGGTCAAAGCTCTATGGGAGGAGGTATTAAGCTGGCAAAATGTGTAAGGAAAGGGAACGTCGACTATTCTAAAATTCCCGAAATAGAAAGCTTGAATTTAGAATCATATCGCAAGCCATCTTCTGAATACTGGCGTATAGGAAAATAAACCGGGCCTCCCTGCCCGGAACAAACGAAATGGGAATTTAAGCTAGATCGCTTTCATTTTCTTTTGGAGGCTTAGGCTCCCATCCAGGAAGAATGGGATGAGGTACAATATCAGGTGGCAAAAAGGCATCATTATCACAAATTAACTGATCTATTTTTATATATGCTTCTTCTGATGCAAATGCAGAAAATGCAGCTAGGGACATGATCATTCCCAAAAATATCTTCGCCATAATTCAAGTCCTATTATTAAAATAATTATGATTACATAAGCCTAGGTTCTGAATTTCCAGACTTTCTCTTCGATGTTCTTCATATCAAAGCCTTTTTAATTTGAATGAAGCTACCTTAGAGAAAGATGCATTTTGCTGGGAATGAAAATTTTATCAATAACTGTATGACTTGCTCTTAATTTCACATTTTTACGAAAGAAACATATGTTAATATGCATAGATAAGACAAGGGAAATTTGTTGACGTGACAGTATTTTTAAGGATAGTAGAGAATGTTTACCGAACCAGCATCAAAATTATTTGTTCCTGTTCGTGTAAGCGTAAGCTGCGTAAGTTGTGCGCTTAATGATTTAATACCCGCCCCCATTGAAATGGGCACTCCAGTATCGCTAGAGGCGCTTTGCGAAGTTGCTGCCCACTTAAATGTAGCTGCATCCATTAATGTTAGTGTGAGAACTATTCTGTAAGTATTTGCAGCTGCTTGTGCCACGGTCAATTGAAATCCAGCAGAAAAAGCAACGACAGTGCCGGTTTGAGATACACTTCCAGCATAACCAGTGTTTTCAATACCGCCCGCATCCCCTATCTGTACCATCATTTCATCTGTACCATCTAAGGAAACGCCATCTAGCATTACATAAATTGTTTTAGTGCCCGCAGGAATTCCTGGAAAGTTGAATTCTGTTCCTGAGGTCGTTGCTTGTTGGGTTGCTAAAGTTCCGCCCCCCCCACTCGTAGCTTGCCATGTTGGAGGGCTTGTTGCGCCATTAGAAGTTAACGCTTGACCTGAAGTTCCAACTCCAGCTCCGCTAATGAAAGAATTCATTGCTGAATTACTTAATGTAAGGGCTGCGTCTAATGAAGAAACTGAATTGAAAGTAAGATTAGTAAATGCTAAAGTTCCTGTTCCTGTGATAGTTGTGGCATTTGAACTACTGAAAAAACAATTATGCAATTGTATAGAAGCACCAGAACCAATAGACATTGCACTAGCTGTATTGGAAGCAAATTCACAATATTGTAAATTAATGCCATTAATTCCAACTGTTGAGTTCACAGTTAAAGCTGTTTGGTTCCCAACCATTCCTAAATTATTATATGAGCCTCCCATGCTACAAGTACTTGAAAGCGTCGTTCCATTCGCCCAACTACTATAATTGGGGAAAAATGATCCAGTTCCTGAAACAGTGTTAACAGTTGTTGAGCTACCGGAATTATACATAAAAGTATAAATGAATCTTAAAGTTCCTGCCCCACTGTGAGCAAAAATAGCGATGCCTGTTGTGCCAATATCTCCACCACAATAATTAAGCTGAATCGCGCTAGAGGCGGACGAAGAAGTGAAGCTGATGCCAGTGTTATTTAAGGCATTAATAAAACATTTGTTTAAAATAACAACCGAAGCAAGTGTCCCTGTAACTGCTAAACAAAAATCAGAATTCGTCTCAAGAGAAATTCCATCGATACCTACTGTTCCTGCGGCCGTAAAAGTACATTTCCCCTTTATAATAACATTTGGAATGGTAGTAGAATTTTGTGCAAATGTCATACTAGGCCCATAAGCACAAAGATTGACGCCTGCTTTCAGAGTAAGGTTTTCAGTATATGTACCGGGACGAATAAATATGGTATCTCCAGAAGAGGCAGAAGTTAATGCTGAGGCAATAGTTGTATGGGTTCCGTTAGCAGCAGACGCGTCTACTATGAATTTCGCCTCTCCGTAATTATTCGTAGCTAATGCATGTGTGAATGTCATAATTATATCCTTAAGCTATTAACCAAGTTCCTACTATTGAAGTTGCCCACCAGTCATTAGTTGATGCCTGATATCTCAATGAAACACTATCGCCGGTCAGAGTGCTTGTAATCGTTCCTGCTGCGGAAGTTGTCAAGGAGCCTAAGTGCGCTACCTGGGTAGCTGCAAGTTGAATCACTAAGACGCCATTGGTTGCTACAAACTCTAAAAGATCGCCGTTAGCAAGTCCTGCTGTAACAGGAGTCGTCAAAGTAATCGCCGCTGTCGCAAACGAACCAGAGTTTAATGTTACCGATGTACTTCCACCTTGATCTGCATAAGGAGGAGAATTGACGGTTAAAGTACTTCCAGAACCGGATGTTTTACTTCCCGATCTTCCTAGAATGTTCCAGTTACCGGCTGTTGGTGAAAGAGCTCCTCCACTGTCCCCAGTAATGGTATTAGGAATGCCGGTACCACTCGTTGAAACAAAACCATTGGCATCTACAGTAAATTGAGCTGAGTTAAAGTGTGAGACACCGTTTTGAGATGAATCTGTAGCGCCTACTGCTGATGATCTTTGAATTGTCACGGCAAATTCATTGGCTGCCATGGAATGCGTCTGGATAACATTAGCAAGAGATGACGCTGCTACCTGTCCGCCAGTAATTGTTAAATTACCACCTACTGTTGGCAAAACTGGATTTGTCCCAGGAGCTGTAGAATTATCTACAGTTACCTGTTCTACAGCTTGTCCACCACCCATAGTCTCAATGGTAATATTTGGAGAAGAATATCCCACAGTCAGTGTGGTAGAAACAATATTACCACCCAAAGCTTCAGGCAAAGGTTGAACGTCTCCTGTCCCGATTGCTAGTTTGCCGGCAGCATTAAGAATGCCCAAATGTGGTTTAGCGGCTGCTAAATCAAAATTGACATTCTTGGCTACCATCACATCATTTTCAAAACCAGCCATCTCTTACCTAGGGTGTTTGGTCATAAACAAATACTGCGCTCCACGTAATCGTGCGCCCTGCTATTCCTACAAATTGAGCCTGTATGACTGTGCCATTTGTAACTATATTCCAATCGGCAGTGATTAAACCTGCATCAGCTTCATCTAAAGTATCATTCGTACCGATGATGGCGGTCACTCCACCACCAGATCGTCTTGCAATGCCTTCCATACCACCACCACAAGCTTCATTATTTCCGGCATCATAACCCACAAACGAAACATCAAATTCAATCGCAGTAGCTGCTACTGGAGTAAAAATAGTTACGGTTTGGGTTTGTCCTCCCCCATCGCTTGTAGTAGCTGTTACCTTGGATCTATTAGTCAGTTCTAAAAAAAGGTCATCACCACCGTTTGGGTCAGCAGTCGTTTGAATACCATTGGCATTGTTCTCTGTAGTGTCCCTACTTAGAACATTGAGATTATTGCCTACAGGAATTGCTACGGAACCGTCATCAGTTGTAAATTGAGTAGGAACGGCTGGAGGTACTGGGCCAGAAGCTATGCTTTTATAAATTTGACTCAAGAGTTACCTCTAAACATTTTTCGCATAAACATAGGAAATAGAAAAATCACCAGACGCTCCATTTCCATAAAAAGCGGTTCCCACATCAAATGTGTAATTAGGAGCCGTCCCATGGGCTGCTCTTAAATCTAGGACTAAAGCTTCTCCAGCTGGGAAAGTCCGCCATGTGGTAGTTCCACCGTCAGTTGATATTTCCACCGAAGCAGATCCTTGGTTATCAAAAATGATAATGACAGGATTAAACTCCAAGGTGCCGATCAAGACAAAGCTACCCGTCATGGTTTCTATCAATTCAGCAGCAAATTCTCCTCGCTGACTATTATTAATCCCCATCATTCACCTTTTGGTTGGCTTAAGCTGTCAAAACCCAGAAATTCACTGCTACGTTGCCGTTTAAGGCAGCTGCACCGTTATTTACGCACGTTACAGTCAATGAACCTGCTGCTCTAGTAACTCTGGTAATGGTCATCTGAGCATCGTTAGCACCTTCATTGCATACAGTCACAAGGACGCAAGACGAGGTAGTCACAATCGAGTTAGTGATAACAAATGCTTGAGCCCCAGCTGCAGCTGTTGTAAATCCTGTAAAGGTTGCACGGCCTACGTTTGCATTGATCACAGCAGTAGCCGATGGACTTGCTTCGGTATCTGTCGCAGCAACTACTGTAGCAAAACCAGCTGAGCTGATATCCACAGAGCCACCACCTGTCGTGATGTCTATTCCACCTGCAGCATTAGAGGCTGTTAAGACAATGGCGTTTGCAGCAGCTTCAGTGGCTGTGATATTCACAGAACCACCTGTATTGACGATGTCAATATCGAGGCCTGCACCAGCTCCTGGAGCCAAAATGTCGATACCACCAGCAGAAGACGAAAGAACGATGGAATCAGCGATTGCCTCTGTTGCCACTACGCTTACAGACCCGCCTGTGTTAGTAATAACTATATCTTGACCAGCTGCACCAACAGCGTCGATGTCGATACCACCGGCAGAAGCGATGATGCGTACAGCATCAGCAGCATCTTGTGATGAAGCTATGTTGACTTGAAGAGCGCCGTCTATGTCTACACCACCAGCTGCAGCTTCCAGATTGATTGCATCAGCGGAAGCTAAACCTGTCGCGCGGAGGGTAATGCCCCCAACATCAGAAAGAAGGCCTACAGATGAAACTCCTGTACCCTGATCTGAATGAATTTGAATTGTTTCAGAAGTTCCACCGTTAGCATGTAATCTGATTGCTAAAGCAGCGTCTTCTGTAGAAGAGACCAAGACTGATCCAAGAACTGAAGAAAGAGTCAGGTCTATTCCAGCACCAGTCGTAGTTACGTTTGAAGCCGCAGCACCATCGATTGAGAAGGCACCTGTAGAATCAATTGTGATTCCACCTGTTCCGGCATCGATGTCGATACCTCCTGCAGCATCTGAAGCATTAATATCGATTGCATCTACGGCGGCTTCTGCGCCTGTGATTATAATTGAACCCGCTGTAGAATTTACTGTGATATCGAAAGCACCCGTTGCTGTAAAATTTGAGGCTGCTGCTGCATCTAGAGAGATTCCACCAGTTGTGTCTACAATAACACCTCCAGTTGAAGCATCAATATCTATACCACCACCAGCTGTTGAAGCTGTGATGTTGACTGCATCAGCCGTTCCCAAACCCCCAGCAATTGTAATTCCACCTACATCTGAACCAATATTGATTGAAGCGGCCCCAGTGCCTTGATCGGCATGCAAACGAATAGTTTCTGAAACCCCGCCATTAGCCCTAAGATAGATTGCTTCAGCTGCATTTTCTGTAGCTGTAACATTGACACTTGAGCCAGAAGCTAGTAAGTCTAGATCTTCTCCAGCAGTTCCTGTGGCTGTAATATCCACACCACCAGCACTTGCTATAATAACAATTGCATCGGCAGCGTTTTGTGAGGATGCAATATTTACTTGACCTACAGCATCTGCATCGATACCACCAGCTGAAGCCTGTAGAGAAATAGCGTTTGCAACAGCTTCACCAGCTGTCAAAATGATACTTCCAGATGTGTTGGTAATATCGATATCTTCGGCAGGAGCACCTGCAGCTGTAATATCGATACCGCCAGCAGTAGAGCTTAGAACAATTGCATCGGCAGCATTTTCAGTAGCCGATAAGACAATCGAACCGCCAGTATTTGTTATATTAATGTCTTCAGTAGCAGCACCTACGGCATCAATGTCGATACCACCGGCAGAAGCCACGATTCGAATAGCGTCAACTGCGTTTTGAGAAGAGGCGATATTAATCTGAAGAGCAGCATCTGCATCGATACCGCCCGCAGCGCTTACCAAAGTAATTGCATTAGCCGCCGCTTCTTCACCATTAACGATGACGCGCCCTGCATCACTAGAAAGAGTTAAATCATTACCAGCACCCGTTACATCGATTGTAATAGGGGATGCAGAAGAGACTGAAACAGTTCCTGTGGCAGTCAAATCCGTAAATGTTGCTGCCGCTGGCGTAGTGCCTCCTATCGCAGGAGGAGCTGCAAAAACCGGTGTTAAATTTGAAGGTGTGACAAAAAGAGCTAATAAGGCAGTAGAGGCAGTTCCTGCAACTGCTTCAGCATCTGTGGCCAATTGGCCAATACCTGCTGTAACTTCGGTTGAAACAGGAGCTCCGGCAATAGCAACGCTATTTACATAATCGAAAACTTCTTTAACAGGAGGAACTAATGTAGTAGAAGTACCTGCTGACATTTCGCCTGCAGTTGCTAGCTCTACAATACCTGGTGCTGTAGTGGACGCATAAGCGTTACCACCTGCTTGCCAACTATCACCATTAAAGACATATTGAGTTGGTGGCGAAGTATCCTCATCAAAATATTGCTGACCTAATTCACCTTTAAAATTTGCTGATGGCACTCCATGTCCTCGGAGAGCTCCGGGAGCAACTTTTACAAAACCACCAAGACCGTAAGCTAAGCTCATTTCTAACCTCTTGTTATTGAAATTACAATTTGCCTTAAAAAAACCGCTGGATCTATAGTTAAAAATTGAAATTAACCAACATTAACCACCTCTACCGGTAGTTGTTAAAGATTGTTATATGGAAAAAATCGAAACTGACTTTTTTACTATTAAAGAATTCGCTGGAAAAATAGGAGTTCATCCCAATACAGTGCGAAGAGCGGTAAAATCAGGACGTATTGGGGCCTTTAAGGTAGGATCAGGAAAGAAGTCCCCTTATCGGATAGCCAAGACAGAGGTTAACCGTATGGCACTCTTTGATATGGAGCAAATGATCGAGAGGATCATCGAAAAAAGAACCCAAAATAATCCCAACTTGCTATAGTATAAGGTAATGGAAAAAGATAAAGCTGCAAACATGAATTTTATGAAAAAACATCTCGATGCTATTATTGTTGGCGGAATCGTTTTAGGCGGATTTTGGAATATGAATGAAAAGATCTATAATCAAAACGAAAAGTTTAATACAAGCATTGCATCCATTGAGAAGAACATTAACGCTATTGAAAAGGATATCTCCATAATCAAGACTGTGATGGTAATGAAAAACATTTGTACGGACACAACCTTAGCCTCACAAGAAGAGATAAAAAAATAATGCGAGTTAAAATATTTAAAGCTGAAAATCTTTCAGACGTAGAAAGGGACATGAATCTTTTTTTGATGGAACGAAAAGATATTCGTGTTACAGATATTCGCGAACTCAAAAGTAATACGAATTGGGTATTTATTATTCTTTATGAGATTAAGGAATAGACAGTGATCTATATTTTATCTATTTTAGGGATGTTTTGCGTTAGCTATTTTCTTGATGATTAAATAACTCTTCTAATTCATCATCGACAAGTTTTCCCATTTTATTAGCCGCCTCTGGTGATTTCTTACCAACTTGTCTGATATATTCATCCATCACTTTTTTAGCTATCTGCGGTTTGCTCTGATTGATAGCATCGACTACTTTTCCACTAAGCTGTTGTAATCTAGGGTTGATCAACATTTGTTGAGCTAATTTTCTGGCTGCTTTTTCTCCCATAATCTTAAGAAAAAATGGATAATGACCAGTTGTAATTGCTCCAATCATACCTATCTGTTCTGCAGCGCCGATAATATCACTGGCCAAATTAGGTTTTAACCTAGAAGCGATAGGATAATATTTGCTGTAAAGACTATTCAACATCTCGAAGTCCTTACCTAATTCTGGAGAAGCAGTTTTTATAGCTTCCCGTACCGGTCCTTTTAATAAAGTAAGCTGTTTCGCTGAGGGACCTAGATTGTGATTAATATCCGCATAGAAATTCATAAGACTTGATCCTGTAATGGGCTTACTCAGAAGATCTTGAAAGTCTTTTTCTATAACTTCTCTTACGCCTGACGGCATATCAAATTTAATCTTATCAACAGAAGATTTAAATTTCTCAATCGCATCAGGATTTAATTCCTTAGAGGCTTGTGCAGAACTTTGTAATTTTGAATAACTTTCACCTAAAGCCGATTTAGTATCTGATAGGGCTTTTTGCGTAGCACCCTTTTTAGGAGATAATTGAGTCAACCACTTCTGTTTGAATTCACTCTGAAGAAGTGGAGTTAACTGTTTGTCATTCAATCCAAGTTTTCTACCAGCTTCAATTAACTCAGCATTTTTGCCAGATGTAAGGAGTTTTTTAGTAACATCCGGACCAACGAAAGCTGTAATTTCAGCTGCTGTTTGAGCCCATTCAGGAAGGCCCAAATCTTTAGCTCCTTCACCTAAAAAGCCAGATGCTAAAGCTCTTGGTAAAGTGGCAAAAGATGATCCAGGAAATGCCAAAGCTGATGGTGCTGATTTTAATCCACGTCTTAAGGCTCTTTGACCGAAACTTTCATTATCTGTGGGTAGTGCTTCATCTAATTCAGAAGATACTTCTTGTTCAGTAGAAAGCCCAACAGGACCCATGATTCTTCCTAATTGATGAAGTCCTTCAACTCCACCTTTCATAGCGCTTTTTTCAAATTCCTTGGCTCGTGATATCGCCTGCTTGAAGAAAGACTTAGGCTTAATTTCTGGAGCACGTTCAGCAAGTTGAAAAAAACCCTCATGACCTGTTTTAGGATCTTCTTCAACTAGATCAAAGATGGTGCCACTCATTCTTCAAAACCTTCTCTAAATTCTTGAGGTCTTTGTTGGAATAACTGAAATTCTTCCAGGGTAGGAATGTAATAACCATTCTTTTTAGCTATCTGAAAGGCGTTTTGTCCATATTTGTCTTTGTAAAGCTTCGCCATGCCTAAAGTTAAAGGAGTACCTTTAACAACATTTTTTCCTACTCTCGCTGTGGCTTTTTCAAGACCTTTTTCTTGTTCTTCTAACTCTTTGATTCTGTAACTAGTTCTGTTAAATATCTCTTTCTCTTTCTCCTTGATGGATTGATGAGTTCTCTTATCAATGTCTTTTTTTACATAGCCAAAATTCTCTTCATCTTGAGATGTAAGTCTATCGAATGTTTCTTGATAGAGTTTGTCCATTGCCAACTCACCTTCGATCATTTCTTGAATGGTAAGGTTGGCTTCATTAGATTGTCCGATCTTAGGGAACATGCTATTCAATCTCTGCTCGAACCAGATATTCTGAGCTTTAGCGCTAACTCTTCCCATATTGTTAAGCAAGCTCTCCTTTCCTGCTGTAACAAGCTGAGCTCCCTTAGCTGTTCTAAAAGCATCTATACCGGTAAAATCAGCAAGCTTGTCTTTCGAGAAGAAACTTAGATCACCATTTTCAATCGAACTTCTTGCAAGGTTAAGAGCACTTTCCTTTCTTGGAATTGCCTCTCGAAGATTAGCGACTTTTTCTTCTATAGGTTTTGAAAATTGAGTTTGGAAATTTCTTTCATCAATAAACTGCTTTCTGCCAATTTCCTGTTGTCTTCTCAGTTCTTCAATTTTGGCTTTAGCAAAATCTCTATTTCTTGGGTCTCGATCAGCTAAAATTTTCTGCCATTTCTGAATTTCACCCTCATAATTTCTTCCTGTAGATCTTGAAGGAGCATCAAGATTTTGATCAGATTGCATTCCTAGAGAATCTGAAGATTGACCCTGAGATAATCCTCCAGAACCATCACCAAGAATTTCTCCAAGGCGGTCATCAGAAGCTACCTCCCTAAGAGAGTTTAAGGTCGCTTTTGTAGCTTGAGCACTTGTAAGACCTGCTGCTTCATTCGCTAATAGACGTCTTGTTGCTAGAGGAAGGCCTTCAAGAGCTGGATCATCCATTATTTGCTGAGCAAACTGTTGTTTTCTCTGCATATCGGCAAGTTTAGATTTCTGCTGCATAGCATTCTCCATCGCCATGCCAGCATATTGAGATCCACGATCTACTCCTTGAGTAATACCTGCTGATATTCTTTCGCCGAATGTAGGTTGATTTCTCGGAATAATTTGAACCATGTTATCTCCTAAAGTAAACCGAGCATTTTTAACATTCCAAGTGAACCACCTTGACCACCCATACTTCCCAATCCTTGACCTAGTCCACCCATTAAGCTCTCTAGAAAACTAGGTTTTTTCTCTGTTAAGAAATTCTCGTAAGGCCTTTGTCCTAAAAGACTATTACTAAATCCCATTAAATCACCAAGCGCTTGTCTTTGTAGGTCTTGCCTTTTAGATTGAAGGCCTTGAGCAAAATCAGAAGCTGCTTGATTAGAGGTGTTTTGGAAACCACTACTACGTCTTGCTCCCATTCCCATACCGCTAAAACGAGAAGCAAGATTCCCCTGCAAACCAGAAAACTGTTTTAACGCGGGAGCTTCCATTTGAGAAAATGTAGATTCATCGCCACTGGCTAATTTTGAAAGAAAGCTATCTGGCCCAAGATGACCAAACATGCTACTAAAGAGCTGCATTTGCTCAGGCGTAAACTGCTGCATTCTACCAGCTTTATATCCAGAAGGGATTTTATTACCCATTCCACCCGTAGCACCTGACATAGAAGACATAGAAACCTCTTTTTCTATTACAATATCACCCTAAAGTAATTTCTTATAATGCCATTTAGGGAGAGCTTAACCATTCTAAAACAATAATGCCGCTGGTTAAAGCTGGGGCTCCTGCTCCAAGCACAAACACAATATCCGTGGATGTAACATAGAAAGAGATTAGCCCAGCAACTGCCACATTCGTTCCATAAAGTAGGCCATAAGAATTAGTTCCATCGGTATATGTACCAAAGCAACGAACAAACTGAGTAAAATCATTTACGTCAGCCCCATGAGGGATATTGGCTGTGGTGGTGAAAGTAAAAACCTTTCTGAAGGCTTGTCTTTTTTTATTTCCAGTTAAAAACCATGATTCACCATTAATGGCTGGTTTGTTTACAGGAAAAATCGATATAGTCCTATTATTGATAGCATTTGAAGTATCAATATAAGCTTTATCAACTTCTACACATAGCTGTTCTAATTCAGGAGGAAATTCCCTACTAGTCCTTAAGTAGGCAACTTGATTAACAACATTAGCACTCATGCAAGTACCTGCGATTGATTCACATCAAGGATTATCCCATGGAGCTCTATCTCAGTAAACTGGCTAGCAAAATCAGTATCTCTCATTTGCTCATCATTCAAAGTAAATCCAAGTTGAACTGTATCCCCTAGAAGTGATGTATTCATGCGGTGCCATGTTTGAGCCTGAGCAAGAGCCGTTACCATGTTGAGATTGATATTAGCAGGTGTAAGGCCCAAATTCGTACTTTCGGGACACGTGTAAAGAACCGTGCTATAAATGAGTCCGTTATTTGTAGAATTCGAGTCAGGAATGATCGGACCATTGTTATATGGATCGTCTGCATTCTGGCTTAAGTAGATTAGAAGAGTCACTTGACCTTCATCTGTAGTGGTAAATAGATATTGCTGAGGCCCAAGTCTTGTTTTCCTAGCAATTCCCCAAGCAACAGGGAATTGTTTGGTCTGCACAAATGGAATATACATTCTCTTGATTAGGCCCCCTCCAAGATATGTGAATCCAGCTCCTATTGGAGGGTTTAATGTGAATGTATCCGCAGTTAAGACTCTCACTGAATAAATATTGCCATTGACTACAGGGCCCACAGTACCTAGAGCTCCGCTGATAATGATATAATCACCGGTAGTTAAGCAATGATCTGGAGATGTAACCGTACCTCCTGATATATCTCGGATATAAAGAGAATTTCCCTCATCTGTCCCATCATCTCTTACCATGACGAAACCCTGCTGATTACCAGCAATTACTTCAGGTTGAAGAAGAGTTGATGCTCCAGCATTCCAAGGGGCATTCCAAGCAGACCAGGTCGGATATACAGTCCCAACGGTTGCCCAAGTAAAGCCCGTCTGTTTACGGAAAGATCCATAAGTTGTGTAGCTTTCTCTAAATACAGCCCACGAATCATCACGATAGTTATATTGAAGGGTTTGAGTAGGGAACCTATAATTAATCTGGTTTACAGGATAGGTAAAGTACATCCATTCGTTGATGTAGTCTCTTTGAGAACACACTCTCTCCGGTCCATTGTCTTCAAGGCGAACTTGGAAAACCTCATCTGGAATCTGTAGATCAATACGTCTTGTTTCAGTCTGTCCTGTGATGACAAATCCCCTCCCGCCCTTTGTAATGACACCCTTGTCCATATTAACGGCAGAAAAAGTGCTTCCAGAACCTAGCTCCGAATTGATAATGAAGAAATTAAAAGGGACAATATCATTTCCGCTGTATACGAGCCTAGTCTGCATATTGGTAAAACCAACAATGAGTACATCCTCGTTTGCGCTAACTGTGATTATTTCCTGATCTCCCCCAAGCTCAATAAAACCACCAAATCCGGGAGAATCGCCAAAATATGCAGGAGCAAGAGCTGTTTGATTTGTAGGAACTAATATTGGCGTAAACACAGTAGCAGAGCTATCTACATCCCCTGTAAACGAGGCCGTATAGTATGGCGTCCCATTTAAGCTATATA
>Ga0137430_1000060_pt1 | contig 36566 bp, 56 predicted proteins | sample EasRivERMZT754_2_FD_104651 | JGI IMG/M metagenome (GOLD analysis project Ga0137430, IMG submission 104651) | Soil microbial communities from meander-bound floodplain in the East River, Colorado, USA - East River MetaG ERMZT754_2 | ecosystem: Environmental > Terrestrial > Soil > Floodplain ...
ATCGGCCTCTGCTCCATTAGGGGCTGAGGCTCTATAGATAATCTCATAGGTAATCGTCTTATTTTCTTCCGCGACCCTATGCTCTGTATGAACAACCACGGAGAGGTTAAAGAACTTGGCAATCTTTCTCCAAAAAGACTTCTTTAAGTATTGCCTCCCTTGAATAGCCTGAACGTCACTAGGCTCAATAATGGCCTTCTTTAGTTCCTGGAACTTCTCCCAGGCATCAAGCGCTTCTTTAGGCGTTACCGCCGGTAGTACGATTGCATCCCGCTTTTTCACTAACGCCATCTCTTCTTGTTTCACGTTTTGCATCTTTTCTTCCTTTTTAAATGAGTAGTCGGCCCCATAAGCACGATGTGGCGAGAACCCAACAGCTGACGCTCCTACACTCGCCGTCCCACTTTGGGGCCAACTATGATCGCCATATAGCCTATAGAAGTAGAATGCAACATGTAACACGCTTGTCATACTTGCAACTTTATGATAGACGGGAATGGCCGGTTAGGTGTAATAAAAGTTCCATGCAAACATTTCAGCCCATTACGTTTAGAGCCGATCCACCTCTTATTCGAAAGTTAAAGAGGCTTAAGAACTATGGGGCATTCATTCGTACGACACTTAGATCGGTCGTTGGCCTTTGCCCGGTGTGTGGGGCGAAAGTGAAAGTGAAGAAATGATTAGAAGTCTATTGCTCACGATTCTCTTTCTTCAAGGATGTCTAAAGCTGATAGATGATCCAAACCCAACAGCTTGGCAGCAAAACTATGCCACCTTAGAGGTTGCAACGTCTGAGAATCATTTTCTTGGTGTCGCAAGCCTCCTTGTTCCAACCGGCGAAGTCTCAGACACTTGTTTCGTCGACATCTACACACAAGGTCACGGCACACTTGGACTCCACGGATGTGGAGAGAGACGCGCTATTGTTCACGCCGATTGGGAGGTTATTCGGATCTCTTGTAAGGATCTGTTCGGGGACAAAGCGGAAGACACTGAAACTTGCGTTCTATCGATTACAGACGCGTTCCGGTATCCAGAACAAGAAAAGCAGAAAGTGGCGGTCCATCCAGTAGTAGCCCATGTTTCATTCTTCATTACGAACCCATGCTGTCTGCTCGATATAGAAGAAAGAGTTGGGATTCATCACCTGCAAGCTCCGGAATCAGAAGAAACAAGCGTTAATATTCTGACTCCATTTACGAGCGGTGAATACCTCTCTGCATGTGGATCAGAGCAGCTTCAAGGGACGTTTACAGGAGCAACATTCAACCTAACACCCCCTAAGAGCGAGTTTGGAGGCTGCACCTGGTTTGTGGCCGTAAATGGGGATAACGAAGGCAGAGTGGGTGCAGTATTTCGAAACGTCTATAAGAGAAACTATGTGCACATGGGGACCCCTAGGATCGTTATTGAAGATGATCAAATGATCATTGAGGCCGACAAGTTCTCCTCCTTCATCAGGGTTAACGATCAGCTGTTTAATAATCGGAAGGTCATAATGGAATATGATGCGTCTAAGCAATACATGATTCGCACCTATTCGAATAAGGGAAGAAACACGCTCGATGTTCGTTAGTACCAGGGGGGATTAAATGCTGAATGCCATTAACTCAATAGGTGCCGTATTCCAAAACTGGTGGGCTCTGCCCGCCATGTTCGGCTGTCTCATCTTGTTTGGTGTAATTGTCCAGATCTGGTGGAACAACTACTTAAAGAAAAAGGCTATGAAAGATAGTGATATGGCCTCAGTTGATGCGAATCAACAGGTCGGTAAGGTGAATGAGAAGATGAACTCAGACGGTAAAGACGGGATGAATAAGGTACAGAAATGGTTAAAGAACAAGGCAAAGAAGTCCTAGACGAGAACGGACAGCCGATCACTCGTGAAAACCAGATCCTTACGGCACTTATTAATAAGCATGCATCGGCTCTCGCGCAGCAGATGTCTGATGCTGCTAGAAACTTGAACGCAGAGCCGATCGTCCAACAGCTCTCTTATATGACCGCTGCTCTCGTCGTCCTTGATTCTATCGTTCCAGTACTTGACCCGATGAACAAAGCGACCGCAAAGAAGCACCTGCTCAACATCCTCTCAAAAGCGGATGCTTGTCTTAATTAACCGGCTTCTCTAAAAGCTTCTTTAGTGTGCGAATCACGAAGTCTAAGATCCCAGATGATTTAAATGATGGAACGAGTGCAAGCGCCTCTGAGATTGCGAGCGCAACTGCCAATACCATCGTAATATTCTCTGTTATAAAAGCTATCATTTTATCCCCTCCTTAAGATATCAGCTAAGCTTCGCGGTATTATGTGCCGAGTTTTCCCGGTTTTACGGGGAGGCCGCTTGGCGAGCTCTCTGGCTTGTCGCTCGGCTGAGTAGGGCCCACATAGTTCACCGCAAAGTTCTCTAGACGAATAATCCCGTCCTTAAATCGCTGCTGATCAAAATCGTGGAATCCTTGAATCATTCGTGCAGATTGGCAGTTTGCCATCTCCATCCGATAGATTTGAAGCTGCATCACGATCTGAACAACATCATCGTTAGAGACTTCTTCGACGGGTCGCCCAAGATCTGCCTCAGGAGGAAGCGGCTTTCGCCATACACCATGTGCTTCTGGACTATCAGGAATCGGAAGCCCAGTGACATAGTTTAGATATGCTTTGAAGTCATTGATGTAGTCTTTTAGACGGATCACATCGAATGCCAAAAGCCCGTTAGATTGATCGGCTGATTGCGAGAGCCCTAGCTCTAGCACCATACGATCCAGTCTTCGGATTAGCCCATAGATGTCTATGTTTGCTAAGTCCGTGTTTAATTCTCCCATTTCTTACCCCTCCTTAATGAAACGGTCCGCCTTAACTCCTAGCTCTGGTAGCGCTATATGAACGAAATGATGGTTCGGATAGAAGATTACTTCCCCTGTCCATTTTAACACCTCTGTGACCCACAAATAAAGATCCTTCGAGACAAACCCGTTACCTAGAATGCTGCAGTCGGCCGCCAGGCCCCTTAAGTGCTGACTGGTCGTTGATCCGTTAACGGCTTGGTTAAGCTCTTTCGAACGGAACCCAGAAAGAATCGTAATCGGACCAAATACTTGCGTTGCTGGCTCTATAGCAAATGTAGATAAGAGGAAGAGATTGTTCTTCTCTTCATAGCCAGGCTTTAAGAGCTTGGCGAGTAGAGGGAACTTGGAAGAGACAAGGAAGTCTTCTAGACTATAGTGTTTGGTAAGTTTCAATTCCCCCTCCAAAGATCTTCTAATCTGTCTACTCGTCTTTCGATTCGCTCGATGTCTCTATCGAGGAGACGCTTGAGTTCAATGATTTGAGAATCAAAATACTCTCTCTGAACTCGGACGCCTTCCGTGATGTCCGAATAGCTTCGAAAGCCAAACACAAGACCAATGCATAAAGCACAAGCTGTAATGAATTGTATACTATCGAACTTATATCGATCCTCCCCCACGACTGTATCTCCCTCACTTTCATTACTTTAGCATACCTTCAATTATCATACAGGCCTGTCCGGCAACCAACGGAGATCCATAGGTCATTGCGATAAGTTTCTTTAAAAGAGAGGCTTCTTCAGTCGATAGATCCACATCTTTTTCAGCTGCCATTACTTGCGAGATTAACTTGTAGCGCTTCACAGACTCTTCAGGAGTCATCCCCGCTTTTTCAATATAGCAAAGAGAAGATAGGATCACATCTTTAAGCGTTAGTTCTTTCTCGTCTGCGCCGGAGACCTTAAGCGGCTCGCCCTTAAGGTCTTTCATTACCTCTATCAATGAGACTTTCATTTATGCCCTTTCAAGTTAGTTTGGTGAACTTAAGGGCATAATAAGAAGTGCCATTTGAGAAGACAAGGTAGTTGTTCACGTCCCCTGCCGCATCATTGATCAGCGCAATAAACCCCGCACCGGTTGTTGCTGCGGCCCCGAAGGCCGTTACTGCCTCGGCAGAAGAGGGGATGGTGTCGTTCACGTTGCCTGTTGAAACAAGCGTTTGAAGGCCTGCAGGAAACTCGACGATCAGATCTGCTGGAACACGCATGAAGTTGCTTGTTCCGAGAGTCCCAGAACGTGAGGCTACAAAAGCATCTGAATCTGAGTTATCGATCCCTAAGTTCACATCCGTAGCACCCGATACCGCGAAATGTACTCTTGGATCTCCTGCCGATGTTCCGCCTACCTGTGCAAATAGCCTTGCCTCAGATCCAGCAACGTTTGATGTGTTATCTACTTGAAGATCAACGGTGGCTCCAGAATGAGATTTCTGGATTCTTACTAAGCGGGTATAATAACCATTCTTCCAGCCTACAGATGTTGACCCTATGTTCCTAGTGTCATCGGCATTTGCGATCAAATCTTGAGAAAACGTCTTCCCACTCACTGTCTGGGTCGCATCGGTGCCAAGAAGTGTCGTTGTCGCATCGGGGAACGTAATGGCGCGGTTTGCCGTTTGGACAAACGTGAGCGTGGTTGTGGTTACAGCCGTTGCACCACTTAGGGAAAATGCCGCCACCTTTGTAGCCGTGGTCGTATTGATGACTGTCGCAAGAGTATCTTTGAGAGTCAGCGTTCCAAGATGGGTGATCGTATCGACTGAGTCAGAACCGAGTACAACCGATCCGTTTGCAGTCAAAAGACCCGCAAGAGTCAGCGCATTAATGGAGTAATCTTTTGACCCGTCTGACGCCCCGTTAACTAGGTCGGTGAAGTTCGTGTTTACTTGAGTAGCGTCTGATGCGGTGCCGTTGACGAATGTATGTGTTACTGATGGCGATGCCATGTAGTTCCCCTCTTATCTTCTCTCAATTGGTAAAATAGCGCGTGCAGGAGTCTTGCCAACTTGCTCTAAGGTTCTTGCTAACCCTTCAGCCCCAAGCATGACACCCTTTTGAATTGGCGGGCTCTCTAGGACAACTCCGATAACCTTGCCAGTTAGGCCTCCAATTCCTTGCGCGACTTGCCCGCGAAGAGTCGATCTGCCAGTTGTAGAACGAGAAAGGATGTCTTTTGATCCAATCTCTTGTGCGGCCCTATAAATACGCGCCGTTGGAAGAACGTTTGTATCTGCAAGCTTGTCCATCTGCTCGATTGCTTGAATATTCCCCTGCGAAGAAGGAGCCGTAACATCAAACATGACTCTCGGGGCTTTCTTAGGATTGAGTCCCCTTTTAGATGTTGATCTTCCAAGCCCCATCGCTTTTTGCCCACTAATCACTTGGTCCATCTTCTCGGTGATATCTAAGATCTCTGGATTGGCTCGCCCTAATACCCCATTGGCTGTATTTGCGGCCTCATTGAATGCTTTTCCTATCTTCGGGGCCTTGAATGCTGCGTTCGTATAGTAATCGGTGGCGGCTTCTTGCAGATCTCGTCTTAAATTCAGAACATAATCAGCAGAGGCTAACCCATCTTGAGAAGAGGCAAATATGTTGTCTAGTTGCTCTCGAATGGCAGAAACTGCAGCGCTCCTCTTTGGAGTAGTCTGATGAGCTCCGAGTCTTCTCAATTCTGAGGTAAGTGAATCAATAATAGGTTGGATGTTTATTGGATCTTTAATCCCAATCACAATATCATTTAGGCGCCGCTCAGATTGGCCAACAAACCGTCTAATCTTTGCATTGAAGTCACCAGAGAACCGTGGAAGGAAGTCATCAAGCTTCTGCTTCATCATGGCTCTCACACCGGATGGATTTGCCATATAGAGCGCAATGCTTTCTGGGTTTAAGCCAGGTCCTGAGAGAACCTTCTCGGTCGCTTTTCTTATCCCGCCCGCTGTTACGTTCATTGTTCTAGAGATTAACGGGAACGTAACAGAAGCACCGGCCCCTAGTGCCATATTATGCAGCAGATCGTCCGTTGCCGTCTCAAGCGTCTTTTTGTCAGAAGCGATATCGGTAACAAGCCTAGTAGCTTCGGTAGCCCCAGTGCCGGCAAGTTCTCCCCCTATCAGAGACGCCGCTTTCCTTGCGCCCGCTTTGCCTACAGCTTTTGAGGCGCCCTTTGTCACCATTCCATAAAGCCCCGCTGGGTTTACATAGCCTAAGATATCGCCTGCAATCGAGAGTTTGGGGAATCGAGCCGAGATGTTCTCCATCTCTGCATTTAGTATCTTTGCTTCGTCAGTAATATTGGTGCCCTTGAGAAGTGAATTAATCCCAGCTGTGGCGAGTGTGCTAAGGCCCCCAGTGGCTGAATCCCCGAACTTCCTTAAGAAGGCTTCTGGCGCTGTAATAGATCCACCCTTAACAGCGTCTAAGAACGAAGATGGTTTTGTGGCTGAGAATTCTTTGGTGAGCCTCTGATCTTCGGCAACAACCTTTAGGTCAATTGGCTGGAGTTTTCCTTCCGTAATCTTCTTCTGATAAAGCTCAACTAGATCGCCCGCCTCTTTATCTTGAGGGTTAGTCTTAAGGCGCGTGTGAGCATCGCGTATCTCTGCTATGACTTCTTCGGGAATCTGATTCGGCTCAGCCATTATAGACCCTCTAAGTATCCTTTTGCTCGTTTAGACTTCGGTGCAGCCGGGGCCGGTCGACCCTGTCGCTGATCTTCAAACGCTTCTTTTGCTAATCGCTCTGCCTTCTCCGCTTCTGCAATAATCTTGATTGGCACGATAACATCTGCGACCTCTAGTCCATTGCGGACGGCACGATCAGTATAATCAGACACCTTTCCTTCATACTTATGTCGACTGTTGGAGAATATGGACTTGGCGTTTTCTAGGATCTGTTGCCGTCGCGGTTCTGGAACGCGCTTGTCTTCTGAAACATTCTGGAATTCTTGATAGAGTTGATTAAGCTTGCTTTGGCCGCTCAAGGTGAACGCGATTTCTCCCTCTTTAACTGCATTTGGATCTCTCAACTTCGCCAGAAAGTAGATTGCGCTCTGATCGCCAATCGATGTGTTCTGTTTTAAGCTGTCTACAAGATTGTCATATGCCTCGTTAACAACTGAGAATCGCTTGACCTCATCGTCTTTAATGAAGTCGTCTCTAATCGTATTTGATTGGTTGAATCTCGTTTCGGCCTTCTTGGTTCCAACTTCTGCTTCCTTAGCTTCCACTTCGCGGGTTCTAAGCGCTGTGTCAGACGCCTGTTTTGCTCCCGCTGTTTCTAACTGCTTTCCCTCTTGATAAAGCTTCGCAATAGAGAGCGGAATATTGGCAAGGCCACCTGCAATATCAACCGCGAGCTTTACCTTCTCTAGCGTCGATATCCCGCGCTGTCTTTGTTGTGGAAGATTTACTCCGACAATTGCCATCACGTTACCCCATGTTAAAAGATGGAACATCCGCTGCCGTAGGTGCTGGTGTTTGTGCGGCTGCTAATCGCTTCATGAGCTCTTCAAGTGGGTTCAATTTCTCTGCACCCTTATTTGCAAGTCCGCCAATACCAACACCTAAGTTCCCCAAGCCAGTTAAGATACCGATGCTGGTCGCAAAGTTCTCTAACTTGCTTCGTTCTGGAGCCTTCTGAATTGGATTTACCATGCTGACTGGCATTTTAAGTTAACCTCTGCTTAAGTTTGTTTTGAGCGTCCGAGAAGAACGTCTGAAATTCCATTGCCTGTTCAGGAGAAATATCGGGGGCGCTTTTTACTTGTTGTTTTGCGTTCTCAAGCATCGCGAGCTGAACATCGAAGCTCTGTGGGACCATGCTCTGAAGACGGTTTACACCTTGAGTTGCAGAAGCTTGTGTAGTTGGACTTGCCACTTCACCGATAGTCCCACCAACTTGGCTACCTAACCCAGCTCCAGTCACAGCACCCGCAGGTCCACCAACAATGAACCCCCCTAACCCACCAAGTCCAGTGCCTAAGAGTTTACCTAAGATTCCCCCGCCACCAGATGCTTTCTTTTGTGGCATCATTACTTGGTTTATAGCCATTATTCGTATCTCCGACGGTTAGATCGGACAAAGTCGCGTTCTTTTGTTTTCCACCCAGCGTTCACAATGTCCATTTGGCCTTTCGTAAGTCCAAGCTCTTCTTCAGTTGGGGTTCGACCGAAAAACATGGCCATTGATTTAACTAACCCGCCACCTTCTGCAGCCTCACTTGGCTTGGTGATTCCTGCTTCATTCATTGCAACAACCGAGTTGAGGAAGTCGACACGCTGATTCAGATCGAACTCTTTGTTGAATACATATTTCCTAAACTCTAGACCCCCTTGTCTTTGTCGTTCGGCTTGGGTTGCATTAAGCAAATCTTGAGATCTCTGGAACTGGCTTTGTGTCTGGTATTCCTTTAACCCTCGTTCGACTCCGCGTGCTGCTTGCTCGCTCCCAAGGATGCGACCGTATTCTTGTTCGCCTAAGCTTTGAGTAGCACCTGCTTCTGCTAAGCCAAGAGACGCTTCTTCGGCCGCTTTCTCGGTTTCTATGTCGCCCCTTGCATCGGCACCCTGGATAATTGAAGCTCCACCCTTAGCACCTGTTAAGCGTTGCTTATTTAGCTGCTTTTCAATCTCTGGCTGGGCTGCACCCTGCTCTCCTCTTAGTTTCCTTCTCATTGCAGCGTATTGATCTAGTATCCCACCTCTTGCTTGAGATTCAGCAGCTAAACGTCTTCCTTTACTTTGTGATACTAGATCTGTTGCCATTATCGAGCCCCTCCGAAGATGTCAGCAGACCGGAGGCCTCTTAGTCCTAGTGATATGCGAGCAATGTCTTCAGAGTTATCGAGGCCGGTGTTCTTTAGTGCGGCAATTGAGTTTACGAAGGTGTTCCTAAGGGATTCGTCGAACTCTCTATTAAATTGAACCTTAGCAGTATCAAGTTCATCCTTAAATGCTCTTGCGCTTCTTGCTCTTGCAAGGTTCCCCTCGGCCCCAGCTCTTGATCTATTTAACCCTTGTACAAGGGCCTGAGCCTCCGCCGCTTTCCCTGCTTCTTCGATAGCTGATTCCTGCTGCGCCCTTGTCTGTGCAACTCCGGCTGTTCTTGACCCTTGCTCTGCGGTAACGGCTTCTTCGGCCTGCTCGAATGCGCGCCCCGTCTTCTTTAATGCTTTGTCACGCAGCTTGCCTACAGTTTGATCCGATAAACCGGTGATGGCTTTTTGACGGTCAAAAAACTGGGTCAGAAGATCTCGCGTCTGCGCTTTCCTCGTTCCCACCTGCCCACGTAAGCTCGCAAAAGATTTCATCAATGCTTGCTCTAGCTCGGTTGCCTTTGCGGCCCTATCACCAGCAGCCGACTCGGCTTCAACTTGAGCCGCTCCTACCGCTTTATCTTCTTCTATTGCTTCAGGCCTTTGGGACGGCGAATGATATACGGTCTGAGGTAGCTGCGGTGTCGTTGGGTTATAGGGATCTTGATTGGGAGCTGGGGCAGCGGGTCTGCCTGGAAGCGGTGTATCAAGTGGCTGCCCACTAGTTTCTGGTGCTGTCGGTGCTGCCGTTTGAACGGCACCAAGTTTTGGAACTTTAGTTTTAGGCCGTAAGAATATAGTTGCCATTAGACAGGTCCCCTTACATTCATCCCGATCTTAAATTGATGCACCTTAAACCCTTGATTCACGGTGTTCTGATTATCGAACCTAAGTTGGATGCGATGCCCCTTGGTTCTTCCAACACGGAATCGCTCTTCCTTATCATCCACATTCGCACTCCAGATCCCCACACCCCAGATCATGGTGCCCCAGACAGATGGAAGTGGATTAAGGTTGATTGTAAATACGTCTCCCGCTCCTAGGTCTCCGTCGATTCGGTAGCGCACATTCATATTATAGTCGCCGAGCTTCTCATGCCATACATAAAGCTCTCTAAAATCCTTTTTAAAGCTCTCTAGATCTAGCTCATCGCCACCAAGCTGCTTACTGAACCAGTAGCTATTAATCGCGGCACCCGCGTCATTGTAAGTAGTAGTGAGTAGTTTGTGAACGAAGCCTGTAATGTTAGATGTTCCGGCATAGAAGTTACCGCTATGAGAGATAAACTGAGAGGATTCTATCCCTGTCCACTTAGACCAACTCCCTGGCTGCCCCTTCGTCCCAAGACGGTTCAAGTCTAACCAGTAGATGTGCTTATTGAAAGTATCTGTGCCAGTAGTACAGGCGATATAAAGACGGTTCTCGAACAGCTCCATCGCAATATCTGGCCAGTAGGTTCTGGGCAGAGCGATTAGATCCGGTTCTACCTTCTCAGATAGGTTCTTAGTCCTCAGCTTTGTATCTGACGTGTTATCGACAATAAGCCCTGACAGAAAGTGAAGACCTGTGAGCTTGTTATTTTGCCGTCCAATGAACAGACACCCATTCTCTGATAATGCGAAAGCTCTTGCGCCAACTATTCCCAAGTTAGATGGGTTATTAATTACTGACCATGTAGCTGCATCTGTGGGATCTTCTGTGAGGATCTGATAGTTGTCGTTATCTTTGAAGGCTGTAACGATATCGTCGTGAGAGACAACACAGATGATGGTCTCACCATCTCTGTTATTTAGTGGTTCGAAGTTCTCCACCTCAGAGACGAACGGGTTTTCGAAATTAGTATAACGAAGTAAAGAGCGGTTCGAGGAGTCATCAAAAAAAAGCCTCTCTTTATGAAGTGTAATAGTCGTGAACGGCGTTGGCTTAGTCCCATCTTCAATAGCATCTACCCCCTCAGCTCCTGGTGCCACCGTATCTGCAAATGTTGTGGTTGTATTATCGGTGATCGATCCAATCCTTCGAAATGGGCCAGAGACGTTGGTCGACCGATAGACTCTTCGGTTATTAACTCCAGCTAATGATGATCCAACAGGGATATCGGTAAGGCCTATGGTCGATGTAACCGCAATCGTAACTCCCGCTGATACAGACCCTACCTGACCTTCAACAGCCTGAGAGTTGACGAAGCTTACGGTGTAGTAATACGTGCCTGCTTGAATACTACCCGCCGATGTTCCAGATCCTGTTGTGGCCGATGGGGTATCAATCCCCATGTTGTAAAACGATGATTCATTCTCATACTTCCATGGACCGTTCGTTCCATCTGAGGAAAAGAGAATTCCCTGATAAACAACCGACGCTACTTTCGCCCCACTTGCGTACTTCCCTTGAGCCGATGGCACCGTGACGAAGGTCGTGCCAGATGCTCGATACATCGAGCCACCGGCCCATGCGACCATCGTTCCGTTATAAGAAGCAAGCCCGTCAATCTTATGACTACCTATTAACTGAGTGTTAAACTTCTCGCTCCCAGGACGCGTTTCTGCAGAGCCAGAGTCATCAAACACCACGTTAAGACAGTCTGGAGATTCCTGCTCTTCAATCTTAGATGGAGCATCTTTCGTATTGAGACCGCCATCTAGGCGCTCAATCGTGAAGCGAATTCTTGTCCCTACTCGTTCGACCTTAGACACGCTTAGATTACCCCTGAATCCGTCTCTAAAGAGCTATCTGAATCAGCCACTCGAAGTGGCCCGCCTGTATGTCTGCGCATTTGTGCGTATCGCTTCATGTTCGGGATATGGAAGTTTAACCATTTTGCTTCATACTTGGCTGAGAAGGCGTTGTTTAAGTCTTTATCAAACATCATGCTGATTACAGCATCTGCTACTGCTGAGTGGAACACCTCTGGGATATCGACGGTCGAAGATCCAGACGTAATCGCACTCTGCTGCTTTTCCACATAAAGCGTCACCGTCTCAGCTGCATTCGGGGTTGGATAGAAGATGATCTTATCGGCCCAAAGGACGTGCTCAAAAGGGGTCCCTGTTGCTGCAACGCCTGTAGGTTGGCGGGTTTCGAACTCTCTTAGTGAAATAAGCTTGGTTGGGCGCCCATCATACTGGACGCGGCGGATTCTGATGACGTTAGACGGATATGAATAACTTTGAGTGCTTGCGACTGTAGTTATCGAGGTATCAATGGCTTGAATTAGGCCAACGACGGAGACCACATCGTTACATTTCGCTTGAATGAGCTGATAGAGCTCTGTGTCCGACCAATTCGTGTCTGATTCAGCATTATGAACACGTCGAACATAGTCGGTCATCTCTGTAACAGTCATTTATCCCCCTGAACGTCATGCCTTGTCGTCCTCCTCTGGAAGGGGAGCACGATCAGGATGCTTTTTGGTCATATGAGTCTTTAAAGCAGTACGAGTTTTGAATGTCGTTCCCTCTTCGCAAATAGGACAAACATTCGCAGCTGCCTTCTCAATCTCTTTTTCTTCTTTCTCTAATTCCTTTTTAGACTTGCCGGTCGCCGTTTCTCTTTCTTCATCCGTTAGCTCAAGCGTCCAAAGAGCTTTACGAGGAGTAACGATGGTTCCATCGGGAAGTGATTCAGCCGGTGCCTTTGGCTGGGCTAAGAACCTACGAGCTGCTAAGAACTGCATCAACAGCACTTTTTCATTGTTTGGAGGCACCGTGATCGGGGCCCCACGAAACGTCTCTGTATATGGCACTAGCTCTCGATTGAGAACCCACACTAGACGGTTAGAACCAACACCCATAGGCGCAGTTTGGTCAGTCGACTGGACGGCTGTAACTTGCATGCCTTACTCCTTCATATTCATGAATCATCTGCAGTGATTAAAATCAGCGTGTTAGTTGCCGATCCGGTAACTGCGGTACCAAAACCAATGGTCACAAACGGAACTCCTGCGACCTGGTCAAATGACCAAATTCCACTATTCGCTGTAGCAACGGTTTGAGAACCATAAGTAAAAGCTGTAACGCCTGACTTGTAAGCTCCACGAATCTGTAGAGTGGCGTTCCCGCTACCTGCGTTCCATGTTTGAGTGTCCGATGAGTAAACCCACATGCGTGCAGCATTCCCAACATACTGGGCAGTGCCAGCATTCGTTGCACCAGAGGCGAAGGTATAAGTGAAGTATTTAGAGTTGTGCGACATCTAGTTTTACCCCTGCTTTCCAAATACAACGACCGTATAGACACGGGTGCTCACGCAGTTAGTCATTGAAATCTGACCCGTTATCTGTGTCCCGGTTTGCCCCTCGTTAATCTTCATCCTTGGAAAAGGCGCATCCGATTTAATGGTATATTGTGCAAATGAAATAGGGCCAACCCCAGGATTAAAACTTATCGCACCCGCATCCGCCGTTACATCCATAACTTTCATCATAAGATCGCCAACGCATACATGTGGAGAAACTAGCTGACTGACTGTAGGTGCCATTATCAAGCCCTCCCATAAACTACGACACGATACACATCGTTTGCCGTACAGTTAGTAAGACCAATTGCACCGATAATGGTCGTAGACGCTGGGCCCTGGTTAATCGTCAAGTACGGCGACACACCCGAAACGGAATTACTCTTAGGATATAACTGTGCTGCAAGCACTCTGTTTAGTCCCGTCTGAATTGTTCCAGTCGTTGCATCAGCAGTAACGTCCACAATCCGATATACGACATTTCCGGCATACGTTTCCAAAACTTTACTTTGTGAGAAGGCCATATACTTACCCCTTTGCAAAAACAACTACGTGGAATGTATCGCCCGCCGTAACGCCCGTGAGCGACAAGACCCCAATCGACGCGACTCCCGATGGATTAACATTCTCTAAGACCCTAGGCATTGGCTCGTCTGCTGCAACATTACTTTTAATTCCAACAAGTGCCGCATAGATTCGACCCATGCCCGGATTAACACTTCCAGTTGCCGCGTCTGCATTTAGATCAAACATCCGAACCTTGTAGTCACCGATAACTGTATTCGTAACCACATTCGTCATTGAAAATGCCATTTTGAAACCCCCTAAAACATTATAATATCTTTGTCGTACTTTGGATTGGTGAAAACTTCTTTAAGATCGAACTCTATCCGATTGAGTGTGTTACCTTTGATATCTCGTTCCTCTAAGAAGCTCTTCTCTGTCATTCTGTATGGAACAAGCGCATCCTTCAATGACATGTATTGGAACTGTCGAATGTTCCCCTCTCTATAGGCCCCAAGCAGCCCTTCAGAGCAGTTCACATACCGCCCTGGAACGGAGCATGCGATGTGGTCTAGATAAAACTTGAAGTTCAAATATGAACCCCATGTTTTCCTTAAGTTACCGTAGCAATCTGGCCATACGATGTAATTACCCATATTGTCATAATGGGTTTTATAGGAATGAAATGTGTTGTTATAATCGAAGCAGAAATCCGCACCAACAAAGTGAACTACATCTGATCTTAAAACTACTTTGGTAAAGTAAAGACAGGCTCCAAGCGCGTTTCCACCCGTTCCTAGGTAATGCTTAAAGTTCTCGATCTTATCTAACTCTTTCCTAAATCCCTCTTCAGGGATGAAACAGTTGAATAGATTAACATCGCCTTGCCAATCCTTGAACAATTCAGGATGTGAACAGGTATAGGCAAGAAGTTTCTGCCCCTTTGTCTTATCCCAGTACTCTTGTTCTTTGCGTCCTTCATTAATATCACGAATTACGATGTCACCTGCATCAAGTGTCATCCAGTAGTCGGCTTTGATTCCCTCATCCATGAAGTAGCCAAAGTTATGAAGACACGAAATAACGGTGAGAGGATTCCGCATCGATTGATTCTGTTTTAGCGCGTCAATCGAGTGTTTCAACGATGGGCCTGAGCCTGCAATTATCGATGGGACATATGGAGTGACAGATCCGTAAAGCTTGCCAACTGAGTGGTCATGGAATGAGCCGAACTTCTCTTTAGTTTGCGCGTATTGCTTCAGCCAAATATCATGCCATGTCTTAATGGTAATCTGGTCGCCCTCACAAGCTCTAGCAAATATATTCCCTTGAGATGCGGGCGGGCCATCAATAAGAGGTTGGTAGATAAGGTCTATGTCTATGTTTCGAAGCATTCATTTGCCAGAGCCAAGGGGGCTCTCTCGCTAGAGAGCCCCCTAACCCTATCCCTTACCCCTAGTCCTTACTCGAAATTGACGATGCAATCTCCGGACTTGGCACCCGTTGTGACAGTCTTAGAGGCTGCGCCACCAAGGTTTACACCTACTGCAATGTTTCCCGTGAGCACGCTCTGTGGGAACAGTTCAACTGCTCCGTCAGAACCGACAAAGAATGCCGATCCAGTTGGAACGCTTGAAGCATCGCCAACCATAGGCACACGACCCTTAACAACACCCCAGAAATAGGTGCCAGTCGTAGCCGTTGCGTTGTAACAAACTCCCGCCCCGATATTATCGAAGGTTTTGGAAGTTGTCGTAACAGTTATTGAATACGGACCGGCTGATACAATCGGAGTAAAGCAGAAGCCTGGGCTAATCTGCGAATTCCCCGAGTTATAAAACAACCGATACTTTTGTCCCGCTTCGACCCGAGCTTCTCCCAGCGTGTATCCACCCGGTAGGGTAGCTACAACTGCGGAGACTGTCCCAAGGCCAGCGTCGACCATATGTCTTACGTCATTAGGCATTGTACTAACTCCTTACAGTTAATTAACTGGTTAAAGCCGTCATTGCGCCCTGTAAACGAGGAGAGTCGCAAATCAACTCACCCATCCAAAGGAACTTTGCAATCATCGCATCTTGATCGTGAAATTCCTGGAAATCTTTGAATTCCCCTGGGAACTTTCGCTGAGAATGCGATACCAATTTAACGTGCTTCATATTGTGGAAAATCATGTGGCCAGAAGGCGCATAACTGTCTTCCATCACAGGGGCACCGTTACAAAGTAGATTCTTAAATCCCGCAGATGCGGAATCCGAATCTGTGTATCGCTGAGCTGGCACAAGCAACGACCAGAAACTATTAAACAGAGTCTCTGTGGTCGTGATTAAGTTGGGTCGCTCAGTTGGAGGCTGGGATGCCGCTTCGTAGCGTTCTTGCATCTTTGCCAAGGTCAATGTTGTAGTGGTCGAGTCGATCTGTGCCTGTAGCCAGGACTCACCTGACGATGCGATTCCACCATAGGTGTTGGTCGTGCTCAAATAAACTCGGTTTCCTGTGATCGACTGAGTATCGGTACCTGCGGAGTAGATTCCCGTACCAAAGTTATCCTTGATATCCTCTTCCGCTGCTTCGAACTCACTCTTCACATGATCGATGACCTTGTTCTCGCCCGCATTCTTGAGCTTATCGAGTCCAGTAATGGACACGTTCAAATAATGCTGTTTCCAATCGAAGACGAGTGCCGTTTTCTTCTCATTATAATTCGTCGATAAAACCTGACCGCCCGTATACCATCCACGTGCAGAGAAGCGAGCATACCGGACTGGAACTCGAATATCGGTTCCGCCGTCTTGAGTAATCATGCCGCCATTCTTCTGCATGTAGAACAGTAAAGCATTTGATAACAAGACGTTATCAACTAGCTTGGGGATAAATCCTTGTCGGCTGATCGCATTGATAGCCGTGACTGATACTGTCATTGTTGAGTCCCCTCTTAACTTTAGTTAGTTTACACTTCACATTGAAGTATAAACGTTCGTTTTATGTCCCTTGAGCTGAGAGTTCAGCGTAACGGGTTTTCATTTGCTCCGCTATCTGGTCGTAGCTCGCCCTTCGCGGATCGAACTGCAGAGTGTTCCCGCTTGTCATCGGTTTCTCTGACGTTGCTACAATCCCGGCACGCGCCTTGTCTTTTACCTGCCTAACTGCATCGTTTCTCGCCCTTAATTGGACGACCTCGAACAGCTTTGGCTCTAGGTATTCAAGAGCTGCGGCTCGGAATGATGGAATCTTGCGATCGACCCCATGCGCAACTATCTTAGCCCAGAGAGCTGTGCCTTCTGCATCTCGCTCATCTAGGTTAATTTCTTTGAAATCTTGCTTGAACTTAGTGATCTCTGACTCAACTTCCTGAACATCGGCTTGTGTTTGAGCGTCTTCTCTCTCTTTTTGCCAAGAGCTCTTAAACTCGCTCATCTCACCAAGTTGTTTTTCTAAATTAGTAATTTTCTCGATAAATGGCTGGAACTTACCCATCTCATCAGGCGCCTGTTGTGCCACCTGATTCTGCATCAAGTGCTTAGACTTATTCTGGTACATATCCCAGATAGTCTGGAACTCTTCCGGGTTCTTCTCGCTCCACGTCTGAAGTGGCTCATACTTAGAATAGAATTCCTTGTACTTGCCGTAATCACCCTGCTGCTTTTGGAATTCCGACTTCTGAGTGTTAAAGTCTTTGAACTTATCTTCTAGGTGAGCGGCTTGCCGATAGGTATTTACGAGCTTTGAATAGGGAACCTTTTGAGCTTTCCCATCATGCGTAAGCTGGAACTCATAGTTGGTTGGAAGCTTTAGCTTCTGATTCTGATGGGTAATCTCAAAATATTCTTCTGGTGTAGTGGCTTGTGCCACATCTGTAGCAGGGGATGCGGGTGCAATCTGTTCAATATTAGAGCCTTCAGGTGTTATCCCTGCATTCGCTAAGTACTCTTGATCGCTAGGCATATGCTTTACAACCCATTACAACTCTTTACAGCATAAAAACTTTTATGTTAGGCGGGAATGGCTCTGGCACCCGGGCCTTGAGCCTGATCGGCGGGCATCGCACCCTTCGCACCCATCGCCATCTCTGGAGATTGAGCCCCTTTTTGGGGAGCTGCTTCGACTTGACCTGTTGCAATAGAGAGGAACTCTCCGTATGCAGCAGCTGCCGCATTCAAAGCCTCCATTGCTTCAGGCGGGGCCCCGGCCGATTCGACTGCCTTTTGAAGATTCATCAAAGCATCTTCAATTGCCTTCATTGCCTGTAAAGCCTGTTCTTGTGATGCTCCGCCTTCAGTAGGAACGGGCGCTTCAGCTGCCATTACTTACCTTCTTTCTTAAATATATTGTATTACGGAAGCAACGCTTTGATCTGAACCAGAATCGCAGCAAGGCCGTCACGTTCTGCAGAAAGCGCGTCTTTCTCAACCTGCAGAGCCGCAATCTGTGCCAACAGTGCATCAATATCCGCATCAGGAAGTGCGTTGATTGCATCGATGGCCGCTTGAAACTTCGCCTCAATCGCGGCGTTTACCTCCGCAATCAGCTCGGCCTTCTTTACCACTAACACTTCAACTACTTCTGGCTTCGTCATTACCCAATCCTCCCATTAAAATTTGTATGATTAGTTAGAGTACTATACTAGTTTACACTACTTTAGAACCAAAAATGACACAATTTAATTAAGTTTCCCACCTAATGCCGCCTCGTATTTAGTTATTAGTTCGTCGAGAGCTTTTCCATAGACATCCCCTTCGATAATACTGCGGGTCGCAACTAGAATTTGGATGAGGTGATACTCCCTCAGCGTGTTTGGCGCGTCCCAGATCTTCTTATCTTTCGCCAAGAGTTCACACCACTTTAGTAGCTTCACACTCATGGCGTAAAATACGCGATTGGAATAGACCTAGAAGCCTCGGCCCAACGCTCAGAGCCTGTGTAAATAATCGGCCACTCATCTTCTTTTACCAAGGCGAGCGCTTCTTTGATTTGGTTGTCTTTCCAGTAAGGCGCCTGATCCCCATAGAACCAAAGCAGTGGAGCGTTTAAGATGAACTTGTGATGCTTCCGTAAGAGAAGCTCGGTATTCATTCCACCTGCCCTATACCCATTCGCATTCACAAACGATGGGGATGAGTACCTTCTGTCTATGAAGATCACACGAGGAAGCGATTCTATGACAGTCTCAATAAGCCTAGAGTATTTCGAAAACAGCGGATCTCCCTGTCCAACATTCGCATACCACCAGACGTAACAAAGATCAGGTGGTAACGTCTTAAGGCATTCTTTCAGTTTGTCGAAGTCTATCTCTTGGGTGCCTTGGGTGAAGGGCTTAATCGAGAACTCGGTCTCTAAGATGAAAAGATCTGACCATGTTAGTCTCGAGAGTTCCCTGACAATCAGCGAGAACGCTTGCCACTGCGTAAGATCATCAAACTGGGTAATCGTAGTACGTGTCGATAGACCACCCGTTATCCTCGTTAGGCCGCCTACTTTCTTCCTTAGTTCCTTGAACACGAAGACAGCATAATTGGTGCGTGCTGTGATAAATATGTTGGTTACTAGACCCGATGTTACCCAGGTCTTTACACCCGTAAACATCCGATCCCACCCAGGCGATCCGACAATAGAATTATACTCTAGCCAAGGTACTAACTTCAGAGATCGCCCGTCTTTCTTATCTCACGTTCATGGTCCTCGTTCTCTAACGCGTAGATAGAGAATTTGCCTGCACGTGTTCCAAGCTTAAAGTAGATCACTTGTATCATGGCGAACGAATATCTCATGTTTGCGACTTCAAAGAATCGACTGAAGTTAAATTCCTCAATCATGAAAGGCTCGCCTAGCGGTTTGGACATGAGAGATAATTTTGTATTTTTTATGACATTAATTTTATCAAGCATTGGCTGTGACAACATTTACATATCTCCCAATTTCTGTAGTTCGTTATAGTGTGGTTCGTTTTGTGCTGCGGCCACTAAAAACTTACCCTGATGAATTGGACTTGTTGGCTTAAACCAGGTGACCGAAACCACGGTGAACGGATAATACATATTGGCAGATTCTAGAAAGCTGATACTTGTAAACTCCTCGATCTTGAATGGCTCCCCAAGTGGAGTATCCATAAGCGAAAGCTTGAGCGCCTTTATCTGATTGATCTTATCAATCATCGGTTGTGACAAAGCCATATTCACCTCCATTTATAAAATTGTAGCCCCTAGTATATTAGCACCCTTTATCCAGACAGTAGCACTGTCTTCGAGTTGAAGCACAGCGATATTGCTATTCGATATCGTCGTTGTTCCTAATGCTGTAGCTCTTGCCCATTGTGTTTTCCATGTAGTAGAAACGGAACTTAACGTTTTCCTTGAAACTGTGAATACTGGATTTTGGACTACTGAGTTTAAGACTGCTGGCTCATTTTGAGCCTCTAATATTGTCGTTGCATCCTGTAGTACTCTCGCCTTGGTACTGTTTGTCGCTGTGTTGTTTGTAATATGAGAATTAGAGATAATTACATGATTAAATGCTGCTGGAATATCAGTGAGTGTTACCTTATCTTGAAAAAGTCCAGTGGCGTTCGTAGATGTCCCTAACGATTCTGAATAGTAAATCCTGCGAAATAAATCTGTCCGCATAGCTATAATTGTTGGGATTCTTATTACTGAGCTTCCAGACGTGATTGATCGAAACATGATATCCCAACTTTGCGCACCCGTTAGCGATGCCTTCGCAATTATCCCCCATGGAAGAAGCTCGCCATCGGGTGCTCCATCGTCTACCTCTGCAGTAGTAACTCGATGCTGAGCAAGCCCATAGTCAGTGGTCCCATCCGTGAGTTTTGTTTCAGTGTTTGTTCCAGTTTCATCTTTCGTCACAGAACAAGAAGCAAGTATCAGATATTCGGCTGTTCCATCTACAGTGAACGATAGATTCACAGCAGATGTGAACGTAGAACTCGACGTTGCCGTCGGCTCGCCGAGTGCAGAGAAGTCTTGTGGAGTTTTTTTAACCGCAAATATGGCCATCTGTCTTATAGTCGCTGTTCCACTCGCCATTTATGGTTCCCAACTTCCGAAATACATCGAAATTGCAAAGTCTTTTGGGTCCGCTGGAATATCATTATCTGTGGTTGAGATTGTTTGAATGAACGGCATTCCAAAATAATCAGCAGTATCTTTCGAATGCACTTGATAATTATAAGTGTTACCAACCGATGATTGATCGTTAATCATAAAACACCGGCCAGTATTACTACCAGTTCCAGGAGCATTATTCAGTGCCGTACAGCCAATTACGAAATACTCATCCCCAAGTGCTGCGGCTGTAAATGTGAGTGTTAGCTGTTGGATTAGTTCACTGGTAGTAGAGGCCCCAGCCACATCTTCTGCAAAAAAGCTTTCTCTCGTGGTCATGGGAGTGAGTCCAAATGATCTTTCATTGTCTGCAAGACTGTGTGGTCACCACTTAACACCGCATTCATAATGATGAGTATCTGGCGTCTAATATTATAAGTCCGCTCGAATCGTGTATGCCTAGAATCTAGCGCTTGCTCGGCAAGAATCTCTGTCTCAACTTCTATCCACCATGCATTAAGTTCGGCTAGCGGAGGTACTAGGCCATTGAATACGACTAATGTATTATATCGATTTCCCTGAATTCTCCATTCGAGGGATTCGTATCTCCTAGAAAGAATCTGGACATAATTTGGTTCGCTCACGCTTCAACCCTCATTGTGAAATTAGTACACGTAATAGTATCGGCGGCATCGGCACCCGCGCCCCAAGTGGCAGTTAGATCCATGGCCTCAGACGTGGTACCAATTGTCACCGTTGCAGTAGATGACATCTCCCAAATGGTTGGACTTCCCGCAGCAGTCGCAGTTGCCATGTGCTCGAACCATCCTTGAGAAAACACTGTGGTGGTTGTACGCCCTGTCAGAGTTGCATGGATGTGCCATTCTCTATTCGCCATTGAGCCTGCTGTGGTTGTTGCCGCCGTTTGACAGAGTACCGTTGCGCCCTTCTTAATCTTGAGCTGCAAAGTAATTGGAACAACTTCAGTCGAGTACACACCCCATGCCTCAATAACTAGAGTCTTGCCTGCAAAGAAGAAGCTTGCAGGGAGTGTGAGCGTTCCGACGCCAGATCCAATTATTGTAGTCTCGCTAGTAGTGTTGGTTACTGTTGCAGAAGCAGTAGAAACATAGAGTACGCCTGGCTGATAAGTCTTAATCCCAGTATTGATAAATTGAACAACTGTCTTCTGGGTTGAGTCATACCATCCATCGCCGTCAGTTGGAGATGTTGGGGCTGCACCACTGCCCATTCGATACATTGGCTGGCCAGTATCTGATGCACCAAAGTGACAAATCCCACCAAGCCTTAGATCGTTGAAAAGATTCGACGCTTGGCCCAAGTCTATTTTACGAGTTGTCTGGGCGTACATCTTTCTAAGGGTCGAGTCCCCTAGGATTATGTCCCCAACCTTTCCTATCTCTGTGAGTGAGTTCCCCTCTACGGTTAAAGTGTCCGCAGCACGTGAATAGATTCTATTTGTAGGTGCTCTAAACCGGGCCTCTCCTGCTGAAGCAAATGTCATATTTCCTGAGTTTGAAAAATTAAGTAGATCAGTAGTTGCTGAGTTTTCTATTACCAAAATATCAGCAGTTTGTGTTCCGTTACCTTGGATGATGAATTGAATCTGATCTGTGTCGCCATCGATTGTTACTTTAGCGCTAGATAGTGCCGCTGTGTTTCCAATTACGACTTCATCAGTCGTGGTAACGAGTCTGACCACAGTTCCATCATCTTGCCATCCAGAGGCTGAAGAAAGTGATGTGTTTGCAATTGTGACAGTGTCAGTCGCTGAGTCTCCAGTAACGGTGATCCCGGTTCCTGCAGTTACGGTTAAGGTATCGGTGGGAGAATCTGCTACGAGTGAGGTGCCAGACGTGGTCGAAATAGTGGTAAACGAGTTTTGTGCGAATACAGTAGGTGGGAACTGTACAACTTGTTCATTTTGGCAGTCGCATGACATTAACCACTGGTCTCCTCTTCACCGAAACCAGTGATATTGAGTGCATTCGCAGTGCCTGAACGGAAGAGCAATCTGCCCGTTTTATTGCTCATAAGCCAACATGTGGCCCACGAGTGAGTTGAATTCGCGGGGAGGGCCACGTCATAAGCGAGAGCATTTGATGTGGTCGCAGAGGTCCCGTTGTCATTGATGTGAATCCTATAGGTCGCAGCAGACGCGGTTACATTGCAGACTTCGACTCTTAAGATTTTGGTAAATATGAAGTTAGATTGCGCCGGGATATAAACAATCATCGCATCAGTCGACGACGGGATATTCTGAAATAACTGCCCCCTAAATACTGGCATTACTTCGCTGCCTTTGCGGCTTCCGCTTGCATGCCTTGTTCTTTGGCTTGGGCTGCTTGAGCTTGCATGCGCTTGATGACTTCTTGGTAGGCTGGCCAGTCAACGTTTTTGAGAAGTTCTTCTTGGTCAATTGCTCCTCTATCGAAGTATTGGAAGGCCGTTTGACTCTTTTGAACTTTCGCGAATGGTAAAGCAGACCCAGAGGTGACACGGACATCGGGAACCCCCTTTATTACCACATCATGTGACTCTTCTATATCTAGCGCACCCGAACCATCGGTACGTAGGTATCGAATCTTCGCAACTTTCTGCCCGTTTTCATAAGTCGGGATATACAATTCTATTGCCTGAGGATATCCATCTGCATTAGTTAGACGAAACACCCTAGGCTCGGTGTAACACTGAAGGATCTTTCGCAATACCAGATCTCCAATATCGTGCAGGAACTTTTCTAAGAAGCGGTTCTTATAACGAGGGCGAGTTTGTGACGCCTCAACGTATCCTTCGAATAGAACAGCTGATGTTGCGCCTGGCTGATTTGCGCCGCGAGATGCGTCCTGAAGACCTTGAATCCTGTCCGCTATACCAAAGCCTTGATTTAGGATCTCGAATGATTGTGGAGCAATGGCTAGACCGGGCTCTTGCCGATACCCGTTCATGTCTTGAGTCTCTACGACAAGCCCGGGCTCATTTGTTAAGGTCTCAACATCAATCCCGCTCTGAGAAGAAACAATGATCCTTGGATTCGCGTTCATTCTGAAACAATCAAGAATATAGCTCCATGTATAATTAACGATCTTGTTTGGACCCTTCATGTGGGTTACTTCGTTTTCCCCTGCGTACTCTCTTGGGTATCCGTAGTTTACGAGCTTAGCGATTGGGAATAGGTCGTGGTCATAGGGAATCCACTCGCCCTTCTTCTTATATCCTGGTGGTCCGTCTCTAAGGATTACTGCGTTTGCTATTTCGATATATCGGCCGGTTGGGTATTTCTTCTTTAGGACGTATTCTTTTTTCCCAAACTCATCTTCATTTACTAGTTCTTCGAGTGTATCGTCTCTAAGCCAGCAGCAAATCTTGAGGGTGAGGGGTTCTCCCCCTTCGTCATTGGGAGCAGAATCACCGGATGATGGGAGGCGAGAGGGAGAATAAGGGTCATAATTGAGAGCTGAGCGGTGGAAGACAGTTTGATCACTCCGCATCCGCATGTTCGCAATATCTTCCTTAATCTTCTCCTTCTGCTCTGGGTATTCATGTCGTAGCTCTGCCGTGGGAACAGGTTCTGCATATATGAAGTACCTGCACTTTCTTGTACCATAGTTAATGTCAGATGCTCTTGGGTCCCAATAGCAATAAAATGGGTCAAGTACCTTAATGCATATGTCACCTAAGCCTTGTTCCAGATCTTCATCCCATCCTACTTGGGCGTGAGCTACGTGATAGATCTTCCCATCGATTAGTTCGTCTGAAACCATTTGGTTCCACGAGTACTTATCCCATAGATTTGCAACTACTTCTTTTAAGACTTTGGTGAAGGCGTCGTCAGAGAACTCTTGGCTTGTGAACTCGAACTTAGGACGCGCATCCGTTTGAATCGCGACCTCAGTCATGATGGATGCCCACGTGATGTTAACAACCTCGTTAAATCGCCACCTGGGGCGTTCGACTGGCCATTGTTTACCGCCGATTACAAACTCGTAATTATAACGCCAGTCGGTATCAAACTGTCGTCGGTGGCGTTTAGCTCTCGTCATGAGCTCGTTAACCATCTTGATCACGTCTTTATCGGCTTCGGGTTGGTTGGGGTTTACCCCTTCGAAGGAAGAAACAACTGCCTCGTGCTCGCTGATAATGGCCAAATGAGTTCCCCTCTTGATTAAAGCGTGTATGGTTTACGTTGTCGCTTGACCGATTGCATCTTATCGCTACCGACCGATTCGATCTTCATTCCGTACGTATCATTAGTTTTTCTAATAGTATCTTTTAGGTGATGATCGCTCTTAATCACCTTACCGAAGGCGTGAGAGTAATGGGCGTCACAGCCTTTGATTGCGAAGAGGGGTGGGCAGAACTGCATATCCATAGGTTGTTCGCATTCTCCGCAGAACTCTTTTTCGTCGGCACGTTTCATTGGCTTCATTACTTCTCGTTCTTGTCTGCAGTGAGTGCACCGATAGAGGTAGATCATAGAGAATCCCAAGTCCTTCCTGATTTTACCCTTTTGCGAGGGTCAAATGTATCAATTTTTAGTGCTGATATACGAGTGCTTTTTACCCTCACCTCTTTATCCCATAGGTGCATCGTTCCAACTGTGAGGTATCGATCGCAGTCCATCAAGTGATCGTTAAGTGGAACGGGCTTCTCGGTCTTATATGATCCCTCGTCTGTCTCATCATAGTGGTAGGTCTCATACTCATCTAGCGTGTGCGGGAGTTGAGAGGCGAAGAGCATGAAGCGGTTCGACTTGATGAGCTGAACGTGCTTGAGGATGCCGGCCTCTACTCCTTTAAACGATTCTCTTCCGACTTGGAAGCCAGAGGCTTGAAGACCCGACTTGTTAAAGGCTTCGATCATGTCAGGACGAGCTGGATCGCAATAGAAATGCTCTATGTTGTATGTGGCCTTCTTGCTTCGTGCGATCTGCACTTGTCCGTTTGGATCGAGGCCTGCTTGTTTGAACTCAGAGACATCGTAGACATAGCCACTGGGAGTGAAGGCGCGGACCTTGAGGCCGAACTCATGGCCTTCGACGAAGCCGAAGTCTATGCCTGCGAAGTATCTTGTTCCAGGCTCTAGGGTTTTAGGCTTGATAAGAATCTCTGAAGGAAGTTCATAAACAAGGCCTGCCATCCTTTCGTGTTTTCCCATGAATTTGCGGCGGAACGTCCTAGCATCAAGAAGCTGCCTTTGGCGTTCGAACTCTTCTTTTGGGAACGAAGGGTTTTCATCAGACGAAAATTCAACATAACAGATATCCTCCCTCTCCTTGTTCTGAAATGGCTTGATCACCTCATGGAACAGCCAGTTTAAGGCATATGGGGTAGATGTGTAGATGGTCTTCCCCCCGAGTCTTGCAACTCTAGCCTGACAGTTTACTTTAAAAAGTCTAGAGCATTTGCCTGCTTCATCGATCCAAGAGTGGGCACAGTCTGGGATACCTTCGACCTGGTCTGGATCGGTTGCCGTACGAAAGTAGACGAAGCCACCGTCACGCAAGATGAACTTCGAATCCTTGGCATTATAGTAGCCATAGGCTTTGGTGAAAATTTTCTTAAAAGTTGGAAGGAGTGATTGTTCTAGGATCTTGTAGGTGGGTGCGCCTACGAGGAAGTTGGCATTCGGGTATTTATTAAGGGTAATGAGTCTAAGAAGTGCGATTGACCCCCAAGAAGTTTTTCCACCTTGTATGCCACTGACAAGCGCGATCTCTCGAATGCGATCATTTGTGAGTGCTTGGTAGGCTTCGTTTTGGAACTTGTGGAGTTTGAATCGTTTGTCTTCCATCTCATTGTTTGAACTTATCCTCGCCTTTGGCGTGTTCTACAATAAGAGAGTGAGTAGAGTGCTGCTCGATGTCTATCTGGTCTCGCCATCCGAAGCGATTCTTCATGTTGAAGATCCAGAGGGTTGTGTTAAGTGATGAGCCGTCTGGATCTTTCCTCAATCCTTCGATGCCAACCTTCTCCCAAAACAGCCTGCTATGAGTGAATGCGAGCTTTTTGGCCTCTTGAAACTCTGGATGAACCTTAAGCCATTCGTAGAGGTTCCCATCTGCAATATCGATAACGGCTCCGAATGACTCAAAGCTATATCCTTTGCGCATGTGTTCAATTAACATGTCGCAATATTCAGGTTTATATTTTGTGGGTCTCCCTCCTGGCATACGTTTATTCTATCATGATCTTTTAGGTTGTTCGTCTGCTAGTTCTTGCTTATAGGTTCGTGCATCAATGTTGCGGATAACACGAGCAGTCCGATCTTCGAGAGTTATATTACTTTGGAGCCCTTTTACTGGGATCTTGCCCAATCTATCGACTGTAAACTCAAGTGTTTGCGTGAGCTTGTCTATCGACAGTTGATGTGACAGCAAGGAGGACTCCATCTTTTTTTGTTTCACGTGGAACCGACACACTACGACAAATAGTGAGATTATGCTAAACCATAGTAAACTTGCTATAACTTGAGTGGTTATCACTCTAATCTCCATCCTTGACTCAAGTAACTATCTCTCAGCATTTCGATGAAGTGGCAGTCTACGTATTTACCGAACTTGAAGTATCGTTCTCTTAAGGTTCCGCAGCGTTTCATTCCTATGCGTGTGAACAGGTCGATGGCGGGATTCAAGTCGAACGTTTCGCCCCAGATAGAGTGTAGGTTTAGTTGATCGAATCCGTAACGGAAGAGTTCTTTTAGTGCGAGCTCTCCCCATCCTTGTCGGTGGTATTTGGGTGCGATAAGTAGAGAGAATTCGGCGTGTCTATGTTGATGGTGAATTGAGGTAAGTCCGCATGTTCCGACGATCTCGCCGATGCTTGGGCCTTGGCCTTCTCTTAGTTTTGTTGACAGTACTTTCACGCCGAACATTCTAACGGTCGAGTCTTGGGTTACGCGTTCGAACCAATTGTGCATATCGAACTCATTGATGATTCCGTTTTGTCGCGTCCATCGGTTAATACGTGAGTCGTTACGCCAGGCGAGTTGATCTCCTGCAATCTCGTGAGTCAGTTCAATCTTGTTTATTTTTGGGGATAGGTCCATGTTTTCTTGATATAGACGATCTTTCTATATTCTATGTTTTGGTATCCGGTTTCCGAGTGTTTTTTAGAGACAAATCTATGGGTTAAAGGGAGTTCATCTCTTAGTTGTTCGAATTCACTTGGGGATAACCATACCGCTTTTGGGCGTTCGTTCCAATGAATTGCGACAATTGCTGCAGCGAATTGACCAAATCCATCTTCTTCTAGCGATCTGGCCTTTTCGTTCATCTGGTCAGTGACGGTCATCTTTTAAAGCTAGTTTCGGGTGGTTTTCCTTCTAGTTTCACTTCGTTCCTAGTGATCTTCCCTACGACATCGTTTGCGATGTTCATTACTCGTTCGTCTATCCCCTCCTCAAGGTGTGCGAAGTTATAATAGAAGGCTTTACCGATCAGCACACCGCTTTTACACATCTCTTGCATGAAGAGTTGGGACGCATCGGTTGTGATGTCTAGCTGAGCTCTGGTTCCGTAGCCAACAAACTGGATACTCGGGTGTAGTTTGTTTAGGTTTTTAATAAGCTTCGAGCCGTAAAAGTTAAGATCGTGGAGTGACTTTTGTTCTATTTCGGTCATGGTGGCGAGCGCTGCTGCTAATGATAGGATCTCTCCTGAGTAGGTGGATGAAACGAAGTAGTCTGAGTCGTTCATGATGTCGGCTTTGCCTGCGACGACTGCTAGGGGCATGCCGTTGGCGATTGCTTTACCTAGAGTGATGATATGGGGTTTTAGTGAGAAGTAGTTGCTTATGGTGAAGCGTGGGACTCTAAATCCTGTTACGATCTCATCGAAGATGATGGGGATATCTTGTTTTGCTTTTGCGAATTCGAACAGTCTATTTAGTTCGCTCTTCCTATGATCGTTTAACTCAAGCTCTACGGGTTCTAAGATGATACCTGCACACCACTTAATGTAGGTATCTGAGGCCTTAATGATCATATCATCTATGTCTTTAAACTGAGTCATTTTAAGCGTTAGAGAATCTGGAACCCCAAGGTGTGGAGCGGTGAGAGAGGTCCAACTATCTCCGTGTCCGTGATATCCGGCCGATAAGATCTCGTAGTCTCCACTTGCCGCTCTTGCGATCCGTATTGCCGCGAGTGTGGCTTCGTTGCCAGTCTTAAGAAACCGGATGCGTTCTGCTGCAGGGATGAGCGTTTGAATCTTTTCTGCTACTTGCACCTCTAAGATGTGGGGAAGCGAATGAGAGGCGCCCTTAGATGCGGCGTCCCTTATGCTTTCAGTTACTTTTGGGTGATTATATCCAAGGATGTTCACCCCTAAGCCAGAGATGAAGTCGATATACTTGTTACCCCATGCGTCCGTTAAGTAGCAGGCGTTACCAGAGACAACATGAGATGGGTAGATGCCATCTATGAAGTGGGTATGACGTTTTGAGTTTGTTCCTGGGAATCCTTGCGCTAGCGAGTCGTTAGCACGTTCTACCCATTCCTCTGTTACCTTCATACCAATTCCTTGCTGCTTCTAGAGTTTCTTTTGTATCGATTGAGAACTTATCGATATGAACCATCTTGCCCCATCCACCATTTATCATCTGTTTATATGTGAACCCATCTTTCTTCATTTCATCGCGCCTATGGTAGCAATGATCGAAAGCAAAGAATGGATGCTCCCTATTATCTTCGTACTTGTCGTAATACTGAAGAAACGGCAGTAGGCATACTTGCACATCTTGATCTTCTGGATAAGAACGCATGATTGTGTTTGAGCAATACTGGGTTTCAGTCTTTAGAAGAATATCAATAGCCTCGACGATCACTTGTTTGTGGATGAACGGACAATCTGCGGTAATGCGAACGATCACGTCGGCATGTTGTTCAGTCGCTGCTAGCGAGTATCTTGCGACGAGATCGTCTTCTTCGCAGTGTAGACTGGAATATTCAAGACCGTGATTAGCGCAAAACTCACCGAGCTTTTCGTCCTGGACCGTTCCGATAACGATTGGTTTACATTCACCCCAAAGCTTAGTCGCTGTTTCTGCAGCCATTTTAGAATTGAGGTAACACCACTCTAAAACGGATCGCTCCCCGATCATCTCATAGATCTTACCTGGGAGTCTTGCTCCACCGCTTCTTGCTTGTATGCCGATCAGGATCTTCATTCCCCAAGTTCTCGCTTTAAGTGTTCGATTACTTCTGCGACTCTTCCCTCTTCGAATAAATCCGCAACCGATCTATGTCCGAAGCACGCGTGAGTAGAGAACCACCACTTTTTAGCCATTTCTTCGTTGAACGAGAACTTCTTCATTGTTAGGTAGTTGGCGAGCGCTTGGTTCTTCACACTGGATGCCCAGCTTCTATTGGCCGTATTATATTTTCCTCTCTTCATCTTTGTCCGTACTCAGTCACTTGGTTGGCTACATAGAGGTGTACAGCATCGGTCATGTCACAAGCCTCTTCTAGACCCCAGAGCTTAGAGCGGAAGTAGGTGTTCGGGTTTAGAAAGTGGGTAATCATCTCGACGTAAGAGTCTTCGATATCACGAAGTGAGACGTTCACTGAATCGTTGATATAGACATCGAACCTTGGGGATTCCGTCTTAAATGAGAGCGCGCATTTAAGTTTACGTGCTAAGTGAATTAGCTGGCAACAATCCCAAACCATGTAGTCGCTCCCGTGGTTAAAGTAGTTATATGAGATTTTATTGATTCCTGTTTTCTCTTTATCTGCTGACTTTGGTTCCCACTTAAGCATTACCTGAACGATTGCACGTTCCCAGTTATTAACTACATAGCCCTTCACATCGTTCTTCAGAGCAAGGTTCATCACATCTTTGCACTCGCTCATGTTCTTCGATAGTGGCTTCTCGACTAAGAACTCCCTCTTAAGAACGATCATCTCTTTGCAGATTGCAACGTGAGTGTCCGTAGGAGTGGCAATAATGGCTTTTTCAAACTCCCATGCCCTCCAAGGCATCTCTCCTTCGAACGGATCTAAAACATCGTAGGTGATAATTGACAGATCTTTGTGAGCAACTTCTACAGATTTAAGGTACTTAAGGATGGCGAGGTATCGTCTTCCGATTCGGCCTTCGTGTCCTAAGAGTAATACCTTCATATTACCTCATCGATCATGGCATTTAACTCATCATCATTAATGGCTCTGGCATTAAGGGAGGTAAATTCTTGTTTGATTGGGCTTCCACGCTTCTTTGCGGGGAACAGGTGATAAGATGGCCATATGATATATCGATCCTCTAGCTCGGTTGTCATGGCGATCTCGTCTTTCGAAATGAGAACCTCATGCATCTTTTCTCCGGGTCTTACGCCCACGGTCTTTAGAGCCTCTCGCTCGAACACATAATCTTCTCTTGAAACCCCGAGTCTCTTAACCATGGTCTCAAACAGATACTTCATCGTAGTCGCCTTCATTTTCGGGACGAACACCTCGGCTCCACGTGAGTCCTCTAAGCATGAGACCACAAACTTGGCGGCATCTCCCTTAGAGATGAAGAATCGGGACATGTCGTAGTGGGTTATCTGAATTGATTCTCTTTTTTTAAGTCTCTTGGCCCAAATGGTTGCGACTGAGCCTTGAGAACCAAAGACATTGCCGTATCGCGCGACCGAGAAGCGAGCAGTTCCACCCCCGATGTTTGCCTGAATAAATAGCTTCTCCGCAACAAGCTTTGTTGCTCCATAGACGTTAATTGGCGCAACTGCTTTATCTGTCGATGTAAAAATTGCTCTCCCCACCCCCATCTTCTTGCAGGCTGAGATAACGTTCCCAGTGCCGTGAATATTAGTTTTAACTGCTTCATCTGGATCGTACTCCGCTTTATCTACATGTTTCATGGCTGCGAAGTGAAACACCCACTCAGCTCCATTCACAGCACGTTCTACTCGTTCAGCGTCTCTAATATCGCCAATAAAGAAGTCAAGCTTAGATGACGTAAGCTCTCTCGCCATTTCGACTTGTCTATGCTCGCCACGAGAGAGAATACGAATGCGATTGATACGGGGATTAAGGAGAAGCTCTTTAACCACCTCTGTTCCGAGCGTTCCGGTTCCACCGAGAATTGTAACAATCATTTTGGGCTTCGAATGAATACGTGATCTGGGTTCACGGATTGGATATCTAAGATGAGCTTCCGCTCTGACTCGAACCGCGAAATAAGATGGGCAATAGATGTCTCGAGCTTAACCTCAGCGTTTGCTTTAACTAACGTAGCGAGCCTCTGATCGATATCGGAATGGTGCTTAGAAGACCTTTCTTGAATGGCAGCCATCGCATTAAGAAGGTCCTTCATGTCTCGTTTTAGCAGATTAACTGAGAACGCTTGTGAGGCTATGAGGAGGATTACTGAGAGAGTAAAGAATATGACACTCATCGGATCCATCTCCCCTATATATTAACCACGACAAGAATGGTCAACGAATTAGCGCAATAATGTCCTACCTTAGTCATCCCCATCGGGTCATTTCGCAGTGTTACGTATGGCATACAGCTTGCTATATACGTATGGAGAAGGAGACCAATCATGAAGCCAAATGCCTACGTAATTGAAACGCTCTCAGGAAGCCTGCAGATCACAAGTCAAACATACCCAAAAGACACGACCGTCTATCTAAACCTCAAGATGATCTCAACTGAGGGAAGAGTCAGAATTGAAGAGTTTAATGTTGCTATGGATAAAAGAGACCTAAAACAACTGGCAGCGATCTTTGCAACTTTAGCAAAGTAAACTGTCATGGGTTGGGGGGCCAAGGATTGGTCTCCTAACCCCTAACCCTTTTAAGGAGGATTCTATTATGAAGTCACTATTCGCTCTAATCGCGTTCACTGCAGTCATTATGAACTCTAGCTCGGTTTCTTCGCAGCAGATCGTCAGCGGCTATCTACGTTCGAATGGCACCTATGTAAGCCCCTATATCCGATCGACTCCAGACTCCTACAAGTTCAATAACTATGGCTGCATGACTCCGAAGCGTTAAACTCTCAGTGCCTTGGAAGGGGAAAAACATGGAACAAGAGACGTACGAATTGATCGATGGGCTGTTTTATATCGTACTGCGCTAGTTTACCGCTCTGAAGCTCTTTTTTTTTCTTCTGTGGGAACTTTGATAGGTACCGATATAAGTTAGTTCAGATCTTAACTTCTTGGGTTTGGTGACTTCTAAGTTGGTACAAGAGCTTGGGTTCCCGAATGCTCAGTACGATATAAGAGAATACAGAAGAAGAAATCATTAGAAGAAAAGGATGACCAAGCTCCCGCTGGTCGCTTGGCTCATATCGGAGGTGCTTCGACAAGATGCCCAGAGCCTGAGCAAGAGTGCGGGTAAAGCCCTGTATTCAAAGCGCAAAAGCCACTTTGGATAGAGGTATACACCCACCAGACTGAACTTATTTCATTCAAGTCCAAGCTTAAGTAACAGGTTCTCATGCCCGTCACCGTCGCAGTCGGCGTGCTGTGCTTTAAACCAGGACTTATTTAACGACATCCCTGGTCAGGTGACAGAAACCCGTGCCCTCTGTCGGAGAATTCTCTTGAGCTACTTGGGAGTGTGTGGGACTGTTCCTGCACAAGCCCTAAGTAGCTCAAGAGAGTTCTTACGTAAGAGGCCTAAGAAGTCGAATAGATTTCTAGGCCTCTTGCGCTTTTATTTCTAGATGAGTATCCATGCGGTCTAGCGGGTCAGTAAAAGAACGACACATTGAGGCATTAATTGGGGATTATTTGAAGATCTCCAAAATCTTCTTCTTTAAGTGCCCCATGTCCGGTTACTTCGATACTAAACCTACATGGGGTTTACCTCGATTCCGTCCCCACGCCTCCCCCTACGTTCGCAACGGAACCCCAGACCTTATCGCTGTTATCAACGGTCAGTTCATTGGATTCGAAGTAAAGTCTAAAGGAGGGAAACAGTCAGACGCACAGAAATCCTTCCAGATCGACGTAAAAGCTGCAGGTGGCATGTACTTCTTAGTTAAGTCTCTGGAAGATGTGCAGAAGGCTCTCAGTTCGTTAGGACTATGTAAAAGTATCTATCCAGAGGCCTTGAGTTAGATCGATATCTCGTGATCATTCAGAACTTTATAGAAGAACACTTTAAACTTCTCCGCCTCATCCGGCGTAAAGTGAGTCGAGTCCCCATACTTAGTCGAAGATCTTAAGGCATCGCCAATCTCAGAAAGCGCACCGTGGTAATTCTCAGCACTTAGCGCCATCTTAAACTCTTCATTCTCTTCTGGAAGCTTAAATTGTAAAACTGCTTTCATATGCTTATTAAAGGGACGAGAGGGGACTCGAACCCCCAACCCAAGGCTTGTGAGCCTTACTCTACCTCTTTTTTATTTAATATCCCATCGAAGGTTTTTAATTTTATTTGTTTTGTTTATTCGCAAGCTGTTTGGCTCGAGCGATAGCGCCCTCTCTACTGTCCAATTTCTTTTGAATATCCGATCATTAATAAGCGTAGGAGCCCATCCCCTTGTTCGAGCCCACTCGGCAGCTGTTTTTGTTTCCCCATTATATGTGAGCCATCGAGTGGTTCTTCTGTTCTCGCATTGTTCTTTCATCGTTGACCATTTGCAGTTTTCTTTAAAGTATCCCTTTGATCAGTACAGCGATTCATCATTCCATACCAACATGCGTACTCTCTGGTTTGTGAAAACCCGTGCTTCGGGTTAGATCGACATTTTCCTATATAACAAGAATTTCTAAAGCCATTTCTCCTGTTAAACTGTAATGCTCCGGTTCCTCGAAGGACCGTCTCGCCACAATCACAAACACAAACCCACGTTCCTTTTACGCGCTCTCTCACCACAAGAGATTCGAATCTTTGGCCCTTTAGATTTATAAAAGCCGGCATAATCAAATCTTTATGCTGGTCACGTAGTGCAGGACATTAAAAATTCTCAGTAGCCATAGGACTAAAACTATAACCAACGTGATATTCAAAATCTTTTTAACAGTCGCTTCCATGGGGATTAAATTAATTAGGTAAGCCACGATACCAACGACTCCGACCGTGATGATTAAGGTTATTAAGCTCATTTTTTCTCCATCTTCGTTAATCTCCGCTCATGGTCGTTGAGGATGTTGAATATTTTATCGATGTATGGGAACACAAGCGGAGTGCCGTTATTCCTAATCGGTTGATGCCCATCCTTCGGCTCATCCTCGATAACCCAATCATCTGATATAATATCCAATGCGGTTAAGTTAAAGGAGGTAACTTTCTCGAATTCATCTAACCAGAGACTCCATTCCTTTCTCTTAAACCTCTTCCCCGACTTCACTGCCTCAATCAGAGTCAACGCATATTCCTCGTTGTTAAATGGAATGCCGTAAACCCCACTACAATCCAAAATATAAAAACGCCCCAAGTAGGAACCGAGTCGTACGCATCAGCCATCATATGCAGCCATGCTCTCATTAGAATGGCCGTCTCGCATACAATCCAAAATATAAAAACGCCCCAAGTAGGAAGCAAGTCGTACGCATCAGCCATCATATGCAGCCATGCTCTCATTAGAATGGCCGTCTCGCATAAAATACCAAGTCACTAAGCGTAGCCAGCACTAATGCCCTAAACTCTATCTCGGTCATTTCCAGTGCGGCCTCTATGGAGTTTTTCAGCGAGTCCCCATGAGTCCATACTTTCGGATCGAGAAACTTAACTACCTTGTCATGAATCGTTTTGTGATCTTCGCTCACGTCTCACCATTTTCTATCTTCTGACTCTGTGTAGATGCAATTCCCATGCCTATTCCTGCGGCTTATCCCTGAAACAAACGAGGTTATATATCCCGCCCACAAAATCGCCTCCACATTGTTCAACCCATCGGTTGGCCCAATCGAGGATGGTTAAATCGCTATAATAATTGCGCATCATGTTCACTAAATCCTCAAGTCCAGGATGGAGTGCCGCAAGCTCATCGATGGACTTCCAACTCACTCCTCACCTCTAATTTTCTTTAGGGCTTCTGCGCTAACGAAATTAGCCCAGTCACCAACGGGATATCTATTTTTCAACATCATAAGAGCCTCTATCGCTGTCTCAAGACGAGAAAGAATAAATGGGATGTCATCTACCTCAATATCGACGCCCTCTTCGTGGTTAAGAAGCCTTTGTTGCTCCATAGACGTTAATTGGCGCAATCGCGCTTTTATTTCGTCTAGCCTATTCACGCCTGATGCTCCTTCTCATAAGCTTCTTTCTCGAAAGAGATATTCCGATAAGCTGCGTCGTGAGATTTATATCGAATTAGGTTCCTCACATACTCACAAAGATAGCAGAAGTAGAACGTGAACACCCCAAGAGTAGCGATCTGATCTAAATGGACCTGCTCATGTCGTATTGTCGAGGGTCTCGTCTTTTCTTCCGAGTGTTTGAAATAGACCCCCCATGGAAGCGTGATAGCTTCGTAGCGGGATAGAGGCCAAAACTTGAAGGCCCAATGATTAAAGTTCATTTAGTTGGTATTCCATCTAAGTACTCAATGATCGCGGCCCATTAGATCCACCTTTTGGTAAGAACTATTCGTGCTTTGGAACACCCGCTTGATAATCCTTAAATGAAATCTTCTCGTTTAAGTATCGGGTCACTCGCTCTATCTGCTCAATCGTTAAATCACCACTTCTAGCTTGTCCGTATTCATTGAATATGAAGACACCCACTTCTTCTGGCTTCCATTCAGACTGCTTCTGCGCCTCATAGAGTGCTCTTATAGCTAGTGTTTTTGGGTCATTCTGCGGAACCGCCTTAGGTGCTTGTTTTGCTAATTGCGGCATTCTACGTTCCTCCTCAATAACGTCCATTTCGTCTGCTGATACCTCACTCCCACCCACTAGATTCATTACAGCACGGTTAAAAGCTCGGCTGTGCGCCGTACCTCTTGCTACGTGTGCTGTCACTTCTCTTCCCTTTTCCTTCGTATTACACGCCCCATCTCCATCGGCCTCTGCTCCATTAGGGGCTGAGGCTCTATAGATAATCTCATAGGTAATCGTCTTATTTTCTTCCGCGACCCTATGCTCTGTATGAACAACCACGGAGAGGTTAAAGAACTTGGCAAT
>Ga0137430_1000061_pt1 | contig 35084 bp, 37 predicted proteins | sample EasRivERMZT754_2_FD_104651 | JGI IMG/M metagenome (GOLD analysis project Ga0137430, IMG submission 104651) | Soil microbial communities from meander-bound floodplain in the East River, Colorado, USA - East River MetaG ERMZT754_2 | ecosystem: Environmental > Terrestrial > Soil > Floodplain ...
CCAGATGTAATGTTCAACCCTCACGGAATTCCAAGCAGAATGACTATTGGATATTTAATCGAATTAATGGGCGGTAAAATAGGTTCAACATCTGGACGTGTAATTGACGGAACTGCATTCTCAGGAGAAAGCAAGGAAGACCTTGAAAAGGAATTGAAGCACTTAGGATTCAGATACGATGGAAAGGAGACAATGTATGATGGAATAAGTGGAAGAAAGATGAGAGCAAAAATTTACATCGGAGACATGTACTACTTGAGATTGAAGTACATGGTTGCAAACAAGCTCCACGCTCGTGCTTCTGGTAAGGTTCAGCTACTTACAAGACAGCCAATTGAAGGAAGGTCAATGGGTGGAGCTCTAAGACTTGGAGAAATGGAGCAGGAAGCACTCGTAGCTCATGGAGCATCACTATTATTGAAGGAAAGATACGATTCAGATAGAGTTGTTCTTCCAATCTGTTCAAAGTGCGGATATCTCGCAGTTGAAGACAGAATAAGAAATAAAACGTCATGCCCAGCATGTGGAAGCAATGAAATTGAAAAGGTAGAAGTTTCATACGCATTCAAATTACTAGTTGATGAATTACAAGGTCTTCACATTAAAACACAATTTGAATTAGGAAACAAATACGAATAAAATGGCAATAGAAATAATTAGAAAGAAAATCAAGGGATTGAAGTTCAGTCTTCTCAATCCAGATACAATTAAGAAAATTTCAAGTGCAAAGGTAGTTTCACCAGAATTATACGACGTTGATGGTTATCCAGTAGATGGTGGATTGATGGACTTGAGACTCGGAGCAATCGACCCTGGAGTAAGATGTAGAACTTGTGGAGGAGGTCTAAAGGAATGCCTTGGACACCCTGGAAGCATTGAACTTGCAAGACCAATAGTCCACATTAAGTATATTCAGATTGTTGAAAAATTCTTAAGAAGTATGTGTCAGAATTGTAACAGAGCATTAATTTCAGAAGAGCAGATAAAGAAGTACAGTGGAAAGAACAGAGTAAAGAAAGCAAGAGACGCAAAGAGATGCCCTCATTGTAATTCAGTTCAGGAAAAAATGAGACTTGAAAAGCCATACAACTTCATGATGGGAAAGAAGAGATTATTCCCAACGGAAGTAAGAGAAATGCTTTCAAAGATGCCAGAAAGCGATGTAAAGCTTCTTGGAGTAAATCCAAAAATATTCAGGCCAGAATGGGCAATCATGTCAATCCTCCTAGTTCCTCCAGTAACTGTGAGACCTTCAATCACTCTTGAAAATGGAGAAAGAAGTGAAGACGATTTAACTCACAAGCTTTCAGACATAGTAAGAGCAAACCAGAGACTTTGGGAAAACCTCAACGCTGGAGCTCCAGAAGTAATCATTGAAGACCTATGGGACTTACTTCAATATCACGTTACAACTTTCTTCGACAATGATGTAGCAAGAATTCCTCCTGCAAGACATAGAAGCGGACAACCATTGAAGACAATCACTGAAAGAATTAAGGGAAAGCAGGGAAGAATCAGAAAGAATCTTGCTGGAAAGAGAGTAAACTTCAGTAGTAGAACAGTTATCTCTCCAGACCCAAGCCTCCACATCAACCAGATTGGAATACCTCTAGAAGTTGCAAAGATAATCACTGTAGCAGAATCAGTTACATCTCTAAACATTGATATGTTGAAGGCATTGATTGCAAACGAATCATATCCAAGTGCGAATTATGTAATAAGACCTGATGGAAAGAAGAAGAGAATAACTGCAGACTTGAAAGCAGAAATAATTAGCGAACTTCAGCCAGGTTATCAGGTTGAAAGACACTTGATGGACGGAGACGTTGTCCTCTTCAACAGACACCCTTCACTTCATAGAGCTTCATTAATGGCACACTATGTAAAAGTCCTTCCATATAAGACATTCAGATTCCATCCTGCTGCAGCATTCCCATACAACGCAGACTTCGATGGAGATGAAATGAATATCCACTCACCTCAGACTGAAGAAGCAAGGGCTGAAGCAATGGTTCTTCTAGATGTAAAGAGAAACCTCATATCTCCAAAGAATAACTCAAATCTTCTTGGATGCATCGCAGACGCAATTACAGGAAATTATCTTCTTGGTGGAACTACAGTATCAAGAGAAGAGGCAATGCAGTTAGTGTATAGAGCAGGAATAAAGCATGAATTTGCAAAGAAGACTATCGAAGGAAAGGAAGTATTTGCAGTAGTCCTTCCAAAGGACATCGCAGGAAGAACATTCAAGAATATTGATAGCAAATTATTTGGAATTGAGGAAGGAGCTCTAGTAAAAGAACTCGACAGAACTCATGGAAAGGACAAGACACTCGATGTTCTTAGAAGTGTATTCGCTCTCGGAGTAGGATATCTCTCAAGAAATGGAATTACAATCTCATTGAAGGACCTCAGTGTTAATGAAAAGGTAAAGCAGAAAGTTCAGGAAATATTCAAGGATTCAGAAAAGGAAACAAATGAAATAATTGAAGCTTTCAATGCCAATAATTTAGAACAGATACCTGGAAGAACAAGAGAAGAAAGCAGGGAAATCAAGATACTTCAGACTCTTAATTCAGTAAGAACAAAGATAGGAAAGGTAGTAAAGGAAGAATTCCCAGAAGACTCTTCTGTTTCAGCAATGATTAATTCAGGAGCTGGTGGAAATCTTCTTAATATTACTCAGACTTCATGTTCAGTAGGTCAGCAATCTCTATGGACTAAGAGAATTGAAATTGGTTACAATCACAGAACTCTTCCATTCTTTAGAAAACACGACCTTTCACCAAGCGCAAGAGGATTCATCTACTCATCTTATTCACAAGGACTAAAGCCTCATGAATTCTTCTTTGGAGCAATAACAGGAAGAGACTCACTGATGGACTTAGCTCTTAGAACTCCAAAATCGGGTTACCTATATAGAAGACTTGCAAACGCTCTCCAGGATTTGAAAGTTGAATACGACCACACTATCAGAGACGCTTCTGAAAATATCGTCCAATTCATTTATGGAAATGATGGTGCAGATGTATCCAAGCTCCACCTCAAGGACAATAAGATAGCTCCTGGAGAAGGAATTGGAATAGTAACTGCTCAGAGCTTTGGAGAACCTTCAACTCAGATGACTCTGAACGTTTTCCACTTCGCAGGAGTTCAGGAAATGCAAGTCACTCAGGGACTTCCACGTTTAATTGAAATTTTCAATGCAAGAAAAATACCTTCAACTCCAACAATGGAGATACATCTTGAAAAGGAAAAGAATAATGAGAAGGATGCAAAGGTAATTGCTGAGAAGATTAAGGAAACAAAGCTAAAGGAAATAGTATCCTCAATAGAAATCAACTTCACTGACAAGGTAATTGATATTGAGGTTTCCTCACAAGGTTTGAGAGATGCACACATGACTCTAAACACTGTAGTAAAGAAGCTTGAAGAAAAGGAATACAAAGTAAAGTCAAAGGATAGCAGATTAATAATTCAGGTAGGAGATGAAGTTGACTTCAAGGGAATTTACAAGCTAAAGGAAAAATTAAAGGGAGTAATTGTAGCTGGTGTTGAAGGAATTCATCAAATACTTGTTGTAAAGAGAGACGCAAACTATGTAATCCTTACATCAGGTTCTAATTTAAAGGAAGTCTTCGCAATCGATGGAGTCAATATATCTAAGACAACGAGCAATAACGCAAACGAAGTTGCAGAAGTCCTTGGAATTGAAGTTGCAAGAAACGTAATAATCAGGGAAGTAAAGATGATTCTTGAAAACCAAGGTATTGACGTTGACCACAGACACGTTGAATTGATTGCTGACACCATGTGCACCTCAGGAAAGGTAAAGGGAGTAACAAGAATGGGAATTATCGGAGACAAGTCAAGTATACTTGCAAGAGCATCATTCGAAACACCAATAAAGCACTTCGTCAGTGCAACAATTGCTGGAACAAAGGATAGACTTGCATCAGTTGTTGAAAACATAATTCTCAATCAGCCAGTGCCTCTTGGAACGGGACTTCCAGGATTGCTTGTAAAAATCAGTGGTTCACTAGACCCAAGGAAGCACCCCGAAAAGATTGCAAAATCCGAGGAAAAGAAGGAGTAATTTTAGTTCTATGAGCGAAGAAGAAAATTCCAAAGAAGGACAGGAAGACTACGAGAATATTGAGAACGCAAATATTAACAAAGAAGTAAAGTACAAGAAGAAGGAAGTTTTCAATCGTGATAATCCTCCAGGTCAGCCAACATTTGTTTCAAGGGCGAGAGTTCCAAAAGATAAACAAGTTCTCGGAAAGGTAGAACAGCGGTATGGTGGAGCAAAGATGCTTGTAAAGTGCATGGATGGAAAGGAAAGAAACTGTCGAGTTCCAGGAAGAATGAAGAGAAAACTATGGCTTAGAGAAGGAAATATAGTTCTAATTGAGCCATGGGAATTTGAAGGAGATATCAAAGGAGATGTAATATTCAAATACACTCCAGCAGAGATTGAATGGTTGAAGAAGAACAGACTTCTAAATCCTGAAATTGTAGGAATGTAAGGATTTAATAATATTAATTCTTTTTACTAATCATGAAAACAATCTATATCAATAATATAAGAGAAGTAATGGCAAATTTGCCAAAGCTCCAGAAAAAACTCAAAGTAGGACTAGAGTTAGAAGGCAAACAAGTTACAATTCAAGGAAAGGAAGAAAATATTTATGATGCCGAGAAAGTTCTCGAAGCAGTTGAAGCTGGATTCGATGTTGAAACTTCCCTCCTACTAATTGACCCAGAATATCTCTTTGAAGTCATGTACTTGAAGGATATGACGAGGAGAAAGAATCTTGCTGAAGTGAGGGCAAGATTAATAGGAACTCAAGGAAAAACAAAGAAATTAATAGAAAAACTTTCTGATTGTGCAGTAAAGCTAAAAGAAAATACAGTGTATGTTCTTGGAACTTCTGAAGAAATAAGGGGCGCAAGAACCGCAATTGAAAAACTCATAAGAGGAAGCGCACAGGGAAAGGTCTATGGATTTCTAGAACGCTCTAGAACACAGAACAAGAATAAAGACCCTCTAGAAATAATCAAGGATGAGAAGAAGAAAGGAAAGAAGAAGGGTTCCAAAGAAAAACTAGAAAACGAAGATTTATCAGAAGATATTGAAGGACTCGAAAATCCTGAAGAAGAAGGTCTTGAATTGGAAGATTAACTTCAGTTAAAAAAGCTTAAATACGCATTCTTTCTAAATTTTCTATTACGTCCCGGTAGCTCAGCCCGGTTAGAGCACCTGACTGTTAATCAGGGGGTCGGAGGTTCAAATCCTCCCCGGGACGTTTTGATTAAACTTCAGCAAAGTATTTATTCTCAATTCATGGATAATAGACATGCCAAGTTTAGATGAAAGGATAAAAGATAAGATAAATACAACGCTCAATATGATGGTTATAATCCCTACAGTTGTAGCCTTATTCTTTCAAGTTTTTCAACCAGAAAGTGCAAGATTAGCACTACCCTATTTTGGACTGACTGTGATTTGGGTTTTCATTTACCTACTTAGTGTGCATGACAAATCTGAATGGACAAAAGAAAGAATTAATTTATTCATAAACTGGACTTTGATTTTATCATCTTTTTCATTAGTCCATTTAAGTTTAATGGGTTCATTAGTTTATGAAAACTATCTTAATAATCACAACATGATATCAGAATTAATTAAATTAATTTTTGCCCTAAGCCTATCCGGAATATGGGTTTTCTCAGGATTAACCTTGGGATTTTTACTATTTAACTATCTAAGGAGATTCATAAAATGAAACGAGTATTCATAATTCACGGCTGGGATGCATCTCCTGAAGATAATTGGTATCAATCAGTTGCTAAGGAAGCAGAAAAGAATGGTTTCAATGCAGAAGTTTTGAAAATGCCTGATTCTCATAATCCCTCAGTAAGTCAATGGCCTGAGAAAGTTCTGAATATTGTTGGAGAAGTTGATGAAGATACTTACTTCATCGGACACAGTATTGGTTGTCTAACTATAATGAAATTCCTCCAATCAGAAGTTGCTGATGGAGATTCATGCGGAGGGGTAATATTCGTTGCACCTTGGTTCAATTTGAGCAAGGCAGCCCTTCCAGACGAAGAATACAGGACAATAGCAAAGCCATGGCTTGAAATGAAATTAAATTTTAACAATATTAAGAACAAGTCAAGAAAGTTTACTGCGTTCTTTTCAGACAACGACCCATATGTTCCAATGAATAATGTAACAAAGTTTCAAGACCATCTAGACGCAGAAATAATAATTGAACCTCAAATGGGCCACTATGACAATGAAAGTGCAGGAATTGTTGAACTTCAACAGGTAGTAGATAAATTATTAGAGATATCTGAGAATTAATGCATCAATCTTCCCTGTAGATTACACTTGTAAACTGCACATCCTTCAAACTCAATTCTTTCAAATCCTCTAAAATCATTGAACGTTCCATTAATATTGAGGTGGTACTGGAGTTTTCCTTCTTCAAAATCAACTATTGGACCCCTTATTGGATTTCTTTCATCAACCTTTGCAAGACACTTCTTCAAAAAAGAATAAACTTCCAGAGGATTGGCCTTAGTTATTGCCTTATTAGTTAGACCCCCACAATACTGCATTGCCCATCTAACTTGTTCGCCATCAAAAACAACCGCTTCCCCTCTAATTGATTGTCTGCTATCGCTTGTATGAACAACATCTTCATAGAGAAGCTTTTCATTCCTATGGCGTCTTCTCTGAGTTCCTATTCCAAAATCCTCAACTTCATAATCTGGATTAGCATAGCATTCCTTCTTTGCTTCAAGTACAAAATCTCTTATTGACATTACTCTTGTTTTCGTCATCAAAACCCATAAAAACCACTCTATATAAGTCTTATTATGAATAAAGTCAAAGTTCTTGTTGCGATGTCTGGAGGAGTTGACTCGAGCGTGGCAGCATGGCTCATGAAGAAGAAAGGATATGAAGTTGTTGGGGCATTCATGAAGAATTGGAGCGACACAAAGAACAAAATGACTGGAGAATGTTCTTGGAGAGAAGATAGAAGAATGGCAATAAGGATAGCAGCAAGACTCGACATTCCCTTGATAACTCTCGATTTTGAAAAACAATACAAGAAAGAAGTTGTTGAAGAAATGTTCAATCTCTATAGAAAGGGAATTACTCCAAATCCAGATGTTGATTGCAACCGCCTCATTAAATTTCCACTTCTATGGAAGGCCGCAAAAAAACTAGGATGTCAATTCGTTGTAACTGGCCACTATTCTCAAATAAAAGATAAGAAAGGAAAATTCTATCTCTTGAGAGGAAAGGAAAATCTAAAGGACCAATCTTACTTCCTCTATCGTTTGAGTCAGGATGATTTATCCCACACCCTATTTCCAATAGGTTCTTACACAAAAGAACAGGTGAGAAAACTCGCAAAGAAAATCAAATTCCCGAACTATGACAGAGAATCAACAAAGGGAATTTGCTTCATTGGAAAGGTAAATCTAAAGGACTTTCTAAAAAATAAAATAAAACCAAAGAAGGGAAAAATTCTCGATGAAAATGGAAGGCAGATAGGAGAACATGATGGAATATTCTACTATACAATTGGACAGAGAATTGGCCCAAGATATGGAATTGATATTAGAGATGAAGTAAGGAACGCTGGGGTAACTAAGAGATGGTATGTCGCAAAGAAGAATGTAAGAACTAACACAATTGTCGCAGCTCCCGAAGGAAGCAAATTACTTCTAAAAAAAGAAATTCCACTAATTGACTTCCATCTCATAACTGAAAATCCAGAAGCATTTAAGAAAAAATCAACTTCAGTCAATGTTAGAATAAGAAAAGTAGGAGAATTACTCCCTGCAACACTAACTTACAACAAATCATCAAAGCAATTTATAATTAATCTAAAGTCTCCTGCAACGGGAATCAGTGAAGGCCAAGCAACAGTCATCTACAAGCCCAACAGTTTAGAAGTTCTTGGTGGCGGAGTAGTGGCAGGTTAAGATTTTTATATCCCCCTTCCCTGTCTAAAATATGAATTTTGAAGATCTTGTAAAAAAGAGAAGGTCGGTAAGAGGTTTCACTCCAGGAAAGAAAGTTGATTTGAGACACATTGTTGATGCAGTTGAATGTGCAAACCAAATTCCAATGGCTGGAAATATTCCCTTCTTAAGATTCATTCTTGTTGAAGACCCTGAGAAGATAATTGAAATAGCAGAACATGCCCAGCAATCCTTCATTGCAAATGCTTCTCATACAGTAGTTGTCTGTTCAAATAAAGAACAGATTAAGAGAAACTTCGAAAGCAAGGGAGAAGACTTTGTAAAACAACAGGCAGGAGCCGCAATACAGAATTTCCTTCTAAAAATAACTGAATCAGGCCTCTCAAGCTGCTGGGTGGGACACTTCGCAGAAAAACCAATAAAGAAACTCTTCAAAGTTCCAAAAAACTGGGATGTTGAAGCAATTCTCCCAGTTGGCCATGCTGCTCCAAACATAATAGGAAATAAGCCAATAAAGGAAGACACTAGAAAGCCTACAATCTCCGATTCTCTCTACTTCGAAGACTTTGAAACTAATAAGAGAAAGTAATTATTACAAAAACTAATCATCAAGAGGAATATAGACTACGCTTCCATCCTTCTTTCTTCTTGAAGCTCTATCCAGAGGGTCTTGATTAGTGGATATTCTTTCCAATGGAGATGGCCCCGATATTCTATCTAAAGGGTCTTTCTTTTCAGATGGTTTTTCATAAGGCTTCTCCAATGGTTTCTCATTATCAGAATTATAATTAGTCATTAATTCATCAAAGAATCAGATTATTTAATAATTAGGGTCATAAAGAGTATAACTCAAAATTATAATTTAAAAACAAAAACGAGCCGCCCCGAAGGGCGGCTCTAAAAATCGCAATGCCCTAAATTGGTCATTGAAGTGTACAAATAGCGAATACTGATTACCTAATCACTTCAATTCCCCAATCAGACATCTCGGATACTGGTTCATCGGAGCGTGATTTCTGCTTGCCAAGAACATATGGACTCTTGACACCTGTCATAATTGTTATGACACGCACTTTACCAGCAAAGTCCTTGTTAATTCTTGCCCCAATAATGACTTGAGCATCTGGTGACAAGTTTTCTGTAACAAGCATACCTATATTGCTGAATTCTTCAAGCTTCAAATCAGTGCCTCCAGAAATATGGACTAATGCACCTGTCGCGCCCCTGTAATCAACATCTAACAGTGGGTGCGTCAAAGCTTGTCGAACTGCCTCATCTACTCTATTCTGAGTATCACTTTCACCAATGCCAATGACTGCTACATCTCCGCCCTTCATAATGGCTGAAACGTCTGCATAGTCTAGGTTGATTAATGATGGGAGGGTAATAGTTTCCACTATTCCTTTAATCATTGTACTTACTAGCTCATTAGCCACAGCAAAAGCCTGCTCAATTGGTAGATTTCCTGCAATATCAGTAAGCCTATTGTTGTCAAGAACGATTGTTGTATCGGTTGCATCTCTAAGCTCCTGAAGACCAAACTCTGCCTTATCGATTCTTGCTTTCTCCATTTCCCAAGGCATAGTGACTACTCCAATAACGACTGCTCCTGCTTCTTTTGCCATTTGAGCAACTACAGGTGCAGAACCTGTTCCAGTTCCACCACCCATTCCAGCAAGAACAAATACCATGTCTGCTCCAGATACAGCCTTCTTTATCTCAGACATTGACTCCTTTGCAGCTTCTCTTCCCTTGTTAGGGAAACCGCCGCATCCTAGTCCACGTGTAAGCTCCTTACCAATTAAGATTTTTTCGTCTGCCTTGGTAATGCTCAGATGAAGAGCGTCTGTATTCAAACCATACACAGTAGCGCCACTAATACCCTTGTTGAAGAGCCAAGTAATCATATTGCATCCAGCTCCACCGCAGCCAAATACCTTAATATTTGCCTTACCGGCTTTCAACTCGTCAAAGTTGATGCTGTACGCAGCAGAATTCTTTATCGCCTCTTCCGCAAAGTTCAACATTTTTTTTAACCTCCTTTTGTTTATTTATTTCATAAATAGACACAAGCTTTAAATACTTGTGAGTTCTATTTACTTTAATAAAAATTTATGGTTTCAAACACCATAGAGAATTACTGATCGTTCAACAAACGGTATTAATTTAATCTTGGCGGGTCAAATTAATACAAACACTAAGCACTACTTCTTTATAAATTTTTAGGTGGATTTTATGTTATTTTTATTAAAAATTGTTCCGTCGAGACAGCGTCGGGAAAAATCATAATAATTTTTTATCGTCGATATTTCCGTCGGTGAAAATTAATATAGAAATTGCTAAAGAAATTCTCTAAGAGTTTTGGAGTTTTCTCCCTCTCTTAAACTTACTAGGGATTGATTATAAATTTGGCATACTCTTGATTCAGAAAGATGAAGCATTTTACCAATTTCTTTCATTGTAAGACCCTTCAAAAAGTAGAGTGTGAACATTATTCTTGCCTTTTCAGAAAGTTCTCTTGCAGCAACATTCAATATCTCTGATCTAGCAAGAATCTCTAGAGGATTTTCCTCGCGAGTATCTTCCAATTCTCTACTCTTTGAATAATTTGGATCGTTTGAGTCATATTCCTCTTCTTCAATGAAGTCAATTCTAACAGGGCAGGAGCACATTTTAAGCGCCCTATCATAATCCTGCTCTGAAATTCCATTTTCACGCATAGCAGAAACTACTTCAAAGGACATGGGTTCTCTTCCAAGATTCCTTTTCAATTCAGCACTCAGTCTCAAAGATTCCTTATACTTATGCCTAACAAGTCTTGGAACACTATCCCTCTCCCTCAATCCATCGAGTATTGCTCCTCTTATTCTAAAAGAGCCATATGTTTCAAACTTGACACCCCTATCTGGATTAAACTTTTCAAGACCATCCATGAGCCCAAATGTGCCATCATCCCTCAGATCATCTTCATGAACACACTTTGGAAGACTCTCACCAATCCTATTTACAAGATAGTCCACAAGAGGAAAATAAGCAGTAAGAAGTCCGTTCCTAGCAGGAATATTTTTTCTATTAGTCAAATAGTCCACCCATAAATCAACTAGTTCATCTTCAGGAATCGTTGGTCTTCCAACGGTAGCCCCCAGTCTCCTTTTAGAACTCTTTCCACGTGCGAGATATTGTTCTACTCCTGCTACCATTTGTTTCAGTCCGAGTGACCGATGAATAGAAGCACACCTCCTATTTAAGCATTTCCAGATTTTGATAACAATCGTTAACCAATGTTATCCAGATTATTTTTGCCCCTTAACAAACCAATAAGGCAGAGTATCAATTCTCTCCGAACTCAGCTCAATCTTCCCAGGAATTAATTCACTATCCTTTGAAACTCCAACAAATGCTTCTAACTTAACTTGCTTTCCATTAATCCTTCCTTCAGCAGACCATTTGTCTTCTCTATGGGTCTGTGTTTGCCCAAATAAGGGAACTCCAAGAACAATATTTAATTTATCAATTGCAGAATTTACATATAGAACCATCTGAGACCTCAGACTGTCTCCGTGCCTTTCAAAATCAACTACTGCAATTTTGCCTTCATTTGCATATTCCACGCGAGGCAAGTACAAATTATTTTTAGAAATAAATTCATTTACTAATTCATTCATTCCGTAAGAATTCCTTAAGTAATGTGGAGTCCCATCAGAAGATTCAATTTTCGGGCTGAAATCAGGTACTTGAAGAGTCATTATTATATTTCTCCCAAAGACTATTTAATAATTTATATTATTAAGGAGTCGTCCTATTCATAGTTCTTGGGAATGGAATTGCATCCTTGATTGTTGTTAGACCACAAATCCAAGATATAACTCTCTCAACTCCCATTCCAAATCCGCCGTGAGGAACAGAACCATACTTTCTTGTGTCAAGATAGAATCCATAATTATCAACATTCTCTCCCATGTCCTTGAGCTTCTTCTTTATTTTTTCAATATCTGCTTCTCTCTCACTTCCACCAATTATTTCTCCGTAACCTTCCGGAGCAATGAAGTCACATCCAAGAACTGTCCTCTTGTCCTTCTCATCTTCCTTCATGTAGAATGCCTTTACTTCCTTTGGATAATTAGTGATTACTATTGGAGTATCGTACATCTTTGATAATACATCTTCTTCAATCGTTCTAAGATCCTTCCCAAATGGTACGACCATGTTCTTCTCCTTCAACAATTTTAGCGAGTGCTCATAAGTCATTCTTGGAAATGGTTTCTTTACTGTTGGTTCTAATTTCTTAACATCTCTTTCAAGAATTTCAAGCTCCATCTTATTTTTATCAAGAACTTTCTTAACAATGTGTTTAATCAAACCTTCTCCATAATCTTGAATATCCTTGAATGAAGCCCAGGCCACTTCCATTTCGTTCATCCAGAATTCAGTCAAGTGTCTGGAGGTCTTGCTTTCTTCAGCTCTGAAAGCAGGTTCAATTGCATAAATTTTTTCAAGTGCAAATATTGCTGGCTCTGCATACAATTGCCATGTCTGTGCTAAGAAAACTCCCTTCTTTTTGAAGTAATTAACTTCAAAGAGAGTTGCTCCTCCCTCTGCTTGAACTGATTGGAAAATTGGAGAGTGATATTCATAGAACCCATTGCCTCTAAAATATTCATGAATTGCTTCAAATACGGTACTCCTCACTTTTAGAATTGCAGTCATCTTCCTACTCCTCAACCACAAATGTCTTCTATCTCCGAGCAATTCCTCATTCAAATCCTTGTTAATTGGAAAATCTTCGGCAATGTGAACGATCTTTATTTTATCTGCCAGTATTTCATATCCGGTAGGCGCTCTCTTGTCTTCCTTAATTTCTCCCCATATCTCAAGAGAACTCTCAACTTTTAATTTGTCAATTTCATTCCATTCTTTCTTGAAATTTTCCTTCTTTAGAACACATTGAATTATATTGCTTGCATCTCTCAACACAACGAACTTGAATTCATTGCTTCCCCTCTCTCTATGGACCCATCCTCTAATAGCAACCTGTCCCTTTCCCTTCTTCATTGCTTCAGCAATACTTACAAAGGCGTGATTTTCTTTTTCAGATTTTTCAGAAGTTACCTTTTTTACCATGATTAATCTTAGAATTATTAGTTTAATAAAGCTTACTTTCTCAAACCATATTCTTTGAAAACTGGAACCATTGTTTCTAGATTGAGTTTTCCATCTCTATGAATCTCTTGTAAACGGCCAAATAAACCAGATAGAGTTTCCTTAGAATATTTTTGGGACCATACTTCAGCAATTGCTCCCCTCTCTACATCACTTATCATGAGCATTGAGCCAGTTCTCCCATCACCACATGGCGGATCATCATAGTCCACATACATAATCAGCATACCATCCAAACTTGAAATACAACTCATGAGAAATGTTAATATTAAGGATATTTAAGAATTTGTATGTTTAAGGCGTTATCCTCTCTCTATCTCTTGGGAAGAGAGTTGCTTCCTTAATATTATCAAGACCGCAAATCATTTGAGTGAGCCTTTCAAGTCCAATACTCCATCCAGAGTGGGGAGGTGCTCCAAATCTAAAGCTGTCAATATAGACTTTGAAATCCTTTGGATTTAATTCCTTTGCTTTAATTCTTTGAATTAATAATTCTGGAATGTGAATTCTCTGTCCACCACTCGATATCTCAACACCACCATATAGAGAATCGAAACCACAACTCTCCTTTGCACTTGCTTTCTCATCTCTTGGCATTATATAGAAGACCTTTAGCGATGTTGGCCATGAATGTGTAAAGACAATTTCTCCTGGATACATCTCACAGAGTTTCCTTTCTTGTTCTGGTGTGAAGTCCTCTCCAATCTTTCCACCACTCTTCTTAATAGCATCTTCATAGTGTAAGTAAATTGCCTTTGGAACTTTCAAATCACTCCTTCCAAGAATTTCAAGTTCTTTTTTACACTTCTCAATTACATTCTTAATAATATACTGGACAACCTTCTCCTGATACTTCATTATGCTTTCTTGATTAGTAAAAGCAACTTCAATATCCATCTGCCTTATTTCATTGATGTGACGAGTCGTATTGTGTTTCTCCGCTCTCCATACGGGAGTTACTGTGAATACCTTCTCCATTGAACAAGCCATCATCTGTTTGTATAATTGAGGAGATTGAGCGAGATAGGCTTTCTTTTCAAAATACTTAATTTCAAATAATTCAGTTCCACCTTCCGAAGCAGTCCCAATTATTGCAGGAGTTTGAATTTCAATGAATCCTTCTTTGTAGAAGAATTCTCTAAAAGAATTTGCAATTTCAGATTGAATTTTGAATATAGCTGCTACCTTTGGTTTTCTTACATCCAAGTACCTGAAATCAAGTCTGTTAGGTAATTCCGTCGTTATTGTCTTCTCATTAACTTGGATTGGAAGAGTTTCAGCCTTGCTTAGAACTTTAATTTCCTTTACATGAACTTCAACATCCTTTCTTGCCAAGTCCGCTTTTACATTTGCCTTGTTTACATGTCCTTCAATTTCAACAACACTTTCTAAGGTTAATTCAGAAACAATCTTCATTAATCTTTCATCCTTTACAACACATTGAACGAGACCTGTAGAATCCCTAAGAAGAATGAATTGCATCTTTGAAAGACTCCTTATCTCATGAACCCATCCTTCCAAAACTGCACTCTCTCCTTCCTTCACGTCTTTGATATACTTTCTTGCCATAACCATATCTCATTCTGTAGTTCAAGGTTTATTAAGGTTTTGAAATAAAACTAATTCTGACCAATCAACCCATTAAGAACATCCATTACTTCCTTTCCAGAAACCTTTCCCTTCAATTGAGCCATTACTAGACCCATGTATGCCTGCTTGCTCAGTCCCGGTTTTGACTTTACTATCTTCATTATCTCTTCTTCAAGATTATTCATCTTCTCAAATACAATTGCCTTCTTTACTTCTTCTCCCTTCAAAATTCTATTGAGAGATTCTCTTGCATTTGACTCATTGAGCTTTCCCATCTTTACTGCGAATAAAATGGTTTCAAGAATATCAAGAGTTAATTTCTCTTCAATCTTTTCGAACTTCTCTCCAGTCTTCTTTGATATTTCACTTGGCCATAGAACTAGCAACTTTGCAATCAAGTTGGGATTTGAATAAACCTTCAAAAGTTCTTGCAAATCTTCAATCTTATTATGTTCGAGAACAAGTTTAATCATTTCCTCACTGAGTCCTGCAGAAGCAAGTTCTCCCCTCATTTCTGATTTCAATTTTGGAAGAGTCTTCTTTGCTTCATTAATTTCTTCTCTTGTAATTCGCAATATAGGCAAGTCCGTCTCCGGATACATTCTTGCAGCTCCTGGAAGAGGCCTTAGATAAGTCGTACTTCCATCTTCTCCTGCCCTCCTTACTTCTTCCTTGCTTTCATTGAATGGAACGAGTTTCCTCTGTCTTTCAATTTCAATAATTGCTGCCCTCTCAATCATTGAAGGTTCCTGTACTCCCTTAATTTCAACTCTCTTTCCCCATGTCCCATTTACTGAAATGGAGATATTGACATCCTGCCTAATTGTTCCAATTCCTCTCTTTACATTGCTCGCTCTTAGAACTTCTCCGATGTGGAGGGCAACTTCCTTCGCCTGTTGTGGATTCTTAATATCTGGAGCCGTTGCAATTTCAACAAGAGGAATTCCCAGCCTGTCGAGACGATAGACCTTCTCATTTCCACTTTCAGAAATTGTTCTTGCAGAATCTTCTTCCAAACAAACTCCCTCAATTCTAACCTTCCCATAATTAGTTTCAACAAATCCATTTCTTGCAATCAATGCAGTTCTTTGAAATCCGGAGGTATTACTTCCATCAATTACAGTCTTTCTCATTATCTGAGTCATTGGGAGAATTTCACAGTTGAGAAGAAGAGCAATTTGCATCGCAGTCTTAAGAGCTTCTTTGTTAATCAGATGCGGAGGCTCTTCATCGAGTTCAACAAGGCATGAATTTTCTCTATATCCTTCATAAATGAAAGTTCTTCCCTTTCCATTTCCTCTTGCTGCTTCATGAGCTGCCGCAACATCAACAACTCCACCTTCACCAGCAACAACATGGAGATTCCTTCTTATTGAAAAATGAGGTTCATCCTGCCTGAGAACTGAAGGACATGAACAGAATAATTTATTTGTATTTAATTGCTGATGAATTTCAATTCCAGATTTCATTTCAATTATTTCATCTTGGGATGAAGTTTGTTTCTTCACAACGATTGATGATTGATTCTTCTCCTTTTTAGCCATTGAATACAAAAAGTATCGAGATTATTAAACTTTAAGGTTTGTCAAAAAAATATAGTTTCTTAGAGGTTACTTATCACTTTTTAGAACTTGTTCTCTTGTTTCCAAATATTCTCTGCTCCTTGTTTCCAAAGGCACACCGATTAATCCATTGAATCTTTCATAATTAACTTCATGTACTGGAAGAAGCATTTTTTCAAGTTCCTTTCTATCAATTTCCCTTCCTGATTCTTTCATAACACCTACTAAAGTTTGAATATCCATCGCATCCTTTGGTCTAAAATGTGCGATTTTTGCAGCCATTAAATGTTCTTCTCTTGGAACATTCAAACTTACTTTAAATCCTGCAGAGTAAGGTAGAACAAGTGTTCTTGCTTGGTCAATACGTTCATCATAGAACCTTCCTTCTAATCTGTATAAATCTTGAGGACCTCTAGAGATATTCAAGGCTATTTCTTCTCCGGCAATTCCATTAACTTCAACCGCTATCTTTGGTTTTTGTATTCCTCTCCTAGATAGAGTATATTTTAACACATGAGTTTCTTCTGTTTCCATCAATTCTTCACCTTCTAACCAATCTAATGAAGTTAGAATTGTATTTGACTTTCTTGTGTCATCAGTTCCCTCAGGAAATTTTAGCATAATATCAATATCATCAGTTGCCCTAAGATGGTCCTGTAACCTAATATTTTTATTTCTTTCAATATTAGAAATATTTGCGCCATATTTTCTGCAGAGATGGTCTAGAGTGTATGCTTGGATAGCAACCCCGCCTACAAAAGAGTAAGGTATATTCAAGACATCTCTCCTTAAAACCTGGTCTATACGATCAACTAAGAATGCAAATTCAGGATTGTCTAGACTATATATCTGTCTTTTCATTATAAAAAATACATGTCAATTTGATTTAAAAACCTTTGCTTTTGTAACCACTCAGTAGTTACTCTTTGTGAGAAGTTTAAATATCCTTGAAATGAGCAGGATTCATGGCTAATAATAGCAAATTTCAATACCCAACAAGTGAGTTAGTGTAGATTCTGAAAAAGATGATCATCCTAACAAAACCTTTATTAATCCTTTTTGTTTAATTCTCCTAATGGCTAAAGAAAGGGTGAGCAAAACTGAAAGCAGATACTTCTCTAAACTACAACAATTATTCTTCCACCCTAAAAAGTTTGTTGAGTCAATATCTCAAGAAAAAAATTACCAAGAAATAATGTTCTTCTATGTAAAAACATACTTGTGGATAACAATACTGACCACAATAATCACCGCACTAATACTACGAAGCAATAATCCAACAAGCACAGGGGGAATGGTACTAAACATAATAGTAGGATTAATATTCGCATTCCTAACACCATTCATATTAGCCACAATAATCCATTTAGGGGTACTAATATTCGGAGGAAGGCAGGGATACTTCAACACATACAAACCATCAACTTACGGGGCAGCCTTAGGAATGCCTTACGGAATAATAACATCAATACTCGGCGCATCACTAATGCTAAGAATAGGAACAAGCCAAATAACTAGCGCATTCACAAGCCCAGAATACATAGGATTAATGATAGTTTTCACAATACAAATGATACATGTATTCTACTTCGAAATCACTGCACTAGCAAAATACCAAAAACTCTCAAGGATGAAAGCATTCCTATCAATAATATTAGTCTTATTGGCATTAGTAATATTAGCAGCAATCTTCGCATTCCTAACACCGTTCATATTATCAACAATTCAATAAATTTACTTTTTCTTTATTTTTTATTTTATTAGTTACAACTATTCTCCGAGGATAATTTTATAAGCTCCAGACCATATTAACAATCATGAGTGTGATGATTAGCTACTTTGTTCATGGTACTACAGATGATAATGAAATAGGCAGGGCAACAGGGCAAGCACAGGGAAGACTCTCCACGATTGGAATTGAACAATCAAAGAATCTTCCAAATCAAATTCAGGACAAGAGTTTCAAAGTGGTATTCTGTTCTGATTTAAGAAGAGCGTTGGATTCCGCAAAACTCGCATTCAAGGGATTCTTCCCAATCATAATTGATAAGAGACTCAGAGAATGTAATTATGGCCAGCTCACAAGAACTAAAGATGAACTGGTAATGTACGACCACCATATTGATACTCCATTTCCAGGCGGTGAAAGCCTCATGGATGTAGAAAAGAGAATGAGAGAATTCCTTGATTTTCTTTTAAAGAATTACAATAACAAGCACGTAGCAATAGTTGCTCACAAAGCTACCCAACTTGCACTAGAAGTTATAATTCACAGAAAGACATGGAAGCAGGCAATAAGCGAGGATTGGAGACTTAGAAAAGCATGGCAGCCCGGCTGGATTTATCATTATGCGAAATAAAAACTTACGAAATGTATTTAAAACTCTAAATCATCCATTTCAATCATGAAAAGAGAGAGGTTGTCAAAGAGTGGATTCGTACTCATTTCATTATTTCTTGCTGTGATGATGCTCTACATTATTTATGAAAATGATATTAAGAGTTCTATAGAAAATTCTGGCAGGGTTGTTTCTCAAATTCAAGAGAGCCCTTCTGCAACTCCTCAAGAGCTCACCATGCAGCTTATAAAATTGTCTGAAGACTACGCGAAGAATACTGGAAATAAAAAAGTTCTAAATTCAATGATTAGTGTAGCCGATGAAAGGCAGAAGACAATGATAGCATTGATTGAAGAAGATCCCTCTGAATTCTTGAGTTTGGCGATTTCTAAGGACAAGAGAGATAGAATGCCTCAGGAAATAAAGAGCAAGATTGAAGAAGAAGTTTCTATAGACAGCGATTTAGAAGTCATCCATGTCCATATTGGAGATTTCAAGACAGGCACTTCAAGATTTGATTACTATGTAACTGACATTTCAGGGAAAAAATTGCATATTAATTCTGCGGAAAGAGAGTCAGAACTCGAGGGAATTACAGGAGACAGAGTGAATGTCCATGGTTTCAAGTTGAATGATCAATTAGTTCTTGCTTCTGGATCCAAGGTAGGCAGCTACGCAGTAACCGCCTCTAAAGGAGGTGGTGGTGGAGGTGCTAAGAAAGTAGCAGTAATTGCATTTAATTATGATAATAATCCGGTTCAACCAATGAGTCTTGAAGATATTAACAAAATGATGTTCACCGACATAGATTCAGTAAATGCATTCCACAAAGAAGAATCATATGGCAAGGTTAGCCTTTCAGGAAGAGTTTATGGATGGTATACTGTGCCCTACACTGGTAATTGTCCTGCACCAAACAATAATGCTCTTCAGATGGCAAAGGCAAACGGACTAAGCACTAATGGTTTGTATAGTATCATTTATCTTCATCCTTACGACCCTGCATGTTATTATTTAGGTATAGGTACAGTAGGTTCAGGATACACAGATATTAATGGTTATTTTGGTAATGGTTACAATTATGTTTTGGAACATGAAGTGGGCCATAATTTAGGAGTGTATCATTCTCATGCTAATGATTGCAGTAAGGATGGTGTGAGAACATCCATTGAAGGCACCTGCTCTAATATCGAATATGGTGACGTCTTTGACGTCATGGGGAGTGGAGGTTCGAGTCACATGAACGCATTCCAAAAGGCTAAATTAGGATGGTTTGGCAGGTCAAACGTTAAAACAATAACTTCGGGAGGCACATTCACTATTACCCCATTAGAATTGCCCTCATCTGGAATTCAGACAGTCAAGTTTTTAAGAGATAAGGATCCAGGGGGTTATGCGAGTTTTGACCGTTATTATTTTATTGAATATAGAAAATTGAGTGGCGTTTCTATAAGGGTGGCTGCTACAGTTTCAGGCCCATTCTTAATTGACACAACTCCTTCAACAAATGATTTCTCTGATTCAGTCATCCCTGTGGGTCAAACATTTGTGGATTCAGAAAGAGGAATTAGCATTACAGTCAATAGCATTTCAACAGCCGGTGCTTCAGTAACTGTTAGTATGGGTTAGTTATCTTAGTTTTAGTGCCAGAAATCTATCTTTCTTATCAAACACCCCTACAACACTTCTTCCAGGTAGATTAGCAATTATTGCTGCCCTCGTTTCAACAAGAAGAACTAATTGGTCAACCTGATTCTCCAAAGTTAAATGATGTCGTCCTCCCCTTCCATCTTCACGTTTCATTTCCAAACTAAGAGCAAGACGCATTGGGTTTAAAACGTCGACTTGACCGTAATTTGCTAGAACAATATTCATACCACATTCCAAGTAACTCTTATCCTCTTCAATTTTAAATTTATTAGTATAATATGGTTCAATAAGTTCAGTTGTCATTTTAAGATTCTCGGGTTTAATTCTCCACTAACATTCTCTAGCATTTTCTTTCTAATTGCCTCTCCATCCTTACTCCAAGTCTTGTGTCCAAGAACCCACCCCAATTTCACAAGAGCGACTTCAGAAAGCATGTCTTCAAGGAATATCACTCCGGCCTTCTGTAATTCTCTCATCGTGCTATAAACAAATGGATTGACTCTCCCATGAATTGTCTGAGTAGTCATGAATATCATCAGCCCGTTATTGATTCCTTTCTTAATCTGTTGAATCCATCCATCACTTCCTTCAACAGCAATGTTCCCCATTCCAGTACCTTCAATTATTAATCCAGAATAATTCTTCATGTAATAATCTAGAATGTCTGGATTTTGACCTGGATAGAATTTCAAAAGCGCAACTTTCTCATTGAATACAATGTCTGACTTCACTTTCTCATTCTTCTCAGTCTTTCTTGGCCTCTCTCTAAAAATTCCAATCTTTTCAAATTTGTCTGTAGTAACTCTCGCAAGAGGACCAACGTTCACTGCTTCAAAGGCCACCCTTGAAGAAGAATGCATCTTCCTGACTTTATTTCCGTAAAGAACATAACAGAAATCATCATTCGTATTTGCATGTCCAACAATTACAACTTCAGCAATGTTTGAAATTGCAACACGTGCAGCACATTGTAAATTAAGTGAAGCATCGCTACTAGCTCTATCCGTACTTCTCTGACTGAATGTAAGAACAATGGGCTTGTTTGGATTTGGAAAGAAGAATGAAAGTGCTGCCGCAGTGTAATGCAGAGTGTCAGTCCCATGAGTTAGAATCACTCCTTCAACTTCGGGGTCGTTCAATGATTTTTCAACAACTTCAGCAATTGCCTTCCAGTCCTTAAAGTTCATATTCTCTGAAAGTTTCATGAAGGGAATTTCAACTCTATTCACATCAACAATGGAAAATAATTCAGGATAGAACCTAAAAAAATCTTCAGGCCTTGTCAAGCTCGTTACTCCCCCAGTCTTGTAATCAACTCTAGAAGAAATTGTTCCCCCAGTCATGATAACATCAATTTTTGGAAGTTTAGAGTTTGATTTGATTTCAATTTTCCTTCCCCTATTTTCCTCTCCTCCTTCAGATGACTTGCCTATCACTTCAATGTTCAAAACCCCTTCCTTTCTTACTCCAATATTATAACCGCTCTTTAACTTAATCAAATGAAATTCATTGTCAGGACTCTCAAGAATTGTTCCTTCAATTACTTCTCCAGAAGTCTTAATTCTTATTTTATCGCCATAATTGAATTTATGTTCTGGCATGAAGTTGAAAGACGAAAGCAATTTATAAAGTTCTCCAAACCGATATACTCTTTATTGTTACTACCCCTAAGATACAACATAAGAAAGCTTTAAATACTAGTTTTGGCACTATATATTATGGAAAAAAGTTATGCTGAAAAGAGAATGTATGTCGAGGAAGCACTTGGAGAAATGAGAGTTTACTATGATAGATCATTGCCAAAAAACCTCGAAATTAGAGATAACTCTCGTTCAATTGCAGATGCTGCAAGAACATATGCAAGTCTCAGAGCATTCTCAAAAATGCGACTCGGAAAGGAAAAAAGAACTGCACTGGTAGAACATGCCAAGGAACTCATTGATAGACTATATGAACCTGCAAGAAAAATATGCGATAAGAGAAATATTGAAACTAAAGAAGGAGAAATAAGCCATGTATGAAGATATATTGGATAAAAGATACTTAGAAATGATGAATGAGCGAGTAAGACTTAGAAAGAAAATTGTCGAATTAATAAGAGTGAACGGCAGACCTACTGCTGAAGGAATTCAAGCAATAAGTAAGTACAGAGAACTTGATGACAAAATTATAAAATATGAAAAAACTGGAATTTTCATTGAAGAGCATAGACCTAAACATGAAACTGGCCTAGAAAGGGGGTTGGATGAATAAAATGAGCGTACTTCGTGGAAAGATTACTGGCGGATTTTTAATAATGAGCACACTCGTAGGCTATCTTACTTCGAGTAGACACAGTGAAGAATGGCAAACTGCTCAGGCAACTGCAAGAGAAAAATTAGGAACAAGTTTAATTACTTATAATCCAAAACCAGAAGTAAAGGTTGAAAAACCAGTTTACGACAGATTCCACAAGTCTCCAGACTATAGAGCTAGAAAAGGTAAGAATGTTGACATTAGTGAGATTGTCCTCCACACAACTGAGGGAAGTGGTTCTGGTGCTGAAAGATGGTTGACTACTAAAGATAAAACTCTTGCTAGTGCACACTATCTCATAATGGAAGATGGAGAGATTGTGGGATTAGTAAAAGAAAAAGACGCTGCTTATCAATGCAGGGGACATAATGACAATTCAGTAGGTATTGAGTTTGCAGGACACTATGATAAAGACCTAAATCCTTCTCAAATAAAATCTGGTCAAAAAGTCATTCGCCACTTAATGCAGAACTATAAAATTTCTAAAGATAATATAAGAGCTCATAGCGACCTAGACCCTTCAAGAAGAAAAGACCCTGGTAAGAAGAATATGGAAGCTATATTGAAGGGGATTAAGTAACTAGTCTAATCATCCCTTCCAAATAAACTTATCAACTAACTTTTTAGCGGCTTCACGTTTCTTTTGATGTTCCTTCAAGAACGAATTAATTTTATCAATAGTATACTTTTTCAATTCTCCAGTTAGCATCTTTCCAGATTTGTAATCTTTGTAAATCTTTTCAAGTTTCTTGTCATCTTCTTCCAATAGCATTCGGAGATACTGGAAGCACACATCAATTTCTGGATTTCCACCATGCTTCCGATGCTCTTCAATTGTATCTCTTCCACCCGAGAAAGCATACTTGTTAATTTTCTTTTCAACTTCCTTCGGACTGTCAGTAGTGTAGATTGCAGTTGCTCCAATTGAAGCACTCATCTTTCCCTGTGCACCTTCAAGAGGAGGTAGGAAGACACATTGAATTGATGCTGGTTTGTAGTGTCCCAACTTTGGAAGAATGTCTCTTGTCAGTCTAAAGTGTGGGTCCTGGTCAATTGCATGAGGAATTAAACATGGAATTTCCTTGCCCTTTATAACTGAAGGAAGAAATGCTGGAACTGCTTGCATGCTCGTATAAAAGATTGAACCAATATTAGTGCTCTCATTCATTCCAAAAGATGACTTTACCATATTGAAAGTAATTCTCTTTGCAACCTTGCAAGCTTCCTTGTACATTTGACTTGCATTTTGAGTATCAATTAAAAAATGAGTTTTCTTTGGATTGAAACCAAGAGCAATCACATCTAGCATGTTCTCATAGAGATACTTTTCAGTATCCTCAAAATTCAAATCTTGCTTGAATAAGAATTTCTCCTCGTCTGGAAACTGGAACCATAATTCAACATCAAAAACATCCTGCAACCACTTTGTGAAAATCCATGGCATTAAGTGCCCTAAATGCACTCCACCACTCGGAGCTCTCCCAGTGTAGAGAAAGAATTTATTTCCCTTATCATATTCATCCAAGATAAACTTCAAATCCCTATGAGCAAAGAAAATCTTTCTATCCAGCATGAAATGAAGTTTTCTTGAGTGTTTCTTAATCCTCTCAAGCAAGTCGCTAGAAACTCCCTCAACTCCAAACTCCTTAATCAAGCGATTGTAATCAATATCCCCACTTACCTCCCATGGAGTAACCTTCATAGCACCTTCTTTTGTCATGAATTATCTTAATTTCTCAATTATTTAAACCTTGTCTGGTGAAAAATATGCAAAACTGCATTATACAACACATCTTTTACTTTCACACAAGATTTATATACATATTTTGACAATTTTGAATGTACAAAAAATGAGGAAATTGCCAATATTACTGCTTGTATTGCTTGCAGCATCTTTTATCACAGTTGCTCATCCAGTAAGTGCAGAAATTTTCCTTGACCAGCCAAATTCAATTTACAATCTTGGAGATGATATAACTCTCTCAGCCACAGTTGATGTAATAAGTGATGGATACTTCAACATGGACCTACTCTGTGAAAATGGAAAGGTTACAATTACACATGACATCCTCACTTCAACAATAATAAGGAAAACATTCACTCTCTCAAGCATCTTCATTAATGATTTGAAGGGTCAGTGTTTCGTTTCTGCATCTTATAATGGTTTTAATTCTCAGAGTCAGGCATTTACAATAAGCGATAGAGTGGATGCATATGCTGAACTTGATAAGAAGGAATTAAACCCCAGCGAAGCCGTTGATTTAAGAATCGATGCAACAAAGGCAAATGGAAAACCTCTTCAAGGATTTGCGTCAATATCATTCGGAGAAGCAGGAGTTTCACTCACAGTTCCAGTAGTCAATGGGATAGCAGAATATAACTTCAGCCTTCCAAGCGACATCGCTGCAGGAACCTATTCAATAAAGATTGAAGTATATGAAAAAGACAAGCAAGGAAACATAATCAACAAAGCAAATCTTGAAAACAATATTGCAATAAAACAAGAAGCAAGAGCAATTGAGATTTCCATTGCAGACCAGGAAGCAAAGACTGGAGAAGATTACAAATTTAAAATAATTGTTTATGACCAGACAAATCAAACAATGAGCACTCAGGTTGCTTACTCACTATATGATGGAGAAGATGCCCAGATAGTTGACAGAGTAGTAAATTCAAATGAAGAAATTGCAATTAATATCCCTCTAAACGAAAGTCCAGGCTACAGAACAATTATCGGAAAGATTGGAGATTTTTCATCCAAGAGATACTTCTACATTCCAGAAGTTGAGAAGATAAGCTTTGAAGTAATTAACTCGACTCTAAAAATAACAAACGTTGGAAATGTCCCTTATAGAAAGAATCTTGAGATAGGAATAGGAGCGAACAAGAAAGTAATTGATTTAAAGCTCGCAGTAGGTCAATCAATGGCTTACAATCTTCAGGCTCCAGATGGAAATTATGAAGTCGCTGTAACTGATGGAATTGAAACATTCTCAAGCAATATTGCTCTTACTGGAAATGCAGTGAGAGTTGTTGATGTATCTCAGGGAGCATCAGTATTCAATAGATATTCACTAGTATGGCTATTCATCATAGGTGTCTTTGGATTGTTCATCTATGGCGTTTCAAAGGGACTTGGAAAGCAGAGATTCATGGCATACATGCCAAACCTATCAAGAATTTTCAGAAGAGATAAATATGGAAATACATCCTCTCAAGCTCCAGCAGTGAGCACAATTAAGAGTTCTGACATAGTAATGGGAAGAATAACTCCAACACAAGCAGAACATTCTCTTGTAATAAAGGGAAACAAAGAGCAATGCGCAATAGTTGCAGTAAAAATAAAGAACAAATTCAAAGTTGAAAGGTCCGATTATTACAAACAGGTAATTGACTCAATTAACTCTGAAATTGTCTCGCACAAGGGAACATTCTACGCTGCAGAGGACTATATTATGGGAATTCTTGCACCAATCGCAACTAAGACATTCAAGAACGAGATAAATGCAGTAAAGATAGCCCAGAGCATCAATTCAATACTTAATTTACACAACACAAAATTCAAGGACAAAATTGAATTTGGAATAGGAGTCAATTCAGGAGACTTAGTTGTTGAAATTGACAAGCAGAGCAAGAAGATGAAATTCACAAGCATTGGAAATACAGTTACACTTGCAAAGAAGATTGCAGAATCAGCTTCAAATTCAGCTCTCCTATCTCAGCCACTCTTTAGAAAAGTCTCCACAACAGTCAAGGCAAAGAAGTCAGTAAGGGGAGACTTGGATGTTTATGAAGTAACATCAATAGTGGATAGAGATGATAATGCAAGATTCTTGAGTGATTTCAAGGCAAGAAATGAATATTAGCATGGACGAAATCAAACAAATATTAGAACCAAGAGAGAAGATAACTTATAACGGAAAGCCAGAATATGCCCCGTATATCACAGGGGTTGTTCTTGCAGCCATCCTAGCTTCAGGAGTTATTGGAATTTTTGCAGGTGTTTTTTTAAAATCAATTCTATTTGCGGGAATAATTGGAATTATTGTCTTTGTTTTAGGAATGATCCTAGGGAATATGGCGTTTAATAGGATACACTATGCACTAACCAATAAGAGAATTATTATTCAATCAGGAATAATAGGAAGAGACTTCAAATCAATTGATTATGACCGGATGCAAAATGTTTCCGTAGATGTGGGCATTTTAGGAGTCATATTCAAAGTTGGCTCTATAAAAATATTCACGGGAGAAATGGAAGCCGCTGGAGGAAGAAAATTAGGAATGCAAGCAAGATATGACCATTTTAATTATGTCGCCTCTCCTTATGAAGTTTTAAAGAAGTTGCAAACTCATCTATCTGCCAGAAAAGAAAAATATTTTAGATAATAATATCAAGTCACGATTTCAATACAGAGCATTCGTGAGAATGCGAGTTTAGAAATTCTTATGTAACAATCTCGATACCATCTCTATTCTTCAATTTGTGGTCTTTACCTACAGTCTGCTTTGTTCTTACATCAATGGCCCTTATGAAGTTCTTTCCAAGGTCAGTATGGAGCTTGAATGCAAAGTCAAGGGCTGTTGAACCGCTTGGAATGAGATAACAATCAGGAAGGACATTTCCCTTTGAATCTGCGAGTTTCTTTGTTCCAGCAGGAAATACAGCAATGTATTTCAATAAATTAAAAATCACGTGATTGAGAACTTTCTGAACTCCAGTGCTTCCGTAAACATCAAGAATTTTTTCCTTTACGAATTTAAGAGCATTCTTCTGTTTATCAGTCAATTTAGTCTCATCATTAATCTTAAACTGAGAATCTCCTGGTATGTACTCAATTATTCCGGCTTTTGAAGCTTCCCTCAATGCTAATTCACTTTCAGCAGAGCATGGAATAATCTCATATGGAAATTCTTTCTTAATCCTATCAAAGTTTTCCCTTCCCTTTGGAGTGTCAATCTTATTTCCTACAATTATCATTGGCTTAGTGAGAGCTCGAAGAGTTGAAGAAAATTTCAAAACTTCTGCCTCACTCCACTTAGTGGGATGACTTCCATCCAACCCCGTCTTCAATAAAACTGATTTCACATCATCTTCACTTACTTTCAATCCAGAGAATTGTTTTGCAACAGCAACGGCAAAATTCTGCTTTTGCATTTCGGCAGTCCTTGCAAATACTTTCCATACTTTCTCAAGTATTCCAGCATACCATAAATCTAATTCTTTCTCAAGGAATGCAATGCTATTTCCAGGATAATAATCTTCAACTGCCTTCCCTTCCTCATTATTCTTTCCAGACAAATCAACTATCTGAATGAAGGCATCTGCCTGCCTCAAATCATCGAGAAATTGATTTCCAAGGCCCTTTCCCTTCGATGCATCTGGAACTAAACCCGCAACATCCATTAATTCAAATGGAACGAATCTCTGTCCATCCACGCAATAGCCTTCCCTTGGATTACACTTTGCATTGAGTTCTTTGTCAATGCAGTCAATCCTTACATATGCCACTCCATGATTGGGCTTAATTGTAGCAAAAGGATAATTTGCAATTAGAACATCTGCGAGAGTCGCAGCTTTGAAGAAAGTACTCTTACCGACATTTGGTGCTCCTACAAGTCCTATTAACATATCCTTGAACGCCAAATTCACTATAAAAAGATATCCACAGAACAATAGCTTTATATAACATTTTTTGCTTCAATTTTCGGCCAGTAGATAGGGATTTAGGGAATGAGCCTATAGTTCAGCCCGGTTAGAACGCCGGTCTTATACGACGTTATCCTCCCGAAAGGGCGGACAATGCTTATAGCATTAACGTGCTAAGAAAGCCGGAGGTCTGCGGTTCAAATCCGCATAGGCTCATTCTATTTTATTTAGATGATTAGCCTATGAATCTTTTCTGGGTTGATGTTCTGGGGTTGAACGTCAAGGGGTAATCCCCTTACGGTCGCATAGGCTCATTCTATTTCTATTCGCCATTTGCGGATTATATTAAAGTTTAAAAACCCTAAAGTCTAATGAATAATATGGTTAGAAGGCGTAAAAGTGGTGGTGAAAGTTCTAAAAATAATCACCGAGTTCACGAGAGTATAGCAATCGTTGCACTCATTCTCAATATACTAATACTTCCGGGTTTGGGAACTCTAATAGGCGGCAGAATAAAAGAAGGAATATGGCAGATTGCACTATTGGTTGGTTCTGCGATAATAGGAATATTCTTAAGCTTGACAGTCGTACTAATGCCAGTAGGAATCCCTCTAATATTCCTTGGAGCACTAGCTGCTTGGATTTGGGGAATCGTTAGTGGAATTCAACTAGTAAGGGAGGCTGAAAGATAAAATGGCAAAGAGAAGTATTAAAAGAGGAATTAAGAACGCAGAAAAGAAAATTGGGGAAGTAATGAATGATGATTCAAAATTATTCGCATTCATAGCAACCTTCTTCAGTATAATCGGATTCTTCGTAGCCCTCATTGCGAAAAGAAGAGACGGATATGTAATGCACTACGCAAAGCAGTCCTTGATTATATTCATGTTCTATGTACTTTCAGTCTTAGCAGTATCAATCCCGGGCTTCGGATGGATAATCGGCCCAATAATTTATGTAATAACTGTATTGATGTGGGTATTGAGCTGGGTATTCGCTATAAGTGGAGAACATAGAAACGTTCCAATAGTCAAGGAATTTGTAAAATACATCCGATTGTAATACTTCTTAAATTAGTAACTTAGTTACCTTTAAAAACATCAAAATTCTGAAGAATTTTGTGGCTTAAAAATCTCAGCTCAATAGATTTTTAAACAACATTTTTCTCTTGTTCTTGTGCCCTTATCGTCTAGAGGCCAAGGACTCCAGCCTTTCGAGCTGGAAACCCGGGTTCGAATCCCGGTGGGGGCGTAATAATGAAAAAAGAGATATTCCACAAAAAATGGTCTTACCGAATTCTCCAAATAATATTCTGGAGCTCGCTCATATTTTTGATTTATATTAGTATTTGGGCCATGCTCTATGAAGATGATATGCCATTTATCGGAGTCATTTGGATAGGCCTTTTTGTTCTAGCATACTGGCTTGTCAAGAAAATATTCTTCATTAAAAATCAGAAAATATAATCCACATCACTTCTTATTTTTCTTCTCTTCAATTCTTCTTAAAACTTCAATTCGCTTTTCTCGCATTGCTGTATAGAAACCACGTCCGCCTCTAGATGGTTCAATATATCTAAGATTAGTCTCAATCTCGCTCAACTTTCTCTTATCAGGATCTCTTATGAATCTAGCGCCAAATAACTTGATTCTACGAATTCCTTCAAGCACAAAGTCAGGCACATTTTCAGCATATCTCCATTCAGGAGCATGTTGAGTTGGGGGATGAACTAATGCGGTTCTTCTCTCAGGTCTTGAAATTTCAACTTGCTTAGTTTGAACTACTGGCGCTACTGGTTCTACAAGTCTTGCAGGTTCAACATATGCTACAGATCTTACGACTTCAATAGGTTTTACAGCCTCTACAATTTTCACAGGTTCTGCAATCTTTAGAGTCTCCATGGTTTTTGCAGTATCTGCAGGTTTTACATCTTCGCCAAGTTTTTCAGATTCTAAGAACTTAACAACACGATTAGTAGCTATTGGGGAAATTGTAGGAATTACTGCTGTTGGAGTTGGAGCAGTCGATGTAGAAATTTTCTTCTCCAAAGACTTCTCATTCTTCTTCACTACCTCACTTGAATGCTTGAGACCAACAGAGGCATAACTAACAACCGGACCTCTCTCATGAAAAATAGTTGAATCGATATCTTCCAATTTCTTTGAAATATTTGAGCGGGCAGAATCGTAGTGAGTCTTAATATCCTTGACTGTTTCACTCACAGCCTTCTTGAACATTCCAAAGAAGCCCCTTGCCTTTTCTTTAAGAGGAACTCTTGGTTCAACGTGTTGATTTGAAGGAAGTATTTCAGAAGCTCTTTCTTCAAGGTTAGCGACAGTCTTCTGTTTCCTTTCTTCATTAGTAATTCTATTCAAATCATGTACTAAAGATAAATAACTCATCCCATTGAAATTCTTGTCTCCTCTCTTAGAGTTATCTTGTAAATATTTCTTTATTTCTCGAGCAAATCCTACCGATAATTTTGATTCCTTCATAATTTCACGCACTTTTGCGGCAGCATATTCTCCCTGACTCTGGCCAAGACCAGTCTTTTCTGATTTGTATCCTGTAATATGAAAGTTATAGAGTATATTTGCAATTTTATAAGAAGAATCAGAAGATGCTTCACTATCAATCCTTCTAAAGCTTTCACGGTCATTCATACTTACCTTTACGTCTGCTAATTCATATTTTCTCTGGGGCACACTAAATGTCATTACCATATGTAACTGAGTAGTAGTTATGATTTAAATAGCTTTGTATGGCCTAAATATACTACCCCATAGTCCCTTTATGCAAAAGGAATGCATTATTTATACTCGAAACTCTTCTAATAGTCATGGTAGATTCAAGAGGTGATAAATTAAGAAAGAATATAATCAACCTCATTGGTGCAATAGTATTATTTGTAGGTATTCTCGGGATTTTCAATTCATTCTATTTTGACAGAGCTTATGATTTATTCTGGTTTTGCTATCTCGGTTCAATTCTTCTTGGAATAGGAATAATTTTCAGAAATATTACCCTCATTAAGAGTCAGTTCTACATCCTCATAATCCCTGATATAATTTGGTCAATCGACTTTCTTGTTCACCTCATTAGAGGAAAGTCCATCTTTGGAATAGTGGACTACTTCTTTGTTGAAACAAGATGGATTGTCAAGATAGTGAGCCTCCAGCATATCTATTCAATACCTCTTGTAATTCTAGCCGTATTTCTCATTGGAAAGGCTATAAAGACGGAGAATAGAGCCTTATTGATGAGTTTCATCCAAATTACATTCACTTACCTCGCAACAACCATATTCACACCCCCAGAAGCAAATATCAACTGTGCCTACAGGCTCTGTGGTAGTATAGTTTTGAGTCCAAATTACTATCCGCTCTTATGGTTTGCTGCATCCCTGATAATGCTCTTCCTCACAAGAAGCCTAGTCAATAAAATTCTACAAAGTTTTATAAAGGACAATCATTAATTAGTATTATGAATTTACAAACTTGGAGTTGTTTTCATTGTCCGCAGTAAGGATTTTCCTAGTTTGAACTTTTCTGTTTCATCAATTAATAAGACTTTTATACCATCATTTTCACCTATTTGTAAATCCAATAGGTGGATTAAATATGGCGGTTGTAGTACAACGGTAGTATGCGAGACTGTGGCTCTCGAGACGAGGGTTCAACTCCCTCCTTCCGCTTTCAAGCTCCAGTCTGGAGAAATGATAGAGGTGAAAATATGAATAAGAAAATAAAAGACTTCATAGTAAATATATTTGTTGCAGTCTTGACATTAGCAGTAGTCTCGATGTATAACAAAAACACCTTAATTGCAAGCTCAGCACTAATAATTTTATCCATTGCCTACCTCTTTTATTACAAAGATAAAACCACAACAATAGTCTACCTTATAGGAGCCATAGGTGGACCATTAGCAGAAGTAATCGCAATAAAGTTTGGTACTGCATGGGGTTATAGCACAACAACATTCCTGTCAATACCATTTTGGCTAATATTTGTTTGGGGAAATGCAGCAGCATTTATTTACCAATCAGGATTATTAATGAGGAGGATTATTAAAAATGACAATTGAAAAAGTAAAGGGGTTCAGGGATATATTTGCACCGCAGAGTGTGAGAAGAGAAAAGATAATTAGAATCATACAAGACAAAGCAAAGCTCTATGGGTTCATGCCAATTGAAACTCCTGCAATTGAATACAATGAAGTTCTTCAGGGAGACAACGCATCAGACGAAGCTGTAAGCGACAGATTCAAGCTCAAGGACAGAGGAGAAAGGGATTTAGGATTGCGATATGAATTCACATTCCAACTTTCAAGAATTTTCAAAGAAAATCCAAACATAAAACTCCCTTGGAGGAGATATCAGGTAGGAAATGTTTTCAGGGACGAACCTCTAAGACCGGACAGATATAGAGAATTTTCTCAATTCGACGTAGACATAATGGGTGACGCTACAACTAAAGCAGATGCTGAATGCATTGCCCTTTCAAATGATGTTCTAAAAGAATTGAAGATAACTGCGGAAATAAAAGTCAATAATAGAAAACTCCTCAATTCAATAATGGACTCTGCGGGAGTAAAGAATGGACAGCAGCAGGTTCTAAGGGAAATAGACAAACTCGACAAACTCTCAAAAGAAGAAGTTGAAAAGAACCTCTCAAAAATAATTAGCAAGGAATCATTAAAGAAAATATTTTCCCTTCTTGGAAAGGACTTAGATTACTTCATAGAAAATAATTTTGCAGGAGCTTCGGAGATAGAAGAACTAAGAACTCTTGGAAAGGAATATGGATTCAAAATAATCTTCACCCCTACCTTGATGAGAGGATTTTCTTATTACACAGGAAATGTATTTGAAATATGGGGGAAGGAAAAGAAATGTGCTCTTGCAGGCGGTGGAAGATTTGATGATAAAGTTGGAAAATATATTGGAAAGCAAATCCCTGCTGTAGGAATAAGTTTTGGAACTCTAATTGACCTTGATGGAATTGGCATAGATGAGAGCAAGACAAAGTACCTCATTGTCTCTCTCAATCAAGATAAGAAAGCAGTTGAATTAACTCAGAAATTGAGAGAATCTGGAAAGTCCTGCATTATCTATTATGGAAAACCATCAAAGGCTCTCGAATATGCAAGTTCTTATTACATTAACAAGGCAATATTCATTGGGGAAAACGAAATTAAAGCAAAGAAATTCACCGTGAGAAATCTAGAAACTGGAAAGGAAGAAAAATTATCAGAAAAACAGCTTCTTGATTAAAATCCCCTTAAAAGACAACCTTTATATTCTAGCGATGCCTTGTAACTAATATGGTACAAACATCAGTAGATGATGTTGCTAGATATTCTGAGGAAGCTTACGATTTTGGCGAGATTTATGGAAAGTGGAAGGATGACGATGGGGATGAAGAGATAATTGCCCCACCGTTTGGAGATAAAGTTTTGGACCAAATACAATTACTTGCAGAAACTGGAATTACTTCTTCCAGCGAAGGTGTTAGAAAGAGTGCATTGCAGGGCCTTGAAATGAAATTTAAAAGGATCTTAAATCCAGATGTACACTTCAAGGGTCTTGAAAGAGTTGGAAGTTCAATTGTAGCAAGTTTGGGATACTCTGGTGGTGGAGAACATAGATTAATTCTCTCAAAGTCTCCCTGTAAGGTCTAGAATTGAAGCAATATAAGAATTATTCCTTACTTTCTTCCAATAATTCGCCAATGGGGTTGTCGAATCCCGTTTTTTCGCTTATTCTTTCTTTTTTATCTAATTCCTCAATTATTTCCTGCTCCTGTGCATCAAAATTCTCCATGAGATGTTCTTCATCAGGTCTTATTTCTCCCGCCTCTGGAATTGTTTCTTCGGCAAGCTCTGAAGCAAGGATGTGTGGATTCTCCTCCCTATAATGCTTGTAAACCCATACATAAATCTCCTCATAGTGTTTCTGTTGTTCGAGAAAGACTTTCTGTTGATTGTCAAGATGAAGAACTGGAAGGAATCCTGCAATTCTTTCTTCCTTATTGATTGCAATGTCTGAATATGGAATTCTCTCCTTCTTCTGCTGAAATTTTGAGAGAATTTTTGCATAAATCTGCCTTATTCTATCCTGGATTCTAATCTTAGTCCTTGGGAAAACAACCTCGCTCTCCCTTCTGGCAGTTCGGAGTATTATCTCCTTCCTTATTCTTCTATTTTCAGTCTTAATGGCCTTCCCAAGGGCAGCCATGAGCTCCTGAAGAGTGACCTGCTTCATTCTAGGCATTGGACTCCTTGGATAAATCAATGGAAGTTCACTCTCATCAATTTCAATTCTTTCAATTCCCTTTCTTGCTTCTTCCTTCTTTCCAAATAATATCTCGTCAAGAGTTGGAATGTGCTGGTTGAGAAGTATATCCGACTTAATTCTAAGAAGAAATGATGCAGCAAGAATGATATTACTAGATATAAAAAAATCTGCTTCTTCTAATTGTCTTACTCTCTCAAGATATTTCTGAGTAAGAGCAACCAAGTCAAGATTCCATGGGTCGAGCTGTTCAGTATTGATTAAGTCATAGAGAATTGCCTGCCACCCTATTTCATTATCTACAAGTATGTGGTAGACATGCTCATTATCCATCTTATTCAAGGGTATATTTTGAATTTCCTTAATTCTATCAGAAGCCCCTTTTTCAATAATCTCCATTATGATAAACATGCAATAAGATTTTTAAACATTGGTAATGTCCTCTATAAAGAAAGGTTCGTAGAGTATTGTCATTACACAATGATAACAAAACCGAAAGATTTAAATAGGTTATTTCCTTAGCTTTATTATCA
>Ga0137430_1000066_pt1 | contig 32791 bp, 35 predicted proteins | sample EasRivERMZT754_2_FD_104651 | JGI IMG/M metagenome (GOLD analysis project Ga0137430, IMG submission 104651) | Soil microbial communities from meander-bound floodplain in the East River, Colorado, USA - East River MetaG ERMZT754_2 | ecosystem: Environmental > Terrestrial > Soil > Floodplain ...
GCGATTGGTATCAGCCCGGCGTCAAAGTATTTTTGGTTTTATCCGGGGATACGCAGGAGCGGGAGAGCAGAGTTCAATGGGGTCAACTGCCCGGACCTAACGCTGCCAAAATATGAGCCCGCGCGCTTTTACCCGGATTTTGTTATCAGCGAGGTGCCTCCGGCAGAGACTTCAAAGCAGCTACCAACTGGCAAGGCGATCCTAATTGGCGACGTAAAACTTAGCGGTAACAGCTTGTATAATCAATACGTCAATAAGAAGAGCCGTCATTACAAACCGGGGCAGTTCGATGCCATCAGCCGGTACGCAGGCCAGCATACCTACACGAGAACGGCGGTATTCCTTACTGCCTTCACGGGGCATAAATCGAACCTTGAGCAGGTGCGGGTGTTGCTCGCAAAAGACGGCTTGAAAAAAGGTGTTATAGTGGTTGTAATTGCGGCAAGCAATACTAAAGGCGGAGGCTTTTAGTCGACGTACTTTATGAGCCCACGATCTAAGAAAAAACCTACGGGGAAGGCACTACTTGGCGCCATCAACCGCAAGGATATTAAGGCAGTTCGCAGACTTCTGGCGGAAGGGGCTGATCCCAACACGGCAAGTTCATCCGATTACGTCGGGAACGTGACTGCCCTTATGAATGCAGCCGGTATTCAGTCAGCAGAAATAGTGGAACTGTTATTGAAAGCAGGTGCCGATCCTAACACGCGGCGTGTAACCGGGAAGGGCGCTGCTGGAGGAGGAACTGCCCTTTATGACGCCATTGTCGGAAGCGACTTTTCAAAGGGGCGTGATGACCCGCGTGTGCGCCTCAAAATTGTTAATCTCCTCTTGAATGCCGGTGCCGACCTTAACGCTATAGATCAGGGAGACACATTGCCACTAAACGCCGCCGCACAGGAAGGCCATTTGCAAATCGTGAAACGCCTCATCGCTGCGGGAGCCGATCCGGCCAAGTGGCCAGAAGGGTGTGAGCCACCTCTGGTTGGTGCGGCGAGCGGCTGCCACGAGAGCGTAGCGCGCCTCCTTCTTGAACGTCGTGCACCTGTCGATGGCGAAACCACAAATGGGGCCACATCGCTAATGGTGGCCTCGTATCGCGGGTGCGAGCCGCTGGTGCGCTTGTTCCTTAATCAAGGGGCAAATGTAAATCACCGTGCCAAAGATGGTCGAACACCCCTTCTTTGCGCGGCGTTATATGCCAGCGATGTTACACTCCCTGAAGAACATAAAGTAGCTTTGAAAATTGTAAAACTTTTAGTTGATGCCGGAGCTGATTTGAACGTCAAGGACAGCGAAGACAGGACGGCCATGGACATTGCCGCTCAGGCGCAAAGCCCTGTCGTCTCCGAGTTGCTTAAAAGAGCAAAAGAGCTTCACTAGCTAAGAGCCTGTTGCAGAAGTGCGTTTTTTTCGGCGTGCGGTTTGGAGAATCCGTTCCTTATTGAGTAGGGCAAGCTCTCGCAAGTGTGCCTGCAGTTGAGTCCAAGCTTCGATTCCTGCGCGCGTTTCTTCTTGCCCGGCTTTGGGTACGTAGTAGCCGGTGGTTTTGCCAGCGTTGCCGCGGTAGCTGACATACATATGCGGTCCATGCTTGGGCCCGCTACCGTGACAGCAACAGCCCGGGTTGCCACAAGTGCGATAAGTTTCAGAGGCTGTTCCGAAAATTGCTCGGCGCGCCAATTGTTCGATCTGTCGAAGCAGTTGCTCGCGCGTTTGCTCCGTGTCCTTTGGTTGTTCTTTCATCCGCTGCGACATTGGTCTTTTGATTTAACCTTCAGGGCTCGGATCATCGCCACCAAATTTTGCGCGATCACGCAACAACCGACGTAGCGCTCAAATCCCGTGGCGCCCTTGTAGAACGCTCGCGCCATTTCGAAACAGTGCTTGAGCGTGCTAATGCGAGGTTCGATACCTGCGCGCCAAGCTTGGCCACGACGGAACCAGCGTTCCTTTTGGCGAGCCGCACGCTTAGCCGACAAACGACCGCGCCCCGGCAACACCGTCCGCTTGACTCCCAGTTCCTCAGCGTAGGTTTCATTCTCAGCACTCCAAAATCCTCGATCACCGGTAGCCAAGTGCGGCGCGCGTCCGAAGATCCTCTTATGCTCATCCAAGGCCGGCTTCCACTGCTGGACATCGGCCGCGTTATTCGCCGCAATGTGATAATGGCTCACAATGCCCGTTCTCGACTTCATCGATGCGCACCAGTCGGCCGAATTCATTGGGTTTATGCGCTTTGCCTTTTCGAATCACCACCGTGTGCTCCTCAAAGAAGCTCAGAATTTTATCCGGATGACGCGTTTGATTCTCAAAGATCCGCGCCTGAGCTTGGGCGATGACTTTTTGGGTCAAAGGCAAATAGTGACGCAGTTGAGCTTCCTCTTTGAGCGCCGTCGCGAGCATGCCGGCTTGCACCACTAATTTGCCGGATCAGCCAACACTTTGTCCACTTGTCGGGTCACTTTGCTGGTCAAGCCGATGAGCTTGCCGTAGCTTTGCTTGAGTTGTTGGCGGCCTTTCTCGGTTAATGTTTTAGCGCCCCGGCAGATCTCCAAAACACGGCGTTTGGCTGCGCGCTTGTGATCGATCACACGCAAGACACCTCTTTGGCAGGCTTGGCTAATGCGCTTAAGGCCACGAGTTAACACCCGAATCCCATCGGCCAGAAGCGAACTATCAGTCGGGTGGTGAATATTGGTTTCCACCGCGGTGGTATCGGTGCGCAACTTGGCCCCTTTTGCCACCGCCCGCTCTTTGGCCATTTGAACAACACGATCGTGAAGCTCCAGAGTGCCGTCTTTACCAAAGAGCCCAAAGGTGCGGGAGAAACTGCTGAAATCAGGAATGGGCTCCTCGTAGAAGCGCGTGAAGCGTCGATACAGAAGGCTGGCTCGGAGTTCTTTCTGTAGCAGACGGAAAGACCAACCTTTGAGGTGCTTTAAAATGACGCAGGTGGGCCACCCGGATTTTCGCAAACTTCGAGGAAAGGGCGATGACTTTCGCAACAGCCTTTAGCTAGCCCGACTTTCGCAACTGGAAGGAGATTTGGACTATTTTCGGGTTCGCGCAGTGTGAAATTGCCAATGAATCCAAAGGCTTGAGGTGGAAAATTCGCTTTGGTGCAGACCTAGCCTCTTCCGGGCCGCAGGGATAGTGCCGTAGAGTGTCAAGCCACTGATGGGCAAACCATTTTTGCACGGCCACCACCGGTTCAAGAACGGCAAGGATCACTGTTACTGGAGCATCGCTGAAAAAGTCCGCACCGCTCGCGGTCGTTGGGTGCAGCGACACATCTTCTACCTGGGTGAGATCAATGACAGCCAGCGTGCCTCCTGGACCAAGACGATTGAGGTCTTCGACACCACGCGCCAACAAACGACCGAGTTGGCTTTGTATCCAGTCCAGCGCAGCGTTCCGGCGCACGCCACTGACTACGGTGTGCAGATCAAACTCAATGAGTTCGCGTTGCGCCGTCCCCGGCAATGGGGCGCGTGTTGGGTGGCGTGCCATCTCTGGCAGCAACTGGAGATGGAACCGTTCTGGTCGGAGCGCTTGCCCATTTCGCGGGAGGGAACTAATTGGCGGCACATCTTGCAAACCTTGGTGAGCTACCGCTTGATGGATCCGGGCAGTGAATGGCGCTTGCATCGGCAATGGTTTGCCAACAGCGCCATGGCCGACTTGCTGGAAGAGGATTTTGGCCTGGCACAGAAGGACAATCTCTATCGTTGTCTGGACAAATTGTTGCCGCACCGGGAAGCGTTGTTCCAACACCTGCGCCAGCGCTGGGAGGGACTCTTCCAAGTGAGATTCGACGTACTGCTCTATGATTTGACCAGCACCTATTTTGAAAGCGACCCACCCTTTGAGCCTGAGGATAAACGCAAATACGGTTACAGCCGGGACAAGCGTCCGGATTGCGTGCAGGTGGTCATAGCGTTGATTGTCACCCCGGAGGGATTTCCTCTGGCCTACGAGGTCCTGCCGGGCAACACCTCCGACAGGACAACGCTGCGGGATTTCCTGGCCCGGATCCAACGGCTCTACGGCCAAGCCGACCGTATTTGGGTGATGGACCGCGGCATCCCGACGGAGCAAGTGCTGGCGCAGATGCGGGCCAGCAACCCGCCCATTTCCTATCTGGTCGGCACACCCAAGGGGCGGCTGACACGTTACGAACAACAGTTACTGGAAATCCCCTGGCAGAAAGTGCGCCAGGGCGTGGAAGTCAAACTGCTCCCCCAGGAGGGCGAAGTCTACGTCCTGGCCCGGAGCACCGATCGCATCCACAAGGAACGGGCCATCCGCCGGCGGCAACTCAAAAAACTTTGGCAACGGCTCAAAGAGCTGCAGAGCATGGAACTTTCCCGCGACGCCATGCTCTTAAAGCTGGGAGCGGCCAAGGTCCAGTTTCCTGTGGCCTGGCGTGTCGTGGCCGTGGAGGTGCCCAAAACGCGCAAAAAGGTTTGTGCCATGACGTTCTCTTTGCGCAAGGAAAAGCTCCGTGCCCTGCGCCAGCGCGAAGGCCGCTATTTGTTGCGCAGCAATATGAGCGCGGAGCAGCCGGAGCAGCTCTGGCAGTTCTACATGCAACTGACCCAAGTGGAAGCGGCCTTCAAAGATCTCAAAGATGACCTGGGCCTGCGACCGATTTTTCATCAAAAAGAAAAGCGCATTGAAGCGCACATTTTCGTGGCCTTCATAGCCTACTGCCTGCACGTGAGCTTGCGCACCCAACTGCGTCGGTTGGCGCCGGGATTAACCCCGCGCAGCGTTCTGGACAAATTTGCTGAGATCCAGATGCTGGACGTGCACTTTCCCACTACCGACGGGCGGGAGTTAATCTTTCGACGATACACTCAGCCGGAGAAAGATCAGAAGATGTTGTTGGCCCAACTGGGATGGGAATTGCCGCCGCAGCCGCCTCCGCGCATCACTTCCAAGGGCCAACTGGCCGAGGACTGACCTTGAGGGTTGCCCAGCAAGTTTTGGTGCAGACCTTTTTGGTCCGGTGCCGCCCTTACAGGAACTTATGCGTCTCACTACCCTCCAGTTGCGAAAGTCGGGCTAGCTCAGTGCAACCAAACGCGGACCTATCTGCAAAACAACACCATTCTCGACCCGCCAGGGCCGGCTGCGGCTGCGGTGGACCTCGTTGCCTTAGCATTCGACGATCCTGGCGACACAAACGCTGAGCAGCCATTCTTGGATATTCGGAAAATTGTTGCCGTGGACAATCCAGAACGCCGACCGGATGAGATGGTTTTTTTTGGCTGCGGCTGTGACATCAACCAGTCACTCATCGGATTTCCGTCGCGCGTACGGCGAAGTCCTGTTGGCGTTTGAATTTGTTTTTGGTGCTCTTGTTCAAAGTTTTGGCATCAGGGCTTTTTGGAAATGTCTTTCACAGGAAAGAGAAAAGCGGCCTTCGCCTCCTCTTTCATCCCATCTGGAACCAATGAACTTAATGCTCCTTTCAAGGCGGATTTCAGCAAGGAACCGCCCATCGCGTCGCTCACTTCAGAGGGTGATTCGGCGCCGCAGGTCACTTTGGCCACGCCCATTACCTTCTCGAAAAAAATGCCAATGCGCTCGAAACCTTTAACTTTTGCCACCTCTTCGAGTGGCACGGCCAATGCCGAGGTAAAGTCTGGGGTCACCCTTTTCGTTTCCGACGAATACGTCACGTTGAGCAGGATTAAGTCTGTCCCCCCGCTGTACGTCCACCGAGTATTCGATTCGAGCGAATGCAGGGTTGAATTGAAACGTTTTGCATCCGGCTGGGCTTTGGACGAGAACCCGACAAAAAAGAGGTCAATGTAAGTGGCGGACCGATAATGCCAGAACTCCTTCTTCGGAATAATCTCCTTCACCAATGGTTCATCGGGTTGGCCGATGATTAATCCAATCAGGTGGGGACGATTTTTTGCCAACTCCTTTTCGAAACGCTCTTCAAGAACTTTCAATATTTCCGAATAAGTAGGCAATGAGGTTTCGCCCAACGACCAAGGCATGTAAGGATCTTCGTACACGTTGGGTGCCATTTTTCTTGGATCAAAAGGTGTTTCCATAATTTTAGTAGTTGATTGTTGCGAACCGGCGCCATGAGTTTGAATTCATAATTCTCCGTGGAAGGCGCGGTCGAGGAGGGCGGGGAGCAGGGCGTCCAACTCGGCGGCGATCTCGGCTTTAGTCATAGTAAATCGAAAGGCGATGAGAAGTCCGACGGCGGAAGCCCAATCCAACTGCTGTGATACAAAGATCGGAGTCATGCTTTGCCCTCTCCGTTGCGTCGAATGCGTTCCAGCAACTTCTCCGCTGGTTCGTCGGTGGAATCCTGGCAGACGAGCTGACCGCGGAAGGCGCGGACGAGGAGCGAGGGCGTGAATTCGTCCACCTGTGACTGCGCCGTTTGAAACCGCGCTTCAATTTGGTCCGCCAAAGCAAACCACGCTTTCATTGGTCATGCATCGCCTTTCCGACGCTTGTCTCAGCGGGCCGCGCGCAACGTATCGAGCAGGCAGACCACAACTTCCTCCCAATCCTCAAGCGGTTTGCTCCGGAGTTTCATATTCGAGATTCGTGTTCTTCATTCTTCCCTGCGGATGCGGCCAACTGGTTCTCTGCTGGTTGGTGGTAGAGTCCTTGTGAGAACACGAAGATTTCGAGCGCAATTTAAGCATCACAGAATCGAACTTTCCACGGAAGTATTTTCTCAAATGAGCCGAAGGGGTTTGAACTAAGGCAGACATAGAATCAAGTTGTTCCCAAGAGTTGCCGGGCCCTCTCGGGATTGATGCGATGCATTTCCTCCGCGCATGCAACTGCTTCCGGCGTGCGTCCCAAACGGTAGAGGGCTTTGGCCTTATTGAAGAGGGCATCGACATAGTCCGAATTGATTTCCAGCGCGCGGTTACAACATTCCACTGCCTGATCACACTGGTTGAGCCAAACCAAAGCGAGACTTTTGTGATACCAGGCTGACGCCATTCGCGGATCGAGCTCCAGAGCACGATCGTAGCAGCCATTAGCGTCCGCATGCCGCTGAAGGTTCGCCAACGTCATCCCTTTCAGGCTCCATGCGTTCGCGGAAGAAGGGTTCAGAGCGAGGGCGCGGTCGAACGAAGCCAGGGCGGCGTCAAACTTGACCAGCCGAGCGAGCACGAGCCCCTTGTTCAACCAGGCCGATTCGTGCGCTGAATCCAATTCAATAGCCCGCTCGAAGTGGGTCAGTGCTTCTTCCAATCGGCCCGCCTCCGCCAATGTCGCTCCGCGATTCGTCCAACCGGTGGGGTCGTTTGATGGCTGCAGAGTGCCTTCGTGAAAGCCCTTCAGCACGCGTCGGAATTCCGCGAGCAGATGCGCAGCCTTGGGATGGCCGGCTCGTTGAGCTTCTTCAAGATAAACAATAGCGGCCTGTTGATTGCCACCATTGAACAGATCGACAACGGATCGCAACAGTGGATCCACATCGCCGCTATTCTGATTCTCATTCAAGCTCATGCTGCGACCCCTTCATTGAGCTGTGTCACGAGTAAATGCAGTTCGGCAGATACCTGTTTGGTCTTGGCCGAACCTCCGCAGTTTGCAAAAAACGCACAATCGGCCGGACCATTGGCGTTCGGAAATTGTTCAACCGCGTGACGGTCTAAAGAGGACAAATCCAACCCATCGCGGTGTTGAATGATTTTCCAAGGCGTCTGGATAGAACGCAGCCGCGCATCAATATGCTGCTTGAAGGTCTGCCACCCGGCTTCGTTCATTGATTGCTCGTCTCCAACCCGGTCTCTCCTCTGTTGAAGAGCTGGCTCATCCGAAGACTGACAGAATGGTCTTGCTTGGGCAAGGCTCGTTTGCCACACGTCCGAACGTCGTCCGAACGCCAGGGTGGCAGTTTCCTTCTGGACGATGAACGCGCGATGGCGGCACTGACCAGGATTGCGATGCGCCAGTGGAGCATGAGTCATTGCTCTGCAACACGCATAGCATCGTTGAACATCCGCGGATCCTCTTCGAGCATTTCCCTGTCGAAGGTCGGAGGATTGCTTGACTCGAATTATCGTCTGCAATGCTTCACTTTCACCATTGCAAGCTCTCGCTATCACGCTAGTCTTCGTTCGACACAAAGTGGGTAGTAATAAGATCAAGTTTTCCACGTTGCGTAGCGCGATCCGACGATCGTTGAAGGCACAAGGCTTTCATCTTCATGGAAATCAAGTCAGCTTTCGACAGCGTCGGGATAGGCGTAGCATTCGAAAGCGCCACCGGCACGCAGTCGCCAAGAGAATCATTCTGGCACGAACATCTTTAAAGGAGGTCGAAAAGAATGTTACTTTGGTGACGGATCAGGCAACGCAATTTATCTGACAGGATAACACACGTGGGCGAATTTCCAAGATGGCCACAATGACAAGCCGTTCGATTACGAGGGTTATTTGAAGTTTCTCGAACGCAACGGTCACAATTTTATCCGTCTATGGAGGTTCGAGTATTTCAGCAGTGAACCTGAAAAGGGAAAACAGACTTCAACAGACGCACGCGAAGCCGATGATTCACGTTTTTCTTCGTCGCGCCTGTTTCTCTATAATTTGGGCGAAGTACCACTGATGGCCTTCCGGATCTTTTACTCCGAATTGCCGCTGGCCATAAAACTTATCGTCAGGCGGCTGAAGCACCGTTGCACCCGCCTTCTTGGCGCGTTCAAAACGGTCGTCCACCTTGTCTGTAAGAATATGAACGCACTGCGTGGCCTGCCCAAGCCGTTTCGGGCTCTTGTAGGTGGGCCCTGGGTATCCCATCATGATCACCGCCTTGCCGAACTTCACGGCGGCATGAATAGTCTTTCCGTTCGCGTCGGCGAACCGTTTGCCGTATTCCTTAAAACCGAACGCCTTCGCAACCCATTCCAGGGCTCTGTCGACGTCTTCGTAATACAAATAAGGAGTTATCGTTTGCATAGGCGTGCAAGTTAACCGGACAGAAACTGGCGGTATTGTAAAAAATTGACTCACTCCCGAGTCGTTACGTGATTAAGATGCTCGGTGCGCAACGGGAGATATTCGCCCGGATTCAGGCCAGTGAACTCTTGAAAGTCGTGGATGAAGTGTGCCTGGTCATAATAGCCGGCCGAAAGTGCGACGTCGATCCAATCGACTGCGTCGCGATCCTTAATGGTACGAATCACCTGTTGAAACCGGAGGACGCGACAAAGGAGCTTTGGCCCGAAACCAACTTCATCGCGAAAAAGGTCGATGAACTTTCGTTGACTGAAGCCAACCGCATTCGCCATTTCGGCGCTGGAAATCGCAGGATCTCGCTGAAACTGCGCGACGGCGTATGACACGGCCGGATGGTGTTGCAGCGGCCGATTCGCGTTGAGCAGGAGCCACTTTTCGAGAAAGCAAAATTTCTCTTGCACGGTTGCCGCATCGTGAATCCTAGAGATCAATTCGTCAGATCTTCTCTCGCCCCATACATCGGTGAGAGCGCCGTCGCGATTATGCAATGCGCTGATAGGAAATCTGAAAAACGGGAACGCGCCGCCTTGCTTGAAATGGATGCCCAGGAATTCATCCTGATCGGTTCTTTCAATAAGAAAGAATCGCGACCGTGGACCAGAGATCCCAGCTTGTGAGGCTCGACGGCTTCCCAATTTAATGACCACTTCAACCGTTCCCGACGGCAATACACGTTCCTTCCCACATGACAAGTCATGACCGCGCCAATACCAGAGAAGGTCGACGAACTGCGAAAGCGGGTCTTGCGGAGCGTAGCATTTGAAGCAGACCGGATTTGGTGCCATTGCCATACTTTCCCTCGTTCACCGAATGTAGCCAAATTATTTCGGAAGCTCAGAAACAAGCGCACCTCGCTGGGCCTCAGAAGTTTTACGAGGTACTCCAGGCGATGCAGGATGATTTGGATCAACCCTGACTCAGATCAGTTTGTTGTCGTGGACTGCTGACCGTGACTCTGGCGCTTGACCGCGAGGCGTAATTTGGATGACGCTGCTGACGCCGATCAAACATGCACCTCACGACGGAAGATAAACGCCACCTCGAAACGGCCGAAGGATGGCTGGACTTGGGCAATTACCTCGAAGCCAACGAGGAGCTTGGGAAAGTAACGGCCTCGATGAGATCGCATCCAGAGGTGCTTCTTTCACGTTGGCAGGTCAACGGCTTCGCCCTGGGCGGCGGCCTGGAGCTCGCGCTGGACTGCGATTTCCTGGAGACGATTTTGTTCAAATGGATTCAGCAACAACGATACTGCCATGCGAGAAATTAGCGAGTGGATTCGGAACGCTAATAAGTATGGGGATAAAGTCAACACTATGCCAATATGTGGGGGTCGGCTCTCGTGTTTTGGGAATCCGTCGGTGCCCAGTTACGCCTTGCATTTGGAGTGGCGCGGCGCAAGGCTCCCGTTCCAGCCACCAAATGCCAGGTGAATTAGTCAAGACGCTGAAAGCCAATCCCGTCTTCGGATTCTTAGGAGCCGTGACGGTTGTTGCTGCCGCTCTTTATGGCTTCAACAAGTATGTAGACAGCCGGGTTGAAAATGCCGTCACAGATGAAGCATTCCTTCGCAAGTTGTCCGGGCGGGTAAGGCCGTACTGCATCCTTGACGCCAAAGGCTCTGTCCTCGTGGAAGGCGGAGCATGGGCATATATCGACAAACTCAAGTTCGACACGTCCACGAACAGCGAGCTTCCGCAAAAAGTCATACTTACACCCAAGGCATTTATGCAGAACGCTCCACTTTTAACCTCATTAGACGATTCCTCCTATTACTTCATGGTCGAGCGTGGTCAGGGAATTGATTGGGTGTATGTTATGAGATATGGCGATGGCAGTGGTTGGGTTGCATTGGGGGCCGATGTTGACCTTAGCCCGCCGACATGGACAAACCGCACATACCGCTTGCGGCTGGAGATACTCCCGTGACTGACCTTCGGTGAAGTTAGCCTGCTTCGTCGGATGGTGCTTTACTAAAGGCCATGTTGCTTCGAAAACACAGGTTGCCGAAAAAAAGGCGTAAAAGACTCTCGCCTTAGCGGGTCGGGCTGAAGCAACCAATTCACCGCCCGCTCTCATAAGAATATCTTCGTCTTGCCTAAAAGAGGCTGTATGACCGCAACATGCATCTAACCAATTTTGACGTATTTGGTGTTCTGCCCTTTCCCACAACTTCCACATGGAGGGAGACGATCTTCATCGTCATCTAAGGTGACGGTCCAATTGCAATCCACGCACTTGTAAGTTCCCTTCCCCGGTTTCTCGCCAACGTTATACATACGGATCTCCTTTTCTTTGGTTGAACTACTTTAGCCGAGGGCACCCATTTCCGCTGAACGCCCCTCAGTCTGATTTCTTCTGACATATTCCCGGAACGGCGACAAGAACGATTAGCAAGCATTTGATACCGACGGGCCTTTTGTCGTTTACGTTCGCCTCTACAGCCGCGATGGGTTCCCATGAACATTGAGGCGCTAAGCATTTTTTAGAGAACGTGAGCCACCCTTTCGGTAGGCTGTAAAACTGCTCAACTGCTGCGGGCGCCCTATAAAAACGATTTGGGGACCCGCATAAAAGACCCTCGCTGGGGGCGTCGGGCTGAAGCAACCAATTCACCGCCCACCCGCAGCTAACACCCCTCTCTCGGTAGCTTCAGGTTTCTTTGCGGAGCCTGCGCTGCGCGGCTGGGACAATCGCTCGCGCGACAAATCATCAGCTGCTAAATTCCGGACGCAATGAATTCCCGCTCAAAAGCAGAGCTGTTTGACATAATGAAGCAGACTGCCGCGGTCGTCGATGCGTTCATACTCGATGAAGTCTCGAAAGTTTCGCGTGATCCTTTAGTGCCCAGCGAGGCAATCTTGCACTTACCAAAAATTCGGGCGAAATCTCGCGGGCACGGCGTACATCCAAAATTGCGCGCGTCATTTATCAGACTCATCTACGAACTGATTTCCAACGACGACTGGCAAACGGTTGTTCCGTTGGCCGCTGCCGGTGAGCTGTTGGCAATTTCGAGCTATGTCATCGATGACTTTTTAGACCATCAGGAGAAGCGCAACGGGGAACCTGCTACGTGGATGGTCTATGGTCCAGCGGACGCGATCATGGCTGCACAGATTCAACGGGAAGTCGCGGAAAGTATTCTTCTCAATCTCAATGTTTCTGCTGAACAGATCGTTCGGCTCGTAGGCGTGCTGAACAATATTTTCTGCCAAGGCTATTTGGGGCAGTTGATCGACAGCAGGATGAAGGCACCCAGTCCAATCGCAGACTATATCAGGCGGTGCGAACAGATTGCGGGGCACTTTCATGGGGGGCTGGCGAAGATGGCTGCGATCTACGCCGGGGCATCGGAAGAGATTGTTGAAAAGCTTGGGCACCTTGGTTTCTGCCATGGCATTGCTCTTCAAATCCGAAATGACTTGGTGGACTACATGCCATCCTCAATTCTCGCGACGGCAGGCGCTCACGCACTGGATCGAATTCCATTCGAAGATTTTCGCAATGGGAAATGGACCATGCCTCTCCTTTACGCATATGAGCGTGCCGACTTGGATCGCGAGCGTCTCCAGTCATGGATCAGCAACGCGACGTTTTCGGATGACACGGCAACTAAGTTGACCAAACTGCTCTTGGATACCGGCGCGTACGACGCCACGCTTCAACAGATAACCACGTACAAGGAAATGGCACACCGGCTATTAATGGATTTTCCACCGTCGTCCGAGCGAGACGTGCTGGCGATGCTTCTTGAAACAGTCGAGAACAGCCGACTATACGTGCAAAAGCTCGCTAGACCTTCGTAACGCTTCTATTGGCTTAATCCAATGGTTGGTTCGCCCACACACCCAGATGTTAGGTTTAAATAGAAGTCATGCTTTTCAGCGGCAATGCTCTGGACGGCCAAACTGCGCGGATACGACGAGAAGAATATTCTGGCAAGTCGGGCTAGGAAGTACAACCTGACGATCTATTATCATCCGATTAACTTCTACGAGAAAAAGAACACCTTTTATTTCATTGCTTCAGGAATCATCACCGGGCGGCCGCGCCAGATCCGACAGTGCCTCGCCGAACTGAAGGCGCTGAGACGACCAACGAATGACAGGTACGTTGTTAAGTTGGAGTGTAAGAAGGAAACGTTTTTGTCGATCACCGCGCAAGCAGCTTCGGCCGAATCTCGCACGATGGTGCGCTGTTTTTACAACCCGGGGCTGATTCATCATAAACCCGCAGTCATATACCCTTCTGGGCATGAGGAATGGGAGGTATGCGCCTTCAACAAGGCGGACCTGATGCAGGTTCTCCGGATTGGCGAGAGGCTCTACAAGCTGGAATTGATCAGTTTGAAGCGCGCCGTTGTCACGAACGTTCACGTTGTCGCCGCAGCGCCACACCTATCGAAGCGCCAGAAAGATGCGCTAGCGTTGGCCATACGGCACGGGTACTATTCGTATCCGAGAAAAGTGGAACTGAGCCAGCTCGCACGAAGAAGCGGTCTCGCGGTATCAACTTTCCACGCGCATTTACGAAAAGCGGAGAATAAAGTGATGCCGCGGATTTTCGGAACCTGCGCCTAGGGTTGAGAATTGGCGAACGTATTCGCTACAAAATATTTAGTCTCCGCGAAACATCCTCCGAAGAGGAATTGAATGCAATGCGTTCGCACACAACTCGGCAGGGAACGTGGATCTAACGGACGCGGAAAGAACTGTTTTGCTAGCTCTTGATCAAGAAGGATTATCCGACGCAAATCAAATTGCAACGCGGGTAGGCTTGCCGTTGAAGAAAGTACGGGAAGTTTTACGCCAATTAATTGCGAAGGGGCTCATTGGTGAAATTGACGGCTTCGATGTTTGACGAAGTCTTCCGACGACCAATCCAATTGCGCCTATTTCATTCCCACCGCAGTGCCAAACGGGAGAGTGCCACCGTTCCCTCCATACCCCAGGAAAGTGAGTTTATCGTTTTAAGGTGTGGCTCGGGAGTTAGTGTAAGCTGGAATGTTTGCGTAGGAGAAGCGCGACGATATTTTGTTGCCAGCACAGAAGGATTTTTCAAAAGGACCAAGCTTTCCGCTCGCAATTCAGCTTGGAATCGGTCATCCTCTGAGACAAAATTACCAGAACCTTCATAGACTGGTGTTCATTGGGCTAAGATGCTTGTGCGATTCATTTCCCTGAAAATTCAGGCGTTCCTGGTCGTACTTCGCGCGGTGCTTTGGTTGGGCGCATACCACTGTTCGGCAGAGACAATCATCTGGACAAATCTCAGTGGCGGCGAATGGGGCACGAAGGAGAACTGGAATCCGAACCAAGTACCGGACGCTGCTTCTCACGACGCTGTGATCACGAACGATGGCAAATACATTGTTGTTCTCGACAGGAGCCTCCAACTGGCCAACTTTACGCTCGGCGGTGTGAGCGGCGTGCAGACGCTAGTCAACAATAACTTTTACTCCCTCACCCTACAAGGTACGGGCAACGTCAGAACGAACGGTGTTCTTCGATGGCGCGGGAATCTCCTCGGCAGTGGCACATTGGCTGTCAGTGGCCAGTTTATCTGGAGCGGCGGTGCAAGCGATCCGGCGGCAGCGATCTGCATTGAAACAAATGGTTTGTTGCAGGTAGAGGCGACGTCTTTTCTCTATGGCGCCTTGACCAATGAGGGCAGGGTGCAATGGATGAACGACGCGGCGCTTGACGGTCGCTGTTGCGGATTCGTTGTCAATCAGCCTAATGGCGTCCTGGAACTATGGAACGATCAGCCGGCGCACGGTATCTTCGTCAACGCTGGTACGATCCGCAAACTGGCCGGCATGGGAGTAACGCAATTCGGTGGGACGCTGACCAATACCGGCACGGTGGACGTACGCAGCGGGACGATCAGCTTCGGAGGTGGAAGTGCAACGGTGTTTGAGAACGGCACTCGACTCGTGGGGACAGGAACGAATCAGTTAGGGGCAGGAATCATCACCCTAAATGGAGAAATCTACTCGGAGAACATGGTCCTAGCGGCGAGTACCTCATTCGGCGTGCCAGCCCTCAAGGGTACTAACAAGATCTTCGGGCGATGGGCATGGTTGAACGGGTACCTCGGCCATGACGGCCCAGCTGATGTTACGCTCGCCACCAACAGTGTTCTAATCCTGGCCGGGGACGGGACTCATTTCCTTTACGGCGTACTAACCAATGCGGGCACGGTGCTCTGGACGAACAATGGATATCTGCGATTGGGCAATGCCCGGTTCGAGAACAGCTTCGATGGACTTGTGGAGATTCTCAACGAGCCGACTCTCGACGGCAACGGCACTGCACATAATGCCGGCCGTATCCGCAAGTCAGGCAGCGTCGGCACCGCACGGGTTGGCGTGCCTTTTGTTAACTCCGGCACAGTGGAGGTTCGGGATGGCTCTTTGGATTTCGACTCCGCATTGACCAACCAGCCATCTGGCACCCTGCAAGGCTGCGGTTCCCTGCGGCTTCCCAGTCTCTCTTTCATAAACCAGGGACGCATCAGCCCAGGAAGCGGCTTGGGGACACTCAATGTTCTTGGTAGCTTGCCGCAGACAGTCACTGCCGCGCTCGACATCGAGCTGGGCGGTACCAATCAAGGGAGCTACGACCGGCTGGCCGTCACCGGGGCGGTGGAGTTTCCTGGAACGCTTAATGTTCGTTTGGCAAACGATTTCGTGCCAAAGCTCGGCGACCAGTTTCAAATCATGACTTTTGCATCATTCAGCGGCGACTTCGCATGTTTGAATGGCTTGAACTTGCTCGGTGCGGCGCGGAGGCTGGCTTTGGTTTACGGCTCCAATGATCTGACGCTTGTGGTGACTAATGCCGCTGTGGGGCCGCAGGCTCCAGCGCTTCGACTCACCCAGGACAAAGATCGACTCCTGCTGTGCTGGCCGACCGAATACGCAGGTTACCGACTCCTTTCTGCTACCAATATCACGACGGCGTTGGCAAACTGGGTCGAATCTCCGCTAAAAGCTTCAAATCAGGTGGTCATCAATCCCATCGAGCCCGAGCGCTATTTCCTTTTGCGGAAAAAGGAGTGACGAATTCGGTCTGGAATAGTTGAGCCGCTTTTCAAATAAACGTTCGAACTCGGAGGTGGTAGCCACATCAACTCAAGGTTTTATCGTCCGGGTCAAAAGCTTGATGAGCGCGAACTGCTGGGGCCTCGACAGAGACTAATCGATCTTGATCGAATTGAACGTCCCCTTCCGACCACTTGAAACAATCGTTCAAAATTGGGGAAAGGTGTAAAAGACCCTCGCTTATGGCATCGGGCTGAAGCAACCGATTCACCGCCCACCCGCAGCCAACAGCGTGCTCGCCCATCCGGGAGACTTTCAGGCGGCTCCGCTAACAGACTCTCGGAGGACGTTGTGAATCACCCGTTCATAAATCGATTTCGGGCCGTGCAGGATGAGTGTCTTGTAATTCGGCTCTTCCTCGGTTTGGAAATAGGCGACTCCGGCGAGCAAGAGGCTGACCATGGGCTTCAGGATCTTTCCTTCTGGATCTTCAGAAAGCCGAATCGGAATCCAGACTCCACCGCCGCTGACGCCGCCATAGCTGCCTGGGAAATTGTTCTTACCGGAGGTAATTTTAATTTTCACGTAATCAAACCCGCCCCGTTCAACCTTCTCCATGAAATCTCCCCCTCCCGCAAAGTGAGTAATCTTCAGAATTGGCTCGCCTGTCTCTGTCGACGATTTGGATGATTTTTCAGCGGGCGAACCCCACACTAACCACAGGCATCTGTTGTGAGCAACTCTGTCGAACACTTTGCCCTTCGCGGCGTCTAGTGGGTAAAATGACTTGCGGCCTTTGATGGTTTCGAGTTTCAACAGATTGTCGAGGCGGATGAATGTCAGGTCTGGTCCTTCCTCTTCATGGTCAGAAGAGTACTCTCCCACAATGATCGGCGTGCATTCCTGAAATAGATACTCGAAACGCTGGAGATGAGATCCAAGCACCATGCAAAAGTGATCTTTAGCCTCTCCGTGGAGAATGAACTGCCAGACATGGTCGGCCGTCAATAGGCCGTAAGTGTTTCCGATTGAAACCAAGGTGGCAGAGCCTATGAGGGCGTTCCCGTTGACGAGGCTGACCGAATAGTCGTTTGCGGCTCGACCCGCCTCTGCATAGTCGTCATCAGCAAGCGTTCGTCGACCGACGAAATCGTACTCGTATCTCGACATGATGGCCACGTTCGATGTTCATCCTTGGGTGTCAATCGGGCAAGGCCAAATCGCGCCAAATCGCGTCTGACGTCGCGGTCGCGAACTCGACGATCGCAATGAATATCCAAACACCAAAAGCCCGTATGATCTGGGTGATCGCCGTACTTGTCGGGACATGGTCTTGTGAACAGTGCGGATCACCAGGTTGAAACGATACGATGCCTACTCAAAGCCGGCGCCAGGATGAACGCGCAGGACAAGAATGGCGCAACCGCTCTGCATCGCGCTGTTCGCACCTGTGGTGCCGAGGCCGTCAGATGCCTGCTTGAAGAAGGGATTAACCATTCGCTGAAAACGTGCAGGTCTTTGATTTAGAGCATTCCCTTGCGAGTGAGGCTTACGATTACTGAGCCACTCGAAAAGCTGTTCCTCGTGTCGGTCATCGCTCGAACGTTTGAGCGTTTCGGTCGTCCGACGTAACTTCGATGCGAATTTACTGGAGGCAACGCTCGTAGCAAACCGTATAACAATGGAGCAGGATGAGAACAGGATCTGATTTCGGCCGCAGCATGAACCGATGCTTGATGCTTGGCCAAAAAGCTTACGATGTTCACGGCGGCACATCTCACAATTGCCCCTTTTTCTGATGGTTCGGACAAGAACTCCATTCCAGCGCCTAAGCTCGAAAGAATCATCCGAGTTCTTTCCTTAATCGGTAAAGATTGACGTACGGTCGTCTGCCATCGAAACGAATGCCAAATGCAGATGGGCCACCTACGCCCGCGGCAAATGGCCCAACCGCATCGAACTGCGCCGAACCACAAGACACGACGAGCAGCGGATCCCTTAGTCGCTCTCTTCTGGAAACCTGACACAAATAAGGCATGTGAAGGTGTCCATGGACAATCACCGAAGCTTGGAACTCAAACGCGAGCGCAATGATCTCGTCGGCGTCCAAGCATGCTAAAAAGTACAGCTCCACCGTAGTTACCGGCGGAGCGACATGATGGTGAAGCATCAAGACCAGACTACGGTGACGGTCCGTTCGGGTGGCGAGCAGTTGGCGGGCTTGTAGTATCTGATTTGTACCGACGTACCCGATCCCGTTACTGATAGGAGACCGTGAGAGTCGCCCATTGCTGTCGAGTAATAAAATATCCACTGGGACATCCGCCATTGAGTAAAGTTTAGGAAACTGCCTTATTTCTCCACCCGTAACCTGTCCAATTTGCGCAAGAGCGTCGTAAAGGTGATCGGGCCGGTGAGAGGTCTGCGGCACTATGGTCAATAGCAAACAAAAATACCTTCGAACACTTTGAACTGTCTGTTCAACACGTCCGAACTGAACATCATGATTTCCTAAAGTCGCAATCTTTGGCGGGTCCAGGCTGCTTAGCAATGTGCGCACCCTAACCCAAGCAGTTTCGCTTCCCGTGTCAGTCAGATCGCCAACTACAGCGATTAGCTTCGGACGCAGCCGCTCTGCCAAATCTCGGACTAGTTGCTCCATCTCTGATCCGTTCGAATTACCTTGTATCGTTACGTTGCCAGGAGCTGGCGTATGGAGATCGGCAAGGAACAGCACGTCTGGAGGCGAATCCTGGGAAATAGCATCGTCAGAGATAGTAAAGGCTGTAACGTATGGGCGACGCACGAGCTGAATCCATACTCCCTTGAGGAGGCGTAGGTTCAACCAAATCGCCGAAAATCCTTCCCTCACGAAAGCTGCTGCACCGGCGATACCAATTACCGTAAGAGGCAAATAGATGAAAATGAGTGCACCAACTGCCCTGAAGATCCCAGTGAATCGAAGATCCGGCAGAATAAAGCTTTGATGAAACGCGTACACCGCACAATAACAACCGATTTGAAACGCAATACTCGCAACGAAAAGCCTGTAGACAGGTTCGAAAATCCTTTCACAAACCAAGCCTACGACTCGTCGATGAGGTGGAGCATTGCGCAACAACGCACCTGCTGCAGCAAGTGGAGCCAACGCCACCGGAATCCAAAGGATTTCCCGCTTAAGAAACCACACCTTACTGGCCGTGTGCCGCCACAATTTGAAACGTTTCGATTGTTCTTCCTGATACTCGGTAACTTCGGTCGGCCCACCAGTAATCCATAACCAGCCATAGTTCAGGGCAAACATGCCAAGTATCAGGATGATAGCGATTGTACAACCGGCCCGAGAAGTGGAGTCGCGCTTGGGAGATGGATGTAACATGCAAAATCACGCTTCGAGAGAAGGCTTCAAACTAAGATTGTGGAAACAATTCTCGAGTCTCTGGAGTTTTGAAAGTGCTACGGCAGAATTCACATAGGATGTGCCGCAGCCAACAGGCGGATCGCAAACAGGAGTCAAAACATTCCGACAAAAATTTCGCATGCATTGTGCATCATTTGTAACAGCGGATTACGTAGGTGCCAACGGACTTTGGGGCCTGTGGAACAGTTAAGAAAAGACGGTAATGCCACAAGCTCTCCGCGCAACGGGGGCTTAACCACTGAATGCGCCAAACATTATCTGTTTTCGTACGGATCAGTTGTTGGCACGCACAGGTGTTCCAGCAACCATGCGGCACAATTCGGGAAACGCATAAAAGACCCTCGCTGGTGGCATCGGGCTGAAGTAACCAATTCACTCCCCACCGAAGCCAACCCCCTCTCGGTAGCTTCAGGTTTCTTTGCGGAAACTCATTTAAGCGTTTCGGTCTTCGACTACGCTCGACCCCGAACGTTCGGCACGCCTCATGATCGGTGATGCTTGCAACACAAAGATTCTGAGGATCTCAAACTACTTGACTTTCAACGGGAACAAAGTCACGAAAGCATTTGTGCAGCCTATAACAAGGGACGGAAATCAAAGTGAAGTGAACAAACGCGGCATTTGTGCAGGCGGTGCAAGTCGTCGAGCTTTCAAACTGATTACTACTGAAATTGTTCTACAGCCAACTTCCTTTTGTAATCTAAATTGCCATTATTGTTACCTACCTGATAAAGATCGTTCACATCGGATGGATCCGGAAATTACTCGAAGAGTTTGCGATCATATTCGGAAAGCCGAGGAACCCACATTGGTCTTATGGCACTGTGGAGAGCCCCTGTCTACTGGAGTGCCCCATTTTCGCTCTCTATTAGAACCGTTTGAGGACGACCTAATTCGATCCAAAACCCGTCATCTTGTGCAAACGAACGCAACTCTGATTGATGAAGCATGGTGTGAACTATTTAAACAGTACAACTTTCAATTAGGTGTTAGCATTGACGGACCGGCAAACCTAAACACTCGCAGATTAACTCGTGCCGGCCACGAGACCCATTCCAAGGCTCTAATGGGCATCGAATTGCTTCGACGTAATGGGCTTAAATTTTCAGTCATTGCGGTTGTTGGCAAGGAAAGTCTCAAATCCGCGAAAGAGCTATACCTTTTCGTGCGAGACCTCGGTGCAGAAATGCTGTGCATAAATATCGAGGAGACGGAAGGGATTAATCGATCCCAAGTGATCACTGCTGACGAGGCCAGAGGTTTTTGGAAAGCCTTATATAATTCATGGGAAGCAGACATGGGTATTTCCATTCGGGAATTCAGCAAGCTCTTTAACTCTATGGATCGGATTGTCAAGACCGATTACGAGTTAGACGGGAGCTACCGAACGATAGAGATGATCCCGACTATTTCTACAAGGGGTGATGTGGTTGTCCTATCGCCAGAGTTTCTGGGAATGGAGAAACAAAGCCAGAGTTTCGTTGTCGGGAACGTTTTAGCGAGATCTCTTGAGCAAATCCTGAAATCCGCGACAGATTATTGGTACGTCCGGGATTACGCGACAGGAATCGAACGATGCCGGAAAGAGTGCCAGTACTTTGTTTTCTGCGGAGGAGGATACGCCAGTAACAAGTATTTTGAGAATGGTGAGGTGTCTTCTACAGAGACACACTTCTGCAGAAACAAAGATAAAGCGCTGGTTGAGGCCGTGTTGGAGGTGATGGAACATGAGTAAGGAAGACCCGATCAAAAGAGTGAGGAAGCAACAACATGCCGTGCAGGCAATTGTTAAGCGAATGCGCGAAGCTAGATTGAAGGGAATGGTTGGAATTGGAAGTGATATCACGCGGCCGTACAGACCATTTGATAGTCGGCCTTTCGATAGCAGACCCTTCGATAATAGGCCACCCTTCGACAATAGACCCTGGTACGATAGACCGTTTTATCAAAGGCCTTTTTCCAGCAGAGTCTAGGGCAAGAACTTTCTACGGCTGCGAAGCGTAGCTCCGCGAATCGAACCTTCATTTGCTGGGCAAAATAATACCCTTTGGGTCCGTCCACTTAATGAGCATGACCTCACCACTAGCGTTAACTCCTCCTATCATCTCCTTCGGTATCTTCTTGGTGATTCGCTTGATCCATGAGTCTACTTCGAGACTAATATTAGTTCTCTGGCAGTCAGAGTTGCACCGTGTTATAAACTCGATTCCCCAACGAAGGGGATCGACCCTTCGCACCAAAACACAAATGAATTCTGGTAACTCTGCTAGAGCTTTAGCTGCTGACTCTATTTTCTCCCAAGATGCGGCCTTTTTAAAAGAAATCACGCCTGCGTGGTTTTGCCAGCTTTCCATCGCTTCCAATGGCTATTCACATTTATAAATTTTGCCCTTAATGGGATTGTCCAAAGGGGGAACTCTAAGTTGTCTACCGATGTAGATGTTGTGTCCTCTACCGCCGACCGCACCGCTTGAGTGAAGTTGCTGCTTTCTTTCGAGTTTTTCGTCCATCTAATCTGCGCCCGCCAACAACACGTTCGGCCAGTTCTTCGATGTCTCGCAAACTTGCGCCCGGCCGTAAGGCCCGTCGAAAGCCATCGTAAGTCTCAGCCGCATTCGTTCTTAGCCATGCCAAGCTTTCCTTCGGACCTAAGTACCAGCGGGAGCGAATGAGGAAGTAATCCTCCAGCAGTGATGTCAGCAACCAGGTGCGCCGATAATCCCCCTCAACGTCACCGGCGCGCGCGCGGTCAATCATTTTTCGAGCCCACACCTTAAGGGCGCGGATTTCATCAGGTCGCAACTTCTTCCGTCCTTTGTGGAACAACTTCTGCAGATGCGCGAGAAAACGTGAACCTAACTGCCGCTTTTGGCACAACACCCGACCATTACGCATCCGCAGCAGAGACGAGTCATCTTCTCGGAGCCTTGACTCAGGATAAATGAAAACGTCAAGATATACTCCTTGCCAAAGTCGTGCCACTCGGAGCTCACGTCCCCCCTTGCGAAAGCCGGCCAGATCATAATCGCTCACAACCGTGTTCTCGCCTCTAGCATGTGAACCATAGAGAATGACAGTGTGACACCCGTAGCGGGTGCGCAACATACCTACGATACGTTCGAGATCCTGCCCGGTCTGCATGCCATGAGAATAGAGTCTTTGCGCCAGATAGCATCAACCTAAAAACCTGCCCCTCACGGCCAAGAGGCAGGCTTCGGATGCGCCGTGTGAATCGTCGTCTTTTTCAAGATTGCAAACGCGTATGTATCTTCCCCGACAGAAGAGCTGCGCAAAACTAGGCCGCTGCATTGAGACAGTGCAGCTGATTATTGTTGTCTCAATCAAGCAGGGACCTCCAATCCTTCAACTCGAAGAAATGGGGAAACGCATAAAAGACCCTCGCGTGTCGCATCGGGCTGCAGCCACCAATTCACCGCCCACCCGAAGCCAACACCCCTCTCGGTAGCATCAGGTCTCGTTTCGTTTGCGCTGTACCTTCTTGAGGTCATTGCGTTTCGGTTGTAGGTAAATTCGCTGTATGTCGCGACATTTTGTCTTTTTTGCGAATCCGATGCGTCCTGAGCTGTTCATCCACGACGCCAACTTTACCTTTGTCGCACTAGATGGTTCTGTACGGAAGCTCTTAACCGATTACTGCCAATCAATTTCGGATGTGACGGTGGTATTCGCGAAAGCTCCTCATGTATGTGCCGTCTTCTTTAAGAATGATCTGCCAGATGAAGGTGAAGCCTTTCGACAGGCATACGAGCGAGTCACGGCACTGATTGACGTTTTCTCGCTTCTTACGTTCGAGATCCCCAAGCTCTTGCCGGTCGCGATCACAGCATCGGATGGAGAACAAAAGGCCAAAGTTAGAGCATTTGGCTTCGACACTACCGGCCGTGCATTTATCGGCGAAATTGAAGAGAAATTCCTCCGCCACGGTGAGTTTGTGCTCAAGCAATTGCTTCCCGCCTTCGACGTGGCCAGTGGAATTCACGCCAATTCCCAAAATGAAGTAGCGGACCAGTTGAGCACACTGGCGAAGATGTATCGCCACGGCCGCCTCGCTCTTGATCTTCAAATGCAATTTCTTTCGAAGTTCACCGCAATGGAAGGGTTGGTGTGTGGCTCCCAGCAAAGTGGGCACGGACAGTTGCTGAGGACACGGCTGCCGGAGCTATTCAAAGCAAGGCTATCAACAGCTCGCATCAATGAGCTTTGGAAACTGCGATGTCGAGCCAGCCATGCCGGTGCTGGTAGCTGGCGCGAGTTTTCTGCCGCGTTGCCGGACGTTGAGCTACTTGTTGTGGGCTGCGCGATCTTTGCGGCGGAACATCTGAAGCAGGTCAATACCATTAAAGATCTTTGGCCGCGGGCGAGTGGCTATAGCTTGCCACCACAATTGTTCGAGGACGTTTGGGGCCACAATTCTGTCGAAAGATTCGTTCAGGAACTTGGTTGGCTGGATGCGAGCCTCCTTCAACTGGATCGCATCTATGTCACAGCGTCAGGAACGTAATGGTGGCCGAACATTGGACGCGCAATTTTCCAGATTAGTGGAAGTTGGAGCCGCGTGAGAGCCTAGTGCTCGACGTTCACTTCGGAGATTAAGACACACGGGAGGGCTTTCCACGCCCTGAGCACGGCTCACAAGCGATCACGATGAAGTCGGCCAAAGATTTGCAGGATGCCAAGGAAGCTACTTGCGCGCGCGTTTCGGTGAAGTAGAGTCGGCCGTGCAATGCTAGAAAATACACGCAAGCCCTTTACGAAGACAAGTTCTTCGTCTTGAACAACAAAGCTCTCACTGTCGAAATCTTTTTTGGAAAGAAGAGAGCGGTTCTATCTATTCTCGCAAAAAGGCAACCACTCCCCTCCGCGCTATTGACCGACGAATTTACTCTCGTTTAGCAAAGGTCGAACCGTGATAGTTCCTCTCTTTGTCAAATCGGTCATGTACTTTCGCTTTTTCTCCGGGGATGTCCGTTGTAACGTGCACCGCTTCGCCATTTCTTGACGATTTGTTCGTTTGAGTGACATGGCTTGTGTCGCTCGTAGGAATCTTTTTTCCCAGCCACCCATCTTCTTTGTACCTTTGATCGGAATATAAATTTCACCTCTTTTCCATACTACTTTAACCCGGCATTCCGATTTCAAGTAACACGGCACGTTTCTGGGATTGCGTGAGGATAAAGATGCGAAGGAAGTCGTGGGCGAGACCGCCCGATTGAGATGATGCGCTTTTTACATCATCCAGTAAGAGGCAGGCCGCTCAGAATTGGGGAAACGCGTAAAAGACCCTCGCTTATGGCGTCGGGCTGAAGCAACCAATTCACCGCCCACCCGAAGCCAACACCCCTCTCGGTAGCTTCAGGTCTCGGTTGCGCCGAGACTCATTTAGGCCTTTCGGTCTTCGCCTGCGCTCGACCCCGAACGATTCGCACACGCCTCACATTCGGCCAATTTTATCAGTCGCCTCGTTCCACTGCGGCTCGCTGTTATCTCCTAAGAGGCAACGTGTGAGGGCTTCGGTCTTCACGATGCTTCGTCAACCAATGGAGGAAATGAACATGGATGAATTGAAAACGGTGAAACTGTCTCAATTGTTGGAAGTGTGGGAGAGCTTTACAGGCTGGTACTGGTTTGTGACCGAACGGCACGAGAGAGGCATCTGCTTTGGCTTAGTGTCAGCGGTCACTCAAAATCACCCACCTGGGGTCGAAAGTAAGGGCTTCAAAATCACCCACCCTGAGAAGGTAAAAGGCTTGGCAAAACGGCTCGGGTCAGGAGCCGATTTTGGCCATGTCAAACTTTCTCAAGATGGACTTGATCAACGCAATTCAGGCACTCAAAAGCAAAGGCTGGTCGAAGCGGCGCATCGCCCGGGAGCTCCAGATCGATCGGCAGACGGTGCGCAAATATATTCGGGCCGCTTCAAGTTCAGCCACCCTTTCGATCCCCGACACCGCGCCGGCTGATTGGCTTCAAAATCACCCGCTTTCGACCCCCGGCAACTTAGAGGTCAGGACCGTGATTGAGCGGGTGTACGCCGAGCCGACCGGCCGGCCCGGCAAATGTCAGACGTACGCTGAGCGGATCGAGGCCAAAGTGCATCTCGGTTTGACGGCCCAGCGCATTTATCAAGACCTGGTCATCGAAGTCGGCTTCAAGGGGTCCTACCAGGCCGTCAAGCGATTCGTTCGCCGGCTCAAAGAGAGTTCTCCCACGCCCATCTGCCGCGTCGAGGTTCAACCGGCGGAGGAAGCCCAGGTCGATTTTGGCAGCGGAGCACCGGTGAACCAGCCGAGTGGTCGACGACGCAAGCCGTGGATCTTCCGCATGGTGCTGAGCTATTCGCGCAAAGCCTACAGCGAGGCCGTTTGGTATCAAACCACTGAGACATTCATCCGCTGTTTGGAAAACGCGTTTCGTTACTTTGGCGGTGTCCCCAAGACCTTAAACCTCGACAACCTCCGGGCCGCGGTCAGTCGGGCCGATTGGTACGATCCGGATCTGAATCCAAAGCTGGAATGCTTTTGCCGCCATTACGGCATCGCCCTGATGCCCTGTCGGCCCAGGCAGCCCGAACACAAAGGAAAGATCGAGCGCAATATCGGTTACCTCAAATCCAACGCGCTCAAAGGCCGCAGTTTCCTCAGTCTGGCCGAGCAGAACCAATTCCTGGTCCATTGGGAACAGAGCGTCGCCGACGTGCGCATTCACGGCACCACGCGCAAACAAGTCGCCGCCCTCTTTGCCGAGGAACAACCAGCCTTGCTTCCGCTGCCACTGAGTCTTTTCCCCTGCTTCCAGGAAGCCCAACGCACCGTTCACCGTGACGCTCATGTCGAGGTCGACAAAGCCTACTACCACGTTCCCCCCGAATACATCGGACGAACCGTCTGGGCGCGATGGGATGGCCGCTGTGTACGGCTCTTCAACCAGCGCTGGGACCAGATTGTCATGCACGCCAAGTTGGACGCAGGCCAGTTCACCAATGCGCGCGGCCTTGGAGGCGGCCAAGGAACTCTGGAACGGCAGCAGGACTACTGGCTGCGGCGGGCCAGCCAAATGGGCCAGCCCTGCGCCGATTGGGCTCGCGGCTTGATCGGCCAGCGCGGTCCCACCGCCATTCGCTCACTCATGGGCCTGGTCAATCTGAGCCGAAAGCACTCTTTGAAGGCGATTAACCAAGCCTGCGCCGCCGCTCTATCTCGAAACCTTTGGCGTCTGCGCGAGGTGCGTGCCTTGCTCGACCAACCCACCGTGCAACCCCATTTTCAATTTGCCCAGGAACATCCGCTCATTCGCAACCTGGCCGAATACGGCCTGTTTATCAAAGCTCAATACTAAACACCCATGAACCAAAACCTCGTCCAATCGGCCCGAACACTGCGCCTCTCCGGCTTGCTTTTGAGTTTGGAAATGCGCCTCCAAGAAGCGAGCTCTCATCAACTCTCACCGGCACAGTTCCTGGAACTGGTCCTGCAGGACGAATTAAACGTCCGCGCTCAGCGCCGGGTCGAACGGCGAAAGAAAGCGGCGGCCTTTCGCGAGCTCAAGCCCTTGGATGAGTTCGACTGGGACTTCAATCCCTCCATCAAACGCGCCCAGATCTACGACTTGGCCAGCGCTAACTTCATCCGCCAAAACCGTGACATCCTCCTGCTGGGGCCACCCGGGGTGGGGAAAAGCTGCCTGGCTCAGGCCATCGGTTACGCGGCGATCAAGGCCGGCTTTGTCGCGCTGTATTGTTCGGTGTTCGACCTGGTGCGCGATCTCCAAGCCGACGAGTCTCCCGCCCAAGCCAAACGCACCTTGAATCGCTTCCTCAAGCCAGACCTCCTGTGCATCGACGATTTTGGAATGAAACACTTCCCGGCCAAATCCGCCGAGAGTCTGTTGGAAATCATCGTGCGCCGTCACCAGAACCGCTCGACTCTCATGACCTCCAACGGCCCCATCGAAGAATGGGGACAACTGCTGGGCGACGTCCCGGCCGCCACGGCGATTTTAGATCGTTTCCTCCAGCAGGCCGAAGTCATCCCTATCACCGGCAGAAGCTATCGGCTCCGCAATCAAAAAGACAACAGCGGCCAGGCAGCCGGAAAGAAACGATGAGTTTTTCGCTTTATACCGTGGCTTGCAGAGGCACCCCAAAGAAAAATCCCGGTCCGCATGCTTGCTCGAACAGGGACGGGATGCTTTTGCAATCCACGGGCGATCCAGTGCTCGGGTTGCACTCCTGCAGAGCCCTATCCCCCGAACCGCGCACAAAAACTATGAGATCAACCTTGAATCACAACCCAAAACCACCTACATAACCGCCCACCAGGGTGGGTGATTTTGATTCGACCCGAAGTGGGTGATTTTGAATCGACCGGTGACAAATCGTATTATGATATTCGTGGATTTCTGACCAATAAAGTATACGCCGACGGCAAAGGGCCTGTCTATGGCTATACGGCGGGGGGACGGCTGAAGAGTCGCGCCTGGGCCAGAAATGTCATTACAACCTACACAACCAACGCCGCCGGGGATGTCAACACGGTTATGTATTCCGATGGGACGCTGGGCATGACTAACACACACGACCGGCTGGGACGACTCATCAGCGTGGTGCAAGGCACAAACACGACAACCTTGCTTTACGGCGCAGCGGGACAGTTGCTCAGCGAGACATGCAATGGGTTTACCGTGACCAACACCTATGATTCCCTGTTGAGAAGAAGCAGTGTGTCGGTGGCATCGTTTGCTTCCACCCTCACTCAGTATGGGTATGACGCCGCGTCGCGGCTCGGAAGCGTCACTAACGGCAGCTACACCGCAGCCTATACTTACCATGCCAACTCGTCCCTGGTGAATACGATTACTCTGGCGCAAAGCGGTACGCCTCGGCTGACAACCACCAAGGCTTACGACAACCTCAATCGGTTGACTTCTATCTCCAACGCGGCGGTTTCTGCCCTTCGCTTTAACTTTGGGTACAACTCCGCTAATCAGCGAACTGGCGTGACCAACGCAGATGGCTCGCGATGGACTTACCAATATGATTCTTTAGGACAGCTGATCAACGGCAAGAAATACTGGAGTGACAACTCCATTGTCGCAGGACAACAGTTTGAGTACAGCTTTGATGATATTGGCAACCGGAAGGTCGCAGCCAGTGGCGGCAATGAATGGGGAAGCAACTTGCGATATCAGAATTACACGGTGAATAATCTGAACCAATATATGCAGCGCACGGTACCTGGTACTGTCGATGTGATTGGCACCGCCACGAATCCTGCGACTGTAACGGTCAACAACCAGCCGACGTATCGCAAAGGCGATTATTTCCGCAAGGACCTGGCACTGGACAACAGCGTGGCGGTATTCCAAAGCATCACTAACCTCGCCGTGCTTAATCAGGGTACCAATTCGGACATAGTGACCAACATCAACCGAAATATTTTCCTGCCCAAAAACCCGGAAGCCTTTAGCTATGACGCCGATGGCAATCTGACTAACGATGGCCGCTGGAGCTACAGATGGGACGCGGAAAACCGGCTTGTCAACATGACGGGAAATACAAACATCCCGTCGGGAGCGCGATTGAAGTTGGATTTCAGCTACGATTACCGCAGTCGGAGGACTTGGAAAGTAGTTTCGACTTGGAATGGCAGTTCCTATATATCTGCTTCCACGAATAAGTTCGTGTATGATGGGTGGAATTTGATTGCCGAAGTCAATCAGACCAACGGGACAGTTCGCGCTTACGTCTGGGGCAGTGATCTGAGCGGCAGTTTCCAAGAGGCGTGAAATGGACCCCGAAATTTAGACCAGCCCTTAAGCTAGACTTTTCGAGGTCTGCTCGATGTGAGAAAGAGCAGATCGATGAAACGAAAACGCAAACAGTATAGTGGGGCCTTCAAAGCCAAAGTGGGTTTGGAGGCGTTAATGGGAATTAAAACCACGGCGCAGATTGCGCGTGAGAACGAGGTGCATCCTCTGTTGGTCGGGCAATGGAAGACGACCATCCGGGAACGGTTGCATGAGTTGTTCGAACGCGGCAATCAAGTGCCGGAGGACAGCGAGAAAATGATCGCGCAGTTGCATCAGAAGATCGGCCAGTTGACGGTCGATCTGGATTGGCTCAAAAAAAAGTCCAAGCAGTTGGGCCTGTCGCTACGCGACGAGAGCTGATCCAACCCATCGAACAACCGAGCATTCGCCACCAATGCCAACTGTTGGATATCAGCCGCGGGGCCTACTACTACGAGCCGTGTCCGGAAACCGAAGCCAACCTGGCCCTGATGCGAGTGCTGGACGAGTTGCATCTGGAACACCCGGTGTATGGCAGTCGCCGGCTGAGCGTGCTGTTGAAGCAACGCGGCCAGGAGGTCAATCGCAAGCGGGTGAGACGACTGTTGCGGTTGATGGGTATCGAGGCGATTTACCCACGGCGGCGGGTCACTCTGCCGGGCGAAGAGCACGAGATCTACCCGTACCTGCTCAAGGGATTGGAGATCAGTGGACCGAACCAGGTTTGGTGCAGCGACATCACGTATATCCCGATGGCGTGTGGGTTTATGTATTTGGTGGCGGTGATGGATTGGTGGAGCCGCTATGTGTTGGCGTGGGAGTTGAGCAACACGATGGAAACGGAGTTTTGCATTCGAGCGTGGGAGCAAGCGCTGACGCACGCGGGGCAAGCACCGCTGATTTCCAACACCGATCAGGGACCGCAGTTCACCAGTCCAGGGTTCATCGATGCGGTGCAATCGGCCGGAGTGGAAGTGAGCATGGATGGTCGAGGGCGTTGGATGGACAACCGGTTCATCGAGCGGCTGTGGCGCAGCGTGAAGTATGAGGAGGTTTACATCAACGACTATGGTGATGGATTGTCCGCCGGTCGTGGACTGGGCCGATGGTTTGGGAACTACAATGAAGCGCGTCCGCATCAAGGGCTGGGCAACGCCACGCCGGAGCAGTGGTATCGGTTTGCCGGCAGTTACGGTGGCAAGCCGGCGAGCTGGGAGGCGATGCAAGAGCGTCCTGCAGGTAAGGACGCACCCAAGCTGGGAGGAACGTCACTGGCAACGGGCCTGGAGTCGGAGGAGTTCTGAAACAGAGCTTGAAACCAGACGGCGTGCGGCGGTAGAAACAGAGACCCAAGAAAAACGGAGAGGGAGGGTGACGAAGATTCCAAATTCGTTGCTCTCTCTTTCCAAAATGATTGAGGCGCGAAGAAAGAGAGACCAAAAAGAAACCGGAGCAGCCTCGAAGAATGCTAGCTTAAAAAACGCGCCCAGTGGTACGAACGTAGGGGTCCACTTCAGCGGGAGGAGTTGGAGGACTCCTTGCGATCAATGTCAGCACCAACGGCGTCCATTTCCCAGCGTTTGATGGCAACGGAAATGTGCGTGCCTTGGTGAGTGCATCCAGCGGCACTCAAACGGCGACCTACGAATATGGACCATTTGGCGAAGTGCTGCGCGCTGAGGGGGTCGCCGCTAGTTCGAATCCGATTCGGTTCTCCACCAAGTATCAGGATCAGGAAACGGATTTATTGTATTACGGGTACAGGTATTACAACCCAAGCATTGGAAGGTGGCTCGGCCGCGATCCAGGCGAGGAATGGGATGGTCCAAACGTCTACGCCTTTGTTCACAACATGTCGGCGAATCTTATTGATAGGAATGGCCTCGAATCATGGGCCTTCGCACCTTACTTTCACTATCAGAATGGACAGTGGGTTTACAGGCGCCCGTTTGTCGGGAGACCTTCCACACCTGCAATGCCGTTCGCACTTTGGCGAAGTTTCCTGACTAGTCCGGTAATGCGGTTTACTTCAATGGGATTTGTGCCTCAAGTGAATCAGTTCAACGATACAGCGTGGTTTGATCAGAACCGTCCCAATGCGGTGGGAAAAGCGAAAGAATATTTCAAGTTCGAGATCGAGGCACAACGGCGTATGTTGTGTACTGGTAAGGCGCTCGTCCGAATCGAGGATTTTAATGTGGGGCCGCAGTGGGCCGGTAACCGGGGCAGGAACGAAGCACAATTGGGCGATCCTCAACAATCACCTAACGAGCTTCGCTTTTATCTTGGGTTCTTTGGATTCAGACTTAGCGACAATATTACCGTCACACGAAGTGGCAATAGACTTAAGTATGAAGGCCGAATTGACTTGATCGATATATACGGCGATCAAGAAAAGTATTCTGGGAGGTTCCTCCACGGCGCATTTGTACCAATCTTTGGGAATGAACATGAAGTCATCCTCGGTAGTTGGACGATCCGAGGTATAATATACTGCTGTGATTGAAAAACGATCCGACAAAACTAAGCTTCTAGCAAACCTTGCTGTGTTCATTGTAGGAGCTACATTGACAGGTATCGGAGCTTTTGCGTTTTACTTTATTGGAGGAGATTCAAATCTGGAAGGTCGGACGATGTGGGCCTTGTTGTCAGGAGCGATTACCTGCGCGATTCTATTAATTCCGCAACTCCTTCTGCAATGGGCATTCCACAATGTAATTCGCCGCCGCCATTTCAGCGGATCACTATTGAAACAAGTGTTCCTCCTTAACTGCCCCATCGCCATCCTTGTTATCGCTGCGTTAGTGTGCAGATATGCAGCGACAAGTCCCAGGAGCACATTTGAGAAACTCGTTATGAAGCCGACACCCGAATCAGTGAGAGATCTAAAACGGGGACGCCTCATCGCGATGGATGCCGCCTTTTGGGTATTGCGGTTTAAGATTAATTCGAATGATTTACACAGATTGCTGGAGATCAAGAACTTTGTTCCAAACAACGAAGAGGACCTCGAACAATGGAAACAGCGCATCCGAGCGAATGTTGAGATGGACGTCAACCTCACGGCGGAATGGCAGATTTATGCCACCGAGAATAAAAAAATGGAAGAGTACCTGTTTGTCAACACCAACAGTCTTGATGTCGTGTTTGTCCTTCAATACTGAACGGTGTCAGCCTGAAGTTTGACGGTGAAGGTCCCGGTGTGCACAAAACTGTGCACAAACGGCTAGTTCAGATCTACTGAATGCCTAGTGGCTGAGCAGTGGTTGACTAACTTCACAGAAACCGTATCTTTTGGTCGTTGTTGCCGCGTTTTTGGTCCGATTCCGACCCTCGCCTCCAAACTCTAGTGTGGGTGCATCAAGAATTTAGGAGGCAGTGGTGGGTGAAGTGTCAACGAAACTGTCAACACCATGGACTAGTCTGTCAGTAGGCTGGCACCATTTTGACGTAGACACCTACTACTCACTAACACGTCGGAATCGCTCTGTTCTA
>Ga0137430_1000067_pt1 | contig 31871 bp, 59 predicted proteins | sample EasRivERMZT754_2_FD_104651 | JGI IMG/M metagenome (GOLD analysis project Ga0137430, IMG submission 104651) | Soil microbial communities from meander-bound floodplain in the East River, Colorado, USA - East River MetaG ERMZT754_2 | ecosystem: Environmental > Terrestrial > Soil > Floodplain ...
CCAGCGAGACGCTGGCCCTGACGCTCTCGCAGCCGAGTGGCGCCACAATCGCCGACGGCACGGCCAGCGGCACCATCGTGAACGACGACGTTGCACCGCCACCTCCCCCGCCCCCGCCCCCGCCACGTCCACCACCCCCGCCACCTCCCGCTAGGGAAGTTGTGATTGAGCCGCTCCCGCCTGAACCTGGATCAGGGGTTGAAATCGACCCGCTCCCGCCGTTCGGCTCTATCAAGAAGGTGAAACCGGAGGACTTCTACCCTCCACCTAAATACCCTCCCGATCCTCCACCTGAGGAGCCGCCCCCAGAGCAGGTTGAGCTACCCCCAGTGCCGCCTGACGTGATCGAGGGCCTGAAGAGGCCGAAGCGAGATGCGTGAGCTACACCGATTCACCCCGCAGGAGTTGGCCGGGATCAGACGCCGCGAGGATGAGGTAGTGCGGTTCCTGGCAGCGATTGCCGAGATCCACGGTCTGCCAGACGGCCTCACGGTCACCAGAGATGAGACGGGCAGGGCGATTGGGTTGGCTGTCGATGATCCAGGCGCGACGGAAGCGGCCCTGAAGCTGGTACGAACAGCGGCGAACTAGCCATGCCAGATCCCAGCCATACGATCCTGCTGGCCGTTGCCGGTGGGCTTGTCGCGCTGTTGACGAGCGTCCACATGCTGATTCTTCGGCGGCTGGTGACGCGCCTGGACAAGGTCGACATGGAACTAACAAACCTGAGAACCGCGCTGCGTCTGCTACGGGCTGAGCGCAAACCGGAAGACGCCCACTAATATCCAGTGACAATTCGACCGCTGCGGCCCGATGAATGGCCGCTCGTGGCTTCGGTATTCGAGGCGCAATCCGGCACAATGCCCAGCCCCGCCGAGTCGAGCATTATCGCCGCATTCGATGACGATGACGAACTGGCTGGCTTCTGGTGTATCCAGGTTGCTTATCACGCGGGACCGCTCTGGATCGCTCCTAAGCACCGTGGGACGCGGCTATGGGCATCCCTGCATGAGGCCCTCTGCAGGACCTTCGCGAAGCTTGGCGGGACCGGCTTCTACAGCTTTTGCGGCCAGCCGAAAGTCGAGTCGATTTTCAAGGCGCTGGGCTACACCGATCTTGGCTACACCGTTTGGAAAAAGGAGATCAAATGACACAACTCGATGAGATTATGGAGAGCGGCAAAGCGCCGAATGATGAGGTAAACGCCTCGACCAAAGAGGCCAACCAGATGGCCGCGTACTTCACTGCGCTGTTTGAGTCGGTGCCCAACGCGAAGGTGCTCGGCCTCGTAATCAACACCACCGTGGCTGGCGCAATGGGTTCAGCCGAACTGATCCCGCTGGAGAACGTCGAGCCGCAGCCCGATGAAGACGAGCGGTTCTACTATCACCTGCAGGTGCGGCTTCCTTTGGGCGTAACACAGGAGTGGGCCGTCTCTTCCTGGCTGACCGCAGTGGAGGTTCGCGGCCTGGAGCTTGCCACCCGTGACTATATGGCGAAGGTGGACTCCAGCTTCAGCTACCTCAATGTTCCACAGGTCTACTCGGCGCTGGAGACGGGCCTCGCTGAGTTCTACGAATCCTGCTAGGGGAGGGACGCTATGCCATTCGGCGGTCTTTTGACTATGGGGGCCATCTCTGGTGGCTCTCAGATTTTCGGTTCACTCTTCGGCGCTAACCGTGCGGCCAAGGCCCAGAAAGCCGCAGCCCTACAGGCGCAGCAGACCCAGGAGAAGTACTACCAGCAGGGTCGAGAGGCCCTGTCCCCCTACACCGGCTCTGGTTCCGAGGCGATGGGCTATATGCGGGAGCTTATCCAGCCTGGAGGGTGGGCAGAGCAGCAGTATGATGCGGACAAGTTCGCGCAGGACCCCGGCTATGCGTTCAGGAAGGCCGAGGGTGAGAAGTCTCTGGCGAACAGTGCAGCGGCCCGTGGCAGCACACTCTCCGGTGGTGCTCTCAAGTCACTCGCCGGTTACTCTCAGGGCCTCGCCTCGCAGGAGTACGGTGCCGCCTACTCACGCTGGAACCAGGAGAGGCAGCAGAGGTGGAGTATGCTCTCGGGCGTGGCCGGTATGGGGCAGCAAGCAGCCGGTACTGTCGCGCAGCTAGGGGCCAATGCAGCCAACCAGATCGGCGGCGCTCAGATGGGGTCAGGAAACGCACAGGCTGCGGCCAGCATGGCTATCGGGAACTCCATCGGCAACGCCGGGACCAGCATAGCGAACATGTACATGATGGACAGGCTGTTCGGCCAGGATGGCGGGGCTATGAACGCGAAGCCGACAGGGGTTAACAGGCTGGCACCGTGGAGTCCTCAGACCGGAGTGCCGAGTCAGGGGCTGGCGTTCCTGACGCCTGATGTCTCCCCTCCCATCTACTCAGGGGGCTACCGTGACCCTGGCTACAACCCTCCGTATCATGGCTAGCTGAGAGGTGACCCGTGCCGATTGACGTAAGCATCTACCAGAACCAACAGCGCCAGCCGTCTCTCGCGGAGAACATGGGGCAGCTTCTTGCCATGAAGTCCCTGCTCCAGAGCCAAGCGCAGAACGTGCAGCAACAGGAAGCCACTGCGCTCCAGATCGCCAAGCACAAGCGCGATGTGCAGACCGAGGAAGCGGCCAAGCAACTCTTCGGCGGGGCCACCAAGCCGACTGAAGCCGAGATCATGGCGACTCTCGGGCCGACGCACGGCATCCCGATCCTGACGGCACAACGCGCCGCCCAGAGGGCCGAGACCGAACAGCAACTCTCCCGGCTCAACTTGGTGACAGAGCAGACTAAGCGTGGTGGGCAGATCCTGGCCACTGCCACTGACCAGAAAACCTATGAAGACGCAGTGCGGCGGCTGGTGCCGGTCCTGGGGGCGGCTGCGGTCCAGGAGCACTTCCCGGCGACATACGACAAGGCGCTGGTGGACAACTTCACACTGTCATCGCTGGACGTGGAGAAGCAAGCGGACCTCAAGCGGAAGGCTATCAAAGATCAGTGGGATGCCGATGAGCAAAAGCATCAGGTGGCAATGCGCCCATTCCAACAACGCACCGCAGAACTCGGCGCAACCAAAGCTGGCCAGGAGGTCACCGGGACGCAGCCGCTGAATGAGTTCCAGCGAAGGTCACTGGAGAACCAGGAGAGGATCAAGGATGTAGTCAGTCTGGCGTCCATGCTGCACGATCCGAAGTCCACGCCAGAGCAGAAGGAATTCGCCAAGAAGACACTCGCGACACTCACGGCCCAGACTATCGCTGGACGGCCACAGGTTAATGTCAGTGGCCCCGGCATGGCCACCGAGGATGACTACAAGGCAGAGGGCGCGATCTACGCCCGTACCGGGATCATGCCGTCTCTCGGCACCGGCAGTGGGGCTGGGCGAAGCAAGATCCTGCACTATGCTCATGCGTGGGCGCGGGAGAAGGGCCTCAAGCCTGACGAGCTTGTGTCGATGAGGGCGGCCTACGCTGGCGACAAGGCATCACTGTTGGCCTTCACTAAGCAGTTCGACCAGATCAAGAGCTTCGAGCAGACGGCCAGCAAGAACCTGGACCTGTTCCTGTCCTTGGCTGAGAAGATCCCAGACACCGGGGTGCCGTGGCTCAACATACCGCTCCGCTTGTTGAACGAGAAGCTGGTGGGCGCGGACAATATGGCCGCAGTGAACACGGCCAGGAACGTGGCCAACAACGAGATTGCCAAGGTTACCAGCGGCGGCGGTCTTGGCGGGGTCCTCTCGGACTCGGCGCGGCATGAGGTTGCCGAGTACAACCCGAAGGAAGCTACGTTCGCGCAGACCAAGAAGGTAGCCGGAATCCTGAAGATCGATATGGCCAATCGCATTGGTGCGATGACGGAAGCCAAGGCCGACATCATGAACCGGCTCGGCGGCGGCGAACCTGCCGGGGGCCATACACCCGCAGCGGTGACAGACGTGAAGACGTGGGACGAGAAGACGAGGAGCTTCAGGTAACGCCATGCCGAAAACGCGCATCGTCGGGACAACGCAGTACAACTTCCCCGACAACTATTCGGATGAGCAGATTGCCGAGGCTCTCATGCATCAGGGGGTCATCAAGCGGCCAGCGTCCCCAACAGGGCCGTCCTGGTCTGACCGGATGTTCTCTGGCATCGATCCGCGCAGGGTGGAAGCGGCCAAGGCGCTGGTGGACTTCGGTGAGGGTGCGGTCTCTGGACTCGCCACGACGGCTAATAATGTCGCGCAGTTTGCCGACCTCGCCTCGGGTGGGCCGCTGTTCAGGAAGCTGACCGGGTTCCAGGACCCGACTGACACGCCAGAGGCACAGGCGCTTATCAAACGGGCCACAACGGCACCGGATACCACCGCTGGCCGAGTTGGTAGGGGCGCGGAGCAGATCGCGGAGCTTGCGATTCCGTCTATGGCTGCGGCGAAGGCTCTCAAGGCCGCGCAGTACGGCAGAGCTGCTATCGTGGGGGCCGACGCTGCGATCCAGGGTGGCATCACCGGCTTTCAGACAGGCGGCGATCCTACGGAGATGGCCAAGGCCGCTCTGATCTCTGGTGCCGTCGGGACTGCCGGTGCCGGGTTGGGCGCTCTCCTGGAGAAGGGCAAGGGGGCCGCAGCGGCCCTCAGAGAGGCCGCCCTGAAGCAGTACCAGCAGGTGCTGAACCCAACCAAGGAGGGCACCAAGTTCCTCGCCAAGACCTCTACCGCGCCGGGGTTGCTGGACCGTGGCGTTCGGGCCTGGACGCTCAAGGGGTTGTTAGGCAAAGCGCAGAACGAGGCCGAGGCCGTCGGGCAACTGATCGGTGACGCATGGGACAACCTCCCGCAGGGCACCAAGGTGGAGCTTCTGCCGATCACCGACAAGCTGGCGCAGGACGCTGCCGAGGCATTCACGGTTAAGGTGGCCTCTGGCGGGACGAAGCCGATGACCGACATGGGCGCGAACGCACTGTCCACTGTCGACAGGATGAAAACACTCTTGGTGGAGATGGCAGAGGTGAACCCCAAGACCGGGAAGCTGGAGGTGCCAGTGGATGCGCTGCGGAAGTTGCGCCAGTCTTGGGATGCGGTGGCCGCACAGGCCAAGCGGTATCAGGGAAAGGATCTGGCCGATCACGCGGTAGGGGAGATTCACGGCATGGGCGCGGACTCGATCAGGAATAAGCTGGCTGCAGATTTCCCAAACATTGCGGAGCTGAACAAGGAGTACAAGTTCTGGAGAGACGCCGCGCAGGTGATAGAGGAGACCGTGACGAGGCGCGTTGGTCAGGCGAAGTCGATGTCCAGGCAGATCGCCTCTGTGGGCGGGGCCGTTGCCGGGGCGACGATGGGCGGCCCTCACGCTGCAATGGCTGGCAAGGTAGCGATGGATCACCTGACAGAGGCTACGTCCAGTGCGGCCTGGAAGACCACCTCTGCGGTACTGAAGAACAAGCTGGCCAACGCAATCGCCAAAGGCAACCGTGGTGAGATCGAGTTCTATATCGGGAAGCTGTTCAAGGCAACCGTTGTTGATGCGTCCACCAAGTGATACGCTACGCTGAGGCCGTCTGAGTCACTTCGGTGTTTGAGCCATCTGGGTGACAGGCTGGTTCCTCCAAGCCGAGACGGCCCCTTCCCTGCCCTACGGCAAGTGGTATCCCTTCTGATCGTCCACCAGGACCATCTCGCGCCTCACTAGCTGCTTCATGCCCGTGTAGATACTGGTGATGAGGTAGCTATCCGGCACCTTCCCCTTGAGCTTGGGCAGCATCTCCTTGATGGTGATGCCGGGGTGCGCCTTTACTATCGCCAGGACCCTCTTCTGATTCGGCCCCACGGGGTATCGCTGGTTGTAGGGGCTGCCGGTGCCGACGGCCTTGGACGGCCTCTCCTGGGGTGCGTCTGTCTCGTATGTCAGGTTGGGCTTCGGCTCCTTCCGGCGCGTCTGCGGCACGGTGCCGTCCATCAGGTTCAAGACTCTATCCAACGCCTGGAGATCAGCCTCTAGCTGACGCCGCAGAGCTACGAGATTTTCTAGTGTGTTTTGTTTCATGGGTCCTTACTTCGTCGGTTAGCGTGTGTGCGTCGAGATGCAGCAGACCAGCGACTGAGGCGCAGAGATCTCCCTCGTGCTTGCGGAAGACCGGCTCACCAGACATCATCGCCGCATAGGCCGAGTGACCGGCTGGCGTCAACGCGAAGCCCCGCGAACTTACCGAAATATACTGCCTCTTCAGTAGGCTTACAGGGGCGCGATTGTCGATGAATCTGAGCAGCTTGTAGCCGCCCTTCAGGCTTCCTTCGGCAACCGCTCGTAAGAACGAGATCTGTCTGTCTGATAGGTTGTATCTCAAGCCTCTGGCCTCTCTCGTGTGGTGTTACTGCTGAAGAGAGGCTATCACCGAAGGCTATCGGACAACAACAGAGAGGTTAGTGGGCGGGACAACGTCGAGCGGGATGACTGCGATGGCCGTGTTGCTGGGGCCGCTCTCCTGCGCGTTCAAGAGGCTCCGCACGGTGTAGCAGTAAGTGGTGTTGCTGATGACCGTTTGATCAGTGTAAGTGAGACCGGCGACATTAGCAGCCACCCTGACGTAGACAGGCGTTCCCGTGCAGTTTCCTGGCGCTCTGTACACGTTATACGTCACTCCTGTGGGGTTGACCCCATCCACCCACTTCAGGACGACATCATGGGCCTGTAGGCTGGCCGTGATCAGCAGTAACAACAGCAGTCTCATGGGATCTCCTTGTATCGCCGGTCTCTCTTCTTAAACCATGTTGGTTGCTTTGGCACGAAGACCGTGATCTTATCGCTGGCGTTGGACTCTATCGCCTCAACGGTGGCCGTCACGGTGTAGCAGTACGTCCTGTTGACCTTGACTCCGGTGTCGGAGTACTCCTTTTCGGTGATCCTGCTTTTGATCTGAGCCATCACTGGTAATGCTAGGCACTCGCCCGATCCGCGATACACGTTGTAGGTGGCCGGTGGGTTCGCCGCATCCACCCAAGTGAGCGTTGCTGCAATCCTCGGCGGCGGGGCAAAGAAACTCGCGATTGACACCAGCCAGTGGGCAACCATGTCCTAATTATAAGGCCGGAAACGCCCCACCAAAACAGAAAAGGCGGAAGCCGAAGCCCCCGCCCAATCTACTCCTCCGCGCCAGCACATCTACAGTACACCAAAGCCTCACCGCAGCGGGTACTCCTTGTCCCGCGCCACCTTCGTACAGTGCTGGCAGACCCCGCCAGCGCCACCTCCCTGCTCCTGGTACGCTGCCAGCTTGCGAAGCGACTGCTCCGAGAAGTGACCCGTCCCACGGCTCTTGTAGTCCTTGAGGGTGGACTTGCCGCAGGTTCGGCAGGTGTACTTCAGCTTCAGGTCACCGAGGTACTCGACTGAGAAGCGACGATGCGCGTGGATCGTGCGCCGCTTGAACAGGAGATGCGCCCTGCTCATCTGATCTCCCTCCTGGTGCAGAGCAGCACGTCACCCAGGACCCCGCCAGGACCCATCAGGACCGACGCCGCCGCGCCTATCATAGTGGCCCTCTCGTTGCTCGGCAGGTTGAGCGACATACCGTCCTCGTTCACGATCATGAAACTCTCGGGGCCGATGGTGACCATCTCGATGTAGCCGCCCACGAACCCCTGAAGCTCCTTCAAAGAGAAGGTGGCCCCCTGCGCTGGGTGGACCTCCGCAGCCGTGTCATCAGCCTTGATGTGCCATGCCATGTTACCAGTCCCTCCTGACCGGCAAGTCGGCCATTGCCACCTTCGGGTGATCGGTTCTCAACTGCCTGATGGCCTGTGCCAGATCGTCATGAACGTCCCCGCCCCGGTAGCCAGCCGATTCCAGGAACATCAGGGCGTTTTCGAGGGCCTCGATGATTGTCATTGCTTCTCTCCTTTCGGCGCTCGGTTAGAGCGCCCATCCAAAACTCTTGTAGTCCAGCAGGGTCATGCTATGGACGTTGCAAGCGCCACTCAGGCCGCGAGGCTCGGGCATCTTGTTCAGCGGGTCACGGTAGGCCGAGTAGGCCGGTGCGACGATCCAGGCGGTCTTCAGGCCCTTCTTCGCGTAGTTGGCCTCGCGGGTGTAGTCGGTGATCCACTGGACCTTGCCGTCGGCGGCGGGGACGCACCACTTTGAGACGCTGCCGTAGCCAGCGAACCGATTGGGCAGGGTGTACAGCTTGGTGGAGCGGAGTTCGCCCGTCTCCAGGTCAACGAGGCACCGGAACGCCGCCATGCCGCCGTGAAGCGCAATCTCGGCCTCTTTCTGGGCCTTGGCGGAACCAAGACCGTGGACCCACTGGGAGACGAAGCCGTCGGTGTCGCAGCGGTCAAAGCTCTCTTCGCGTTGTGCGATGCGGTCCCTGGATTCCTGGAGCTTGGCTTCCTGGGCGACGAGGGCCTCGGGGGTGATCAGCGTCTCCAGGTAGAACTCGGCTCCGTCGCGGGTCTCGAAGATCTGGTGGGTGGTTTGTGTTGAAGTAGCCATGAGTCAAGCTTAAATCAAGGACGGATCGCGTGTCAAGCATCAAGCAAAAATAAAGCAACAAAAAAAAGAGCGAGGCACTAAGCCCCGCCCTCCTTCCTATCGACTCGACTGTGGTACGGGAAGATCAGTGACCACTGCCAGCAGCCCGATCCCCTGCCCCCAAGGGACCGCTTCACCAGGACTGGCTTACGGACGGCCCCGCAGGATCGGCACTCTTCCGGCTGCTCCTCTCGCCCCCGCTCGTAGCGTTTGATCTCGGCCATCGTGAAGTTCGCATAGAGCGTGTCGGCAAGCTCGTGACCCCCGCCGCTGCACTTCTGACGTGCCATCAGATCTGCCCTCCCTCTTCCAGGTGCCTGTGGCAGCAGATCAGCCCCGGCGCGTGTTCCATCAGGAAGTTCGTCTTCCCGCAGCAGTTGCAGTGGATCATCCGGCGCTTGAAACGGATCTCCAGGTTGTGCCTCTGCTCCTCGCGAAGGGCATCTGCTGCCCAGATCGCCTCACTCTCCCTCTCCTTGACCAGATCGACCAGCTTGGCAACGTGGGTGCGGATCGACTTGGTGAAGACCTCGAAGTCCACCATGTTCCCGGTCTCGACGGCCTCGCGGATGTGCTCCTCGCAGAGGCGGATGTAGTTCATGCTGGCCTGGATGGCCTTGTCACGCGCCACGATCCGGCGCTCTTCGGTGTGTCTGGTGTCGGCCATTACTTCACCTCCTGAACGGCTGCGAAATGGAGTTGGCGCAGGGTGGCGACGGCCTCGCACGTTAAGCGAAGTTCCTCCTCAACCCTTAGGTGCCCTCGGCTAGGGTTCTTGCCGGGAAGGATGGGATAGATGCGGTGCAAGCTCCTGTTAAGTCGCGTGGCCTCTCGTTCCAGCATCAGAATCGCAAGCAGCAGTGCTTCCTGGTTCGTCATGTTACTTCACATCCTTGGCGATCCGCTCACGCAGGGCTTCCATCGCACCCTGCACCTGCTCCTGCTGCTCCACCGGCACATCGGGGAAGCACTTCTCCATCCACTCCAGGCAGAGGATGGCCCCGGCGAGAGGCACCCTGCTGGCCCAGAGCTTATGGTCGAACTCGGGTTTGATAAGGTCGGTCATGTTACTTCACCTCCACTGTGGCGTGGGCCTTGAAGCCCTGAGCCTTGAGGTTCTCGACCATTCTGACGGCCTTCTTCAGATCGTCCACGGTATCGACCAGCGTCATCTCGTAGCTGTTCTCCAGTACCTGGACGTAGACGTGAATGGCCACGCTGGCCTTGCGGGGGGTGCGCGGGGTGACCGTGCCGCAGCAGAGGCAGGTCCAGGTCGGGGTCTCGGTCAGGTTGTTGCTGGCGAAGTGAACGGCCTTGCGGTCATCTACTTTGCAGTAGCGTGTGATGGTGTGTGTTGCGTCCATGAGTCAAGCTTACATCAAGCATCAGGCGGAACGCAAGCACTAAGTAGCAATCAAGCAAAAAAAAGAGCGGAGCCGAAGCCCCGCCCATCCAGCCAGCCCTGCGCTTCCTACCAGTAGGATTCCTGCTCCTCCCGCATCTCCAGTTCGATCTCTTCCTGCTCCGCGCCCGAGTCCTGGTAAGCCTGTGAGCCGTACACCGGGAAGGCGTCATGCCAGAGTTCAACCGAGGGGGCGAAGGGCAACCAAGCTTCCGCTTCCGCTTCCGTCAGGAAGACCCGCGCCTCGCGACGGCGGGTGCCGTATTCGGTAGAGGCCGAGAGGAAGTAGACCAGATCAACGCGATCTCCGTTGGGGTTGCCCATTTCGGCGTTCTCTGGGTTGCTATCGATCACTGCGTATTCTGATCCGACGCCGAGTGTCCAGCGGGTGGTGCGTGTTGCTTGTTTGGTTGCCATACGTCAAGCATAAATCAAGCATCGCAAGGATGTCAAGAAATAAAATCACACAAGGCCCAGCCTTCTGAGGAGGATCGTCGGGTTGGGCCTCACTCGGACCCGCAGCCGCCGCGAAGCTACTTCTCGGCAGGGTGAATTGCGAACCCGATTGCCACCAGTCTACCAACATGCCGTTTTTTCGTAACGGGCGTACCGCACTGTAGGCTTTCGCTCTTGCGGCTGGCAAGGGTGTAGAGTATTCTGGATGCGCCAGCTATGGAGGAGAATACCGACGATGAGAAAATCATTGCTGCTCGTCAATTCATTACTGCTTACGGGCCTTAGCCTGTCGGCAGCGATCCTGTCCCCCGATCCATTCGCGTTGCTCACACCCTGCGTCGGCAGGACTCTAGTGGGCGAGTATCTCAACCAGCCCAGCACGGGTTGCGTCATTGGCAACACTCAGTTCTCGGATTTCGCGAGTGTTCCTGGTACTCAGGACATCCCCAGCCTGTGGGAGATCAACATTTTCGCGCTCGATCCGTCCACTTTCCGAGTAGACATTGCCCAAGCTAGCAATCTCTTCTTGCAGGGTCCGTTTCCTGCCGACTTCGGGATTCAGTACACGGTGAAGGTTGTAGATTCCGAGAGTGTAATCAGCCGCGCCACCACCAGCGTCAATCCTGGCGGGGGGTTTGCCACGATCACCAAGACGGTCTACGACTACACCGGGAATGTTCTCGGCGCTAGCCTTGGGTCAGGTTCGTCCAGTGGTTCTACTGCGGTGATCGACCTGATTCCCCCCTCGCAGTGGATTCGCGTGACGGAGACGGTTCATGCTCCTGACAGGCTGCTATCGTCCTTTACAGACACTCTTTCGATGCAGGAGCAGTCGGCAATCCCTGAGCCTTCGACGGGTTTCATGGTGGGGATGGGTGCGATAGGCTTGTGGGTTTCCTTCCGCAGCAGGGCGAAGTTGAAGAAACTGCCCTAGCCTTTTGGCCTCAGGGAGGCGATAGTGATCCTGGTTCTCGACCACCCGCACGATGTCTATGATGTCTGCAGCCGCTTCCACTGCGAGTTCGCGAGGCGGAATCCGGTGTTCCTGGGCGGCCCAGAGCATAGCGATATCCCGATGATTGTCCTCCGCAAGGCCACCAAGCAGCAGTACTTCGATCAGCCTCTACCGGCTGGCTGGTGCATCCCTCATCCATCGGACGGCTGCAAGCACGTCTACGAGGTCCTGCAGGGGCCAATGCAGGAGGGCTTCGGTGCCACCTCGGGCAACTTCTGCACCATCGCTACGATCCACCCGACGCCGAAGAGTGCGGTCCTGGAGGGCATGTGGGCCGTCACGCCGACGCCGGAAGACAGCAACGAGCTACGGGCCTGGATGGTCACCAATGAGATGGCCAGAACGCATGAAGGCTGCGTGATTGTGGAGCACGGCGAGGACGCGATAAGAATCCTCAAACTGGCTCTTCTGGACGGCCTGAAGCAGTAGGCTCTTCCCTTCCCTTCAGGTACGGGTTGTACATCCACTCATCGGCGCACCCACAGCCTGGAAAGCCCAACGGGCAGGTGTTCAGCGGCTTGCCGTCCTCGACCATCTCAAACGGGCAGAAACCGGCCTGGATCACACGCGCCACGATTTGATCTCTCTCGTCTTTGGTTAGCTCCCGGCCAACTCCCTTCCTTCCCTTCTTCATGTCCCGCCCCCGGCGAGGCCAGCGGGTCTACGCGCCAGCCCCAGTTCACACGGGCGGTCTTTCGGGCACCGGCAGTCTTCACCCAGGAGGGTGCATTGGTAGGATACCGGCGGCTTGGACGGTGGCGCGATCTGCCTGAGCCGCAACTTTAACTGCATCAACTTTAGCGTCGAGACGCTCGATGGCACTGGTGATTTCCTCCAGAGTCGACAGGACCCCGGTTAACCACTCTGGTACTTCGGAGGGTGTAGTGGATGAGGGCGGCACGGATAAATGATCCAGGCGAACGTAATCCCCCTGGATGGTGACGTCGAAAGCGGACAGGCCCTTCTCGATGAGAGCCAGGAATACAGCGTTGTCCTTGCGGTCACGGTCAAGCGCAATCTGGCGAATGGCCTTCAGTAGTGAGTACGGGAGGTAGATACTCGTCTTCACTTTTTTGTCGGGCTTGGTGTCGGGTGCGGTCATCGTAGCTTCCTTTTCAAGTTTGTCGACATGGAGCCTTGACTCCATGCTGTTTTCGGAACATACTGCCGAAAGGTTACCTTGAAAGCTAACGCCAAACCGGACGAAAAGCAAGCACCAATACTGACTCGGGGCCAAGCTGGCCACATCCTGCGGAAAGCGAAGCAGATCACGGCACTGGCCGACGAGCTGGGCGTCCACCGCATCACGGTCTCGATGGTGCTGCGGGGCAAAACGACAAGTGCCAGGATCATGGCCGCAGCAATCGCACGGGCCGCAGAGGTGAAAGCTGAGGGTGCCGCATGAGCAACCTGGATACCGACAGGTACTACGACGGCGGCGATCTCCGAGGCGAGTTGTCACCCCGGCAGGTAGAAGCAATCGAGCACAGGAAGGCCCTCGACCAGATCGTGGGTGAACTCGATGATGCGCTGCAGTGCCTACATCAGGCCGCAGACGAGTTGAGGCACGTTCTCCAGATTCACACCAAGCTCGTGGAAGAGTGCGTTCGCGAGGCGCAGACAGAGTTGCAGGTGGCCGACAGGCAAAGTCTGCCGGAAGACGATCAGATCATCATGGGCCACGTTCGCATGGCCGAGGCGCTGTTAGGCGCGACATTGAAGGTTCTTTCGTTGAAGTGATATTAGGGCGAGGCGCGGAGGAGTCCCGACGTGATTGCTACTCCTGTGGGCGAACTCAAATTTGACCGCATCAACCACATGTACTCCCTGCGGGGCAGACGCCTGGAGAGCGTCACAGAGGTCCTGGAAAGAGCCGGGATCTGCGACTACACCAGCACGGGCCTGAGCCGTGGAGAGGCCCTCTGGCGGGGCAGCACGGTCCATGAGGCCATCGCTCTGGATCTGGAGGGTGACCTGGATGACCGCAGCGTCCCAGAGATCTGCGCCGGTTATGTGGAAGCCTCGCGGCGCTTCAGGCGGGAGCGGCACTTTGAGTGTGAACTGCACGAGTACTACCGTCACCACAAGGACTACATGTACGCCGGGACGCTGGACGCCAAGGGCTGGGCGGATCTGGGGGAAGGGAAGCGCCGATACCTTCTCGATTGGAAGACCGGCAGGGCACAGTCCTGGGTGCGTTATCAGTTGGCCGCCTACGCTGGCTTTTTCGAGTCCCCCGGCGCGGAGCTTCGCCTGTGCGTGGAGCTTCACTCCGACGGCAGCTACACGTTGTTTGAATTCAGCCCCGCCGACTTCCGCAGCGACTACGACATATTCCTGTCGGCGCTGGCCGTGGTGCGGGTAAGAGAGAAGGAGAAAAAGCTATGGCCCAGGAGTTGATTCAGCCTCAGCCGGAACTGCAGCGTCAGGCCCTCACACTGGTAGAACGGGCGCAGGGGATCGTCATCGCGGATCAGGTTACCTACGACGGTGCCTGTGAGTTCGCGAAGGGGATCAAAGAGCTTCAGGCAAAGGCCGAGACCCACCACCGGCCCTTCATTACTCACGCCTACGCGGCCTGGAAGTCGGGGTTACGGGCGCTGGCATCGATCCAGGACCCGCTCATTGTGGCCGAGACGCTGGTGAAGAGCAAGATCGGGGCCTTCGAGAACGCCCAGGAGGTTCTGCGCCGGGAGGAAGAGGCCCGGGAGGAAGCGGAGAGCCGCAGGGCGCAACTGGAGCGTATCAGGGCAGAGGAAGAGGCGCTGGCCGTGGCAGTGGAACAGGCTGAGGCTATCAACGCCGCCGCGAGGCGCAGGGCAGAGGAGGAGCAGATGGAAGCGGCCAGGATGGCCAAGGCGCAGGGTGCCACGCCTGAAGAGATCGAGGCGATCCTATCCGCACCGCTGAACGTGGCCTTGGTAGAGCCAGCGCCCCTGCCGGTCGAGTTGCCGCGCTATGTGCCGCCGCCGAGGAAGCCGCCGGGATTCGAGCGGGACAAGGGCATCTCCATGCGGCTGTTGTGGCGTGGCGAGGTGACCAACATGCGCGAACTCTGCGCGGCTATCGGGCGGGGCGAGTGCTCCGCGAACTTGGTACAGGCCAACATGCCAGCTATCAACGCACTGGCCAAGGTGGAGCGTGACGCGCTCAGGGTGCCGGGGCTAAGGGCCGTCTCGGAGACCAACGTGGCGATCAGGGGAGGGATGTGATGGGCAACGAAATCCAGAAGGCCGGAACCCTCGGGAGCTTGCAGTCCCTGCTGGAGAAGTACAAGGGCCAGATCGAACGCGCACTGCCCCGCCACCTGACGCCGGAACGCATGATCAGAGTCGCCCTGACCGCCGTCTCGCAGTCACCCCGGCTGCAGGAGTGTGAGCCGGTCACCATCTGCGCGTGTATCGTGCAAGCCTCTATCCTCGGCCTGGAGCCATCGAGCGCATTGGGTGAGGCGTACCTAGTTCCATTCAAAAACAGCAAAACTAATCGCATGGAATGCCAGTTAATGCCTGGGTATTTGGGGCTGATTAAGCTGGCCAGGAACAGCGGCGAGGTGAGCATGGTGGACGCCCAGATCGTCTACTCCAACGATGAGTTTGAGTTCAGCAAGGGGTCAGATATCTGGTGGACCCACAAGTGGGGCAGGGAAGGGGAGAGAGGCGATCCACAGGGCTGCTGGGCCGGTTACACGCTGAAGGACGGCACCAAGAACTTCGAGTACTGGACGGGTGAGCAGATCAGGAACCACAAGGGCAGGTACAGCAAGGGGGCCAACGCCCAGGACTCCGCGTGGGAGACTTCGCCCGAATGGATGTGGAAAAAGACAGTGCTGAAACAGGTCTTGAAATTGATGCCGAAAGCGGTGCAAATTGCCTCCGCATTATCGCTCGAGGAACGGGCCGAGGTGGGCAAGGTCCAGCTATTCGATCCGGCCATGCCGCAGGAGCTGCAGCCGCAGGTGGACGATGAGATGCCGGTGGAGCAGCCCAGTGGGATACGCCGCAAGTCCGAGGCCCCGCCCGATGCCTGAGAAGGGGAAGTACCCGCCGGACTGGGAGTCGCTCCGCGCCGAGGCATTCATCAGGGCAGGGAACAGGTGTGAGTGGTGTGCGGTGCCGGATCGGGCGACGGTGATGCGCTTCACGGGCGAGTTCGCCAGCTACTGGGCGACCGATGACGGCGGGGTGTTTGACGGCGCTGGGAAGGCCGTCCACGGGTTTCACTTCTCCGATGCCGGGGAGAGCCGCTTCGTTTACATCGTGCTCGCCGTGGCGCACCTGGACTATGAGGTAAGCAACTGCTCCGAGAGCAACCTGCGGGTCCTCTGCCAGAGATGCAACCTGAGGCACCTCGCGCCGCTGGCCAAGGCCGGTAGACGCCGGAAAAAGTACAAGGACCAGATGAGGCTCTGGGAGGACCAATGAGGCTCGTGAAGCTAACCGCAGCGACAGGCTTGCCTCTGTACATCAATCCTGTGCAGGTTGTGGCCGTAAGCGTCATGGGGGCTGCGGACCCCGCCGTCACCTACGTCTGGTGTACCGATGGGGCTGGCCCCTTTCAGTCGCGGGAGCCAGTGGATTACGTTGTGGACAAGCTCCAGGGCTACGCAGTGGAGGACGGTGATGATCCTCCCCAATGACCGGAACAACGGCCCCCTGAGGGTCCAGGAACGCGACATCACCAAGACGTGTATCGATTACCTGAAGCTGCGGGGGTGGCACTGCCAGCGCCAGAACGCCGGGGCCTACGGCAAGGCAGGGGTAGCCGACTGGATCTGTCTGCATTACGGTAAGCAAAGGATGATGTGGGTGGAATTTAAGCGGCCTGGAGCCAGGATGACGTGCCGGTGCGCCGGGAAGCGCCGGAAGTGTACGCTCTGCGCCCAAAAGGAATTCGCGCAACAAGTGAACTCGATGGGAGGACTCCTGCTGCGCGTTTGGGATGTCGGTGAGTTCATCGCATGGTATGAACTCCGGTATGGGGTGGAGGGCCAACTGCGTCTGCAAGAGGCCCCATGATGCTAGCCCTGCAGCTTCAGCCACTCGTTGACCAGTGCCAGTGCCTTCTGCGGACTGTGGCTGGCGGCGGCTACCTGAAAGGGAGTGAAGCTGTACTCGTTCTCCCCGATGGCGTCATCGGTGGCGTAGCGGATTGGAGACGAGGATTCCGCCCAATTGGCGCGGACGCTCAAGATGCCCCACTTGTATTTGCGGCTGATGGTCTCGGTCATCTACTGCCCCTCCTGCCTGAGCTTCTGAATCAAAAACGAGCACTCGGTCTGCGTCAGGTTCTCCAGCCAGTCAATCAACGTGTCGGCTTGGCCCTCCATCCTCTCACTGAGGCCGGTGAACTGCGCGGAGAGGTACGGTCTGTCGTACCCCCTCTTAGCCATCAGCTTGAAGGCATAGATCACCTGCCTGTAGCTGCACATCTGCCGCTTGCCCACCTAAGCCACCTTCTTCCACTTGCCGCTGATCTGGAGCGCACCTGTCCTGGCGTTGAACGTGCCAGCGGTATGGGTCTCATCGTTGGGGGTCCAGGCGTAGTCCGTCCCACCCAGCCGCCGCAGGACGGCTTTCAGCGCATCGGTGTTCGGCACCTTGACGCTCATGGTTACCTCTGCTGGCACCCAACGGGCCGCTGCGCCTTTCGCGGCACGGGCAGAGCGTTCCTCCTGGGTCATCGCCTTGGCCATCTTACGGGCCGCTGCAGCGCGTTTGTCGGGGCGTCCCGACTTGGTCAGTCTCACTGGCAGTTTCATTTACTCACCCTCCCAATATTCGGTCTTCTCGGCTTCGGTAGCGTCATCGGCCAACCCTCGCGGCCCATCGTCCTCCTGGCGCTCCTTGGGGGCGAAAACCCACTCAACGAACTCGTCTTTCTCATCGACCAGCGCCACCGGCAGGTCCAGGCCCAGCACACACTGCGCGGCCAACGCCACCAGCGTCTCGTCATCGTCATCGTCGGACTCCAGCCACATCCAGTTGATGTCACGGTCAGTGGTGGAGCGGATGTGCCAGCCTGTGGTGCCGTCCTCGCGCATCTCTATGTATTCCATCGTCAGTCTCCTTATCAGAACCAAAGCTTGTATCCAGGGAACCCCGGCCCGAACATCAGGCAGAGGATCGCGTGGAGGAAAATCAACACGAGCGGGGCCACGCAGACCCACAAGAGGATCAGTTGCGAGAGGCGCATGTCAGTACCCCAGCCAGTAATTCAGGCGGGTGCGGTCCCAGCCGCTCACCACAACCCAACGCTCCAGGGAGTGGCCGTCGATGGTGTAGAGCGAGTCAAGGGCCTCAAGTCCTTTCAGTGTGCGGCGGGTCTCGATGCCGTGGGCGGCGATGATACGGGCAAGCTGTTGATCGGTGTAGGTGGTCATCGTGGTTCTCCTTGGGGCCTAACGGGCGGCCCATGCGTTCATGGCCTGGACGGCTTCCCGCTTCGTGTCGAAGCTCTCGGCTACATCTCCGTAGGGCAGGGAGCGGAAGTACCAGACGGGCTGGCCAGCGGGACCGTAGTCATCCTTCTCTGGGCGCGTGAAGCTGATGATTTCGTACTTGCCGTCTGTGGTCTGGTAGCAGCCGGGGGCGAGGCGCTTGAGGGTGAAGGGGGTCTTCATCGTGGTTCTCCTGGCGGTCTAGCGGACTACGTCACCCAGGACGTCGCAGAGGGCGCAGACGTCATCCAGGTCGCGGCAATTGCCGCAGGTGAGTCCACCGCACCCAGCGCAGGGGACCAGTGCGTCGAAGGCGTCAGGGTTGGTGTTCGCCCATGTGTTGCAGCAGTGGCAGGGGGCGGCGGCGGGGATCTGGGTGGCGGTCTGTGTCGTGCTCATAAGTCAACTATAGATCAAGCATCGGCAGGTTGCAAGCGTCAAGCAGAAATAAAGCAAAAAAAAAGCGGGAGCCTAAGCCCCCGCCCTCATCAACCGCTCCGCTTGCGCCAGAGCCTCGTCGGCCTGTGTCCTGTGCTGGTAGAACTCCTCGTAGGCCACCTTGAACCTGCGGTTCAGCCCCTTGGACGCGCCCACCGTGCTGGGTGGCAGCCAGTCCCCCTTCTGGAGTATCCACCGTGGGCCGATCCGGCGCGTGTTCCTGATGAGTCTCCAGGCCATCTAGCTCACCTCCTGCGCTGCGGCGGCAGCGAATTCAGCCTTTGTCGCCCGTGTCCACTCGCCGTCCACCAGCAGGTAGAACGACTTCCGGTAGTGCGTCCTCATCCAGGTGGTGCGCCCACTGGCGGTCATCACATAGACGCGGAAGCGGCCCTCAGTGGCGTTGCCGTAGCCGAGAGCAACCTGCGAGGTCTTGCCGGATTCGTAGGTGATGGTTTCGAGCCTGGAAGCGTTCGCCTGTGCGGTCTCGATCAGCTTGTTGATGTCAATTGCGGTGGTCATAAATCAAGCATAAACCAACGAAAGGGGGAGCACAAGCCCCCCCCTCAAATAAAGTTGAAAAAAGATCGCGGCCTACTACCGCTGCGAGACGGCGACTACCGACTGGAACCTGGATCGGGTGACGGACTCCCAGCCACGGCCAGTGTCGATGAAGAAGCCGAGATGCCGCTTGGTGGTCCCCGGCGACACCTTGACCATGAAGCCGCCACTGGTGGCGAACCCCAGCCCTATCGGGACCTGGACGAGCTTGCCGTCCATCCTGGTGTAGTCTACGGGCATATCGGCCTCGGCGTTGGCCTGTGCGATCAGCCGCTTGATGAAGTTGATGGTCTCGGTGTGCGTCATGGCTTACTCCCGCTCCGATGCGTTGGGCAGTCCCATCCCCTGCAGGGCGCGGTCATCGGTGCCCCGGTAGGGTTCGCAGCGTTCCACGCAGATCGTGTCACGGCACCAGATGGAGTAGGCTCTCAGCCTGTCGTAGGCCACGCAGCCACGGGCCTCATCGAGGGTGGCGTAGGTCCCGTGGGACTCATCGGTCATCAGGTTGATCACTTCGTATGGGTGGGTCATGGAGGTCTCCTTGGGTGCGGTCTAGCGAGCGTAGAAGGTCTTGATCATCGGCTTGACGGGAAGGCCCCGGTTGTTGCTGCAGTAGCCCGTCCAGTGGGCCTGGACACGCTTGATGTCGGTTGTGGTGATCCGGTAGTCACCCTCCTTGCCGCCGCGCATCACGGCTTCCTGGCCATCCCAGTCGAGCGTCAGTGTGATCGAACGCTGGCCGAAGTTGCGGGGCAGACGATAGCTGCCCGTTGCACTGATGACCCGGTTGCCAGCCGGTACGAATGTGTTGTTGTTGGTCATGGTCGTTCTCCTTGGTCTGTCTATCGGTCTGGGTGCCGCCTACCGGCAGCGGGTGAACCCCTTCTTGCTGCCGTTCCAGAAGGCGAGGTGCATGCCGTTCCTGGCTATCACCGTGATGCCCCATGCGTTGCGGCGGACCTTGGTGCCGGGGACGTACATGGAGAAGGTGGTGGCCGCTTCCAGGGCCTCTGCGCGGGTCATCCAGACCTTCTGTTCCTTCGCGGCCATAGCGGCCTCGGCGTAGGCTACCCAAAGCTTGTCCTGGGGGTCAACGGTGGGCATCCCGTAGTTGTTGTCGGCGGTCATGTTGAGTTCCATAAGTCAAGCTTAGATCAACGATCAGGTGAATGCAAGCATCAAGCACAAAAAAAGCAAAAAAAGATTGGGGGGGGGCCATGCCGACTGAGGGCCAGCGTAAGGCTACAGAGGGGGCTTGCGGACAGATGCATGGTGATGATAGGATGATGTCGGTCGGTTTGTTCACGTTAGGCTCAAAGGGTGGGATTGATCCCCCACCCTCTCTCATTGAACAGATCGCCAGAGAGAAGCCCAGCGTGAATGCAAAACAGGCCCCCTCCAGGGCGGCAAAGCCGCACACCCAGACCCACTCGCGAGACCGCTGTACCACCCCACAATCGGCGGTGGCCTGATGACCGCAGGGCGCTCTGACCGTTTCATCAAGAGCTATGTGTGCGAACTGGAGGACCCCCTCTTTACCTCCATGTCCCCAGAGACGCTAAAGGTCTACGAGATCTGTCGGCGGCTGGCCAATTACAAGGACGAATTGTGGTGGAACGGCTCCCAATACATCACCATTCCAAGGGGTTCCCTCGTCACCTCAGTGCTCTCACTATCGGGTCGTTTTAAGCTCTCCAGGCAGAAAATACGCTCCGCGATCCGCACGCTGATCTCACGCAAGCTTCTAACCAACGATTCAACCAACAGATCAACCAATGCTTACACGATCCTAAGTGTTACAAACTACGGGGCTTATAGTGGCGGCGCGATGGAAGAGCAACCAATGGATCAACCAACGGATCAACCAACGAAAAAACCAACGCCTAACCAACGCCTAACCACGCTTATAGAAGTTGTAGAAGTTGTAGAAGAAGAAAAACCGTCTTCGAGAGCAGCAGCAAAAAAAGCTAGTGGCTTTGAGCCAGTCGGGGACCTGATCCCGGCTTCGCTGCTGCGGCTTGTGAACGAGACTGAGAAGGCGAACGCAAACGGCACGAACGCGAACACTCCCGTGATGGCACGAACCAAGCCAACCGAGGACGAACTCAACCTCGCCTGTGAAGCTCTCCGTCGGCACTGCAAGGAAGCCGTCGGCACCCGCCACGCCAAGATCGCACTCGGCCTCTGCACGCTCGACTTCCTCGTTGGCTGGTCAAGCAGACGCCGTGGCAACAAGCTCGATCACCCCGGTGGTGTACTTGCCGTCCTGCGCCAGGATCTTGCGGCACTCCACGAGGAGGATCGGCGCTACACTGCCGAGGAAGCCGCTGCCGCCAAACGCTGGGCCGAGTCCGAACGCAAACGCGCCGAATACTGGGAAGCTCAAAACAAACCGCAGGAGGAACCCTGATGCCCGATTCAGAACGAACCGACATCGATGCCGTCAAATCAGCCTTGGGAGAGCATTCACAAACCAGAGTCGGTGATGACCTCGCCGTTTTAGCCATTCGGCTCTACAGCCGCCCGTGGATCGAATCGTGGTGCCAAACTCGCACCGCTCAGGCCGGTGTCAAACTAGCGCATGGTGGCTCCCTACTGCGCTGCATGGCTCTAGACTTCAAAGGCACCGCACCTGCTCGCCTCTCAGTGATCAAAGGGGGTCTCCATGCCCGATAAGCCCGACGAGATCCCGTTCTGCTACCCCGACCCCGATGACCCCAAGTGCCTGTTTTTCGAGATCGGCTCTGTGCTCCCGATCCTGCTCGACATCATCGCCCTGAACCTTGGCCGTGGCCCTGCGTTCGGCGTCCTGGCCCTCCAGGCGTGGCTCGATGCGCTGCCCTCCCGGTTTCACCACTCCGAGGTCGACAGCCCAAGCTGGTTCGTCAGGCAACTCATCGTCGACATGGCCGAATTCAAGGCCAACTACGCCGAACTCGAAGCACTCACCCACGAGATCAACAAGGCAGAAAGAACTCTTAAGGCCCACAAGTCCGCAAAGGTGAACTGATGCCACGCGAACAGCGCCCGCCTGACCCACTCCCCGATTCACCCCGCACCGACGCCCTCATGGCCGACTACGACGAGATGCTCAAGCTACTCGCCACCTGCGGTTGCCCAGAGCACCTGAGGGGCCGCGTCCTCCTCGCCTTCGTCATCACGGTCATCAGGCACCCCCCATCGCCCACCGAGGCGTATCCCGTCGGCTGGTGGCTTGAGCAGTTCAGGGTCCACTTGTCCGGTGCTATGGCCGAGAGCGGCGAAGAGCTTCCCGATGAACTCAAGCCAGAAAATGCGAACTGACATGAACCTGCCCCACCTCCCCGACGACTTCCCCGACACGACGGCCTTCACCGCCGATATCCGCGAGATCGTCAGGCTGCTCGACTCACTCGGCTGCCCGAAGCAGTTCCAACTCGGCATCGTCCATGCGTTCGTGCTCGTGACGTTCCGCGACTGCCCCGATCCGCAACATGCGCCCCCCGGCTGGTGGCTTGCGGAGTTCAAGAGGCTCTTGTCGCAATTCATGGCCGAGGACGGCCTGGACCCCTTCGAGCTGCTCAAACCCGAGAAACCCAGTTGAGAAATATTCGCACTGAAGTCTTGCGCGGCCTTTCGTCATGGGCGTACTGTGGCCGTAGCAGCGTCGGCTGCACCCCCTTGGCATGGGGCAGGTACTCAGCCTTCCTGGCCCCCTCAGGGCGAATAGAGCAGCCCCCAGTTTCAGCCCCAATTACGCCCCAAATGCTCACACCCACCCAGCCCCGCTTCGAGATCCGAGACCGTGACGGGCTACTCATCATGCGCCTCGGTGAAGCCGCTCTGGCCGCTTGCCGCGATATGGCCCTGGTTGACCTAGTGGGCCGCCGCAATGGCCGCGTTACCCACGCAGTGCTTCGACCCGGCGTCTCCCCAGATACCCTCCAAGCGAGTTTGAGACCCGGTGGTACTGTTCCACGGGCTGCCGACTCGTACACCGTCTTGAAGTCTCCGAAAGGCTACAAGCACATCCGCACAGAGGCTTGGAACCCTTTAAATCGTGTAGCTTATGCGTGATCCAGCTTGATACCATGCACCATTTACCAGCCCCTCCAAAGGGCGTCATGAACCCCAATTTAGCCGCCGCGCCGAGGTGCCACGCCACGAACCGTGCCGGTGAGCCGTGCGGCCTTCCAGCCATCGCCGGGGGCAAGGTCTGCAGGGTACATGGGGGGTCCATAGGCCATGTCAAGGCCGCTGCCAAGCTACGGCTAGCTGGTCTAGTCGACCCTGCGATCACCCGAATGGCCAAGCTCATCAACCACCGGAACGGCCCTACCAGCCTCGGAGCGTGCAAGGACGTGCTTGATCGTGCTGGATTGAAGCCTGACGGCCCCAACGGCTGGGTGGACGCAGATGGGCAACCTGTGCTGCCGGTCATCAACGTGCAGTTCGTGAGTGCCAACGGTGCCACCAGCGCCGAGGTGAAAGCCCTGGACGCGCCCCATAACACCATCGACACCGAGTTGCCGGATGACGCCACATAATTCTGTCAACTTCCCGATTATGTACCCTGGAATCAGTCACTTGCGGCCCATAAGCGCCCAAAGTGGACATAATAGCTGTTATCGGAAGCTGGTTGATTCTAAAGGGGTTAAGAGGCCATTTCGGCGTCATGCTGCCGTACACCCAGCGCAGGTGGCTGTTTTCGGGGTGCCGGAAGCGCCTCGCCGCAGTGCCGCCGGTGCCGGGGTGGAAGCCCTCGGGCAGTATCGCATGGGTTCGGGGCGTGTTCAAGGCCACATTGGCGTGTTGGCCCGTAGAGGCCCCTACAGCGCGTCACCCTGCGTTTGCGCCCTCACCCACGGTGGAAGCCCACATCGCCTCACCTTGCCCCCTTCCAGGCCCCGCAATGGGCATCCTGGCGTCGGTTGGCCCCTTCGGTCGGCCTCCTGGGATCGAGGGGGGGGGTAGTCCATCAGCCCATGCCAGTCAGTCCAGGACAGTCTGTCTAGGAAAAAAAATCAAATCGGTCGACCCGTCGATGAGCCATATAGATCATCCTTATTCCTGGGTAGGATATCAGTCTTGAAAGCCTACGTTCTAGATCCCCACTATTCCTGGCTAGAGTACTTGTTTTGTAGGGTTACACTCTCTGCGATTCGGCAGTTACTCTTCCTGGGCAGCCTTTGCTTCTTTCCTTCCGTTAGCGCCGCCGGGGCGTCCGTAGGCTTACATTTCGGCTAATCGGGCCGTTTCCACTCAACTGAAAGCTTACGCCGGCCAGTGTAGCCCTTCACCGCAATGGACGCGAATTTCCCTGAAAAGCTGCAGTTTCTGTTCACTCCGTCGCGGTATAAAGTCGCATTCGGTGGGAGAGGTGCTGCAAAATCCTGGGCATTTGGCCGCGCATTACTTTTGCAGGGCTGCCAGAAAAAGCTCCGCATTATTTGCGCCAGAGAGACGCAGAAAAGCATCTCGGATTCGGTCCATCAGCTTCTCGAAGAGCAGATCCGCGAACTGGGGCTGGACGGTTTCTACGAGGTGCAGAAGATCTCGATTATCGGCAAGAATGGGACGGAATTTATCTTCACAGGGCTGAAGCATAACGTGGACAATTTGAAGTCGATTGAGGCTTGCGATATATGCTGGGTGGAGGAGGCTCAGTCGGTGTCTAAGTCCAGTTGGGAGACCCTCATACCGACTATCAGGAAAGACAACTCGGAGATCTGGGTGAGCTTCAATCCCGACCTGGAGACGGACGAGACGTACCGGAAGTTCGTGGTGAATCCGCCGCCCAATTCGATAGTACGCAGGGTGAATTTTCGGGACAATCCCTGGTTTCCTGAAGTCCTCAAGCTGGAGATGGAGCACCTGCGGGAGACGGACCCGGCGGCCTATGAGCATGTCTGGGAGGGGTCGTGTATTACCGTTGTTGAGGGGGCGGTTTATGCCAATGAGCTGGCCGAACTGGACCGTTCCAACCGGATTACGAAGGTTCCTTATGACCCGGCACATCCTGTCAATACTTACTGGGATTTAGGGTTTGGGGACGCCACGGCCATCTGGTTCGCGCAGATCGTGGGTTTCGAGTACCGATTGATCGATTATCACGAGGACAGCCGGAAATCGCTTGCGGAGTACCTGAAAGTCCTGCAGTCTAAGGGCTACATGTACCACAGTGATTACCTGCCCCACGACGCGCAGTCCAAGCAGCTCGGATCGGGCAAATCGATTGAAGAACTCATGAGGGCCGCTGGCCGCAGGGTGGAGATCGTGCCCCGGCTGAGTATCGCGGACGGTATCAACGCGGCCAGGACCATCTTCCCGGTGTGCTGGTTCGACGGTGAGAAGTGCTCAGACGGCCTCAGCGCGCTGCGTCATTATAGGTACGGGATCGTTCAGACGCTCGGTGCCCCCACTAGGGAACCCCTGCACGACAACGCCAGCCACGGATCTGATAGTTTCAGATATTTTGCTCTGGGATGCAAGAGGCCGCCCAGCCTGGAGTGGCGGAAGGAACCCACCGGCCCACTTTACTACCAGGAAGAGTCGCAGGGATGGATGCAATGAGTGACCTGGAGCGTGGGGCCACGGTGGCGGTCAACAGGGAAGCGGTTTCGTGTCTGATCGGGGCGCTGGCCGAGGCGCACGGGATACTCGCCGACGTGCTGGCCGGGAAGGGGTGCCGGATCGCCAACCTGGAGACATACTTCGCTTATTGTGGTGAGTTCTGTAAGGAGATCGGGCGGGAGCATATGACGCTGGACTCGACGTTGCAGTGGCTGGACGAGGATATGCCGAAAGTCGAGTTGGTGCTATGAGGAACGATGAGAAGGAAGTATACGATGCGCTGATGGTGGAGTGGTGGCTGGGCCTCAGTAAGGAAGAGCAGGAAGCTCATGTGGATGACATCGTGAAGCATTTCGCGCCCCCAGTATGGCTGGGAGAGTGGTGTGCGGCGAAGCTGGCCGAGGCCGAGGATCAGAAGCTGCGCGACCAGTACTGGCTCGATACCCTCGACGGCGGGTACTCAGCATGACGAAGAAGGAGCTTTCCGAAGCGATCCAACAGGCCAATATCTGGCTGGCCTTGAGCAAGGCGCGGAACACTGTACGGTATCAGTGGCCGCATGGGGAGACCGACGAGATCACGGTGCAGGAGTTTATCAAGGACCTGAATGACGGGAAGTTCAAGCGCGGGGGTGGGCCATATGAGGGCGATGACCGAGGCTGAACTCCGACGGGCTGGCCTGACCGGGGCGCAGATGCTTGCCTACTGGCAGCGGCTTGAGGATGAATCCGACGATCCGTCGAGGACCGCCAGCTTTAGCCGCCGGATGGAGAGCAGACGGCATGAGGCTTGTCACGCCAGTAATGTTCCAGGCGCTAGGCGGTCCTGGCTTCAATTTAGCACCAGGAGGGCAACAACGTGGGTCTCATCCATCTAGTAGTCATTCTGCTGGTCATCGGCGCTCTCTTATGGATTGTTGAGCAAGCGCCCTTCGTGTCGGCCAGCGTCAAGCCCATCATCAGGTGGGTCATCGTCGCGGTTGTCATTCTCTGGCTGCTCACCGTCTTCGTGGGCGACATCACCCTGCCCCGCATCAGGTAAGTGAGTATGCGTGAGACTTACGACATCACGGGTCTTAATATCAACCAGATACTGGGCCTCTCCTGGGCGGTCCAGGAGGCGTTTAAGAAGATCCCGAAGGGTGAATATGGCCATCCGCAAGCTGGGGTGGTGAAGATCGTGAAGAAGGCCGAGAAGGACGCTTGGGCGCGGTACTTAACCGCTGGAAAGGCCAGGAAAGCCGCCAAGGCATCCGCGTAGCGCGTACTCGACATACTCCCCGCCAGCCCGATGAGGCCCCTGTGGTAGTTCCCTGCTGCTTCGGGGGCCTTTCCTTTGCGCTTTTACCTCGGTTACCTCGAAGTTTCTCCTTGAAATTACCTTCGCTCCCGTGCTAGCCACCCCATGACAGACGAACAGTTCCTGGCACTCGCCAAGGACCGCTTCCAGCAGAGTATCGACGCGACGAACCATATGCGCGTCCTGGCGCTGGACGACTTGCGTTTTGCCACGGGTGACCAATGGCCTGATGCGATCCGCCGCCAACGGGACCAGGACGGTAGACCCTGTCTAACCATCAATAAATTACCGGCATTTATCAAACAGGTGGTTAACGATCAACGCCAGAATAGACCCGCAATTAAGATCTCGCCCGTGGACTCCAACGGTGACCCCGAGACCGCCGAGGTGATCGCTGGCCTGTGCCGCCATATCGAGGCATCGAGTGACGCCGACGTGGCCTATGACACCGCCTTCGAGTCTGCGGTCAGGTGCGGCTTCGGGTATCTGCGCGTCCTCACAGAGTACGTCTCGCCCGACTCATTCGATAAGGAAATCGTCATCAAAAGGATCAGAAACGGGTTTGCGGTTTACTTCGATCCGACCGCTGAAGCCGCCGACTATTCCGACGCAAAATGGTGCTTTATTGTCCAGGATTTGACCCAGGAGCAGTACAAGGCCGCCTACCCCGATACCTCGGTGGCCGCTGGCGCGGGGCTGGAGGGCATCGGCAACAACTCACCGGGCTGGATCACCCCCACCAACGTCAGAGTCGCGGAGTACTTCTACACCGAAGAGACGCCGGTCACGCTATGCCTCGTCAATACCACGCAGGGGGAGATGGCCATCCCGAAGTCCGAGGTCCCGCCGGGCCTCCCGATCCTGGAGGAGCGTGTCTCCAAGCGGCCCCAGATCATGTGGGCGAAGCTCAACGGCTGCGAGGTACTGAAACGCGGCAAGTGGCCGGGGCGGTTTATCCCGATTGTCCCGGTATTAGGCGACGAGGCCGAGGTGGATGGCCAGATAATTCTTGGCTCTTTAGTAAGAAACGCCAAAGATAGCCAACGCATGTACAATTACTGGGCATCGGCGGAAACCGAGGCAATTGCACTCGCACCGAAGGCACCATTTCTCGTCGCTGAGGGGCAAATCGAGGGCTACGAGCGGCAGTGGGAATCGGCCAATGTGAAGAACAACCCGGTCCTCACCTACAAGCCCACCAGCATCGGGGGCCACGTCATAGGCGCTCCGCAGCGTCAGACGGCTGAACCGGCGATCCAGGCCATTTCCCATGCGAGGCTGATGTCGAGTGACGATATCAAGGCAACCACCGGCATATTTGACGCCAGTTTGGGCAACCGCAGCAACGAATCGAGTGGTCGTGCAATTGTCGCAAGGCAGCGTGAAGGGGACACCGCCACCTACCATTTTCAGGACAATCTGAGCCGCGCAATTCGACACTGTGGCCGGATATTGCTGGATTTGATCCCTAAAATCTACAACCGGGAGCGGGTGGTCAGAATCCTCGGCCTGGACGGTGAACCGGAGTCGGTCCTGGTGAACGCCCCGACCCGCCGCAAGGGTGCCGAGGCCATCTACGACCTGACCGCCGGGAAGTATGACGTGGTGGTGTCGACCGGCCCCAGCTACACGACCAAGCGTCAGGCGGGTACAGACGCCATGTTGGAGTTGGCCAAAGCGTACCCCCCGATCATGCAGATAGCCGGGGACCTCCTGGTCAAGTCGATGGACTGGCCCGGTGCCGAGGCGCTGGCCGAGAGGCTGCAGATGGCCCTCCCGCCGGAATTGAAGCCCAAGGACGAGAACGGGCCGCAGATCCCGCCCCAAGTGCAACAGGCCGTGGCTGCGATGCAACAGCAGATCGCCTCCGACGAGCAACTCATCGAGCACTTGAAAAAGGCCCTGGATGATGAGCAGGTGAAGGCCGCTAATGAGGCCCAGATGAAGGCCGCCGATATCGCTTCCAAGGAAAAGATCGCGGAATTACAGGAAGAAACGAAGAGAATTATCGCCTTCGCCAACCTCGATCAGGTGGAGGGGATCGCCGTCCTGCGGAATGAGTTGGACGCCATCAAGGTCGATATCGCCAACGCGCACCAGATGAGGATGCAGGAGTTTCAGGCAGAGAGCCAGTTCGGGCAGAACGACCAGAAGGTCCTGGGTCAGTTAGCTCTGGCGCAACAGGCTGCGGACAACCAGCGGTCACAGACGGAACTGGAGCAGTCCTTCGCACCGGCGGAAGGCGAGTAGATGGCACAGAATCCCCCCTGGATGCCGCCGCCGAGGGTGGCCCCGCCTATCGATCCGCGACTGCTGCGGCTGCAACAAGGCCAGGACGCCCCTGTCGACATGACACCGGGCTGGGTCAAGAGTGTGAACGAGTTCCTGCCCTCCAACACGGCCCCCGGCGGGACCGGCGTGATCGACTTCGGTGAGACCTTCCGGCTACCCACGACGAAGACCGAACTGGCGCTGGAGTTGGCTGGGGCGTTGCCAGCGGGGAAGATCATCGGCAAGGGCGTGAAGGCCCTGAAGACGGCCAAGGCGGCTAGGATGGTGACGCTCTCAGAGATCGGGAAGGCCCCGCCGGTTCCCAAGGGCATGGTGCGGCTCTATCGCGGCCAGAGGGGTGAGTTGAAGCCCGTGCTGGAGGACCCGCCGTTGTATGAGACGGAGCGTGGCCGCTGGTACAGCACAGACCCCGAGGTGGCCGACTGGTATGGGGACCGCTACTACGTCGATGTCCCGGAAGCGGTTTCTCATGAGTCCTGGGTGCCCGATGCGCTCTTCAACAAGACAGGGCGGCTGATCCCGCCTGAGTGGGCCAACAAAGCCAAGAGGCACAAGTAAGATGGGCCAACTGCAATCAGTGATCCCGCCGTGGATGCGGCCACCGTCCCCCTACGGCAACCCGCTGATGAGAGATCTACTGCTGCGGCCCCGCCCCGGCCAGAAGATAGGAATGGCCGCTGTTAATCCGCTCCAGAACTACACCCCGCCACCCGGTGGTGAAGAGGAGCAACTGCTGGCGCAGGGCCTTCCGGCAGACATGACCGGCGCTATCCCGCCGTGGATGAATCAGGGCAACCGTTTGCTCGATGCGCTGAGCAGGGGCCTACCGATCACAGACCTCCCCAGCGGCACCGGACTGATCAACATGTCCGACTACGCGCTGCCGACAACGAAGGAGGAAGCACTCCTGGCTGCGGCGGGGCTGGTTGGCCCGAAGATCGGCAAGGTGGCCGTTAAGGGCGTCAAGGCGGGTGTGAATGCGGCCAAGGCCGCGAGGATCGGATCGACTGTACCGGCTGGATCTCTCGAAGCCCTCGGTGACACGCCCCTGCTGGAACAGGCCATCGCCAACTCTTCCAGGCCACTGCTGGACAGGATCTCTGATGCCTACCGGCCAGAGCCGCTGCCGGGGTACAGGGCCAACAACGTCGGCAACCCGCTCACTGCGGATGATGTCTACCGGATGTCCAGCATGGAGGAGGGCGCTCAGGCGAAGGAGTTCTGGGCGAAGAATCCCGGCGTCACCAGACCGCCGCTGAGCTATGGGGACTGGGACAAGAAGAACACCACCAACTGGCTGCAGGAGCTGTTCGGGCACTACGCGCCGGGGCCGGGGCCGCTGCACGATGTCAGTGAGCAGGTACTGCGCCCGGTAGTAGATGAGGTGCCGGGAAAGATCCTTCGCGCCACGAAGAACAAGGGCCTGGAGAAGCGGCTTCAGCAAGCTGTAACCGAGGGGACCGGAGAGGTGCCGATGCAGTGGTACGACACCGGCCAGCTACTGAAGGAGTACCAGGAAGCGTGGGGGCCGCAGGAGGGCCTCAGACGGTACGGGCAGCACTTCAACACGTTGGCGGGTACGTCGCCGCAGATGCCCGTTCCCAGCAACATTAAGGTGGGGTCTCACTACAACTACCAGTTGGGCCTCAACCCCGATCCGTCGGCGCTGGCCGAACTCCCGCCATCCGGCTACGGCTCATCGACGCAGAGAACGGCGCGGGGCCTTGTCGAGGGGTTCACCAGGAACCCGTTGCTGAACTACACCGCAGAGGGCGCGAGGCAGGAGATTGCCGCCTACGCTGAGGCCAGGAAGGCCAAGATGGTGCAGAAGGGCATCGACCTCAAGGCCGCGAAGACTCCTGAGGAGAAGGACGCCATCCACGCCGCCTTTGACGAGTGGGAAGACAAAAACAGGGTCCGAGACTGGAGCAAGACCAGATCCTTCGGGCTGGGGCTGATGGGCAACCGCCGCAACATGGCACTGGACCGCCACGCCATCCGCGCCGTGGGCATCCTCTCCGGTGACCCTGAGTGGCTCAAGACCTCGGTGCAGTTGGAGCGGACGCTGAAGGACGGGACCAAGCAGAAGTACACCATCCGGCCACGGGACATGGTCGAGAGCGGCGAGATGTCGATGAAAGAGGCCCAGAAGGACCAGATGCTTTGGCAGGACGCGCCAGCCGATGACGCCGAGTACGGGTTGATCGAGAAGTGGCTACAGGGTCTGGCCGACAAGGTGGGGATCGCCCCGACGGACTGGCAGGGCAAGCTCTGGTTCGGGATGGGCAAGCGGACGGGTCTGGCCAGCGCACCGGAGACCTATATGGAGTCCCTCGCCAAACGAGCGGCCTACACCGGCTACCTGCACAACCGTGACCCGAAGCAGATCCTCAGGCAGTACATTCTGGGTGAGATCCCCCTGAACCAGCTACTCGGCCCCCTTCTCGGTGGCGGGGCAGCAGCAGCGGCGGCGGCGGGGTCATCCCCCAAGCGAGATAGTGACAAACCTTAGCGATATGCCACTGCACCATGCGGGGCAACTCGGCCTCTTTGCCGTCCAGGGTCCTGATGCTTTTGACGTGCAGCCTGTCGGTCTTGCACCTCGCCGTCGGCGGCTTGTGGACGTACTCGCAGACGTACTTTACGCCTAGATATTCGTAGATCATAACCCCTGCCATTTTACCACTGTAAGCCTTCAAGGCTCACGGACCACTTGACCACAACCAAGGAGCAATCGATGCCGCAGAAGTACTACATCATTCCAGTCCCCGACGATCCTGGACAACCACCTCCAGGCGGGGGCCTTCCTCACCCCGAACACCCGATCTTCTACCCGCCCCAGCCGCCATACCCGCCCGTCCCAGGATGGCCTGGAGTCCCCGGTAACTGGCCCTCGCTTCCCGGCCCCGGC
>Ga0137430_1000068_pt1 | contig 30994 bp, 67 predicted proteins | sample EasRivERMZT754_2_FD_104651 | JGI IMG/M metagenome (GOLD analysis project Ga0137430, IMG submission 104651) | Soil microbial communities from meander-bound floodplain in the East River, Colorado, USA - East River MetaG ERMZT754_2 | ecosystem: Environmental > Terrestrial > Soil > Floodplain ...
ATGAGGGCCTGCCTGATCGCGGCCCAGGTTGCGGTTCCAGCGGTGATCAGGTCGTTCGAGACCGAGAGGAGCGCAATCATCTGGGCGATGTTCATTGGACGACCCCTCCCATCAGTGTTTCAAGAGCCCGAGCAGCGGCTTGTGCCGCCGGGGGGAGGATGGGGATCACAGCTCGCAACGCCGACAAGATCCCCGCCCGAGCGGTTTCCACGGTGCCTTGCGCACCCGTCTCGGTCCACCCCCGGACGGCCCGGACGTACACCAGCGTGGCGTCGGCGAGGGTGGCGATCTGGAGGCCGACGGCCTTGTGCTTGGCGTCGTCGTAGAACTTCGCCTCGAAGGCGGCCGTCTCGGCGGCGTCGATGGCCTTGACGATTTCGGTGGCGGTGAGGGCGCCGACCTGGGCCTTGGCGAGGGGGCCCTTGGCGGCACACGCGCCGAGCGGCGAGACGAGCGCAACGACGACGATGAGACGGGTTAGGGCAGGGACCATGTGACCCCCGACCGCAGCAACTGCACCAGCCAGATGACGCCGAGCACGACCAGGATCACCTGGGCGAGGGCGACCAGTTTGGGTGGAAACTCGAAGATCGCTGCCACCTTGACGAGTGCCCAGTACAGGACACCAAAAAATATCGCCGCGATGAGCAGAGCCATGAGATCCATCTAGTCCTCCTTGGGAGGCGGTGGCGTGGGAGTAACCTGACTCCGCGTCAGCAGGGTCAGTACGGCTTCGAGGGCGGCCATGACCGAGATCAACTGGGTGTCGGTCAGTGGCAGGCCGAAGGAGACACCCGCCAGGATGAGCAGGCGGGCGGCGTTGACGATGGCGACGGGCTCACGACCGAGCATGGACTATCTCCTTTGGGCGTCGTGAAACGCCATCCACTTGAGTACTTCTTCGCGGGAGCCGTTCATGTCGTCCCGCATCTCCTGGAGTTCGTCCTGGAGCCGGTTGACCTGCTCGGTTCGCATCTCGTCGAACCGCTTCTCCTGGAGATCGACTCGCGTGGCGACGGCGCTGATCCACATGGCCCCGCCGATGGTTGCTGAGAAGACACTGAGACTCAGCGCGGCGACGGCGAGGATGTGTTCCTTGGTCATGGTCCGTCGGCACGGCCGGTAGGAGCCCCGTATGCCGGGGGCATCCTACCGTACATGAGCGACTGACTAGGGGTTGGCTTCGACGGCTGACGCCAGCCCGTTCGACGAGGCGTTCAGTTCCGCTGTCGTCGCCGCGAAGGCTTCGCGGACGGCCGCGAGCGTGCCCTCATCGGCGGCGTCGTCGGCTTGAACGGCGGCTTCCACCGCTGCCTGCACACGGGCCGCGATGCCCGCGATCAGCGCGATGGCCGAGTCGTGAACGCCCTTGGTGCGGGTGACTTCCGCCTGAAGGGCGGCGATACTTGCGGAAAGATCAGGTGCTGCCATGTGAATCTCCTCGATTTAGGGTTGCTGTGCCTCGACGGCGGTTTCGACGCCTGTGGTGGACTGCCCCAGCGACGACGTGGCCGCGGCAATTTGGGCTGCGGCGGCGGCGCTACTCGACGGGGGCATGGCGGCGAGCCACTTGGTAAACAACGCGGTCACGGCTGAGACGGCCCCGTCCGCCCTGAAGCCGTTGTCCCCGAGTCGGATATCGACGTTGATCTTGTCGTCTTTCTCCATCGTCCTACCTTCTTCCCGAAATTCTCGGATGGATGTTCGTTCTGGGATTGACAGCGGCACCCACGGGCGGCCCGAACTCATCGCCCGATGTCGACCCCGCCGACCCGCTGGTGATTGGTGCGCCCAAAGTAGAACCCAATCACCAGGAAAAAGGCGTTGCTGAGCAGGAGGAATGCCGCCATGTCGCCACTCCCGTACATCGTTTGCCAGGCCGCGACGACGAGCGTGCAGGTCGTGACGGCGACGGCGATGACCGCCTGCGTATATTCCCAGACGCGGTTGATCTGGCGCTGCCCCGCGGAGTGCAGGTCCTCCTCCCGGGTAGTCGTTGGCGGCACGGATGGCGCGGTGGGCTCGGGCATGGACAAGACTCAGGCGCGAAAGACGGGGAAGGGTCGCTGGCGTTCGGCCACGAGGAGCGCGGCTTTGACCGGGAGGACGAACTCGGCGTGCCCCGGGTCGAAGGGCTGTTTCCAGCGACCTCCGGAGCGGAGCGCAGGGGACCCGTCGACCTTCGTCACCTTCTCCGCCTCTTCCATGATCACCTTGAAGTGCGGATGTTCGGCGTCCCAGTTCAGTTTGTCGGGGCCGCTGGCTTGGTAGACCTCGTAGGGAGCCAGGTCGAGGGCGTCGGACTTCTCTTTGTCGTGGATGTTCTGGCCCCAGCCAACCAGGGTCGGGGCGCGCAGGCTTCTGGGGAGGTGCAGCGAGTGGGTGGTGCCCGATGTGCCCTTTGCGAGGTTGACCGCGTGTTCTTCTGCGGTGCGTAGGACCTGGATGATCATGACCTGGACGCCGCGGTTCACGCAGCGGGCGATCCATTGGCACATGAAGGGGTAGGCGTCGCTGGTGAGATCGTCGAGGTTGCGGTTCACCAGCGTCCGCCGAGGAGCAAGATCCAGGTGAAGGAGCTGCCGAGCAGCACGCCGGCGAACACGCCGCCGACGAAGATCGTGACCGGGGCGAGCCGGACGATGAGCGGTGCTTCGTCAAAAGCCATGATCGGAATCTTCCTGTGTCGTGACGATGTGGAACCGCTTCTTGAACTCCGCCCACATCAGGCTCACGCGCAGTTCCATCCGGGTCAGGTGACGGATGATCTTCACACCGACGACGACCACGCCGATGTTGATGGCGAGGTTCGTGTACGGGATCAGCATGTCGAGCTGCGTGTCGCCCATCAGGGGAGTACCTCAGCGTCCTGGACCGGTGGTCTGGTGGGTCGCAGATCGGCGGTGGTCAGGACGGGAGGTCCGCTGTAGAGGGCCTCGGTGACGAGCTGTTGGAGCTGTTCGAGGTGGCCGGCGCCAGCAGGGCGTTGCCCGTTGTTGTTATTCACCTGCGTGTTCACCTGGACGGCGGGTCCACCCTTCTGGGGAAGCAGGCGAGCCAGGTCCAAGATGAGTCGTTGTCTCTCCAGATCGCCTTTCACCTTGCGTCGACCGCGCGCGTAGCACTCTTTGCACGGGATCGGGTTGGGATTCGGGTTCGACGGCGTTGGATCCGGCGGCGGCTTGAAGCCCTGCCCCTGACAGGCTTCGCACTCTTCTTCGTGGGGCTGGGCCTGGAGCAGCAGATCGTCGATGACTTTGCCGAGGTCGGCTTCGACCTTCACCCGGGCGACGAGTTCGCCTCGGATGAGCGAGGCTTTCGAGAAGGCCGTGAAGAAATCGGCGACCGAGAGGTGTGCCTGGCGACAAATCGTCCCGAGGGCGAGGTTGTTGGCTGCGGGGTCGGAGAGGAGGCTCAGGACCTCTTCGATTTGGGGGTCAGAGGCGCCGACCGAGAGCATCTCCACCAGGCGTGTTCGGCCGCCGATGGCTGCCACAAAGGCGTCGATCGAAGCCTGGGCGACGTCCCGGTCGGCTTTGCGAGGGGCATGAGCGCGTGCGGCGGCCGGCACCAGGCCGGGAGCGCCAGCGGAGCCCTTTTTCACTTCGTACCAGCCAACCGTCTAGTTGCCACGTCAGGGACCTTGGTCAGCTCGTCCTGGGTCCACTCTTCCTTGCAGACGTCGCAGCGGTAGGTGAGCGGGTCAAAGCCCCAGGCGGTGACGGTGGCGCGGCAATCGGGGCAGGCGAGACGTGCTTTGGCGTCTTTCCAGTTGGTGGTGCGGGTGCCGAGCTTGCGAGAGGCCCAGGACGGCATCAGTCGACCGCGTAGATGCCGCCGGGGGTGACCAGGTAGGCCTTGTCGGGGTCGTAGGTCGGAGCTGGTGCGTGCGCGTTCAGGACCGCTCCGTTGACGACCATGCCGGTTGGAGGCCGCCCACCGAGGACCGCGGCCTCATAGGACTCCCGCAGCGCCCGAAGCGGGTCGGGAGGGATCGGCGTGGTCATGGCTGGGATTCTACGGTGCTGCCGAGGCGCTGTCTACGGCTCAGGGCCGCAGGTGCTGCAGATCGTTGAGCTGCCGTTCTCTCTCGGAGAGCTTTTCGACCAGATCGTGCGTTTTCAGCTCGGCGAGGTAGGCGACAGCCTCTTCATCGGTCGGCAGGTGCCCGGTTTCACGGTAGGTGCGGTCCTTGTAGTCCATCACCGTCACCAGTTCGTCTTCGCGCAGGAAGCTCGCGCCGGTGTCGGATTCGACGTTTTCGGGGACTTTGGGGGCAAATTGGTCCGCCAGACGCAAAATCAGCGCATTTTGGGCCGAAATGCCCGCATTGATCCCTTCGAGGGCGCGAATCAGCCTGCGGGAGGCAAACGGCGACCTGAAGCGGGGGAACCTCACCGGGTCTGCCTCCGATACCACTCGGGCGGGCTCGCGTCGAATTTCCGGATGTGGTCGGGGTAATTCTGCGCAGCGCCGCAGTTTTCGCAGACGAGGTGGAATCTGAGCTGTCCCCAGAGGACTTGGGCCGTCTGGTGGGCGTGCTGGCAGTAGAAACAGAGCCAGGGGACCGGTCTCAGGTCCTTCTCCAGCTTCTCCAGCCGCCGCAGCGTTTCGTCGGACAGCTCCAGCATTCCTGCGGAGGTTACGTCCGCTGCTCCGCCGCCGTCAAGGAGGGCGAATGGAAGGCAAACTGTTTCCCGTGGAACGTCCAGCTCATCCACTGAACTCAAAAATTTCCAACAAATTGGACGATTACAAAAATTTCGGTGAGTTCGGCACAGGCGCAGGGGCCCACGGTGGGGGGCACCCCCCGGACAATGAGGTATATATCGGCTCAGGTATACATCTGCCAGGAGCGAATGGACTGTGAATGTCCGTGCTGGGGCAGTAGTCAAACCGGAGGCAGACGAAATAGGCCTAATCCGTAATCAGGTTACCTTTTGGTGCGCTAGACTCGAACAATGTGAAGGAATAGCGAAGGTCTGAGCATGTGCTGGGAAACCTGTAACCTGTTGACGGCGACGGGGTTATAGCCATATCCTCTAATTGTTTGCATGGTTGGCATACCGTGTGCTCTTACTGATGGCATGGCGATTCTCTTGGAGGGTGATTAGATGACGCAAAGCACCCCGCCCCGCCGACTCGACGGAGCCACTCCAGCCACGCGGCTTCACAGTTTTCCAGCCCGACCGCGTCATCGGTTGTCGGATCGGCAGCGTCGAACTCATCCCCAGCCAAACCGACAAGGTCATCGGCCAGCCGCTCGATGTCGGCCTTTGGCAGCATGACCCCAGCCCGGCTGATCTGCGCCTTGAAGTATCGGAACATTCGCTGGCGTACTTCGCGGATGCAAGCGTGCGACAGGTGGCGATCAGGACGGAACAGGATCAGCCGGTGTTTCGGTTTTGGCGGATGGCTGACGGGTCAATCAGCGGAGGGTCAGACAGATGAGCCTACACAGAGAGCAGGACGGCACGTTACCCAAGTATGCGTGGCCGGGAGGATATCCGATCCTTTATGTGATGGCCGATGGGGCAGTGCTGTGTCCGGACTGCGCAAACGGTCAGAACGGATCGGATGCGAGCGAAACGGCTGACGATCCGGGCTGGAGGCTCGACGGGATGTCAGTTCACTACGAAGGCCCACCCGAGCACTGCGCACACTGCAATGTGGAGATCGAATCGGCGTACGGTGATCCGGACGCAGAGTAGGCCGGTCTGTCTTGCCTCAGCCCACGGTATTGAGATCGTGGGCTGGGAGGAGGATAGACGCTATGGCATGGGAATGGTCGCACGCGAGTGAAGCGTACTCGGATGCGTATGCACAAGTGCAGCGCTTGCCACGGGCTGACCTACTCACGATCTTGCGTGAGTGGGCATACGAGGATCGGGAGAAGTCTGGCCGGCTCAGGTTCCCCAATGGGAAGCAAGTGTGGACGGATGCGCGCGGTCGATCTCGCGTCCGTGGGTTTCGGTTGCCTAATGGGATCAGGCGCTTGTCTCAGGATGTCCTGGCCGATCTCGTGTGGCAACGGGCTGAGGAGCACCGGACCTGTACGAATGGCGGCTGGAATGCGTACTTGTGCCCGGACGGCTGCCACACGGTACCGTTCGAGCCGATAGCAGGGGAAGGGGATCATGCCTGAATACGTACTCGACACGTCGTTAGCTCAGGATCGCTGGCGCCAGCTCTCACCGTTCACGCGCGCATACGTGGAAGCGGCGATGTGGACGCTACAGGGCGAGGATGGCGAGAGCCTGGATTATCTCGGCCTGCATGACATCGCGGAGGAGACGATCACCGCGGCTGAGGCAGACTGCGCGGCGTTCCTCAATACTCCGCGCCGATTCGATCAGCCAAGTGTGTTGGAGCTGCTAGAGGCGACCGGCCGGGATGACGCCCAGCATGGACATGATTTTTGGCTGACGCGGAATCACCACGGGTGCGGATTCTGGGATCGAGGCTATCCCGAGAAGATCGGGGAGCGGCTGACGGAGATCGCGCAGGGGTTCGGGGATGTCGATTGGTATCTCGGGGATGATGGGAACGTGTACCAGATGTAGGGAGGGGCTGAGATGAAAACGTTTGAACCTAACAGGGCGTACGTACTCGACGGCAGCGACCTCGCGCGCATCCGACACGTTGCGCTCCGGCTGTTTACGGAGAATCGGCTACAGCCGGACGAATACCGCGACCTCGCGCAAAAGCTGGAGTACTCGGTTGATCAGGCGCTTTGGCTGGAGGCAGGTACCGACCTGAAGCTGTCATGAGCTATCAGAGAGAGCGGGAGCAATTTATCGCACGCATGACGCGCGAGGGGCTGGAGCTGCGCGCCATACACAGTCTACTGAGGCAGGCGACAACCATCAATCGGCTGGCGGAGCTGGCGTGTAGTTCTGAGGCAGCGGATCGGGATCGGATCAAGTGTCCGGCTGATACCGGGCTGCGGGGGCTCCTGATGCGGAAGCGGACGCGGTACGCCTTGCCGTGCTTGTGCGACAGCAAATTCTACGATGACAACCGCCCGCACGAGAAGATCCCCCGTATCAGGTTGCAGGACTATCAGGCAGAGCAGCGGGCTATTCGAGCACTACCGGAGGGATGGCAGATCAACACGCAAGGCGATCCGCGTGGATGGTGCCTGCGAGTCATTCCCCCGAGTTATGCGGAGCGGAATGCAGGGCGAGACCGTCACAACCTGGAGGCGATTGGGGTACCTCCGGGGCCGTCTGGGCTGAGGTGGTGAGCATGGGGAATACGCGCGTCTACATCAATCCTGCCCTTGCGGGCAAAGCCTCACACGAGATTAGGACAAACGACGGTCCTGTGAAGATCGTCGTTACACCGGAACGGAAGCTGCGGGTGTTCGCCTACAAGAGCCCAACACAGGACGAATGGCCGATCTTGTATCGACGGGACGTACCCAACCTCACAGACGCGGAGTGGTACGACGCGCCGGGGCCGGAGTGGGAGCTGGTCGAGGAGTACGACAGGGAGGATAGATCGTGACCATCACAATCAAGATCGACACAGGCAACGCGGCATTCCAACCCCCAGAGGGCGACAAGGAACAAGAGGTGCAGCGCATCCTCGAAGAGTGGCTCAGGGACGGATGGGGACCGCGCAACCTCCGGGACTACAACGGGAACACGGTGGGCACGATCACCGTGCGGGGGAAGTGATGGCCGCCCTAGTCAAACTGGCCTATGCCCTGATTGTGGGGTACGTGCTCTCGCAGATCGTGACCGCTCCACTTGAGTATGTGGCGGAGGCGGTAGGAAGGATCGCGCCGTGAGTACGTGGAGGCGTCGATATCGAGAGGGCCGGTGTCAGGACTGCGGACACACGAAGCGGGTCACGGTGGTTCGGTTCTGGGTCAACTACATGCGGTACGTCGTGTGCGCGGAGTGCATACGACCCTATCGCGGATCGATTCTCACGAAGACGGAGGATGAGAGGCCATGAAGCATTCCGTTGCCTATCGAGCCAGACGCCAGCGGATGCGGAGGCAGCGCAAGTATCGGGCGATGATCGCGCGCCTTGAAGCCTTCGGCCGACTCCACAGAGAACTAGTTAGGGGGATGAGATGAGCACAGAGACGAAGCGCCCCGCGTTAGGGGAGGGATCGACGCCGGGACCGTGGCAGACAGACGGCGGGGTGTACAGCGACGTGATCGAAATCTGGAGCGCGGAGCGCGGGCAACTGCGGTCGGTACTGGCAAGCGTGCATATTGACGAGGAGCAGGATCGGAGCGGGCCGGAGGCCGATGCCCGCCTGATCGCGCAGGCGTGGCGGATACCCAAGATGATCGAGCTACTGAAGGATGCCGAAGATCGGCTGCTCACGCTGGAGGACGCCGAGGAAGACACCGAGAACGACCGGGCAGTGCGGGCGGATATTGTGGCGCTGCTGGCCGACATCGAGGGGGAGGAAATATGACGCGCAAGGCGTTCGTTCAGTGTCCGATCTGTCAGGGGCGAGGCGTCGTCACGAGCGGAGCCACGTGTATCGAATGCACAGGATCAGGGCGAGTCACGCGAGAGGCGGACAAGCTGCTGCGGCTTGCAGGTAGGAAGTTTGAGACGGCCGACATCGAGCGGGAGGGCTGAGGGATGACAACCGCAAGCACGGCATTGGTCCCGTACCAGGTGCGTACGATCTCGTACGAGTGTCGAGATATCGGCTACGGCGTCGAGAGCGACATCATCGAGGCGTACTGGACGGGAGAGATCGACGTCTGGGGCAAGTACACGATCAAGCCGGTCGATGGGCAGGCACCGCTGTACCTGTTTGCGGACGAGATTCTGTATACGGAGGAGCCATGACGGCTAAGCACGAGGCAGAGACAACGCGCGTCATGTTCCGCGTCTACCGGAAGGAAGGCGACGTGATCGCGATCCTCTTGGACGTACCCGCGAACCGTGGGCGTGTCACCTGCTATCAGCACGTCGGCCAGCACGGGGAAGGGAGCTATTCGGGCATCATCACTGACACACGCCCAGCCACACTGGAGGAGGCTGCACCGCTGCGCGCAGAGCTGACGCAGATCGGGTATCGGCTCATCACACGGAAACGACGGAACCTACAGAGGCACCCAGATGCGAATCACCGATCTGCCTGATCTCTCCCGAACCATCGACGACCGAGGCGTCTACCATCCCCCGCCGTTCCTCTACTGCGAGGTGTGCCAGGGGGAGTACTCCGCGCATCGGGGGGACTACTGGGCGGTCGCTCCCGAGGGGGAGATCGCATGCTGCGGGGAACCGTGCCAGCTCGTGAAGCGTGAAACGCGACTCATTCCGGTGGACCTGTCCGTCCGGCCGGTCTCGACGACGTAAACCTTTTTCACACGGAGAGCAGAATGATGCGATTGCTTGTATGCGGGGTTGTGGCGGTGCTCGTGGCAGGGTGCGGATCGGGAGGAGGAGCAGGGATCGGCCCATCGCCGACGGCCACACTCACGCCGTCCCACCCACCGATCCCGAGCGGGGTGACGATGCGGCCGGCCGCGCTGACCGGGCTGAGAGTCGATGTTCAGCAGGACACCGATGACGCTCCGTGCAAGGTGACGGTGTTCTGGGGCGACCCGTGGACTGACAGCGCCCCGACCCAGATCACCTACACGTCCGAGGGCTATGCGCCGATTCGCTCGGAGCGCTTCTCGGGCGAGTGGTACTGGGATACCTACCTCCCGACCGGGCGCACCTACCAGATCGAGGTCAGGCAGGGTTGGGGCGGGGAACGGTCAGGCACGCTCACCGCGACCTGTCAGGGACGTGCGGTGGCCCCGGTGGTGGGCCGTCCTCCGTTGCCGCCGGCGGTGCCCGGTCTGCCACCAGCCGTGCCAGCGTCCTGTTTCGCCTGCCACACCTACAACAGCGAGGGCGAGCTGGAGCTGCCGCGTCCGGTGTACAGGTACAGGTAAGTACTAGGTACTGTACGTACTTAGGGAGGGCTGAAGGATGAGACAAGCGGTTGAGCTGTGGATCTGGTGCTGCGTGTGGATTCTCGCGGTGGTCTGGGCGGTCGGCCGCTGGTAAGGGCTGAAATACCGCACCAGCGGGCTCAGGAGCCATTTTCTAGGTCTAGGTAAGGGAGAGGTAGCCACCAGGGGGAGAAGTCTCGTCCTGGTGGCCGGGAGCAGCTATGCCGAGGCGTCAGAGTCTCCCACCGGGGGAGCGGATATTCGGTCGCATCGAAGGCTTCCATATGGCCTGCCCGTCGTGTGGACGGATTTTCAGGACCAGAGGCCGGAGGCGAGGCAAGTACGGCCCTGCCTGGTCTGCCCGGTTCGATGAGCTAACCGGGAGAGTTTGCTGCCCGCACTGTAACCGCTGGTGGGCGGTCGGTCTGCTGATCTACCCGGTCGCAGACAAGGGCGGGAGTCGAGGTGTCGAGCGGAGGCCGGACGACTGGAAGCCCACGTGGTCCCAGATGCGCGAGCTGCGTCAGGTGTACGGCGCCAAGTACGTGTACGGACAGGCGAGTGGACCTGTCGATCACCGGAACGTGTTTGTCGAAACCGAGTGCCGCTGCACCCTGGACGGGAGTGCGCGGTGCCCACTGCACAAGGATGAGCAACCATGATGAAAACACCGAAGAAGATCACACGGGCGAAGCTCGACGTGATCGTGATGCCGAACGGCGAAGTCCTCTGCATCGGTAACACGATCGGGTGGGTCGCTACGCTGGGGAAGTTCCTGACCGAGATCGATGAACTGGGACAACCTGTCAAGGCGAAGCGGTCATGAGCACCGGCTTCACTCCCTCGAAGTACCAATCCGCTGTCTTCGATTTCGTACGTGCTGGACAGGGCTCCGCGGCGGTGATCGCAGTCGCAGGCTCAGGTAAGACCACGACCGTGATCGAAGCCCTCAAGTACGTACCTGAAGGGCAGACCGCACAGATGTTTGCCTTCAACACGGCGATCGCTGCCTCACTGCGCGCACGGCTGCCACTCAACCCCAATGTCGGGGCGGCGACCTTCCACTCGACCGGCTACCAGAGTTTGCGCCGTCATTGGGGTCTGCGATCCCTCGATACCAACGCCAACAAGCTGATGCAGCTCTCCCGCGGGATGCTGAGTGGGAATGACAAGTACCGATATGGGAGCTTCATTACGAAGCTCGTGAGTCTCGCCAAGGGCCACGGCGTCGGCGCACTCACCCCCGATACGTTTCAGGTGTGGGCCGATCTCGTCGCCCACCACGATCTCGCGCTGGACGAGGGCGAGGAGGAACGCGGCATCGAGCTGGCGAGGGATCTACTGAAGGTGAGCACTGAGTCAGCGGAGGAAGACTTTCTCATCGACTTCGATGATCAATTGTACCTCCCTGTACTCTGGAACACCCCCGTCACGATCCGCGATTGGGTGTTTATCGACGAGGCGCAGGATACCAATCCGGTGAGACGCCGGCTGGCGACCATGAGCCTGAGCGACACGGGCAGGCTGGTGGCCGTCGGCGATCCCAAGCAGGCCATTTATGGGTTTACCGGCGCATCGCACGATGCCATCTCACAGATCACCGAGCAGTGGGATGCCCAAGAGCTACCGCTGTCGATCTGCTACCGCTGCGGGATCGCGATTGTGGAGTACGCACAGAAGCTCGTGCCGCAGATCGAACCGAGCCCAGACGCCGGCCCGGGACTGGTCGAAACCATCACGATGCGAGCTGCACTCCAGACCCTCGGCCCCGCTGATGCGATCCTCTGCCGCAACAACGCCCCGCTCGTGAGTCTGGCGTACCGCTGCTTGGCTGACGGGGTGCCCTGTCAGATCCTCGGTCGTGACCTCGGGAAGAACTTGCAGGCGCTCGTCGATAAGATGCGCGCGAGTGACCTCGATAGCCTCTGTCTCAAGCTGGAGGAGTTCAGGCGCCGGGAGGTACGCAAGTACCAGGAGAAGGACCAGCCGGGGAAGGCGGCGTCGGTCAACGACCGCGTCGACTGCATCCAGACGATCATCGAACACCTGCCCGAAGACGAGCGCACGCTGCGCGGGCTGGCCGATGCCCTCGACCGACTGTTCGGGGAGAACATCACCAACCGCCTGACCCTCTCGACGGTCCACAAGGCCAAGGGGCAGGAGTGGCCGAGAGTCGGGATTCTTCGGCCGGACCTCATGCCCGCACGGTGGGCGCACGGCTGGCAGCTCGACCAGGAATACAACCTCCAGTACGTCGCCTGGACCCGCGCGCAGCAGGCGCTGTACTTCATCGAGGAATGAGGCGGACTTTCGCTTTTCCACCGGCTGAGGTAACAGGTGGGGTCCAGAGGGGGGTTTGAGATTATGAGAAAGCCTGCTAAACATCGGCCACCAAAGGACTTAGCGGAAAAAGTGGTCGTGAGACAACTTGAGACTATGAGACTTTGAAGGAGGAGCAAAGTGAGACAGTCTCAGCCTATCTCAGGCCTGTACTGGTGTACGTACTAAGTACGTAGGTACAGGCAATATCTCAGTCTCAGACCCCCCACAGGCCCCCCTGGTGGAGCCTGACGTGCCGTTACTTCGGCTTTCGCCTCGTCACGCTGCCGTGTTTTCGGACGATAAGCCCAGCCGCTTCGAGCTTGCGGAGAATGCGAAACAGTGTGGCGCGGGAGAGGTGGAGGGTGACGAAGACCATGACTTCAAGCTCTCGGGTGGGAACGATCGTGTCTTCCGGGATGAGGTCGTACACCTGCCCAGCTCGACCAATGGTCGGTTCGAGCAGTTCGTCCAGTTCACTCTCGCCGGTGTACAGCTCGAAGAGACCCTGCTCATTCCGTTTGAGTTGGAAGTCCTCAGCCGGGGCCGCAATCGGGTTCCAGCCGAAAATCTGGTACCCCGAGCCGGGCTGCTCATGCTGGAGGTACATCTGGACATCCGAGTACCCCGAGAACGCCCCCGAGCCGGCAATCTGGTCGATGCCGCGCATGGACTTGTCGTCTTCCTTGGGCTTATGGAAATGCACGAGGCAGAGGAGCGTGATCAAGCGCTCACGGGCGACTCGACGGAAAGCGTGCATCGAGAGGGCGACGGCCCGGGCGTCGTTGGGATTCCCTTGCACGCAGAGCGGCGAGACCGGATCGATGAACACGAGCGCACCCGGAGCGGGGGCGAGCTTATCCAAGCACAAGCCCAAGGCCTTCTGTGGGTTGCGGGTAAACTCCGCCAGCGGAAATGCTGGGTCATCGGCAAAGGCGTAGTGCTTCAAGTCGGGCAGGTCGAAGCTGACGAAGAGTTCCTGGTAGCGCTGCCAGCTCCGATCAAGGGCGAGGTAGGCGATTTCGGTGGGTCGCGTGGTCGGATGGTCGAATATCGGCTCACCCGCCATCCACGACCGGCACCACTGCCCCATGAGGGTTGTCTTGCCGATGCGCTGGAGCCCCCCGAAGACGACCAGGCTCCCAAACGGGATGACGCCCGGAATAGGGTCTGGGAAGGCCTGAGCGGGCTCAGGAGGGGCGATGCGGGGTTGGGTCGAGGGAGAGGTCGGGTCGACGCTGACTTGACTTACAGGGGCTGCTACGGTATTCCTATCGTCGCTCATCCGTTTTCCTCTCCCCGGGCTCGTCACCTGGGGTCTTCGACGTCACCTATCCCCGGGGTCGGACACCTTCCTCAGCCCAAGGCGTCCGGCCCCACCCTTCCAAAAATCCACTGAAGCGAAGGTAGGGTTTTACACCCGTGCCATCTCTGCGTCAATGGGCGAAGTCCACGCGAAAATGTTGGTCGCGTGCTAGGGCGGCACACCTATTTTCAGTCCAGCCTGCTTTTTCGCTTGACACGGTATGCGTGCTGGCCTAGTCTCTCCTCATGGACGTGCAGTACGCGGTTCCGGAGGATCCGGACAAGCAGATCTACGAGGCCTTTGAAGGCCGAAGCAACGTGCGGCTCAGGTTGCAGCCGGACCTCTACTACGCCAACGAGGGCGAGCGTGGGGCCTACGTCACCTGGAAGGGTGTGCATTGGAAGGTTGGATGCTCAACGCCAGGCGAGGCCATCGCGTTCAAGAATGCACTGCGAGCCTTCTTCGTCGCTTGCGGTCGCAGTGGTCCTGACCGCGTACAGCACCTGCTCGAAACGACCCCATTGACGCTGAGCGAATAGCCACCCGTTCAAGGAGACGACCGACTATGGCGGCCCCCGACGCCTCGACGATTGCTGCTGTGCCGATTCCACTCTTCCGGTTCACTGACCGAAGCCGGTACGAGACCCGGAAGGGTCGCTGCGAACGGCAGGCCTACCTCCAATACGACCTCTTCGGCGGCGGCATCTCGCCCATTGGTGAATCCCTGCCGCTCGCCACCGGCGGCGCCCTGCACGAGGCCGCGGCGACCCTTCTCACGATCATGCAGGCGCTGCACCGGCTACCCACCGATAGCGAAGTGCGTGTGTCCGCGCTCTATGCGACAGAGCGCTACATCGCCAAGGTGGAAGCCGGTGGCTTCCGCGGTGTCCTCGCCGGGCCCACCACCGACGAAACCATCGCCGAGCAGGCCGCGCTCGTCGAGGGCATGACGTGGGCCTTTGCGATCAAGGTGCTGCCGTGGCTACACGCGACCTACAAAATTCTCAAGGTCGAGGAGCCCCACATCCATATTTTGAGCTGCACCTGCGGAGCAGGCCCATTGCCGGCACTGGCGCACATCGAGCGCGGCTGTCAGGGTCATGCGCTCAATCAGCGGATCGACTGCCTCGCGGCGCATCGCACCGGATCGGGGCTGGCCTACTTCGAGATCAAGACGACCGGCTGGGACTCGGATGCGTGGGCGGAGCAGTGGGAGACCAAGCCCCAGCTTGCACTGGGCACCCTCGATGTCTTCGCGGAGTACGGCAAGGAAGTCACCGAGCTGTTCATCATCGCGATCAACAAGGGATCGAGACGAAAGGATGAGCGGCTGGAGCGGAAGGTGCAGCAGTCACCGCTCTGCTACGGCTACGTGCGACCCGGGAATCCGCCGCTGATGGTCGACGACTGGTTGCCGGCGTATGAGTGGAAGGATGCCGAAGGCGCCACCAAGCGAGCCACCCGAGCCCACCAACGTCGCGGCGTCTGGACGCTGCCGACGACCGATTGGGCGGCGTGGACGGCGTATCACGAGCAAGACCCGGCGATGACGCCGGTCGAGTTCTGGGTGAAGCAACTGCCGGCGTCACTGCTGGATCGGATCTGCTTTGTGCTCGGGCCGATGAATCGGCAGGATACACAGCTCCAGAGCCTGCGGCGCTCGATGCAGGCAGACGAAGCTCGTTGGGAAGAAGTGGTGACGGCCCTGTCTGTTGAGATGCAGGAGCACGGCTGGTCGAGCGACGAGTTTCAGTCGGCCTTGGATTTCCTCGTGCCCCAGAGCTGGAACTGCCGACCCTTCGGACGGGAGCATCAGTGTGCGTATGTGCCGATCTGCTTCAAGGGATCGGGATGGCAGGACCCGCTCGGGAGCGGGCACTTTGCTCGACGGATGCCACACCACGAGGCCGAGACGATTCAGTTGGGAGCCAAGGGGTTGCTTCCAACGGTGTCTGTTGCGGGAGACGACGAATGACACCCCTCGACATGTCCTCCGGTCGGCACTATCACATGCCACCGACGCCGGTGCTCTGGAACTGTCAGCGGTGCAACGCGGAGAATGCGGGGCCCTTGGATCAGGGCTGTATGAACTGTGGGAATGGGAAGCCGCAACCGGCGGTGCCTCCGGTGTCGACGTCGGCGATGGACCTGCCCACGGTTATCCTCCGCGGATTCGAGCGGTGGCTGGAACAGCGGTGCGAAGCGGACGAGAACCCGACCGGAGTCCTGAAGTTGCGGTCGATCTTGCTGGAAGCCTTCACAGGCGGGTTCATGCTGCAGAACGTGCCTGCAGGGACACCGATACCTCCAGCTCGACCCGAGGAACCTCCCATGACCGAGGACGGCAAGCAGGCCCGCACCTTGGCCGCTGCGCTCGCCTTGTTCATCGAGAACATCCTGGTGAACCTGCCCGAAGAGAGTGACACCGGGGAGTGGATGACGCTGAAGGAAGCGAAGGAACTACTGGTGAGTCTGCAGGAGGAGGGACGACGATGACCGTGTCTCCAATAACCATCGGCATCGTTGGGTCAGAGGCGATCAAGTTCACCCCTGTCACGGAACGTGAAGCACGCAACTTGATTCGTCGGATTCTAAGTCAGTACGACGCAAGGCCGACCGTCGTCAGCGGGGCTTGTCACCTCGGTGGTATCGATCTCTGGGCGGCAGAGATTGGGCGTGAGCTGGGACTCGACGTTGTGGAACACGCGCCTCGCACATTGTCATGGGAGACCGGCTACAAGCCGCGAAACCTGTTGATCGCGGCCAGTGATGTCACCCACTGCATCACGGTGAGCGAGTTACCACCAAGTTATACGGGTATGCGGTTCAAGCTCTGCTACCACTGCGGGACTGATAGTCACGTCAAGTCCGGCGGGTGCTGGACGGTGAAACAGGCGAGACGTTTGGGTCGACTCGGACACGTCTGGGTAGTAGATCCGCACGGTGGTGTCCAACAGTACGAACAGGAAGGAAAGGGCCTGTAGTCATGAAGATGGTCAAGTGTGACGGCTGTGCGCAACTGGCTGAAGCGCACGAACTCTACGGCAATCCACCGAAGGCGTGGATCACGGCGCGGATGGTCGCCGAACGCGATCTGCACTACTGCTCGGAGCGGTGCCTCGTGAACGATCTGCATGTGCGACGGCAGCAGGAACAGGAGCCGAGTCTTGTCTGAGCGCGAACGCTTGCACGCAGCGATCAAGCGCATCTTCACCGCCACCCTGATCATCGGAGTGCCAGGCGGCGGGAAGACCACGCTCCTCGCCAGCTTCGCCGAGTACCTCTGGGAGACGCACCGGAAAGTCCTGCTGCTCTACTCGTGGGACGGCGGGGCCATCCCGACCAAGGTGCAGCTCCGCATGAAGCAGGGCCTGATTCGGTTCTGGAGGGTCCGCACCCGCAGTGCGGAAGGCCTCGGGATCGAGACGGTCTACCTCGCCACCAAGGGCTACTGGCCGTCGAAGATCAACCCGGATACGGGAGAGACTTCGCCAGCGGTGCCGATGATTGCCCCGGTGCGGCTGTCCTATCAGGTGTCCTGCCCGCAGGGCCATGTCCTGCAGACAGTGCCGTCGGCCAGTCTCATCAACACGCAGTTCTGCCCGACCTGCAAGTCGATGATCGAGCAGAACCAGCTTCGGATCAAAGAGGACGCGGCACGGGCCAAAGGCTTCGAGAACGTCGGCGGGGTGGGCTTCGATGGCCTGACCTCGATGGCGAACGTGGTCATGGAGCACATGGACCACGCACGCGGTGCGGGGCAGATTGGCGGCGAGAAGCCGGCCTTTGGCGGCGTGGTGACCTCGGGGGTGATCAAGCTCGGGGGCAACAACCGGGCGGACGTCGGCTTCGGACAGTCTCGTGCCCAGCAGTTCGTGAGCAACAGCCTGAGCATCCCGCATCTGGTCGAGGGCCCGGTGTTTACCGCGCTGGCGATGGAAGCGACCGACGAGGGCGGACTGGCGATTGTCGGGGCCAAGCTGCCTGGACGTGCGGCGACCGATGAAGCCTCGTCCTGGTTCGGCAACGTCATGGAGATGAACAAGCTGACCGATGACGGCGGCAAGAGCCACTTCGCCCTGCATTTGCGCCCGTTCACCGATGACCAGAAGCGACGACACCTACTCAAGACCAGCAGCAGCCCACTCGGGGTGAAGAGTGCGGTACCTGCGGTGCTCGTCGACCCACCCGAAGGGGAAGGCGAGGCCTGCTCGGTCGCCAACCTCGGGGACGTGTTCAAGCTGTTGGACGAGGATCTGCGATCGGCTCTTGCAGAGCCGGTCACAGGCGACCTCCCCGACGCAGCGCCGGCGGAGTACGGAGAGCCAGCCACCGTGGAGGCAGCGCCAGCCGTGGTCGCAGGGCCGGTGCAGGCGCCAGCGGTACCGAGGCCAGTCGGAGCCCCGATGGCGGTGGGCGTCCCCGTGGGCGCCGTGCAGCCGGTCGGGATCGCCAAGCCCGTGCCTGCTCAACCCGTGCCGATGAGCGGAAAGCCGCCGATGAAGGCACCAGGATCGTCAACCTAACAAGGAGTCACAGACATGAGTGGAAAGTCACTGCAGGACCTCGGCCTCAAGGACGAGGAACTCCCGACCGCCGGACAGATGCTCGACGAGCTGCCCGAGTTCGGCGCACGCACGCCGCTGCCCCAGCCGGGGACGTTCCGGCTCAAGCTGCCGGCCGATCTCAGCCGGAGCTGGGACACAATCGACGTCACCAAGAACAACGTGGCGTCGCAGCGCGTCAAGCTGATCTTCGACAAGGACAACCCGCTGCTGATCGTGCAGAGCCTGGGCGGGCGGTACGACGGCCAGCCGCTCGAAACCGGGCTGACCAACAACGAGCGGGCGCGGGGCAGTTCGGGGATCGTTGCCTCGGACCTGCACTATCTGATCAAGGCGTTCGGGGAGAAGGCCGTGCCCAAGAACAACGTGGGCTGGATTCGTCTGGTCAACACCTTCGGCGGCAAGGAGTTTGGCGCTGACTGGACGTTCTCGTGGAACTGTGGTGAGCACCGGGACATCTACGTGCCGGACGGGCAGGGCGGGTCGCAGAAGGTCGACGGGAAGAAGGGCTGCGGCTGGCGCTACTACGTCGGCGACGGCCAGCCCAACCCGAACAAGAAGATCGGGTACATCGCCAAGCCGCAGGGTGCGGACTACCCGACCGACATCCAGTGCTCGTGCGGAGCGCTGGTCAGGGCGTTCGGCAACCTCGACAACATCCGGGCGTAGCCGTGAGCAAGAAGAAGGATCCCGTTAATGTGATCACGGAGTACTTCGAGACGGCGTCGGCGTCCGAGGTGTCGGTGATGCGTTCGGTCATCACCGGCATTGTGAAACGCAGGTTCGATGATCAGAAGCCGGCGCGGAAGAAGCCGGGACCGAAGCCGACACCACAGCCCGTCGTGGGCCAGACGGCGCTCAACTAGACCCATGTCCACCCCCTTCCTCCTCCTCGGCGACGGTCCCCAAGAAGCGACCGGTCTGGGTCGTATCGCGCGGGACCTCTGTGCGATTCTCCACGGGAGTCAGCTCCCGTTGGAGATCGTGCAGGTCGGGGGACCCTCCTTCCCGCCGTGGTCGGGCTGGGAATGGTACCCGCTGGGCGAAATCGAGCGGGCAGGAGACTGGGGTGCGGAATACGTGCGCGATCTCTACCGGTGGCGGTTCGGGAGCCGCCCCGGGATTCTGTTTGGGATCTGGGATCCGAGTCGGCTCTATTCCTACTTGGGTGTAGACCTGCCCGTGCAGCGGTGGGCCTACACGGCGATTGACGCGGACAACATTCGAGGCAGCCTCGGTGGACCAGCCGCGGAGGCCGTGCGGCAGTTCGACCGGGTGCTGGCCTATGGACGCTGGGGCAGTCAGATTTTGAGGACACTGAGAGATCGCGTGCCCTACCTGCCGCACGGCCTGAACCTGAGTACGTACAGTACGTACAGTACCGAGGACGAGCAGGCCTGGCTGGAGGCGACACTCGGCGCCTTCCGAGGCAACCGGACGCTCATCGGGGCGGTCGCGACCAACCAGCCTCGGAAGGATATGGGGCTGCTGTTTCACAGCATCGCCGTGCTGAGAGACCGTGGGATGAAAGTCCACCTGTGGCTGCACACCGACGTGCTGGTGAAAGCCTGGGCGGTGCAGCAACTGGTGGCCGACTTCGGGCTCGGCAAGCAGGTCACCGTGACGACCGAGGAGCTGACCGATCGGCAGATGGCGCTGCTCTATCAGGCCTGCGCGGTGACGATAGCCCCGGGCCTGGGTGAGGGCTTCGGCTATCCGATTGTCGAGAGTCTGGCCGCAGGCACACCAGTTGTACACGGAGACTTCGGTGGCGGTCGTGAACTGGTGCCGAGGCAGGGCTGGCGGTTCCCGGTGCGGGAGCTGCGGCTGGACGGTATCTATGCGATGAAGCGGCCGGTGTTCAGGGCCGAGGACGTCGCCAACGCGGTGCAGGATGCGCTCAACTGGCGAGAATTGCTGGGAGCCTCCGCCCTGCCCTATGTGCAGGGATCGGTGGCGCACCTGGATTGGAGTGCGCTGCAGGGGCGGTGGGTGAGCTGGGTGAAGCAGGGGTTGGAGGCGTAGGTGGACTGGGGCTTACTTCTCGTCGGTGGGCTGATCTGGCTCGGTAGCTGGCTGTGGAACCGGGCATGGTGAAGATCACCGCCGTCACCGAAGAGGCGATCATCCTGCAGGAGGACCCCAGCGGTCTCCGCACCGCCTACGTCCGCTGGCACACGAACTGCTCGGCCTGTGGAGACGTGACGATCATCGTTCCGGCGCACCACTGGAAGAGCCTGCGCGATATCCTGCTCCTCGCGCTGGACGAGTATCCGGAGCTGACAGGGACCGGGACGACCACGTCCCTCCCGACCAAGGAGAGTTGAGATGAGCAATATCAAGAACTTCAAGCCGTTCAAGCCACCGGGGAATATCCCGATCATCGGCCAGCAGCCTGACAACGTGCGGGATGCGCTCAACCGGATTCTGCAAGTCGGTGATCTGGTAGCACTCCAGACCGTGACCGCGCAGCCGTTCCGCCTGACGAAGATCGAGCCGGCACAGGGCGAGCCCAACGGCTTGCAGGTCCACTTCGAGGCCCACGCGGTCTTCCTCGCGCCGAAGAATGGGGCCAACGCGGAGTTCCTGCGGATCGCGTCCATCGACGAGATGCGGAAGCCGGGCGTGCCGGTCGAGCCGGAGAAGGCGCAGGAGATTGCCGATGCTGTGGAAGAAGCAGAAGCGGGTGACAAGACCGCGCCTTCGGAGCCGAGCAGTGAGTAAGCTCGTCGTGGTCACCGCGACCACCAACCCGGAGCGGGCGGAGCACTGCGTCCGGAGCTGGGGGGCAGTGCAGAAGATTGTGATCGAGAACGGACTGGGGAAGACCACACCGTATCTGGGAACGGTTCCTGCGTTCCGGAAGGGTGTCGACTACGCCTTGGCACAGACCGACGCAGAGATCATCGCCTGCCTGCACGACGACGTCGAGCTGCTCGATCCGGACTGGATGGAGAAGGTGCTGATGCACTTCGAGCGGACGCCGGCATGTGGCTTGTTGGGATTCGGTGGGGCGATTGGGCTCGGGTCGGAGCGGATCTACAAGGACCCCTATGACCCGATGCAGCTTGCACGGATCGGGTTCAGGTCCAACATGATCGACGCGGAGTCGCATGGGATCAGGAGCCTGCTGGCGGAGCGGGTGGCGTGCCTGGATGGGTTCTCGCAGGTTGGGAGGCGGAGCTTCTGGGAGGGCTGGGGGTACAACCGGTTCCAGCGGACGGGTGAGGCTGACGAAACCTACCGGCCGTGGACGGTGCTCGAAGAGCTTGGCCTCGTCCACCACATCTACGACGGAGCGCTGGGAGCCATCGCGTCTCGCTACGGGTGGGAGACCTGGTACCTGCCCATCCGCTGCCGACACCTCGGCGGGCAGACCGCGGTCGGCGACAGAGGCTACCAGGCGTGGGCGGAGACGCAGGTGGCGAATGGGGATCAGGGATTCTGGCAGGAAGGGCACCGGATCGTGTATGACGCCTTCAGAGACATATTGCCTCTGAGAGTTTGAGGAGGATGCGATGGACAGTGGCACAATGGAATTTCCGTACAAGATCTCGCCGTACATGCAGGCCAAGCTGATGCAACGGGTCTTCCCCGAGCTGACGGAGTGTGCCGGCCTCGACATGGAAGGCGAGCTACCGGTCGGGGTCGAGTCGACCAATCGGCTACCGTCCAATCGGATCGTCATGGGCGTTGGTCCAGCGGAATCCCAGCTCTTCTCCGAGGACGACCTCGATGGCTGACCTCATCGGCGTCGTCAAGAAGGTCCCCAACAAGCAGTTCGGGTTCATCCTGACTGATGAGGGGATCGAGTACTTCTTCCACGCGGCGGACTGCATGGACAACAACTTCGCTGCGATCTCGGACGGGAACAAGGTGACGTTCGTCGAGGTCAAGAGCGACAAGGGGCCGAGGGCTGGCAAGGTCAAGAAGAAGTAGGACCGTACAGATGTCCTATTAACTCTGAGGGAGAAGGCCGGAGGTTACCGGCCGTCGACCGAAGATGGAGTCGACCGAAGAGAGGAGCAGACGATGGGGCGGGTGGTACGGACGAAGGGACGAGCAGGAGCAGCAGCGCGCAAGGCCGAAGCGGAGCAGACCTTCAAGGAAGCGGACCTGGTCTGCGAACTGGTCTGCGGGCTCCTGGACGGACTGGGGAAGAGCGGACAGGCGACCGCTGGGAGTATGGTGCTGGGGCTGGGGGCGGTGCTGCAGACGCTGCTGGGGATGTCGGCGCCGGCGGAGCAGCAGGCGATGCTGCAGATCGTGGAGACGATGCTCAAGCCGGAGCATTGGCAGGAGCCGGCGGTCGAGAAGGTGAACTGAGATGAGCCGGAGGGTTGGACGTGTCGGGGTCAACTGGGAGACGCCCGAACACTTCCAGTGGGAGCACGTCAGGGTCGAGGTGCTCATGGACATCCGGGATGAGCTGCAGAAGCTGAACGCGATCCTGGGCTGCAGGAACTTCACGAGCCTGCCCCAGGTGCTGCAGCGGATCGATCGGCGGCTGGCGAGGAAGATCAACTTGAAGGAGAAGGAGTAGACAGCGTCGTGTCCATGCCCCTCATCTATATCGCTGGCCCCTTCCGAGGTCCCACACCCTTGGACGTCCGACGGAACGTGGAAGCCGCGCGTGACCTCGGCCTCCGTGTGGCCCACGCCGGCGGGTACCCGGTCATCCCGCACACGATGACGGCGGAGTTCGACAAGCAACTGACGGACGAATTCTGGCTCGACGGGACGATGGCGCTGCTGAAGAAATGTGATGCGATGGTGCTGACGAATAACTGGGAGCAGAGCAGCGGTGCCCGAGCGGAGCAGGTCTGGGCGACAGAGAACCGGATGCCGTGGTGGGTGGACGGAGTCGTCGACACCTTCTACAGCTTGGACCGATTCATCGGTGAGATTCGCTACTACCGAATCGGTGCGGGGCTGTCGTGAGAGTCCTCTGCACGTTCCCGGGGAAATATGGCGACATCCTCTGGGCGCTACCGGCGATTCGGGCGCTGAGCCGACGCCTCGGGGAACCGGTGGACCTGACGATCGCCGGTGCCTACGGCAGTCTGAAGCCGCTGCTGGAGCTGCAGCCGTATCTCGGTCGGGTCGAGGCCGCCGCGTGGTGGGAAGTCAGAGACACCGCACCGATGACGCCTCGGGTGCCTCCGTCGAGTCAGACGCAGGAGTGGGACTACGATCTCGTCCTGCACCTCGGCTACCGCGGTTGGCCGCAGCGACCGTTACCGTATGAGACGCTGGATTGCCTGAACGCCGAGGCCGAACCGTACAACGTCTGTGGGTACCTGCAAGACGAGCGGCTGGAACTCAACGATCCCTGGATCACCCTGCCCGCTGAACGGGAGTTCAGCAATTACCGTCACGATGATGTGACGGTAGGGTTCTCCGATGAGCACTTCGAGCTGAAAGCCGGCCTAGTCGATCTGCTCTCCCATTGGGTCAGCCTGGGAGTTTGCGTCAGTCAAAACTCCCGGTGGCTCGGTGAGTGGTCGGTCGCCGACGAAGGCCCGGGCATGTCCTGGGTAGACGAGGCGTCGCTGATCCAGACCGGGAAGGTGTTTGTCGGGTGCTGCTCGGCCCTCCACGTACTAGCGGCAGGTCTCGGCAAGCAAATGGTCATCGTGGAGCCAGCAGAAGCTCGCTGGAATGAGATCTTCTGGCCGCTGGGGAAGACCGGCCGAGTCGAGCTGCTGCTCGGTGGGGACGGGAGGCCGACCGTGGACGCCAGACACTTGAGGGATGCGGTGTACAAGAAGTTGGATGCGGCGTACAAGAAGTTGGAGGCGTTGTGATGTGGGCTGTGCGAAAGGAATATCTCGGAGACGGCGTCTACGTGGAGTGGGACGGGAACGGACTCGTGCTGACCACTGAGAATGGGGTGAGGAAGACGAACACGATCGTGCTGGAGCCGGAGGTCTACACCAACCTCACCAAGTACGTCGAGGTGATCGAACGTCGACAGGCGAGTGAGGAGGGCTGATGGAAACCTTCGCACAATTCAGGATTCTCAACCTGCTCCGGGGTGGTGAACGCCTGCTGACCGTGCGGCCGGGTGCCAACGGGGGCGTCCGCATCGAAGTCGACGGTGTAGAGATCGACCTACTTCCGCGTGAGTGGCAACAGGTTGCCCAGACGGTCGCCGCGCTCTACCCGATGGGAGCAAACTGATGTTTCATCTCTGCCCCGCTGAGCTGATCTTCATCCTGAGCCTGCTGCCGCTGATGAGAGTCTGGCGGAGTAGACTACGCATCTGGAGATCGCGATGCGCCTGATCGATCCCGGCCCCGGCGAAGTCACCGACCGCCTGACGATCCTGAGCCTGAAGATCCGCACCGGCACCGAATCCGGGCTGGACGTCAGCCACTTTGTCCGGGAGCAGACGGTCCTGCTGACGAAGATCCGCAGCCGTACCCTGAACGGGGTCTGGTTCGCGCAGGTGCTCGACTTGGCGGCGGTCAACGCGCTGTTGTGGCAGGCGGAGGACGAGCTTCGAGAATGGCGGGCCAAGCGTGCTCCGCAGACACCTGACAGCTCTGGGCTCTCGGGAGTGGGACAGGGATATCTTGCAGCCACCGCGGCAGACGTGGTAGCGGTGGCCTTCCGCATCCAGGAGTTGAACGATCAGCGTGCCCAGCTCGTGCAGCAGATCAACAAAGAGGCCGGAGAGGCCAGTGGACCGGAGAAACTCTGATGGCGGAAATCGGCAAGGCTGGGAAACGCGGGATGGTCGTCGGCTGGCCGTGCCGAGACGTTGCCCAACCAAGCACACAGACACAGGATGGCGGACGGTACTCGGGGTGTGACTGCCCGATCTGCTTCGGCCCGCTGCTGCACGCGCCGCAGTGCAGTGGTCGTGCTCTAGGCGACGCGGAGCCCGGTGAGCCATTTCCATACGATCCGCTGCCGGGTACGCACATCGCGGTTGTCTGCAAAGCGTGCGCGATGGCGTTCTATCCATTCAAGGAGATGTGATGGCGAAGAAGGCAAAGAAACCAAACGCGCAAGATGCCACCCGCGAGGAGCTGAAGAAGACCAACGCGAAGATGGCTCGGCTGACTCGTGACCTGAAAGTACTGCGAGGTGGAGTGCAGGATCTCCAGAAGCAAATCATTGATCAGGAGAACCGGATCGTCGCGCTAGCGTTGACGATGGGTCAGCGCCCGGGGCAAGGCCTGTCCTGGGAGCCGATCTGACGATCCACACATAAAGAGAGGACTTTCCGATGATGACAATGTTTGTGTCGATGCTGTTCTCGCTGCTGGCGCAGTCCGCGCCCATCTGGGGTGTCGTCGACCCGTCAACGTTGGGCACCTGCTCTGCTGATATCCACGATACCTATGTGGTGGACGGCGGCGACGGCTGGCGCTATCGCACCTGGCACCCGCAGGCGGTCGGCGGCTGCCTGTTCGCGCACGAGCACGGCGACAACCCCGCACTGATGCAGGACGCGCAGGTAGCCGCAGAGTCCGTGAAGTTCGGCTACATCGGCCGCCGGCACGGCCACGAGGAGCCCCACGAAGGCTTCAAGGTGTTCATCATCAACATCGGCGACACGAGCGAAGGCAGCTACAGCCTCGTGGCGTCGCGCTCGATCTTCCATATGGGCACCGGCGGGCCGGCGCGGTTCACGACGCGCCACCACAGCGGCGACCTTCGGATGCGGAGACCGGATGCGGGCTATGTCGCCTACGTCAAGGGCATGTTTGACACGGGCGGCACAGGGGTTGTGTGCAATCCGCGCAAGGCGCCGCCCGTCAAGGACGTGGTCGCCTTGGGTCAGCCGTGCAAACTCAACTCGACCTATGAAATCTGGACCGGGTTCTTCACGGTCTACAGCCCGACCGGTGTCCCGAAGTATCGCGGGATCGTCACCCCGGCTGTCTTCGATCCGATTACCGTGTTCAACCCGGCGAATCCTGGCGAGACGGTCTACATCTGGGATTCGCGCGTCAACGCCATCCTGAACTTCCCAGGCAACTCGCGCACGGGCTACCGCGGCGTGAAGCGCGAGAGCTACGCCACCGTGGGGAACATCAATAACGCGGGCGGCCCGACGACGTACTACACCGACCCGATGGGGAATCCGACCAACGCCAGCGACCCGAACGCGCTCGTGCAGACCATCAGCGCGCACTACGCGATCGGGAAGGCCGCGCGATCGAACGGACAAACGCAGTTCAAGCTGGTGCGGACCTATTCTGCGGCGGGTATTGGATGGAAGAACTAGTGGCGGACCCCGCACGGCAGGCCCTGGAGCGGATTAGGCCGTTCCTTGAGCACAAGAATGGCTGCCCGGCTATCGGACGTGCCGCGCTCCGTAGGGCCTTTCTGGAGCCGACGTATCTGCCTGGGCCTGTAGGTGATTGCGTGTGCGGCCTAGAAGCTGCGCTAGCCTCCTGGCCGTCCCCGGTGCCCGCGCCGGGGTGGCAGGACAGCCCGTGTATGTGCTGCCGCGAGATGCAACCATGCCAAAACGGCTGTAGATGCAAGCGCGATCCTGCTGATCCTCCGGCGCTGGCCCCTGTGGGGGAGGGGGAGGAGTAGATGCTGCCGAAGGGCGATTTCTGCGGCTGCTGCGGGCGACCGGCCGTGGGCGATTGGTGCCTGGAGTGTCGCGCGCATCTGCTGTCCGCCTTGGGCCGTGCGCCGTGGGATCGGACCTACTACGCGCAGCACGGCACCGATTGTCCGTTCACCGAAAAGCCTATTGGGGAGGGCGACTCCCGCCCCCCGGAGGGGACATGAGCCGGGAAGATTGGCGATGTCCACATTGCGATGCTGCGTGGTTTCACCTGAAGCTAATCGGAGATCGTCTAATGAAGTGCCTTCAGTGTGGCGGGACGTGGACCTCGCGCGAAGTCGAGACGCCGTATCCACCGGATTGACGGTGCCCTGGAGCGGGGAGACCCGAGGATGATCAGCGATGCCCTAGTGCGCGTCTATTGCGACGAGCAGGATTGTGATGTTGTTGACGAGTACCACCTTACGGCACTCGCTGGCCGTGGGAACTACGACATGCGAAATATCAAGCGCCAGATGGAAAACGACGGCTGGACAGAGGTTGGCCCAGGCCGCCATCGGTGCGCTGACTGCACCGCACGGGGGCAGGCCGATGACTGATCCCTCCTCCGCCCCCTCGCCCGCACTGGCACCGGCTGCTGAATATGTTGCGCACCGCCATTACTGCCCGGCGATCGGTGGCAATGGGGATGCTGATTGCGCGTGCGGGGCGGTCGCATTTCTGGCAATGGTTGAAGGGTTCGCTGCTGAGCGATCCGATCTCCAGGCGCAGGTCGCGCAGCACGATCAGTATTGGACAGAGGAACGCGACGGGCTCCGCGCGAGAGTGAAGTTCACGGAGTCCTTCGAGGGCGTGCTGTTGCAACTGCACGAGGTTGAGGCGCAGGTCGCGCAGCTCCAGCAGGCAAGATCCGATGATCAGCAGCGCCTATTCCACGCCGAGGCCACGCTGGCGCAGATGCGCGCGGCGCTGGAGACGTGGTACTGGGCCAAGATCACAGTAGACGAGGAGCGGCCCGAGTTCAGCGATGCTCAGCTAAAGGCGCTCACTGACTCCGAGGATGACCTACTCGCGCTGATACAGAAGCTGTTCAACCCCCGGGCTCTCGCTGCCCCGGCCGGAGGCGCGGAGAAACCAACCTCGTAACCCTGTAACCAAAGGAGTCTGAGATGTCCAAGAAGTCGGCTCGCAAGACCATCGTCGAAGTCTACGAAGATCGCGCCAAGCGGTGGCGGTTCCGGCAGAAGAATCGCAACGGCAAGGTGACCAAGCCCTCGCAGAGCTACTCGACCCGGATGAACGCGCGCAGAGCGGCTCACCGGGACTGCCCGGGACTCGACGTGATTTCGGTCTAGGCCGATGCAGAAGATCCCGACGATGTTCGTCCGCGACGAGTCCGTGCCGGGGCACCCGGTCATGGATCAGGTGAAGCCGGAGTGTCAGTGGGTACTCGACGGAGAGGGGACGGCCACGCGCAAGATCGACGGCACCAATGTGAAGATTGCAGCAGGCCTCCTCTACAAGCGGCAGAAACCGAAGGAGCGTGACTACGACGAGGCCTCCTACGTGCTCTGCGGCAGAGGCAACCCGGCTGACCGGTGGGCCTTCGAGGCCTTCGATGCCATTGACTGGAAGGCGGACGGCATCTACGAACTGGTGGGTCCCAAGGTGCAGAGCAATCCAGAGGGTAGGGCCACGCACGAACTGATCCATGTCGTGCCGTGGGCGGAGTCCCTGCGCCTATCGGATGTGCCACGCTCGTTCGCTGGCCTCCGCGAGTACCTGACCGCCCACGTCATCGAGGGGATCGTCTTTCACCACCCAGACGGCCGGTTGGCGAAGATCAAGCGGCGCGACTTCGGTCTGCCGTGGGGAGGCCGCTGATGTCCAACGTCCAGATCATCACGAGTCGGCAGGCCGGATGCGGTATTTCTGAGCACACCGACCTGCTCCTCGACGCGGTCTACCAAGCCGATCCGGGCCTCTCGATTGAGCCTGTGGGACTCGATCCAAAAGACTTCCCGTGGGACAGGGCGGCGAAGGTCGTGCACCTGAACTACCACGCAGCGTTGCACAGCCAGTGGACACCGCTGCTCGTCGAGGACCTGCAGCGGCAGGGGCAGAGGGTGGTCATCACCTACCACGACACCGGCGTCCCCAACTCCGAGCAGTGCCTGCAGCTCTACCAGGTCGCTGACGCCTTCGTGGTCCACGAGCCGGCGGAGGACCTGCCGTACGCACACTACTGGCGGCAGGGGGTACCGGATCCCCCACCGGAACTTCCTGGCAGGTCGTGGTCGGAGATCCCAGTCCTCGGCACGGTCGGGCACGACTTCGGCTGGAAGTGCTGGGACCGCCTCGCCGAGATCACCAAGGAAGCCGGGTGGGGTCTCCTGCTCTGTACGCCGACGATGTCGGTGGAACGAGAACTGGACCTGCAGCAGAAGAACCCACGCACGGTTGTGCAGCAGGGGCTCTCCACGCCCGACGTCATCCAGAACCTTCGGATGTGCGCGGCGACCGCGTTCACCTTCGTCACCCACAACACCGGCCAATCCGCCTCCATCCTCCTCGGCATCGCGGCCCACCGACCGGTCATCGCCTTCCACACCTGTCGACAGTTCAGGGCCCTCTGGCTCGACCCACTTGGCAAGAAGGCCCTCTGCTGGGTGGAGACCTTCGAGGAGGTGCGAACCACCCTCGCCCACCTCGGGAACCCGCCCCTCGACGCACCAGCCGTTGTGCAGCTTGCCGCACAGGAGAGCTGGCGACACGTCGGGAAGAAGTACGCCAGCCTGTATCGGAGCTTGCTGTGAACATCCTCAGACCCAGCATCGGTGACCTCTACGACCGGCTCACGATCCTGGAGCTGAAGCTGCGCGTGCAGAACCGGCAGCACTGGTCGGAGGAACAGGAGTCGATTCTCCGTCGCCTCGCACCGACGTTCAGCGTCGGCCTAGCCTCCTTGGTGGACGCCCTCCGCACCACCAACACCAACATCTGGCTCGCCAACGACATCGTGGCCCAGCTCGCCAAGAAGCCACATCCGCAGCCGAACCAGATGGCGGTCGAGATGTGGAAGGAGAACCAGGAGCGGATCCGCCTAATCGCGGAGATCAACAAGGCCTGCGGACAACCAACCTCGGTCGAGAAGGCCTACTGATGCGAGTCCTGCACATCTCCAACCACTCTTCTGGTCGCTGCGGGGTGTCCCTCTTCGGCCTCCAGTGCTCAGCCGCCCTGCGCGCCGAAGGCATCGACGTCGTCGACTGGGACGGACACTACCCGCCGCTGCACGCGCGGGAAGAGCAGGGCCTGCCCTCCTACCTCCCGAACGAACTGCACACCTACGACGTGATTCACCTGAACTGGCAGCCCGCCACGCTCAATCACTACCAGAGCGGGATGTTCCCGGCCGGGATTCATCACTCGGTCTTCCTGCACGATCTGCCGCCGTGGTCGACCTGCGTCTTCCTCGACCGGATGAACACGCGCTTCGCCTTAGAGCCCTTCGAGGGAGCCACAGAGATTCCACCGCCAGCACCGGACTATCGGTCCTCAGTCCAGCGAGCCTCCGCCGTGACGATCGGTCGCAGCAACATCCGTGAAGCTGGGCGAGATCAGCTCGCAGATATTTGTCGGCGCTACGGCTGGGACTTCAACGATTCCAGCCCCGAGTGGTTGACTGAGGAGCAGGAAGTCGATCGCCTGGCGAAGTCGTGGGTGAACGTCGTCTGGTACACCGAGAATAGAAGCCGTGGCTCCGCGGCGATGGTCTGCGCGGCAGCGGGACGACCGCTGTTGCTCAATAGCGAGAGTCAGCGATTTGGGCATCTGCACACGTACTCAGACGTGGTCTACTATCGCCGACTCGACCAACTGGAAGACGCGCTGATCGAAATCGTGGAGCAGGTAAGCCTCGGCCTAGCAACCGTCCCCACCCGCATGGCGGACGATTTCAGTTGGCGCAAGGCCGCCAAGAAGATGATCGCCACGTGGCGATCTGCAGGAGTCCCCGCATGATCACCGAACGTCCCTGCCGCGTGTGCGGCGGCACCCTCGACACCTTTCTGGACCTGGGCACGCTCGCCCTCTCAGACTTTCCGCTCCCGGGCGAGTCTCCCAAAGGCTACGCGCCCCTGCAGTGCTGCTCGTGCAGAAAGTGCGGCCTCGTCCAGCTCCGGCACACCGTCGACCCCGACGTGATGTTCCGGCACGAGTACTGGTACAGATCGAGTACCAACGAGCTGATGCGTGCCGAACTCGATGACGTGGTGGTGCGCGCGGTCGCACGGGTTCGGTCGTGGGCCACCTCCGACTACATCATGGACATCGGGGCCAA
>Ga0137430_1000070_pt1 | contig 30588 bp, 19 predicted proteins | sample EasRivERMZT754_2_FD_104651 | JGI IMG/M metagenome (GOLD analysis project Ga0137430, IMG submission 104651) | Soil microbial communities from meander-bound floodplain in the East River, Colorado, USA - East River MetaG ERMZT754_2 | ecosystem: Environmental > Terrestrial > Soil > Floodplain ...
AGTCATGTGAGAAATGAACATATTACCTTTCTTGTCAATAGTTACAAAAACGTTTTCCACTGTTTGTAATACGTCGAATCTTCTTTGGTCTCCCACTTCTTTTTCAGACGCTTCAATTATAGTGTCCATGTCGTCATTTGTCAAAACACCGTCTTGAGTAGGTTTAACCGGAGCTCTTCGTGATAAAGCTTCCTGTTGAATTAACTCTGCAACTGTTACCGTTTCACTTCCTATGGACTCTAAAAACTGCCAATTTGCAAACTTAGCGTTTAGTTCTTGAAGTCTTGCTATTTCCTCGTCGGATAAATACTTCTTGAATAACTCTAACTGTGAACCCGGATTGTAAGCGAACTCTTTGTTATTAAACGCAGGGTCTTCTAAAACAGGGCTGTACAATTCAATGTATTCTAAAAGCTCTTCATCTGTAGGTAACGCTTTTTCAAAGTCTTCTCCTATCTGCTCAAACAGATAAGGGTTGGCTCTAACTTGCTCTTTAATGTACTCCACTAAATTGATAGCCCCTCCTTTGTTTTTAATAGCTTCTATTTGTTTGTCGTACTTCTTGTTTATTTCCTCGTTAGATGCTTCTAACTTTAACTCTGCTAAATCCTTTTCTAGTTGGGTTGTATCTACTTGTGGTGCGGCAGCAGCTTTTTGTTGTTCTGCGGCTTTTAATTGCTCCGTAGTAACTGTAGGAATCTGTTCTACCCCTATAAGGTTTAGTAGATTAGCTCTGTGATTACCGTCTTGTACATGATAAGTATCATCAGGTAACTTATTAACTTCAACAGGGTCAGATTTTACATAATCTAGGACTTTAGCTTTAGCTTCCTCATTAGATTTCAAGAAATCTATAAGTTGTCTTAGTTCTGAAGTTCCTGCTGTCGCATCAAAAGCAGGTAATGTAATACCTTGTTTTCCCGCAATGAAGTTTATTAAACTTTGAAGATTTTCCTCTGTAAACCCTTGCGTACCTATATTACCATTAGGTCTTCTAAGTTCAGCAGTGTCAATCATAGTAACCTCTAAAGGAGCTGCTACCTCTTCTTCTGTCATTTGCGTAGCTTGTCCTTGTTTTATAGCTGCTAATCTTCCTTCTAATTCTTCAATCTTTTTAAGATTCAGTTTACTTTTAGCTAATTCAGCATCTCGTTTTTTATTTAACTCCGCAATCTGATTCTTAGTCTCTTCATCCATCTCTTCCGGTTTCATTGAAACTCCCGGAGGTTGTGGGTTTCTCTGTTGAGAATATTTTTTTGCTGCGTCGTCTATAAGGTCAACTTGAGTCTTACTTTTATCAAAGTGAGTGTCCATCAAACCTTTAATCATGTCCTTAGTCATTTGAGTAGTATCGTGAGAACTAAACAATTTTGACATTAGATTCCCTCGACCTTTAAGACCAAGTTTAGGAGTCATCATTTGATTTGTACGTTCAGTGTACTTTTTAAATGCAAAAACAGACTTTTCATATTCTCTTAAAAGTGTCTCTAATCTTAAAGCTTTTTCAGGATTAGTTTCTTTTAATTTTTTGATACTGTCTAAAGTATCTTGCATTATTTTTTCTACCGATAATATCTCATCTGCTGATACGAACTCTTCATGATTATTAGCTCCATAAGGATTCTCCAATTTAGCAGAATTCATTATGGTGTTAAACTCGTTTGTCAATGCAGCGTGTTTTGCTGTTAGTTCATCTCTCTTAACTGTTAAATCATTAAGTCTTCCTAAAGCTGCTTGTCTTCCTTCAGGAGTCGTAGCTTTAGACGCAACATTTTCAAGCTCTCTATAGTCTTTCTCAATTTGAGCTAACTCGTCTGTAGTTGTCTGTAGATTATTCTTAGTAGCTCTTGCCTGTCTTTGCGTGGACAATTTAGATTTATTCAAAACGTCTACGATTGTAGTAGCTGATTTAATTCTAGTTGACCCTAAAGTGTTTTGAACTTCATTGTGAAAAGCTCCCAACATTTCGTCTGCATGATTGTAAGAAAGCTCGCCCATGTACATTTCATAAGTTAAGGCTTGTCTTAAAATACTTGAAGCTTGTTTCTTATCTATCTTAACACCTTTAGCTTCAGCCGCTTTTGATACTTCTTCATACTCTTCTTTAGTGATACTATTATTTACAAAGTATCCGGTAAACTCATTAATCTTTTTGAAACGTTTAGCTTCTGACTCCAATTCAGACTTCATGGAGTCTTTAACTTCTTGAGCTTGTTCTACAGTAATTCCCTGTGTTTTAGCTAAATCGTTGACATCAATTAACTCGATATCTTTACCTAGTTGTTCTGTTTGTTCATCAAGATAGTTTAATTCTGCTCCTCGTTGAAATTGTGCAAATAGAGAAGTTCCTCTAGCTAATTGACCTCCTAACATATCTCCTTTTCGTTCAGCATTCTCTTCAGCTTTATTTGAAGCTAGAATTCTGTTAGCCATTAACATATTCTCTACAGCTACTTTTGAAGTGTATTGAGCACCTTGTCCGAAAGTCTCTTCAATAAGTTTGGTTCTGTTAATCTCTTTTGAGAACTCATGATTGAAGTTAAGTCCTTTAGATTGTATCATTCCCATTACATTACCTGTAAGAGCTCCAACAACCATTCCGGTATATACTTCATTCAATCCTTCCTTAGTACCATAAGTTTGAGCCATACCTTTAGCGAAAGCTTCCACTGTTGAGTAGTTTTCTTTTGCTAATTCTTTGTCATATCCACTCTTGGTCATTAACATGGCAGTGTTTGTTCCAACTGACTGCATACCTTCTTCCCAAGCACCTTCTACGATAGCTCCTTTTCCTAAAGAGTATCCTATTTGTAGTGCTTTCTGTCCTAAATTTGCTTTTATAGCTTTTGCCCCTGTTTCGGTAGCTTGTACTCCTACTCCGAATATCTTTTTATTGATAGCTTCTGATAGACCTGTACTTGGTAACTTCATTTTCATAAGTTTACCAAATTGAGCTACATTGGAAGAACCTACAATAGCTAAATTGTAAGCATATAATCCATTTGCTGTAGATGCTAGTTTATCTTCAAAGATAACCATCTCTTCTGCTGTTGGTTCTCTCCCTAACTGTTCTTTATAGTCTCTACGAGCTTCGTTCATAAAAGCTCTAGCTTCAAAACTTGATTCGTAACCTGCTCCTGTAAATGTACTTCTGAAAAGATTTACTCCTTCTCCGATTCTTCCTCCTATATTGGCGGCATTTAGTTTTAACAAACTATTTCTAGTGGCGTTGGCTGCGGGAACAACTAGTGCATTCTTACCAACTTTTGCTGCTCTTAAAGCGTCATCGGTATATTTTGCTGCGTCTAAAGCTTTGTCGGCTACTTTACCTACCTTAGCAATTGCATTTGCAGCTTTCAAACCGTATCTTGCGCCAATTGTAGCGGCACTTGTACCTCCTGTAGCATATGCCCAAAGAAACTCTGTTGCTATTGCACTAGTAGTAAAAGCTATACCTTGAGCTGCATCATCAAACCAAAAATTAGCTGTTGTTAACTTCTCTCCGAAGCTCATTGCTTGCTCTTCTTTAGTTTTAAAGTTTGCGTAGTCTAACTTCATTTTCTCTTGATGTAAGTCAAGTTCTTTCATGAAGTCATTATCATATAAAGCTGCAAACTTTCCTTGGTTTATTGCTGCTCCAACTCCGTAGATAAGTCCGGCTGTACCTCCAACAACATTAGTACTGAAAGTATCTACAAATTTACCTATACCATGCATAGCTTTCTCTCCAAAACCTTGCTTTAAGGCGTGGTCTTCATAATTGTCAATACCGGGAGTATATGTATCAAATTTCTTGTACATCTCCCCATTTGACAACTCTTCATAAAGTTCTGCTACGTTGTAATTCTTAGTAGTCCAAGACAATTTTTCAGGAGCTGCTGCATACTCCGCCCCGAAAGCGAAACTGCTATCGGGAGTTTTTGCAAAGTCTACAGACTGATTCTTTATTGCGTCAATCTCTGATTGAAGTTTCTTTTGAGTGTCAGCTTCTGACAACATTGCCCTAGTTGATGGCGTTACATCAATTGTAGCATCTAAAGATTCTTTAAATGTATCAAAAGTGTTCTGTGCTATTTGTGCTCCGTTTAAATCTCCAAACATAATTATCTGTGTCCTAAAGTTTGTTTTGCTTTTTCTAAAGTGTTTATTTTATTCAAATTCTCATTAATAAATGATTCTAAATGAAATAAAGTTGTTTGTGCGGGAAACATTTGAACTGCTGTCATTATCTCTCTGTTTACTGTATCTCCTGAACCTACTTTAGCTCTTGAATCTCCAATAACAGTTCCTTTAACGTCCATTTGATATACCCACATACTTGTACCTGCTTTTAAGTTTCCGGTAAGTCTTCCGCTTGCTACGTCCTTTACAAATAAATCTGCAATTTGTTCTGCTTCGCTGACACCTTTCAACTTTAAAACATTTGTCAAAAGAGTTTTGGCACTACTCTCTGAACTGTATGCTGTTAAATTCTTAACCAAGTCCGGGTTAGTGATAACCTTTGAAATGGTTGCGTGTTTTCTATCTTTCCCTGACAGTGAATCGTCATTACCTACTAGAAGACTGTTGGTAACTTGTGGTTTAATAACTACGTTTTTAGGCATGTCTTTCAAAGAAACGTCTGCTGACGGTTGGTTACTCTTAGCGTCTCCAAAGTAAGTTTCCATGTGTCTAGCGAACCCTGTCTCTCCTTTAGCTACTGTAGCTGTTACCATCCCTGTAGGATTAGTTTTTGTTTCTGCTACTTTTTGACTTACTACGTAATCCTCTCCGACCTTTTTAACTGAAAATGGTGCGTCATAGTTAAAAGACCCTCCTTTGATACTCTCTTGATTGATAGACTGTAAAACATTTGAATATGTCTTCCCTTCAAAAGTGGCTACATTAGTTTGAGGAATGAATTTTTTAATTCCTAAAGATTCTAAAGTTTTCCCTACTGCTGCCATGTCCATTTCTTCTCCTTCAACTAAAACTCTTTCCGTTCTAGTATTAGATGTACCTCCTAAATCTCTATCTGTTACTAACCTGTTTTCGTACCTAGCAGGTGTAGTAGGTTTGTGCTTTTTATAAGTCTTAGCCAAAGCGTCACTCATTTCTTCTCTCCTAGCGTCTGCTGTAAACAGTGTTTGGGCTTCTTGAGGGTAAGTATCTTGTAATTTAGCATAAGTGAACGCGGCTTTCATTGCGGCTGCTTTTGATGTTACAGGTGCTGTACTACTCTCATCTCTCTCAAAATCATCTCCTTTTGCATTTGGCTTAAATCCGTTAAGTTTCATGGTTTTTTCAAACTCTTTCTTTTGAGCGTCTGTAGTAGCTATTTCGTTGTAGGCATATAAGGATGTTGAAACTACAGTATTGTAGTCTTTATTGTGAGCATCTTTAACTTGTGTTGCTAAATCTTTATAATCCGGCACTGCTTGTTGTGCTTCCGCATCAATACTTACTCCGGCTGTTGGTGAATACGTTCCATCTGCATTCTTCTTAACTCCTTCTTTTAATGCCTTAGCTTTATCTAGTTCAAGTCTTTCAACGTCTAAAGCATGTTGTAACTTAAACTTAGCAACTTCATCTATTTCTGTAGTGATACTTGTTCTTCCTGCGAAGATGTGAGCCATAGAATTTACAGCTTGTTCTTTCTTAAGGATGTACCCTACTTGTTCCGGCTTAGTCTTGTCTACGTTTCTAGCGTTCTCATTAAGATTTTCAACTTGTTTGGTATACATGTCCAACATTTGCTGAGTTTCAGCTTTTTCGTTTGGAGATAAATCGTCTTTAAGTTTACTATTCAAAAGAGCTATTTCGTCGTCATAGTTTTTCTTTTTAGTCCCTACGAATGCGTCATATTGAGCTGCAATCTGTTCCGGCTTCATGGTTTTCATTTCAGACCAACCATCAATCATTAATTGTTGTTCGTCTTGAGCGTCCATCATTTGCGGGAAGTATTTTACTAACTCTTCAGTTGTAAGCCCACTGACTTTCTTCTTGATTTTAGTTAGTCCATCCGGGGACATTGCTTCTACCTCTTGGTCTCCTTTTAAATCTTTAATGTCCTTAGCTTTCTTAGTCATGTCTCCCATAACATCTTTGTAAGGCACGTAAGAAAGGTCTCCTAAATTGGTATCAACATTTCCTTTTATGTATTCGTTAAGTCCTGCTTTGTACTGTGCAAACTCATAGTTAGCTTGATTATAAGCTTTAGGGTCTTTTTCTTTAAGTTTTGTAACACCCTCTTCAAAGTTTTTAATGTCTTGAGAGTATTTCATGTGTTTTTTTACTTTGTCGTCAATTGCTGTCCCTACATAGCGCATGATTTCGTTGGTCGCGGAATTACTTAACAGACCCCGCCCACCGCTAACTTTTAGGTTTGCGTTGACAGTGTTTAAAAGTCCGTTGACTTTCTCCCCCAAGTAACGTTTAGCGTCTTGTTGATACAAAGGAAGAGATGACACTTTCGCTATCATCTCGTCTATCTTTGCAGTATTTACGTCAAACTTGCCTTGCATTGCGGTTTGTACTTGACCGCTTAACATTGCGTCTTGTAAGTAGTTTACGGGTTGCCCGTAATCTTGTTGTATATTTTCGCCGAACATAAAATGTGTTTTTGTTTTTTATAGTTAGACATACATCATTGATGTCTTATTTTTGTAATTGTTATTAGGGTTTAACATACGGTTTAAAGTTCTAGGATTCATTCCTAATGCTATTGCAGCATCGTAACAATAGTCGTAAAAAATACCCGTCTGCGTATCTAAAACTAACTTACACTTAGGGTGTTTACTTCCCATATTAATTTCACTTAGTTTGTCTCTTTGCTCTTGAGAGATTATTTTTCCAAGCGAAGCTTCTCTCATTCTCTCTCTTGTCTCTTCAGAGTGTTTTCTACCTTTATTACTATTGCTAATTTTATCTTTATGTTCTTGAGAAATATTTTTACCATACATTATACTTTTTTCTCCTCGGTGCGCATCTCCAATTTTCTTTCTAGTTTCTTCTGACACTGTTTTACCTTTACTACTTGCAGATATTTTTCTTCTAGTCTCTTCTGATACTACTTTAGGTTTATCTCCACATTTAGTTAACAGACAATTTAGATTTTGGTCACTTATAGCGTCGAACTCATCTTGCCAAAAACGTTCTGAACAGTTTAATTGTTCTCTGCTGCAATATTCAATCACGTCAAACTGATGGTTTTCAACTCCATGTTTAAGAAATGACCTGTATAACTTCACTTGGTCTTTTAGAGTGGCTATCAAACTTCTATAATTCCTGAATCTCCTTTTCAAGTTAGAGCTTTGCCCTACATATATACGTCCTGTAGGGCTAGTCACTTTATAAATTCCGCAATTTTTATTAATTTCTTCCACTATTTATATTTTGTTTTGCAAATGTATGGAAAAGATTTCACTTATCCTAATTTATTTTTTAAATCTTCCGCCTTTTTTCGCTTTAGGTTTCTTTTTAGGTGTTTCAGTTTTAGTTAGAGCACTTACATCAGGGGCGGCTGTAAATTGAGGTGCAGCTATTTCATACCCTTCTCCTGTAAACTGTACATCCGGGTTCAAAGCGTTACTTCTATTAAACTGATTGATTGCGCTCCACTTACCAAATTGGTCTTGGAATCTGATGTTGTCTTGAGCTTGTAAATCTTTCTCAAATGATTCTAACTCTCTACCCATCAAAGACTGATACTGCGCTGCTGCTTTTGCATCTGAAACACTTTGTTCTGTTTTAACTTTAGCGTTTTCATAACTTTCTCTTTCTCTTGCCATAGCATTGTATCTTTCAGTTTCTGAAGTTACTTTGCTTATTGCGCTTGCGTTGTTAGCATCCATTGAATCTAAAGTTGCTGCTCTTTGAGCGTCAGGTAAAGTTGCTATCTGATTTTGAGTAGATAGTGAAGCTCTGTTAATTTCGTTTAAAGCTTGCTCCGGCGATATTTCAACTCTTTCTCCGCTATAGATAATAGGTTGGAATTTTGCAGGGGCTAACATACTTGCAGGTTGTAAGTATCTTTCCGGCATTAACATCATTCCCAATCTCTTTTTCTCTTCCCTAGATGATTCCGGTATGTCTACAGGAGGGGGAGGAGGTGTTCCCGGCGGTGGCGGAGGTGTGTCCGGTGGCGGGGGAGGGGGCGGTGCATTTGGCGGTACAAAATTAATAAATCCTGTAGTTACTTTCCCGGCTTCTAAGTCAATAGCCTCTTTAGTTGTACCAATTTGTTTAGCTAAAACTGCTTGCTGTTCCGGTGTAGAGTTTTTATACTTGTTTACATCTAAAGTGTATGCCTGTTGTGCAGGTAAGTTTTCAACAACTTTTGGTTGTCCGGCATTTACGTTTCCAAATAACTTAGTTCCTTTGAATGTAGTTGGAGAACCTTCGTATTTGATTCCTTCTCCTTCTAAACCTTTAATAACTTCGTCATAAATTAACGCTTCGTCATTAGGTTGTGAACCGAAAGGTCTGTTAAACTTTCTTTCAAAGTCACTTGAATACAAGTAATCTTTTAGTCTATTCTCTGTCTGTACTCCATACAACTCTTTTTCTTTTTGAGAGGCGTGTTGTAACTGTAAAGGAATATCTTTATTTGTTTGTACCTCTTGAAGTAGGTTTTGATTGAATACTAATTCATCCTTATCTAATCTTTCATTTAGAGCTTCTAAACTTTTCTTGTCTTTTACAACTGTAGCGTAATACTGTTTGATTGCTGCTTTTTGTTCCGGCGAATATTTAGGAGTTTGACCCATCATTTGTCCGAAAGCAACAGCTCCTGCATACTTGTCAATTGAAGGTGCTACGTCTCCGCTACCTACAAACTCACCTGCTTTTTGAAATTGAGGTAACAGTTGTCTTAACCTGTCTTCCGAGATGTTGTACTTTTGCATTAAATCCTGAATACTTCCTCCTTCTTGCATTACATTTCCTTTATTACCACTTTCGGTGTTCTTCTTGTCTTCTTGAGCTGCGTACAATAAATCAAAAACTTGTTGTTTAGGTGTTTCTAACTCTTGAAGTTTCGTTCCATACTCTTTAATCTCGTCCATCAAAACTTCTGAATTTAAAGCTAATGTTGCTTCATCTTTTACTGTTTTATTTTGAGTCTCTAGCTTTTTAATATAATCCGCCATTTCTTCAGTAGCTTCCGTATGACCTATCTTTTTCAAGAATTTATCTAAAGTTTTTGCGTAAGTATCTGTAGCCTTTACTTTTATGTCGTACTGTTTGGAAATATTCTTTGCTACCTCTGCTCCGACTTTTAAATGGTCGCTCAATACTCTGTCTCCGTCATTAAGCTTAACAGGGATACCGCCATTTTCATGCGTCTCCCCTTCTGCTTTCTTAACTACTCCGTTTGTTTTTACGTATTCTGCGTGTTCAATTTCGGCGTTGGCTTGGTCTTCAGCGTGAGTTGGTACAGCTCCTATAACTTGGTCAGTCATTTGAGCGTATTTTTCTCCTCCTTGTTGCATGAAGATTTGTTTGAATATGTTTGCAGGTATCTCTATTTTATTCATAAGTAACTGTGTATGAATCTGTGTCTTTGTTATAAGTATAATCTTTTATCTTCTTGCCCTTCAAAGTGTCCAAGTAGCTTCCTCCATTTTGCATTTGTGGCGGTGTTTGAGGAGGAGGTGCTTGTTGTCCTTGAGGGGCTTGAGCTTGCATTTGTTGCATCACTCCTTGAATAAGTTGCATTGCTTGGTCTTGCGGTATTCCTGCTTGAACTAACTGTTGCATTACTTCTTCCGGTTGTGCTCCTTGTTGTAAAGCTTGAGCTACCATTTGCATCATCTCTTCAGGTGATGGTTGTGCTTGTTGAGGTGCTGCTTCTTGAGGAGGCATTTGTTCTTGAGGTGGCATTGCTTCTCCACCTTCCTGCATATATTGAGGAGTATTTCTTCCGGTAACTAAATCTCTTTGCTCGTCGAAGTATTTCTTTTTAGCCTGTTCTTGAATGTTTGCTTGTCCCATACCTCCAAAGATGTTTCTTGCCACGCCTAAACCTGTTTTAAGCCCTCCTGCGACAATATCTGAAGCTTCGCCACTCTGAATACCTCTTCCTAATACTTGAGCTCCTGTAGCAATGTCTACATCTCCATAAGGATTGGAGAATTGGAATGGGTCTTGAGTTGTTGAAAATTGCGGAGAATTGTCTCCGTTTAGGTAAGCGTCCCCTTTAGCATTTAACTCTGCAACCGCAGGTTTGATGTCTTCCTGAATATTTAAAGTGTTTAAAGTTGCAGGAGCTAAATCAGTTATCGGGCTACCCAATTCTGCTGTTAATTGTGGTCTTGATGTAGCCGCAGTTGTATTTGTTGTTGGAGCAGTTACAGGTGTTGCTGTGGGTGTTCCTTGAGGATTCCATTCAGGTAATACGCCTACTTGAAAAGGTTTTGCTTTTTCTGTAGTATCCCAAGCAGGTAATTGACCAACTGAGGTAACTCTTGGTGCTCCTACTTTAGTTTCCTGTGGATTCCAAGCGGGCATTGTTCCAACGTTCCATTGCCCTGCTTTTTGAAACATAGGTAATTCTCCTCCTTCTTCCATTGATGCTATACCCATTGCATTTTGCTTCTTAGCTTGTTGCTCTTGGAATACTCTGTAATTACTCATTCTCTTGAAGTTCTCCAATCCTTCAGTAGTAAGATAATCAGATTCTCCTGAACCGTAATCTACTCTAGTGTAGTGTCCGGCGGGTAATCCTTGTTTAGGTTCGTTAGTTTCAACGTTGTATAGAATCCTTGAAACAGGTTTTTGAGGTGCTCTACTTTTCTGTTCTTCTTCAAAAGACATTGTGTTTCCTGTCGGTACTTGAGTGTTTGAAGTCAGATTAAGGTTCTGTAACTGTTCTACTCCTATTCGTTGTTTCTGTCCTCCAACTTGCATGAACTCTTTGTCATACATGCTGTAAGCTATCGCAGCCGCTTGAGAAGGGTCGTAGTTTTCTTCACGGATTAATTTTGAAATTTTTGCACTTATCCAATCTTGTTTCTCCCCTCCTTCTTGGTAGTAAGAGGATGAACTAGTAAATCTTTTAGTTTGTTTTTTCTTTTTCATTAGTTAAAACTATGTATTATTTTTAAATTTTATTTTTTTATTCCGTGAAAATGTATATCTTTACAAAAAATTAAAACACTATGGACACAAATGTCAACTTTTGGTTAGAAAATGCTAACTCGTTAAATCATCAATTATTCATGTTTGTCATGGGCGTTTTGTACGCTATGGCTTATGTTTTAGGTATCTCATATAAAGCTATGAATATCTATGCATACTTTGTATTCTATCCGGCTTCCTTTTCTTTATTCTTGAAGAGTAAGTGGAAATATGCAATCTTAGGTTCTTCTTTACTGTTCTTCTTAGTTCCTAACTTTGAAGGTCTGTCTGTAAGATTCTTTGACGAATGTGTAGTGTTTCTAAACTTCATGGCTGATAAGTTCCATTCAGATTATATTAGAATGTCAATCTATCTTTGTGTATATGTACCGTTGTTATTCTATGTTCCGTTCTTATACTTAAGGATGACTAGAAAGAATTTTATTAAGATGATTGCCATAATAGGGGGCTTGGCACTTATTTATGCCCTTTTGGTCGCCCCCCTAATTAAACCATTACTTGTATCTGCTCTTAATGGACTCTAACATTCTATTATATTCCTTTTGAAATTTAGGGTCTTTTTTAATCATTTCCCCTACTTTCTCCATAGTTTTATCATCTGTTAAGTCAGACCCTGAAAGAGCATCAGACGCTTCCTTACTATCTGCGATAGATTCTATCTTAGCCATTTGAGCTATCAGCTCTTTTGTTAAAGGTATTCTATCGTAGATTTCTATTGGAGCTCCAAAAAGTTGTCTTGTAGCTTTTAAATCATCTTTTAAAGCTAAGTCCCAATTGTCATAGAAACTTAAGTATGGATTTCCTGCTTTATCAAAGTCTACTCCGAAAGTGGCATTCCACATTACATTTTTAGGGTCTCTGAAGGAAGCTTTGTTTATCTTATCTCCTCCTTTTTTACCGGAAGCTTTATCTCTAGCAATTGATTCAGGAGTAATTTCTCCACTTGCTAGTTTTTTAAACAAGTCTGTTTTGCCCGCAGCTATTTTTACGTAATCTGCAACATCTTCAGGTTTCTTGAAGGTAACATTTGTATCAGAGTCTTTACCTGCTTTGAAAGACGAAGCTGTGAAGGTATCATATTTCTGCGGTAGTCCTGCGTACATTCTATATATGTCTTCTCTATTATCCCCTCTAACACCCTCCATTCGTTTTACCTGTTCAGTATCACTCCTCTCATCCATAAGTCTTGTAATGAAGTTGTCATCAAGCTCGTAGTCAGGTGCGTATCCTTGTGGATTGGTTGCGTTAACCATCTTATTCTTCACAGCTAGTGGTAATATTGCATTACCTTTTAATTTACGTTTAGATATTTGTCCGAAACTGATGTTCTCTTCTTTACGAATATCTTCTAAAGATTTAGTGTCTAACAAATATTGTTTAGCTCCTTTAGTTTGGTCGTAAATACCTGTAGTAGTAAGTTCAGGGTTAAATTGTAAATTTTCAGGTAGTACAGCAGAGGCTAGAGCTTTTGCCGGATTGGTAATATACTCTTCTAAATTACCTGTTATGTAATCTGCGGCTTTCTCTACCATACTTAGTTCTTCCGGTTTAGCTTTTCTTCTCAATCTTTCTTCTGCTTCTAAAGAAATGTTTTCCGGTGGCTTACCTGTTGCTTGGAATTCCGCCCAAGCTGCTTTTGTTTTCTTACCTATGATACCATCGGGTTTATCTGATTTTGAACCAATGTCATATCCCATAGATAATAACTGTTCTTGTATTTTTACCGCTTCTTTTTTATCAGTTACGTTTTCAATATCTACAGGTTTCCATTCCGGTAGCTGACCTACTTGTGTAGTCACTACTTGTGGTTTTTTTCTCTCTGCTTTTATTATTACTTCTTCTAACATACCTGATGGGTCGTACAGTGTGTCATCTTTCATAACACTATAACCTTCAGGTAAGTATGGATGTTCAGCTAAAACTTGTTCTAGTTCTGAAGTTTCTCCCGGTACAGGTTGTGTAATACTTCCCGGCAACCAACGTTCTGTTGGTAACGTAGGGGCAGCTTGAGGGGCTGCTTGTGGATTCCACGATGGCATCGTCCCAACTTGGTATTGACCTGCTTTTTGAAACTGTGGTAAACCTCCTCCGTCTCTTAATTGCGGTACTTCATGAACTGTTTTTCCCGGAAATTGGTATTCTTGATTTGGATACATCATTTTAGAGTTTCCTAATTCGTCTGTACCTAAAATAGGGTAGCCTACTTTATCCATAGTTATACGTCCGTCTTGCGTTGGTACTATAACCTCTTGTTTTGGATAATCGTAAACTCCATTCGGTGATACAGGTATTTGTCCTCCTCTTTGATATTCTGTTTGCGTAGCTTGGATTGGTTGATATTCTATAGGTGCTAAATCTATTTGAGGTGTTTCTTCTTGTTGTGAAAAGTCTTGTTGTTGAGGTTGAGCCATTTGTGCCGGAAACATTTTTTTAATGTCTTCCATGAAAGTGTCTTCCATTAACTCTTTGGCTGCAACTGTTCCTTCTTTTTCTGTTTCTCCTTCTTCCGCTTCGTCTTCTTGTTTTCCAAAAGTTGTTCCTTGATATTCCGGTGTAGAGAAATCTGTAGGTGCTATGAAAGCTCTTTTCTCTTCTTCTGTTTGTGGTGTGGCTGAAGTAGTTGGTGCTGAAGTTGTTCCGCTTCCCATTTTCTTGCTAGTCCATCCTCTTAATTCTCCAACTGTGATTGGTCTTCCGTTCTTTTGCATTACCCCTTTATTGTAGGCGTATGCTTGTTTGGATACTATATCTGTTATTGGTGTGTCGTCTCCGGCTCTTAAAGCCTTAATATAAGTTCCTGAACCTAGAAAGTGCATTCCATATAAGTCTGCGTCGGTAGGTTCTGTTTTGAATGCTCTTTTGAAAGCTGAAGTTGTTTGGTCAGTATATTTTTTCATAGCTTCTTCCTGCAATTGCGGATTAAACCTGTCTTTCCAATCATATCCTAATCCTTCCCAAGTGCTTTTTACAAATTGGTATTTACCACTTGCTCCGCCCATAGGGTTTACTGCTCTTTCTTTTCCTCCGCTTTCAGAGGCACTTACTTTCTGTAAATAATTTCTACCTTCTGCCATAATTAAAAATGCCCCCTAAATGTTTAAATCTAAGGGGCAAAATTACAAAATTATTATTAATAACTCAAATTAGTTAAACATTGTCTTCCACTTCATTAGTAGCGAATTTCAATGCCAAGCTATAACGACTGTCAGTATTATATGTCAGTCTATTCAAAAACCATTCTCCTTCCATTCTATCTAAGATTCTTTTACCTTTAAACTGCACAATGTTCGTATCAATTGTTTTTTCAATTTGATTCTTGTCATAGTTGATAAAAGGTATGTTACTTACGTTGTCCCGAACCCGGTTGAAGAAGTAATCGTAAGCCCATTGATAGTTGTCTTTGTTGGTTATCAATATGTCTTGAGTTCCATCTGTATTTGTTTTTGGATAGTTTTTATTTGCCACGAAGTTGTTCTTCTGTGGTATCAAATTCAAGTATCCTGAACAAGCTACGTTGTTGTGAATCATTGTTTTATTGAAAGTCAACATTGGAGAGAATGCCCAATCATATTCGTTGTGATATCTTCTAGCTTCCGTCCAAAGCTTAACATTATTAAGCCTTTTAACGTTGTATTCTGCTTTGATAGGATACTCAACTTCAAAATTGTATTTCTTCCCGTAAAACACTTGGAATGACTTGTTGGTTAGCCCGTGAGACCATAATCCAAATTCAGTTTCATCTTCCGTTCTGTTTACTCCCGATTGGAAATAATTGTTGTGGCTGATGTAGTAATTTGGTTTGAAGTCGTAGAAGCTCATCCAAGTTCCTAAGATAGGGGAGAAAGCTATAGTCCAAGAAACTTCTTCAAAATATGTTTCATCTGTTAACAACTTCTCTTCGTCGTCTAAGAAAAACTTTCCATTAACGTGAGTGATGTTTACATTCTTAGGTATGTAGTCTTTCTTAGTGATGAACACTCTTCTATATCTACTATCCCAAGCCATTGCAATACCAATTCCGTTAAAGTTGTTATCTACATCTACGTCTTTAAAGTATTTCAAAATCTTAAACGGTAAATGCTCTTTAAACCAATTTCTCATACCTGAAGGTTTTCCGTTAATCATAGAAGATATTTCTTCCATTTTATTTCCTGTCGGCGGCATTTGAATTACTTGTCCTCTTTTGGCATCCACATGGAAATGTCCGAATTCACAGCTAACGCTTGCAACGTTTTGAGTACCTCCAAATCCTAGTTGAGCGTTATAGAAAGATGCACTTCTTCTTTGGAAAAAGACTGTACCTCCTAAGAAAGCTTTGCTTGGGTTTTGTCCGTCGTCATTAGTATAATCTACTTTGTTGTAAAGGATTGAAGTGTTTTCAAATCTTGCTAGAATTGCTTCATTCTCTATTCCTTGAACATCTTTAAGTTTTCCTAGATTAGTAGGGAATTCAAAGAAGTCTAAAGGTCTGTAAATTAACCAAGGGTCGTAAGAGTTGTTTTCACTGTTGTCCGGTAACGATGCTATAATACCATTTGGAAAATCTGCTTTACAATCGTAATCGTTTTTCTTATAGTTTATAGGAAGCATTCTATTCTTTAATTTGGTTACTTGTTTTGAGTAAGCCTTGTTGTAGAAGAAATGATTCGGTTGTCTAATACTTACGTTTTTCTCTTGCGTCCAATCTCCTAAATCTCCAACTTGCGGATAGAACTGTCTCTCATATGGAGCTTCCGCATATCTATAGTTTGTGTTGATTCTAGTCTCGCAAAGGAAGCTTGGAATACCGTAATAGTACAAATAAAACTTGGATGGCGGTCTGTAATAGTTTCCACCTTTAGTTGTATTGTCCATGTTAAACTCATCTACAATATCCGGGAAGAGTGTTCCCCCTCCTTCAAAATCTTTATCAACGTTATATGAAACGTAGAACAAAGGATTTCGTCCGATGTTGTTGTAGAAGAAGTAGTTGAACGGTGTTCTATCTGCTTGCCCCATAGAGTTCACTAGGAACTGCGCTTGCTTTCTTTTTAGAGTGTGTCTAGTTATAAACGTATCTCCTCCGAAAATAGATAAACAATCTGTTCTTGGGTTTGTCAAATCTCCGCGATATCCTGTAGTAAGCCATTTGATTGAATTGATAGTACCATATTGCTGTGGTAAATAATTCTTAATAGCTACGTAAGGAGAAGCGATGTTTTTAAATACCGGACTTGATTTACCTGTCTGACTTAAACCGTTCTCTCCTAAGTATGTTAAAGATTCTCTATCATAGTTCTTATATCCGGTTGCCGGGTAAGTGATAGGGAAATTACCTGTAGAAACATAAACAGATTTTTCTCTCATCACATTGTTGATTGAGATGTTGTCTGCTATCACTTCATTGGTAGTTTCATACATACCTTCTTTTAAGTACTTAGCGATATTTAATCCTCTAACACTTTCACCCTCTTCTTGTTCTAATTGAAGGAAATTATATTTACCTTCTGAATAGTAATAAGAAGCGAAATTGTACGGTGTACCTAAATCGTTGAATATCTTTAACCAAGCATATCTGTATCTTCCGTATTTGAATACGGCGGCGGTCACTGTATTAAACGCTAAGATTATACCTGACGCTATGTAAGCGGGGATACCTAAACTTGCTCCTGTAGACCCTAAACCTCCAACAACCCATATTTGAGCGTTAGATAATGCGTGTGCTGCGGCTATTACAGCTTCTGCTACTACTTCAAGTGTAGCTAAAGTACTTGCTAGACTTCTTGCTTTTGGTGTAAGCATTACCCATTTAGGATGGTCTAGTACTTCGTCGAAATATCCTTTAGACCTTCCATACATGTAACCTTGAACTGATAGTTCTGTTGGTAATGATGGTCTGTAATAATCCGTTTCCGGCGAGTGGAAAGTGTAATTAATATTACTGTCTCCGAACCCTGCTTGTGAAATATTATTTAGTTTGTCTGCTGAATAACTGTTGTAAGGATAATTTGGATAAAGAATTTCGTCGTCGTTCTCGTCTTCCGCGTAAGTTCTCATGTCATATAAAAGACCGGAAGCTACTATACTTCTATCAAATTCAGAGTTTCCTCTTACTATTTCATACCCTGTAATATTCTCCCTATCTTTTGCGGAGATTAAACTGTTATTCACCGCAATATCTAAGAACGTGTTTATAACTTCCTCGTTGATAGTTATACCTAAAGGAAACACTGCTGTATCTGCAAAAGATGCTTGCATGTTGTCGAACATGAATGGTGCTTTCTTATTGTCAGGGAATTTGAAGTGTCTGATAGGTCTGCAAGTGAAATCTACAATTTCTTTATCATTCTCGTCAAGTTTCCAAATATAGCCTCCCTCTACTGTAGGGTCTGCAAATACTTCTTCAAATTTATCTTTAATACTTAAAGGTATGTCTACTTGTTCTATCACTAAAGAAGATGAGTCGAATAGCTCTGTATTGTCCGGGTAAGTTTCTTGACTTTCCCAATATGCGAAACCTCCTTTTTTATATGGTACTGCTTTACAAGATTGAACTATAGGTTGATTGAAAGTACAAGTTGCTTTTGATTTTATTACTTTTTCAAAAGTGATTGAATCCCAAGTAACATCTATTCTTTTATCTTCTGTGCTTCTACTAGTTATAGAGTAACATCCTTTATTTGGAGTTGTTGTCCATCTAGGTTCGTAAACTGCTCCTCCTGTGTCTATAGTTTTTCCGGTTATGCTATTGTCAATTGCAATTAAGAAACTCTTAGAAGAGAACCATCCACCTACAATTGTTGTATATGGTGTACCGTTCTCGGCAGTGATTATTAAATCTGCTCCTGATTTTGTGAATAAGAACATCCCGCCATTTTCAAGGTTTATATACTCTGAAAATATAGCTGTAGATGAAGTGCATGTTTTGAAAACAGATAACCTTACAGTTTGTGTTCTAGTAGCTACCCAATCTTCCGGGGTTTTAGTTACATGTTTTGAAACGTCTAAGATGAAAGAGTCTCTATCTTTAGTTGTTCCTTTAAACCACATTGCCCCATCATGTAACTTGTTTGTATAACCTACAGAATCATATTGAACATATAAATCTCCGGTAAGGGTTACTGCATCTATGAAAAATAAAGTTGCACCTGATAGAGTTAGTTCGCTTCCTAATTGAGTTAAATCTCCTCCTGTCAAAGCTTCTATTGCTCCTTGATGTGAAGTGAAGAAGCTAGTGGCTGTAGTAGCTGCGTTGACTGTAAACAGTGTTGTAAAAGGTGTTCCGTTTATTGTTACTGTAACGCCTCCTGAAGTTCCTGAAACGAAATCTAAAGTTTCTACATAGTTTGCTCCTAAAGCTACTTTGGTTGAAAGTAAATCAGTAGTTCCTAATTCTGTAAATTTATAATTATTGTTCTTCGCTGCTGCTCCTGTAGACGGGCTTTGATTTTCTGCGATGATTGCAGCATAATCACAAGTCTCTTCATTAAAATCCCCACTTCTTTCGTAAGCCCCTACTATCCCTCCGGTGTTACTTACATTTACGTATGACGCTGCAAAAGCGGCATCTATCGTAGAAGTCCCTGTAGTTGGGTCGAATTCGTGAAGAGCACATGCACTTGGCGGTACTACTTTAACATAATCTACTCCAAACTCTTTAGGTACTACTGTAATAACCTCATTAACAATCTCCTGTATTCTTACAATCTCTGCTACAACTTCCGGTGAAGTACATTCTAATCCTGTGTACGGGTCTACTTCACAAATGAATGCGCTGTAGTCGTCATAAAGAGCATCACAAATGTTTCCTCCTGATACTGCTATAAATGCTTCGTCACATTCAGCTTCTGTAGTTCCTTGCATATCGTTAACATAGTCTTCAAGATTTGTGAACCCTGCTGCATTTTCCGTGTCTATTGATACTGAACCTGCTGCTATTGTTGCTACTGCGTCAACTGTACAAACTTTGTTTATAACTTCTGTTACTTCTACCGTTTCGTAATCTCCTACACAGAACTCTGAATCTACTGTGGCATCATTGTAATATTGCCAACGTTTTGTCCTGATTGTAGAGCTACAGTCGCCTTTGTTTGCAAGTATAGAGGCTACGTCTTTATTGTCGTCAATAGCTTCTCCAAATTCATCTACAACATCTTCTAAGTCTTCGTCTGTTGCTACTCTTCCTATGAATGGAAAAGCTGAAGTTTCATACCCTCCGTTCATTAAAAATTTTATACCTAGAGGAGCTATTTCGTCTCTGTTGTATCCTAAGTATTTAGAACCTGCAATACCGTTCTCATAAATACCCTCTGAAGCTATGTGTGTTTGCCACTTCACAGCTAATTCAGCGATTAGATTTACTACAGGTTGTAAGTTTAATTCTTTTTTATTGGTTATTCCATATTGGTACAGAATGTTATTTGCTGTGGCTACTCCTTCGGCTTCTTCTACTTTAAGTAGACCTCTTGCTAAATTATCAATACTTGTCCTTACTTTATTCTGTTCCGTACTGTAAACTACAGTCACGTCATCAATTGTATGTATCCCTTCAATAAAGTAACTAGTTGCTCCGTCTATGTCGGCTGTTTGAATCACAGCTATTTTATAGTGAGTGTAATTAATGTCTAGTCCTTCTACGTTCAACCGGATTAAGAAACTTGTTCTGTCTGCGGTATTAGGTTGTCCTAGTATGTTATTGTTTTTATCAAAGATTGAGATAGGTGGAGTTAAGGAGTAGTATTCTGAAATTTCATTCCCTTCCGCGTCGCAGTAAGCAATTAAAAATTCATATGCTCCCATCTTTAAGTTTCCTCCTAAATCAATTGAAGTGGGGATTAACTGTGGAATATCAAATAATTTGAACACTCTCATTTTATCAAAGTCCGGGCAATCTAAAGATACATCGTCTCCACATGGAACTACTTGAGTAAAGTATTGTTCCATCTTGTCAATGTTGATATGTCTTGGAGGATTACCTTCGTGAGAGAAATAGATTGTCTTACCGCATTTCTCGTTTTTGATTACTGACGATTTGACAGGGTGTAAAATGTCAAATTGAAAACCTTTCTCCGGTTGAGGAGGGTCTGCTAATACATGACACTCATCTGAAATCCAAGTAACATAAGTCTGAAGTTCTGTTTGGTCTATAGTTTCAAGTGGGTCAGCTAATTCTTTTATCTGATGGCAATCATCACAGTTAACGGTTAAGTCTGTTAAGTCGTTAGTGTTTTGGTTGTCTTCAATGTAACCGAATTCTCCTACTCCGGTAGTTGGGTTAACTAAGAAAAAATAAGTCCTGTCGGTGTCTATATCATTTTGCTGTCCGATTACTTTGAACCCGTCTTTAAACTTTGATGCTAATATGTTTGATTTTTCATTACGAATACTCACAAACTCTCCACTTTCGTTTTCTAAGTTCGCGTTCTTGGCGTGCGTGTAGTTTTGTTCTGTCAATGTTGAAGGGTCTATATCCTTCATCATGCCGACTTTTACTACCGCCGCATTTATTTTTTTAGCCATCGTTTATTTTTTATTAACATTCGTCTCTATCTATTAATGCTTGATATGTTCTCTGTGTAATCTGATTTTTATATTTGTCCGCAACTTCTTTATAATTCTTTGTTGTGCATCTACTAGTAAATTTGTTATTGATTTCATAGGGAACAAAACAACATGTTTCAGGGCTATAAACTTTATTCCCTTTAACTAAGATATCTTTGTCTAGTGACCATCTTTCCATTATTTCAGGATTGTAGTTCTTTTCAAACCACTCTGCAAAGTTTTGAAAGTTAAGCCACTCTTCAGTTACATAACATTCTATGTAAGTTGGTTTTTTAGCATGGTACGTTTTGCTATAACATCTTTGTAACATATTTGCCCAAGTGCTATAACTTTTAACTTTTCTTATGGCTTTATATTTTCCTTCTCCTACATAACCTTTACCGCACATTGATATACGGTTAGGATTTCTAATGAGCCCTTTTTTGATATCAAGGTAATACTTATTGTATAACACTACCCCGTCTTCAAATTGTATGGTGCAGTCTTTTGCTGTTATATATTCTGTAATTATAACCCAATACCCTTCATTGGTTAGGTGTTTTTCACCTGTTCTTTTTTTACATCTACTATGTAGTTTTTCCATGATTGTTTATTTTAAGACAAAGATACAAAATATTATTTAATTATTATAATATTTTCTATCATGGAAACAAATTTTCATACTTCAATGTCTCTCTTCTGTTTTTGTTTTTAATTTTCTTATCCCAATCTTTAGATAGAGCTTCAAATTTAACTTGAGTTTGAGCCATTCCGTACAAACTACTCACTTCTTGTTTTGCTAATTGAAGTTTGTTTATTACATTGACATCTTCATCGTTGTAGTATACGTCTTCCAAAATCTTCATTCTGCAATATGCTATCAAGTATTCTTCTAAGTTCCTCATTTCAGGAATCCATAAATCTCCGTCATCGTCTACAGGTAGTCCATAGTATTGCATGTAGATGTGCCCTTTTTTAAAGTTGAACTGCATCTTATTCATTTGGATGTTGATTTCATGTGGGGCTTGTCTTACGTAAAGATTCTTACAAGCGTTTGCACAATATTCTCTTTTGATACCTTTAGTTAACTTTAACATTTGAGGACTCTTGTACCGGATTGTAGCTGTACAATTCTCCACTGAAACTTTCTCCGTGATACATTTGTAGTCTACTCCTTTATGCGAATTAGATTGATTGTCCCACTCGTATAATGTTTCTGTTCTTGTCTTCCACTCTTGAGAAGAGTTTATTTGTTCGCGGCATTCTTCTTCTACAAAATATGAATCCTGTTCACATTTAACTGCGAAGTCTAATGAAAAGAAGTTTTCCGGTAAATCTGCTTGCCCATTTCTCACATGTATTACCCTTTCTGTTAATTGCATTATATTTGCTCCAAACCTCTTCAATTCGTTTTTAATCCATCGGTTTAAACTCACATAATCTATCAATCCGCTTTCATCATACTGCCTCATTGATGTAAGGATTTCTGCTATAATTGCTTTTCTACTAGGCATTATTTTCTATTTTATATTTTATGAAACATTCTGTTTTTGACCCTGCAAATTTTAATTTTGGTTGGTAATTAAACCCATTCAATTTTCGTTTTTCTACTATTTCTAAGTCCCAAATTTCATCGGCTGAACCAAAAATTTCTGAAACTGTCTCGTATATATAAGGCATGTCTCTTTCTGAACTATACCTCTTTTTTACAGAATTCATAGTTCTTCCTATTTTATAAAATTCTTCGTTTTCATTGAAACATTTTATAGTATAAAGAGTGCAAACACGTCCTTTAGCTTTTTTAACATATTCAGAACGTCCCCAATGTGATTCTTTACCGCATTTAGGGCAACCTTGACCACTTAAGTGGGAATTAGGCATCTGTTGGAAATCTCCATGATGTTTACAAGTGATTGTTACATTTTCTTTACTGTTTACACCATATTCTGTTTTCTTATACTCGTACTTATCTCCGTGTACGTTTACAGCTTTATCAATAAATTTTAGCGTTGTCCCTAGTTTTAAGGTATGTACCTTTTCAAGATGGCATTTTGGGCAACCATGTCCGCTTAGATGGCTATTTGATGTTTGTTCAAAAATCCCATGTTCAGGGCAAATACTTTTTATCTTCCCTTTATTATTTGTATATTCAACTAACGAGTAGTCATACTTACCTCCGTGAATTTCTACAGCTTCTTTTATGAACTGTTCTTGTGTTTTTGTCTTTGTTTCGGTTCTTGCTTCTATACCACATTGCGGGCAACCCCTACCTCTTATATGAGATACAGGTTCTTGTTCAAACTTACCATGTTCACTACAAACGATAATCACTTTCTCTCTACTACTAACATATTCAGTTAAACTGTAGTCGTATTTATCCCCATGAGTGTCCTTTGACCTATTTATAAAAGTTTCTGTTGTCTCTTTTTTTGGCATTAATATGTTATGTTTTTAGTTTGTTTTATGTCTTTGAAGAATAGAGAAGCGTTAAATTTATAATTGTATCCTTTGTTACATGCGTTAATCAGCATCTTTCTTAAAAGTGCAGGACATGATTTATCTAAACTATAAGTTCTAAAATAGTTTGTTTTGGTAATTGGGACAAAGCCTATCCAATAGTAGTCTTCTTTAGTTCCTAAAACTTTGTAATTTTCGTCTGTAGTTGGGTCTTTATAAGTTCTTGTTCTTTTAGTGTTAACATCCTCACTAGTGAAATACTTTAACATTCCGATATAGCCAAAACCTTTAATGTAAACTCCTCCCCGGCTTTCTACTAATTCTTCAGAAACTATCTTATAGAACTCTGAAATAAGTTTTCCATACTCTACGAAGTGAGCTACAAGTTCTCTGTTATTTAGTTTTGATTTGTCCTTGTAAAAAACATAAGCTTTGTGGTCTATGGTACTGAAGGACTTAATATTTTCAGAGAGCGATTTACTTTTGTTGAAAAAATATCTATTTTTCATTTGAGTTTAAGTTTGGATTCTCGTCTGTAGGTATTTGAATACTCATTGAGATTTGCTGAATCGCGCTAGTTATAACTGCTTCCACTAATTTACTTGGTACGTTAAACTCATGTTCCCACAAACTTTTACAAGCGTTTTCATTATCACTGCAAGAAGAACAGTTGTCTATATTTTCGGTTTCCAAAGTGATTAGGTACAAATTGACCATAAGTATTTGTTGGTCGGGAATATATAAGTATCCATCTTTTACATAATAGTATATGTAGTCGGATTCTCCTCTTTCTTTATTTCTGCGATATTGTGCCGGAGTTACAGCTTTGAATTCTCTTTCGTCGTCTATGGATGTAACTTCTTTTAAACTGTTCCCTAACCTGCTGTTTATAAGCTTGGGTAGTTTACACTTTGAGCGCATTACTACTTTACATCTTCTGAATTCTATGATGTCGCATTTTACAACATCAATCCTTTCCATTTCAAAACAGTTGATTGTGGAGTATATGTTGTCTTCTTTAATTAAAGATTTTTCGCCTAGTTTTTGAGATATTAATGTTTCCGCGATGTCTCGACAAACCTTTAAAATATATCTTCTACTTTTTCGGGAATCTTTAGTTAAAGCGTTTATAGTGTTAGTTACACGACTTACTATTTCTGAGTTTAGCATTATTATAGTTTTTAAATATGCAAATTTAACGCTTTTAGTTAACAGTGCAAAATTAATTAAAAAAGAAAAGGGGAATATTACTTCCCCAATTCCTAACAGAAAAACAAATAGGTAAAACCAAAAACCTATATTTTAAGTGAGTATTTCCACTAATTCTTTATCGGCAGTTCCTGTACCTGTGCCCGGTACTGTAGCTACGAACCAAGTTCCTACTGCGTTAGATGAAGCTGATTGCTCTGTCATGAAGTTAGTAGTTCCTCCTCCGGTTGATACAATTTTATACTCTTCTCCAACTACAAATGAACCTGAAGTAACAGTTGTGTACTTAGTGAACCTTGTACCTATTTCAGCTCCTCCTGCAATTGCTGTTACTCTGCTTGTAAATCTTGGTAAGTATTCTATTAAGTTTCTTCCGAAGTCTAATGCTCTACCTATGAAGTTTATACAACCTTGAGTATTACCGTTGGTTAAATCAACGCTGTCATCTATAGTACCTTTAGCGATATAATTATTGTTAAAGTATACTCTCTTCCACGGAGCTGTTCTGCCTCCAAAAAGGTTGGCTGTTAAGAAAGAAATATCTGAACAGTTGAACCCATCTTTATTAGTAGCGTTATACATTGTAAATACAGGGTCTTGGTCAGGGTCTGTTAAGTGTGTGTCTATTTCTAATAGTCTTCCTACTGAACCATTTAATAAAGGCTCTATTAGCAAGAAGTGTGTGTCCGGGTCTCTAGTGTAAAATAAAGTTTTTAATTCAGGAATACCGAAATTATAAAACTGACATCTCTCCATTCTAGTGTACGCTCCTCCAAGATTTTCATATGGAAATGTGCTAGGGTCTATATCTGCGGATAGTTCTCCAAAATTAAATTCAACGTCTACACAGTCAATTATATGACCTCCATGTTTAAGTATAGGGTTTAATTTAGAATGTATTTTTCCACCTCTAATGTCAGCTAAAGCGTGTCCGTCGTTACCATATAAAGGTTCTCCTGCTGCGTTAAAGTCTAGCACTCTGTAATCTCCTGCTGTATCTCCTGCGTCTATCGTTCTTGTTTGGATTATCTGCCCTGCATTTCTGATGTATACTATTTTAGAGATTGTAAAATTAGGAGTTGTTAAAAAAGTACCTTTATTTTTAAATCCGTTTTTTGTTAAATATAGCGTTGCATCGGCGGATATTTCTGTTACAGGTGCTATTACGTCTACATTTGTAAAATCACTGTGGTCTAAATTTACAAACCAACTATCCTCCCCTGTTGAAGCTACCGGGTCGTGTGTAACTGAAGCTCCTGTTTGGATGTTGAACTTAACTCCATGATAATTTAAATTACCTTTAAATGTGTATGTAGTTGTAGAAGGTTGTACCTTAATTCTTGAGCCGAAAAATTCAGGTTGAAGTGGGTCAAGTGTAACTCCAACGTAAGCGTCCAAAGCATTTTGAATTGAAGAATAAGCTGTAACTGAAGTAGGTACAGGTGTTGGTGCAGGGTCATTTAATAAGTAAACAGTTGTGTCTACAAATGGTCTTGCCAAAGTTCCAAAACCTTTGTACTCATATCCTAAAACAGGTGTTCCTAAGTTCTCAATGGTGTTAGCTCTTAACCAATCAGCATAAGTTACCGGGGAGTCCTGATTAACTATAAAGTCAGGTAGACTTGTAGTTGTAGGTAGTGAAAGTCTTATCTCATTTCCATCGACTTCTATAAGGATGTCGTCTGAAACAAATGTTCTCAAATTAAATTGAGTGTTGTCTCCTACTACAGTAGTTCCTGCATATACTCCAACTTCCATAGGGTCAATGTTGGCTACAGAATAAGTTAACTGATTAGCTTCAATGAAAGTATCTAAAGCTGCTGTATCTATAGTGAATGTTATGTCATTCGTATTTTGAGTAGATGTTAAAAGAGTACCTGTAGTTATTAAGCTTCTGATTTCTCTTCTTCCTATTCCGTCGATACCTTTGTAAATCTGCTTTCCTGTACCTATATTGATTAGGTTTATTGAAGCTGTTATAGCTGCAATTGCGGTACAGATGTAAGCATCCATTTGAGTTAAAGCATCGGTCAGTATAGTATCTTTTTCTACTCCTGAACATGCTAGCGTGTCTCCCGTGAATGTTACGCAATCTGTGCTTATCCTAACCGCGCATTCGCATTCGGTTGGTGGGCAAGCACTTTGATTACATACATTGCAAGGGTTGAAAGTGGGTTGTGAACACCCACAGTTGTTGTTACAATTACAGCTCATATTATGCGTTATCTATTGTTATTTCTATAAAGTGGTTATCTAACAAATCGTTTGACGGTACAGGTGTTCCTACCATCCCTAAAAAGTCGTTGGTTATTAATAGTAATTGTGTAGGGGAATTATAATATACTTGCATAATAGGTGCTGCAAATATAGTTCCTGCTCCTTGAACTACTGTATAGTTTGTGGTTGTTATTATTGGGTCTGCAAAATTTATTTGATATGTACCTACGCCTTGATAATCATATGTAACTCCCGTTGTTAAAGTAGTTCCTGCTTTCACTGTAGCTGTTGGGTCGCTTGTTCCTTCTTGAGTTAGTAATGCTCTGTACACAGTGTACGTAGGTATTACTTGATTGGTTTCTAAATCTGCGATTCTGTTTCTAGCGTCTACCAATGAAAGTAGGTAAGCTGCTAAAACTTCCGTAGTTGTTGAATTTGGAGGTAGTCCTAAATAAGTGATTGCGGCTTGATGAATCACACAATCAGTTGAGAACTGCCCCAAGGGGCATAAGTTCTCTTCTAATATAGGTACTATTGATGTTTGACAATTTGCCATTTTTATTTTATGTTTTATTAGTTATTACCAAGCTGCTATAGCAACTCTCTTCCATGTATTAGGTGCTGTACAAAAATAAGCGTATGTAGCTGTAACTCTCATTTCTCCTACTTTACCTGCGGCTGTTGCTGAAGCGGGTGCTGTAGTTCCTAGTGCAGGGATTATTCCATCTGCGTCAGGGAGGTCGTTAAATCTGTTTGCTGTTAATAGCCCTTTTTGAAGATATGTACCATAACCTTGACTAGTGTTACCTATCCTAATCCCGAAGGTATCTATTTGAATTCCACCTTTCTGTGTTCCTTCACTATTAGTTGTATTAAATGATATGTACCCTGTCGGCTCTGACATTGAAAACTCTAACATGTTCCCTCCTACAGCCTTACCAACAGTCATACCTATACTTTGATAGCTTCCACTCATACTGTACATTTGTGAAGTCTCCGTATTATAGTTTAGAATTGATAAGTCTTCTGCACCTCCTGCATAATCAGGACTAAAAACAAAAAACTGTTTTGTCTCGCTAACATTAGCTCCGTAACCTACGGCATTTATAACTTTGTCGGTAGTGCTTCCTTCGTCTGTGACTGCTTGTAAATCAGGCGTTTCTCCTCCTTGTGCAGGTGCAGTTTTTAAAGCTGCTACATCTGTTTGTATATCTTCTGTTGTTCCACTTAATCTTCTAACGTGCTCATCTAATCTATGCCAAGATTTAATCGGAGGTAAATTGTTTCTTTTCATTTCTTATTAATTATAAACTCTTATCTCTATAAACATACCATCTGCAAAGTTAGGGTCAACTATACCCGCATCCTGTCTAAATGTTATTACAACCTCTGTATTAAACTGTCTTATACCTGCTATATTATAGTTTGTAAAAGGCAGTCCTCCATTTAGTATTGCAGTTTTATTATCTAAAAATACAGGAGAAACACTTGTTCCTGTAATAAAACCTCCCCCTGCTCCATTCCATACTATGTCTATCCCTAAAGTATTTTCTAATACTACCTCTGTAAACACATTAAGACCTGTTCTTTTTAATATACTAGACCTAACTTTATAGGCAGATGTTGGTATATCTTCTAGCTCTGCGGTTCTTGTCTCTAGTTCTTCAATAGCGGTTTCTAAAGCAGTTGCGTCTACTTTTAACCTTCTGAAGTGTTCGTCTAATCTGTGCCATGATGGGACAGTTGGTAAAATATTTCTTTTCATTTCTTATTAATTATAAACTCTAATTTCTATTGGAATGTTATTTAAACTGTCACTATATGACATATGGTCATTTGATATGTGACTAAAGCTAATTTCACTTGTAGAATCAACAAAAACATTATACTTAAAATCAAGAGTATTAGATTGAGTCCCTACTGTAAAAGATGTTTTGTCTGTAGTGTAAGCTCCTGTTAATGTTCCTATGTAAACACCAATATCTAATCTTGTCCAAACAATATCACCAAGAGTATTTTCTAAAATATTTACTGTAGGTGCATCTATTCCTGATTGAGATAAAAGAGCTGAATAAACCTTATAGGCTGCTTCGCTTTGACCTCCTTGTGCGGATGTTGTTTTCAACACTTCTACATCTGTTTGTAGGTCTGTTGTCGTTGTTGTTAATCTTCTAACGTGTTCATCTAGTCTGTACCAAGTTTTAACCGTAGGTAAAATGTTTCTTTTCATGTGTTTGTTATTTCTGTTTTTAATTGTTTACTACCAAGTTGCAGCTACACTACGTACCCAAGTATTTGTTGCTACGCAAGTATATGTAAAGGTTGGAGTGATTCTAATTTCTCCGGTTATTCCTGTAGCAGTTGCTGAAATAGGTGCATCTGTTCCTATGTGAGCATAGTCTCTCCAAGTTAATCCATCGAAAGAAGCTAATTTTTTAGTTGTATCGTTATAAATTAAGAACCCCTTAGTTGGGCTAAATATAGATAGTGTTGTTGTTGGGTACATGTATTGTGCTCCATTTTTATATACTCTGAACCCATCTGCTTTATTACCTGCATCTGCACCAATACCTACTCTGAAAGCGGGGTCTCCTGCAATAACTGTAAATTTATTACCTGTAATAGATACAGAATTAGAACCAATTACTGTTTCAGCATATGTTTCCGCAGTATTACCTACACCTCCTGAGTGAGAAGCTGTACCATTTGCTGTTGTATTCATACCTTCTGCGTGAGAGGCTGTGCCATCTGCAAATGTACCTTGTCCTTCTGAGTGACTGTAACTACCATCTGCTGTAGTAACACTACCTTCTGCGTGAGAGGATGTGCCATTAGCGTATGTTGAAAAACCTTCTGCGTGAGAGGATGCTCCACTTGCTTCAGTAAATTGACCTTCAGAATGTGCGGCAGAACCACTCGCTACTGTTTCTTCACCTTCAGCATGCGTGTATTCATTACTTGCAGTTGTTCCAAATCCTTCTGCATGTGAGGCATAACCCGAAGCGACTACATCTTCTCCTTCTGCAAAAGCATTTGTACCTGTAGCACCTATAGTTGAAGATGCTGAAGTAGATACTGTAAAGTCTTTAGCATCGTCTCCTATATTTCCATAGTTAGCGGGATTAGCTCCAAGAATTCTCCATCCTGTATTAGCACCTTCAGTAATCTTTTCAAGTTCTGAAGCTCCTCCTCCACCTTCTTCTAGCTCGGCGGTTCTAGTTTCTAGCTCTTCAATGGTAGTTTCTAAAGCAGTTGCGTCTACTTTTAACCTTCTGAAGTGCTCGTCTAATCTGTGCCACGAAGGTGTGGCGGGTAAAACATTTCTTTTCATTTAGATACAATCTTTACATTCAGTGAATTTTCTAAACATTTCTACTCCTTCTGTGAAGTATCTGTTTGCTTTTACAAAATCTCCGGTTGCTGCATGTGATTTAGCTACTAGCAATAACCATTTGATGTCAAATATTTTTCCTCTAAAGTCATTGTCGTTTTCGGAAAATTCAAATCCGTGTTTTACAATTACTTTAGCTAGTTCTAACTCTGTTCTATCCGTTTTAAGGTAGTAAATTGTTTTGTCTATATCTTCTATCCCGCTTATTAATTTAAGCGTGTAGATGCCATCAGGAAGGTCTACATAGTGCTCTTCTGTACAGTCTCCTTTTAAACAGGATAAACCTAAGTTGTGAGAGTTGAAAGTGTTTATTGCATTCTTCTTCCAAGTATGTACTGTGTCTTTTATTGAGCCGGGCAATCTTACCGAAATATAACTTGGTAAGGCTGCTGCGTATAACCAATCTGAATCATCCCCCATCATTATTACGCGAGGGTTCTTGTTTTCTAAGACTTGAAAGTCTAAATTAATTTGTCCTACTACGTCCATTATTCACAAGATTTATTAATTAGTGCTTGTATTACGTGAGCCCAAGTTGTTATTGAAGTATCACATGGTAGTGCAAGACAGTCTAAATCTAAGTCGCAATCTGCAATTGGGAAATCGCAAAGCTGTCTGTTCTCCAATGTTTCTACTTTAGTTTTGAGGTCGCAAATTTCGGCTTCAAATTTTAAAAG
>Ga0137430_1000072_pt1 | contig 30430 bp, 41 predicted proteins | sample EasRivERMZT754_2_FD_104651 | JGI IMG/M metagenome (GOLD analysis project Ga0137430, IMG submission 104651) | Soil microbial communities from meander-bound floodplain in the East River, Colorado, USA - East River MetaG ERMZT754_2 | ecosystem: Environmental > Terrestrial > Soil > Floodplain ...
CGCCCATCGCCATCAGGAAATACTCCACGCCACGCTCAACGCTCACCGGCGATCGATCAGTTTCCACGCAATCGCGAGCGCGAAGTTGGCTAGGTCGTAGATAGCCAGGCCGAGCGCGATCGCGACTCCGATGGTGACGACGGCTGTCCAGTCGATCATCACTGCTCCCCGTGGTCTCGCATTGAGACCGGGATAGGCGACGTCTCGCCGTAGCTCATAACCATCGCCAGCGAGCCATCTGGTTTAAAGGCGCGCTCCGTCGTGCGGTCGTCGCTCATCACAAACACATAGCCAAGGCGCATCGTGACGAAGGCGCGCCACGATTGAAACGAGTGGAGAAACGCGCGCTCGTCTTCAGTCACGGGCTACCCTCCCCATCCGGCTTCCACATAAACCGAGCACTCGGCCCGTGACCGTGCAGTGCCACGCGGCGTAGGCCACGCGCCAGCGAAGGATGTCGTCCCACGAGCAGTCGAGGAGCATCGCCATAGCTACCCTCCCATCCATGACGTGTCGTCCTGGCCGATCACGTGCCCGCCGAAGTCCCTGTCGACGTCGTCGGGAATCACCGGCACGACGTCCTGGTGCCGCACCGCCATGCCCATGAACGCGCTCGACGCGTGCGACGCCCAGTTGTGCAACGGCTCGTTCACGAACTGCTGCAGCTTCTCGTTGTATTGCCACGCATACTGCCGCAGCCCTTCGATGCCCGCCTCGCACTTGCCCTCATCGAACCAGCACCGACGGAGCAGGAGCCGGGCCGCGTTGATCTGGTCCTGCAGGTTGGTGTTCGGCAGCGCCTTCAGCTCGAGCCCGTGCTCCTTACAGAAGTCTCGGCGCGAACGTCCGCCAAGTGTTTGCTCCCGGACCTCGATGTCGTGCGGCGCGTAGTGCGTCCCGTAGATGTAGGGCCGCTCTTTGACGGCCTTGATGGCAGCCGGGAGCCCGCCGCCGCTCATGTCCTGGTAGTAGTCCACTAGGTGAATCTCGCCCGAGCGCAGCGTCTGCGAGAACCAGATGCACATATAGTCCGCGACGCCGAGGTCCCAATCGGTGTTCACCGGCAGGAGCGGCTCGTAGGACAGCTGCGGGCGGATCTGTGCCCTGATCTCCGCGATCCATTTCCCGAGGATGGCGCCGCGTATGGCGGCTTCAGGCGACAAGAACCACTCCTGATCGAACTCCTCTTGGAGCATCAGCCCCATACGGATTTGCTTCAGGTCGTCGTCCATCGCTCGCCGGAGCGCGGTGATGGTCGCGCCGGTCTCGTTCGTCAGTGAGTGATTGATGTCCAGCCACAGGGTGTGCCACTCGGGGTCGTGCTTCGCGGCCTCGTGCGCCTTGTAAAGCTGGTTCTTCCCGCGAATCGTGCCGACGAACGCGCCCCACCCCAGGTGATCGGCGAGCGCCTTCGACACGACCTCGCCGTGGATGTTCGGGGGATGCTGCGAATACTCGTCGTAGACCACGCCCGAGAACGGCATGCCGCGGAAGCTGTCCGGGTTGTCCGCTCCAAACAGGCGCACGATGTGCCCGCCTGGATACCGGATGGACAGGTCCGATTCGTTCTTCGTGTGTCCCGGCACGTTGCGGGCGATGCGCTTGAGCGGGCCCCACGCCACGGCCTTGGCCTGCTTCAAGAGCGGCAGGATGATGCCGTAGCGCCGCTCGACGAGCAGATCCTTGATGTCGCGGTCGGTGAACGACGGCTCGAGGAACCGCAATCGTCTCTCTTCGAGTCCGTTGTCGCACGCATACCGCTGGCAGTGATTGAGGAAGCACGTGGTCTTGCCGGCGCGGCGATGGAGCACCGCCACAATCCAGCGCAGGAACGAGTCGTGGATGGGCCTCGCCCAATTCCGCGGGCGATACGGGACCTTGGCGCGGACCTTCTTCAGGGCGGCCACTCACCGATGCCCCTGCCCGGTCACCGTCAGCGTTAAGAGCCCAGACGCTATCGCGCGTCGCAGGACGGAGATCGCTTTATTCCCAGATGGGGTGTATCCAGCGCCGCCGTAGCCGAATGCGGCCTGCAACTGAGAGGGACCGATCTCGTCGCGAAGGAACGCCACTACGACCTCGATCTCCTCAGCCGATGGAGATTTCACTGACGGCCGCTTCCGTCGCGTCGCGAGGGCTTTCTCGAGCAGTGTCGGCATTTATCCCTCTGGCCCGTCGTCCCACGACAGGACGACCTCGCCCACAACCTGGCTCTCTTCTCTGAGGTAGCCCGCGAGCTTCGCGATGCTCTCGATGGCCTTCAACTTGTCCCAGAACCGGACTTTGGTAGTCCGCGTGAGGGCGAATTGGGGCTCGTATGGGTCCGATTGCTGCCCCTTCTTGGCCTTATTTGGGGCCGATGTGGGTTTCTCCACGAGCGCGAAGGTCTCATCGACCTCGAACGAGCTGACGGCACGCCGAATGTCCTCGGGCATCAGGTGGAGCGGGATGAGTTGTCCTTTCCCGTCGAAACACTGGCCAATGTCCGCGAGCCCGACGCGCCCGAGCTCCTCGAAGAGGCGCGTGAGCGTGATGTTGGTGGCTTGTTGGGCGACCACGACGGCCGAGGCCCGACGTAGCTCGATGTAGGCCTTGATCTTCGGCTTCTTCAGGAGCTTCGAGCCGCGGTTCGCGGCGTGTGTCGGTGCGTAGCCTGCCTCGATCGCCGCGGTCCTAGCTGGCTTGCCGGCAACGACGCCCTCGGCGAACTTCTCCTCGAGCCGCGACAGCGCCTTCACGCGGACACTTCCCCTCGCCAGGGCGCGACGCTGATGTCCGGCACGCGGTTCGGCTCGGGGATGACGATGCCGTCCTCTGCAGCCCACGGGATGACGCGCTCGAAGACGTAGTGATGGAACTCCTTGGTGTCGTGGCCTGGTGTGCGCTGGCGCCGTGGTGAGCCCGTGATGGGGCAGTCAGCGATGCGTAAGAACTTCATCGCGACCGCGTCGTGTAACGCTTCGCGTTCGTTTTTGGTGTCGAAGTCGATGCCGTAGTGCTCGGCAATCATCGCGAGCACGACCCCGAAGTAGTAGCGGTTGGCTTCGATGCTGCGTTGGCGGCGGAGCGCGCGGAGAATGACCTCGATGAGTTGGCCATCGGGAATCTCGCGCAGTTGGCGCTCGTAACCCGGACGGTCCTCGAAGTACAGCGCGTCGCGGCGCTTCCGAGCCAGGTGATGAGTTGTATCCAACGGGTTACCGGTAGGGGGAAAACGCTGTTCGCCTCAGCGATGTTCCCCTAACCGGCAGTGTCGCACAGATTTAGCAGATTTTGGATGAGAAAACTGTCTCTCTGGTCAGTCGAGTGGCCATCCGTCGGCGTTCAGGCGCCTCACCGGCCGCCTCCGACGGCCAACGAGAACCGCCGCGAGCCCGCCACTGAGCAGGAGGAGCGTGCTTGGCTCTGGCACCTGCCTTGGGTCCTGAATGAACGCCGGGAACGGAGTCGGGTCGCCAACGCCTACCGCGTTCAAGCCTCCCGTGCTCGGATTTAGAGAGGCGGTCCAATTCACCCGAATGAAGTCGTCAATCTTCATCGTCTGGCGGTAGCCGCCGTATGCGAATGACCCAAAGCTCGAAAACGAGCCGATGGTGCCGATCGCCGTCGTCGGATCGAGCCAGACCGAGAAGATGTCGAAGTTGAAGGTCGCCCCAGGGTTGATGGTCACCCCGCTCAGGGCCGAGAAGTCTGGGTCCTGACCGATGGTCGACGGGTTGATGTCGGTTGTGTGCCCCTCCGCCACGCGAATATGCGGCCCCAGGCTCCGACTGCAGCACCCCCAGATGAAGCCCTGGTCGAACGAGTTCCAGCCGGAGCCCCCCATCGAGAGCGTCTCGTCCCAGAGTTGCCACGTGAGGGGGAGTGTCCCGGTGTTCTGAACCGTGGCAGGCACGAAGCCGACCTCGCCAGGGACAAGGGCGATGGACCCGCCCACGGCGAAGGTGAAGTCGAAATACGACCCTGGTGTCCCAGGGTTCGGGATGTAGAACGGGTCGGCCCGAGCGGGCACGACGGAGAGTGCAAACGCGAGCAATCCAAACAACAACGCCTTACGCATCACCAGCCTCCAATTCAACGCGCAGACACCAACACACACACAGCAGGCCCAGGTTCGCCGTGGAGCGACCCGGCGTTCCCGGTGACCCGAAGCTCTCCGACGGGTAGGTTCGTCGTCTAGACGGTTACGTGGCTCGTCTCCGTGTCTCCTACGTCCTCGGTCACGCCGAAGCCGGAGACGATGACGGTCTCTGGCGACCCGAGTTCGGTATTCGCTGGACCGTGGGTAACCTCGTAGGTCGTGACCAGCACGGAGTAGTGACCCATTGGGGCGTCGAAGACTAGCACTTCAGATAACCCCGGCACGAACGCACTCGCCTGCGTGCACCGCTGCACGTGATACGCCGTTCCAGTCCCCGGCGTCGGCGCTGGTCTGGGCCCCGCGTCGCTCGCGTCCACGTTCCGGTCCTGAATGGGCACATCTACCGGGAGACTCCAGCACGTTCCGATGCGCCCCTGCACCTGATACACGGCGCTGAAGTCTACCTTCACGCGCGTGATTGCCGTCACGCCTTCAACGACCCGTGTTCCATTTCGGAGCAGTGCGACCTCGTTGAACGACTCGGCGAACACCAGCGTCAGATACGGCCCGGAGCCGTCCTGCTCCTTGTGAACGATGGTGAGCGGCACAACCGAACACGTGGCCGCCACGGTCGGCGACGGGCTCGTGGGGAGACTCGAGCCTCCGCCTCCGCCCTCCGCTTTGTCGTGGCAGGCGATGACGAGCAGAGCGGCGCACACAAGGCCGCTCGTCTTCCTGATGGTGCGCGACTCAAAGAGGCGCGGCGCCTGCGTCGGTTTCGCTTCAGGCTTGAAGTCCAGCAGCCGTTCGGCGACGAGCCGCGCGACTTCCTGGCTCAATCGCCACAATTCGAGTCGTTCCTTCCGGTAGGCCGCCCGCGTCATGCCACCCTCCCGCGTCGGACGAGCACCTTCGTGCCCTTCGCCTTGCGCTTCTCGGCGGCGCGCTGGTCGATGTCGGCCCTGACGCACATCCGGTAAAGGGCGGCGGTGTTGGTGAAATACTCCTTGCGGAACCGCTTTAGGCGAATCCCGATAGCTCCACCGGGGTAGAGCGTGAGGATCGCCCCACGCCAGCGGTCGACGTTGTCGACGCTCCGACGCACCGGACGAGTGATGGCGGTCATATGGACCCCCCTCCGCCTGTCCTGCGCACGTAGGCGTCGCTCTCGGCCCGTGCGGACTGTGCGCGCTCGACCTCGGTCTTGAGCACCGCATCCCAGATCGCGGAGGCAATCTGCTTCGGGTCCGTCCAGAACGCTGATTCCGCGTCGAGCGTGAAGCCATGCTTGGCCTCGCCGGTCTCCGTGGTGATGTCACCCGCCCAGAAGTTGTTTGTGTTCCCGATGGCCCACGCCAATGGTCCCTCGACGGGTCCGTAGGTCAGACCGATGAATCCCGGATACGCCAGCGACGCCTTGCGGTAGCTGACCGCGGACAGTTCGCGGCAGACGGCGTCGATGAGTGGGAGGCTATCGACGCGCCACTGGAATTCCCTGGTTAACTCGCGGCGCGCCGCTTCGAGCTCGCGCAGAAGGACGCCGTGATCGTTGTAGTCGTCGAGATTCCGAATGATGGTCGTGGCCCGATCGATGAGATCGAGCACCTTCTTGAGTGTCGTGGTGTTCATGGTGCCAGCTCCTTCGTTGTCGGTCGAGACAGCCGTCCCTGACTGACTTGACCGACATTATGAATACGCCTAGCGGGTCCTCGTTGTCAACTAGACGCGCTCTGGGAAGTGCCAGCTACCGGGTTTCTTGCCTTCGTCGTAGGGAATGTGCCGGTTGAAAAACAGGCCCGTTGGATTCATGACGCAGACGCCCACATCGTGATTGAGCAGCACTCCAAGGGCGGGCGCATCATTGACCTCGGTGATGATGGCTGCTCGGCACACGCCGGCAGGAAACTCACCGCCTGGTGTCCCGTAGGCGACATAGTGAACGACTCTTCCAACCGACGGCTTTTGATCCATTTACCCTCCTCCGTGTTGTAACCAGAACACGAACACCATCACCGCAAGACCGATCGTGACGCCGATCAAGACGCCGCCGAGGAGGAGTCTGATAATGCGGCGCATCAGAACAACCTCGGCATGTCAAGCCATTGGTGAATCGCGAGATCCTCGAACTCAAGATCCTCCGCGACGTAGAACACGACGTAGGGACGGTCCAGCGCGAACCGCTTTTTCACGTGCAGGTCGGTGACTTGCTTGTCGTCGGTGTAGAGCTTCCCGGTCATTGCGTCGCAGGCGGCTCGCGCGAGCTTATCGAGGTCTCGCCCTTTCACCGGTTTCGTGATTTTCTTCGGGAGTGACTTCGGGCGCTCCAAATAGAACACGGCTCGCACGAGCACCGCGGTTGGTTTCGCGAAGAAGACGGTCGATGCCTGATTCTGAATCGCCGCGCGAATATCTTCTCTCCACGACACGACGGCGGGATTCGAGTGTGTGGTCATCGCTCTGACTTTCCTCTCACCGGTGACCTTATCTCGCCAGGACCGAGCGAAGGATTTCATAGAGCCCTGGCTCAACGCCTCGCCGTAGACAGTGAATTGCGCAATCACTTCGCGCGCTCCTGCGGTTGCGCCGGCCAGGCGTGCGTCCCGTTGGTCGCGGCCGCGGCCGCCTCACGTTTCGCCGCTGGCGACGCGAAGCCTTCGGACTGGTCCCTGATGTGGCCGCGCACGTAATCGTGTAGCTCCACCTTCAACGTGCTGGCGAGGATAGGGATCACGAACAAGCGGTCTGGTCGAGTCCCGGCGATGACCATTGCAACCTCTAACAACATTCGCTCGGCCGTCTTAATGTTCGCGGGGTTGAAGCCGTAGACCTCTGCGCTCCAGTCGGTGCTGAGTGGACGCGAGTCGCCGTCAGGTTGGTTCACGGCGTCAGCGCCTTTCGGTTGCGGCGAATGAACCGTGGGTCTCGAATCACCTTCGCCTTCGTCCCGTTCAGCGCCGGAGCGTCGTCGCGTAACCCTTCGTCGATCCGTTTCGCGATCGCCATCATCGCCCGCACGGTGTGGTTGGAGTGGTTATCCGGGAACCGCATCTGGACACAGCCCCCAGGCAACGGGCAGTTGAATCCGCCGCGACAGGGCTCCGTGACGCAGTTCACGACGTCCTCCTGGCTGTTTTGAGTTGCGCGCGGAATAGTGCCGACTCGATCGCCTTCCGGATGGTCTGCCCGTCGAAGGCAATCCCGAGCGTCTCGCATCGAGACTTCACAAGCACGGACAGGTCGCCGAAATCGATGTTAGGGGCGACGTAGGGCAGGAAGTCCTTCACCACGATCGACGTGATGACTTCGACGTTCTCACTCGGGTTTTCCACAGGTTTAGCGAGCCGCGGCGGCGCCGCAGCTTTTTCTTGTACTGGTACCTGGTACCTGGTACCTGTTTCCTGATCTCTGATATCTGGTACCTGTTCTTGATCGGGAAGGGGGGTCCGGGGGGAAGGGGTTGACCCCATCTGATTGGGTATCAGATAGGGATTCGAATCGGTATCTGATTCCCCTTTCGGGGGCGAACCACGACGGTTCGTGAGCCCAAGTTCGGTGTGGTAGCGGTCGTAGAACGGCCCGAGGAAGGGATTCACGATCGCGCGCATATAGAGCTTCTCCGCTCCCATGCGCCGACGATCGCCCTTACTCAGTGGCGTGCCCTCAAGCACGAGACGGACGCGCGCCATCTCCTTGACCCACACGTACTCGGTGTCGAGATCGTAAAAGGCGTAGTGCACATCGGCGAGAACCCCCAACGCGCGCCGAGTCGCGGACGATCCCTTACCCAAAATTGGTAGTGCCCGTTCAACTTGCTGGAGCGAGAGCGGGTAGAGCCCGATCATGTTGGCGTGACGGCTCGCAGACAGGAACGCCCCGAGGAGCATCGACCGCCACTCGTTGCGCGCCTGTAACGCTTTCCCTGTGACGCCGTCGAAGAACGACGCGAGCATGATGCCGTAGCCTTCGCCCTCTTTCATGGCTACTCCGGCTGATACATCCCGCACGCCGAGGCAAGCACCGACCAGGGCGTCCGCTGGCGAGTCGGGAGCTGATGACAGAGGAACGTGGTGATGGTGTGCGCGCTCCCACGTTGCGCCGGTCGCCGTTCCATCGTCGCGGTCGGCTGCAGGAACACGCAGGACTCACATGTCGCGCCCGTTGGTCCAGCTCCGTGTTTCGCCTGCATCGGGTGATGCACGAGGGCCTGCACTCTCACGACGCCCGTCCTTTCCGGCCGCCGACGGCCACCGAGCCGCCATCGAAGATGCGAATACCAGGGAGCCTGAGCGTGTCGCCGTCGTCGCGAACGCGGTTATTGACGTACTTTGTGGCGACATCGAACACTGCGATCGGCACCGCGTGCGTTTCCGCGGTGAGCGCCAGGTGCTCGATCAGCGCGACGATCTCGTGCCCCTCCGCCTTCTCCCATCCGTCGATCTCTTTGATCTGCCCGATGATGCCGCGCGCGTTGAAGGGGTAGGCGATGGCCTTGGCGAGCTCCAGCTTCGCGAGGGTGTCCGGGAGGGTGAATTCCCACGTCCATCGCTTCTTGGACTGTGCGCCCTCGATGTTGGCGGCGGGGTTCTCGGCCTTCACAAGCTCGGATACGACGGTGTCGCGCTTCTCTTCGGCAGCGACCGCGGCGGCGGATGCGGTGGCCACCTGCTGCCTGGCGGCATTGGCGCGCGCTGCCGCTTCGTTCGCGAGCCGCTTGGCCTCTTCCACCTTCTCGCGTTCGCCTCGCGCGTGGGCCTCCTGGGCTTCCCGGAGGAGCCTGGCTTGCTCGGCTTTCTCGCGCTCGACGGCTTCAGCTGCTTCCCGGCGTTGCTTCTCTGCGGCGAGGCGTTCGGCTTCGGCTTTCTGTCTGGCCACAGCGGCGATCCGGTCGTTCTCGAGCTGCTCGGCGTCGGCCTTCTCTTTCGCGAGTCGCTTCTGCTCGGCGAGCCAGGTCGTGACCGCGCCGGCCTTCCCGGTGAGTCGCTCCTTGGCGTCTTCGAGCGGCTTCAACACCGCTGAGCGTTCGTCGAGGCGGTCCTGATACGGCTTGCGCGCCCGCTCGACCAGTGGGTCGAAATGCGCCTTGGCCGCCTTGATCCACTCGTGGATCGTGTTGGCGTAGTTCACCGCGGTCTGGCACGTGGCCTCGTTGGCGACACCCTTCGCGAGTACTGTCGAGCGGACCGTGACGGTGTTCGCCGTGGTGAGTAACTGCTCGTCCGTGAGTTGCGCTGGCGGCGCCATCAGCGCCGTGGATGATTCCTCTGGCTCCTGCGGCGGTTCTGGTTCAGTGAACGAGAAGTAACCTGGATTGGGATCCTCGGGCCCGATCGGTTCAGTGAACGGCTCGGCGAATGGTGGTGTGGACATTGAAAACTCCTATGCGGCCTTCTCTGGCCGTTCAGGTAAACCACGAAGCACGCGGGCATCACCAACCGCGAGGCGTGCCTCGGCGCGGTCCTGTGCCTTCGTGCGTGGGGATTCTGGGTATCGGGTCACCTTGTAGCGACCTGTCTTCAACAAGCGGACAGACCATCGCTCGATCGTGCCGGCGAGGAGGGATTCGAGCGCCGAGGTCATCAGCGACGGGAAGTAATCCGCGTAGAACTGGATCTCCTCGATGAGCGCCGTTTCGTAGAGCGACAGCTGTAGGTGTGCAGCCGCCGACGCCGGATCCCCTGTTTTGATGTCGGCGATCACGTGGCGCGTCGAGCCGGACAGGAAGAGGCGATCGAACCGGCCGATGTAGCCGTATTTCCGGGACACGACCACGGTTTCGCGCAACGCCGGCACGATGGCGTAGTTCGCGCGGAAGGACTTCCAGGCGTCCAGGCGCGCCACGATCAGTTCGTCAACCGTGCCGGGCCGCAAGTCATCCTCGTCGTGGTAGTGCGCGGCTAAGTGCACCGCTGTCCCGACCTGGCGCGCGGTTTCGAGCGCGGCGGGATTGGCCTTGGAGAAGTCCGCAGACTTACCGGCGAGCTGCAGCGCGGATGTCACCCCGATCACTGGATACCCGTCGAGACGATGCGCGTCGCGATCGTGCTCGACGTAGACCACGCCATGTAACCACGGGCGATCAGCGGGGAGGAGGTCAGTCATAGACGTCCGCTTTGAGCCACCGCAGACCATCTCGACGCGCCCATCGGCTTGTTGAGACCCATCTCGTACTCGCCACCAACCAACCAGAGAAGGGGCGCCACCACAGTTCGCAGCGATACCGCCCTTCGACGTGAGCAATCACGGCGACGTATTTCTTCTTCATTGCGCCACCACTAACAGCGACTTCGCGTCAACGGCGACCACGGACCGACCATTCACAGCGCGGCCCTTGGGAAGCTCGACGCGCACGCGTGTGCGCGTGAAGCCAACGACGGTTACAGGCACGCAGCCATCGGACTCGACCAAGTGTTCGTAGCCGTAGGTGCCAAAACCAGGCTGATAACGGACACGATCTCCGATATTCATTGCGTCACCCGTCCGACGGCGCGCGTCGAGAAGAACCCGGCGAGGTCTGGCTCGCGGGTCATGATGGTGCGCGCGTAATATGCGCGTAGGTTGTTGTTCAACTTGTAGGGATACCCAGTCGTTTCGAGCGCCTTGAACCGCAGGATTTCCCAGATCGCCCCGATGCCGTACTGCTGGTAGCCTCGGGCCTTGATGAGGCGTGCGATTTTCACGCAGGCCGCGTAGACGTGCGGGTTGGCCTCGTGGAACCGCGCCGCCGCACACGCCCATCGCCCCTCGACAACCAAGGGAGCCGACACCACAACGGGCGGGAAGTCCTCGGGGGTAAAGTCCAGTTGCAGATTCATCATTTCCCTCTGGCCAGGATCGAGAGGGGTCCCGATCCTTGGCCTGTCGCCATCAGGAATATCCTTCAGAGAGATAATCCTGATTTGACGTGGTATCTCGTCAGCCCTCGTAGAGTTCGATCTTCGTCACCACGAATTGCCCGTTGGTATCGGCCTTCCCAAGCGTGAGGCGGACTGGCTGCTCCATCTTCTGAGCCGCCATCAGCGAGGCGCCGACGGTTGCGTCGAACGTGTAGAACTTCACGCCGCCGCGCGTCACCGCAGGCCACCACTTGCCGCCGCTCCGCCGCTCCAGTTCCCAGGCGGATTGAATGACATCGACACCAGCGGGGAGTTCGGCGGGCTCACTCGGTTCGGTTTGCTGTGGCGTCGTCGAGGTCGCCACGGGAGTAGGCGCCTCTTTCGGTTGCTCGGATGCCCGCTGCGGCATCGGAATCGTCTCGACGCGCACGTCCTCGGCTGGAATATCAATGGCCTCTTCGGCGAGATTGAGCCCGCGTAGTGCATCAGGGAACCCGTCACGCGCCGCGAATCCACGTGCCCGCATCTTCAACATGCGCGCGCCGTAGGTTTTCCACGGGGAGTCCTTTCCGGTGAGGCCAGCGGAGATCGCCTGTTGCCAGGTGAATGTCCCGATAAACGGCTGGCTGCGCCCCTTCCGGTAGAACTTCGCGACGGCCTTCGTCTTTGGCATCTGCTCGTTGGTGGGGTCGCCCTCGATCCGGTTGCCGTCGACCTCGAAATACTCCTCGTGGTCCCGGTAGGCGATATGGCTCATCACTACAGCGAGGAGCCCATCACCCCAGAGCGACGGCCGCCCGTTGATGTTGGCGATCGACTGCAGCGCCTGCATCGGCGAGAGCCCGACGTCCTGTCCCATCAGGATCGACGCGAGCACGTTGGCCGGTTTCCCGCGATAGTCCTTGGGCACCATCTCGGAGTTGGCGAGGAGTTGCGCGAACTTCGCGCCTTCCTCGAGCGAGCGCGGGACGAGTGAGACATTGCGCCCACCCGGATAGGGCTTGGCGAGCGCAAGTTGCTGAGCGGCGCCGCGCTCGGCGTCGGCAAGATGGTCCTGTAGGTTATTTGCGTTTACCTGTTCGACGGTTGGTGGTTCTTGCGTCGCTGAAGTCACTGAATCACCTGCTTTCCGGTAGGGAGCACGAGCGTGCTCGCGGCGTGGATGTCGAGCCCGAGAAGTTTCAAGTTGTGGATGGCTGCGGCGTAGCCGAGTTGCGCAAGCTGGAACAGCGCACACGCGAGGGCGTCACCGAGTTCGTCGTTGCGCTCGCGCATGTAGCGCAGGTGCGCCACTTCAGGCGAGTAGCCAACAAGGCTCTCTTCGTCGCCGAGCATCACGGCGATTTCGCGCCCGAGATCACGGGGAGGAGTGTCGGTGCTCATGGCTTCGCTCGCTCGGCCAACATTTGTCTCTCTGACACGGCCAAAACAGCCATAAGAACATCCAGTAATTCATCGCGCAGGATCGATGTGGGCATCTCTTCATCCACGCGCTTGCGGACAGCTACCACTCGCTCCTGTAGTGGTAACCAATCCGCAAACGCTTGAAGCGTCGACAGCGACGAGAACAGCGCGACCAAGTCAGATCCGTGGACGATGTTCATGACTTCACCCGCTCGGCTAACATCACATCGGCCCACGCATACGGCCACTGAATGAGAAATTGCCGACGCCGCTCTGTCTGCCACGCCTCAACCTCTACGTAATTCACCGCGCAGCATTCAAAGCATTGAGCCGACGGATGGTCGTGGTCATACATCGACTCAGGCCGAGGCGGCATCGTCGGCTCAAACCACCACTGAGCCCGCCGTGGGGCATGAGCCGCGAAGTAGTCCCGCAGCGACATGCCCTTGACGTGGAGGTTGTGTATGCTCACCGGAAAGGCTTGACCGCCGTCGTTGCTCATGACTCTTCACTCGGGTCCGGTTCGACGGGCTCGAACTGCTCGGCACGCTCGGCGTCGGCCGTCAACTGGTCGGCGACCTCCTTCGCGCGGATGGCTGAACGCGCCGAGGCGCACACACCGCATATCTGGCCGGGATGCTCGCGTTCCCAGGCGCACTCGGCGCCGTTGGGGAGCGTGAGTTGTTCGCCGGATTCTGCGTACGCCCGTTCCTCTTCGCGCGCCTGCTTGTAGCGCGCCCACAGCTGGCGGAACGTCTCGTCTGCGGAGTCGTAGTCGGCCTGGGCACGCTTCGCCTGCGACTTCGCGTGCGCGAGCACGCGCGAGAGCGCAATAACGGTGACCCACTGTGCGTCGAGGTCGTCGTTCCACTTGTCGTGATCGAGCGGTGGTCGCGGAATCGGGAGCTTGGCTTGCTTCGGCGTGGCGTCTTCCGGCGTGACACCGGCGTGCTGATGGGTGTTCGCCGCCATCGCGTTCGCGAGCGTCTCGACTTGTTCAGGCGTGGCGATGGGCTCGACCGGCTCGGTCGGCGATATCAGTAGTTCCTCGCGCGTGATCATGGATAGAGTCCTTTCGAGAAAGTTAGTTAGTGGATGAGCCGTGACGCGAGGTCATCGGCGAGGGAAGAGGTATCCCCCTCACTCCCCGAGACCGTCGGCCGCACTGCGGGCACCACACGGAGAGCACGCCCTGGCAATGGAGCAGGGCGGACGAGTGTCCGCGCCAGAGGCACGTCAACCGATCGCGGAGTCGCACACGCCAGGAAGCGCGCCACGCGGTAGCGTCGAATGCGTCGGCGGGTCCATCGGTAGCCAACACGACCAGCGGCGGCAACGAGCGCCGTCCCGACGAGGGCGATGAGGATGAATTGGAAATCCGTGAGAGTGTCCAGCACATGCTTACCTCTCCTCTGTCGCGTGTTCACTCAGCGGACGCTTGCACGATTCGCAGACCGTGTCGGGTTCCATGTCGAGGTCAAAACCGGTGTCGATGGCATCGGCGCGCAGATAAGGCACACAGGTTGCGGCGTAGTAGCAGCCGTGCAGATAGCGACACCGCACGAGTGACCGAGACCACTCGTAAATTTCCGTGGGGTCCGCGCCTTCGAGCCCGGTCAGCGCACTCAGGCGCGCGTCGGCTCGCTCGTTGCGCTCGGCCTCGCGCTCGCGGATTTCTCGACGGCGACGTTCTGGGATTGCCATCACTTCCTCGCCCGCTGCACAGCCATCGTGAGGGCCGGGATAATCTCCGCCGCTTGTCGCACCGAAAGCGTGATGCCGTAGCCGTCGTCGTCCTCGATGTTGATGACCTGCTCCTCGGGACGCCTTCGATGCTGCGCATAGAGCACGCGCAGTCCGCCCGAGCACTCGGCGCCCATGCGCTCGCTTGCCCACTGCGTGTTGTGGCGCGTGACAAACATCGGCGGCATCACTCCACCCGCGTCCACGTGAGGTCTTTACAGGTGTTGAGAAACGCGCCCATCGACTTCGCCGTCACGAACTCGGCGTAACGCGACGCATCGAACGGGAACACGCGATAGACGCGGCCACCGCGATACTCGACTTCGAGCACGCCCTCGTTGTCCTCACTCGGGGGCTCGTAGCCAGCGGAGGCGATTGGCCCGGAGCGATCGGCGGAGAAACGTTCGCGATCCATTACGCAGCCTCCTCGTGCACGACGTACCACTTCCCAGAGGGCACGCGATCGCGGCCCCACGTCCGAATACGGAGCGGATTCACGGAGAGCACTTCGATGCGGAGATGTTTGGAATGCAGCGACCACTTCCCGGTGTGATGCGCGGCGCAGCAGCGCACGATGTTGTTTGCGTGGCTACGAATCCCGCGAGGGTCGCCGCCCATGCCGGCGTCTTCGATGTGTGCGCCGTGAAACGTGGTGTGTGAACGCGACGCGTATTCGCAGCTTGGACCGACGACGCGGCAATACCGATCGCCGTCTCGCTTGCGCGCGGTCTCCTTGCCCTTGCGCACAGTAGGACCAGTGCCGGGCTTGAAAAACGCGCCCGCCGGGTAGTCGCGGTTCATTACCCGACCTTCTCCACTTGACGCGCCACCAGTTCCGCCTTCGCCATCTTTAGCTCCAACTGGAGCGCCATCACCTGGTGGCGCAACGCGGTCTTCTCGTCCGTGTCCGGGTATTCCCCCACGCCCCCGAGATACTCAAACCAGAATTTCGCCAGCCGTTTTTTGACCGGAATCGGTAATTTCAAAATGAACCAGACAGACAAGTTGGACTCCCCGTTCAACACCCGCGAGGGGTAGCTCTTATCGGTGCCCATGTGCGCCCCCAGGCTCACCGGGCCTTCGCCCTCGTCGGCGACGCACTTCCTCACCGCATCGAGCGCGCAGTTCTTTCGGTCAACCGTTGTTGATTGCACGCCACTGAGTTGGCTCGCTACGGTGTGGGTGATGGAATCAGCCACGACGACCCCCACACTTCGCGTGCGGTCGGACCGTCGCCTCGTGCACGATCGCCGCAACGTCACTCGCCAACACGCGAGCCTCCATGCCCTCGGGACGCACGAGCAGCCCGCGGCGGCGGAGAAAACGGCTCACCGACTCCGGCTTTTCGTAGCCGAGTTGCGCCGCTGCCTGCTTCATCGAGAGAAGACGCCCACCACGATCACCCTCCACGCGCGCCTCGATCGCATCGACGCGCGAGTCCGGCAGGTGAACCGCCTGTCGCTGCGATTGCGACGCGTGGCGGTGTCTCTTGCCGATGATGTGGAAGCGTTGCGCGGGTTTCATGACTGACTCGTGAGCTCCCCGGCGAGGAACTCGCGAATAGGGTTGAGCGTGAAGATGTCGTTGAACGCCATCTCCTTGGAGAGCGTGCACACGCGCATCAAGGTCTTGTCGGAGAGGTCCGCGCCGGTCGCGAGGGCGATCGCGAGCCTGAGTTTGGGATACGAGAGGCGCTTTTTGACGCGATAGTCCTCGAGGGCGGCCCCGAGATCCTCCTTGGACGCCTTCACGGCATTGAACGCTTTGGGCTTGGCTGTCACGTGGGTCCTTTCTGACTGACGGGTCGGTCAGCCTACGAGCGGATCCTGCCAGAACCGATGACCATATGTCAAGCCTTGTCTGTTGCGTCAGTCAGTAGCTGGAATGGCGGTCAGGCCGAGTCGTCTGGTACGGTGGGCGCGCTTGACAGGGCAGAGCAATCCACTCCTCGTGTGGATTGAACAACTTAGAGAGAGATTGGGCACGATGCGCGCGGTCGCGGAACGGATCGGCATGTCGGAGTCCGGATTCGTCAGAGGCGCCAAGCGCGGGACGCTGAGCGCCGAGAACCTGCTCGCGCTCGCCGAGGCACACGACGAGCACCCGGCCAAGGTGTTACGCCTCGCCGGGAAAGACGATCTCGCCGCTCTGATCGAGCGGCTCTATGGGCCTGGGTTGGACGCCCTTACATCAAGCCAGCGAGAAGTATTAGGGCTGTGGGAGCAGATCGCTGAAGAACGGCGCCAGCCGTTGCTCTACACCATGCGGGTATTTGCGCAGGAAGCCGGCGGGTCTCTGCCTGGTGTAACCCGTGAAGAATCGACTTCAGGGCGGACAAAGACTCCGGGGAAATGGCGAGGAGCGCGGCGACGTCACGGGTCGACAGGGGCAGCGAAGAAGTAGCTCGAGTAGACATTGCGCTAACTGGTCTCCTTTGGGCGCGCGGGAATAAATGGAAACGACCCTTCATTAGAAAACGATCTGGGTCGGGGAATATACGGGGAAAATTCCCCGCTGGCGCGACAACGAATTTTGCGTGCGTGCAACCGATCGCCGTAGCCTCGGCATCCTCACCCTTGTCTGGTGGCTCGTCACCGCGGACCTGGTCTATCTGTTCGTGTGGGATCCGCCACGTCGCAGCTTCGAGCGCGGATTACTCGTCATCCTATTGATCGGGATGAGTTTATTGACCGCGATCGCCACGCACGCCACGATCCAGCTCTTTCGCCGCAACTGACTCAATGGGACTCTATGCGCGTCCAGACTCACCGTTTTGGTGGTTCTGGCTCGAAGGCACGAAGACGCGGGTCAATACCAAAATCCCGCGGGTCGCCTCGACCGAGCAACAAACCAAAGCGAATCGCGCCCTGGCGCTCACTGCCTATCACGCCACAATGGGCGACGTTGCCCGCGAACGGTTCGACCTCGCCGTCCACGCCCCGGAGCGCACGTTCCACCAACAAGCCGAGTGGTATCTGACGCACCACACCATTCACCATCGCGGCGCCGTGCAGGAACGCCGCAAAATTGCGAGGCTTCGAGCCTCTCTTGGGCCGATTGCTCTCCTCGATCTGACCCCGTCGCTCTGGCAGGAATACGTAACCGAGCGCACCCAGGAAGGGGCCTCCCTCAGCACGGTCGGGCGCGAACTCGCCATCGTGAAGGCGATTCTCGGAACGGCTATCGGGAGCTACATCGAGGCGTCGCCGCTGGCCGGCGTCAAACGGAAATCCTCGAAGGTGAAACCGAAGCGCACCGTGACGGCCGCGGAAGACGCCAGACTCCGGACAGCCCTGAAGCGCATCGATCTCGAGCTCCACGACCTCTACGTCGTTGGGCTCGGGACGCTCCTCAGGCGGGAGAACCTGATCTCCCTCCGCCGCGGGTCGCACCGTGGCGATCGCCTCGTCGTCGATACCAAAACGGGGCCGCACACTGTCCCACTGACCGGGCCGACACCGCTACAGCGCCAGGCGGCCGCAGTGCTGAAACGGCGAATGCCGGCGACGCCCGACGGGTATTTCTTCCCGAAGTGGCGGGCACGGTTCGCTGAATACGAGGACGTCGGGCACCCGAGCGTGTTGTTTCTGAAGAAGGTCAAGCGCGCCGCGAAGCAGGTCCCGATCCCGTGGGGCCTCAAACAGGACGGCATCGTGTTCCACACTGCGACACGCGCGAGCGGGGCCACGCGGTTGCTGCGCGACTACGGCATCGATATCCGGACGGTGCAGGTGATGGGGAACTGGAGCTCACTCGACCAGATGGCGGCCTACCTCGGCGTCGACAAAGAGGTCCTGTTCGGTCGTGAGCAAAACGTGAGCAGGAACCGTCACGCGGGGTCGCGGTAGGTCACCACTGGTCACGCTTTGATGATTTTCCCTAGAAAAACTGGCGTCCCCACTGAGATTCGAACTCAGGTCTCGGCCTTGAAAGGGCGAACGCTCCCATATAAAAACGGCCTATGTTCGGATGGTTTGTATAAGTTAGGCGAGATCGTGAGTGAGGCGGGAGCGGAGCCAGCCGACCGTCCTCCCAGAACGGCCGGCCCCTCCTGGGATCTACTTCGAGGTCGACTTGCGCGCCGTCCGCGTCGCCGTCTTGGCGGGCCGTCGTGCGGTGCGATTCTTCGTGGTTGCCTTCTTCGTTGTCTTGGTGGCCATGCACCCTCCCTTGCGTTGCAGTATGCGCGAGCGCGATCACGCAATCAAGGGTTATACTGCATCGCGAGGACCAGGGGCGGAACATCCCGACCTCGCGTGGTGTCAGCTTCACGCGCGAGCTTTCGGCGTCCCACCGCTCCTGTGTCCTCAGTGAGCCTTAAACGATGCGAATCACACTGACGCCTCTCAACGCCGGAGAGCTGGACTACGGCCCGTTCGACTGCGATCGGTTCTGGTTCACGCACATGAAAGAGTTTCGATTCAGCGATAACAACGGCAGCACCACACTGCTCAAGCTGCCCCAAGAGAGCGGTCCGTACTGCGTGGTCGTCAGTGACATGTGCACACCGGCGTCGCGCCCGCCGACGTCTGGAATAGATACATCCACAAGTCAGCGACCACCGAGCGCCGATTCCTCGTCGGAGCCGTCGTCTCGATGAACGGGCCTACGACCTGCGTCGTCCACGCTTCTCCGGCCGCTGGTGCCGGCAGAATCCCTCGAGCGATGAGATTCTTGAGCACGGCGCCGAAGTCGATGTCGACGTCGAACCCGCCGCCCAACGCGGGAATGACGTAGGCGGTCGGCATCTTGTCGCCACGGAGCTGGACGTAGAGGAAACCCGGCGCCTCGGTCACGACGAGGATGTCTGGGTCTGGGTGGTTGTCTCCCCACTCCGCGTGCGTATACAGCTGCACGTCGACCGACATGAGCTTTCCGCCCCACGTGCCGTACCACGACACGCCCATGCGGGACTTGCCCTTTTGATCGCCGATGACCTCGTTGTAGATGCCTTGAAAATGCACCTGAAGGACGTCGGCCGCGGGCAACGGTCCGCCACCGCTCCCCAGGTGGTCCATCAGGGAGAACCAGGTGTATTGCCCACCTTCGACGCACGGGTGCCGGTAGGAGTAGAAGTCCGCACGCATCCGGAGCGCGTTGACTCCGTTACTTGGCTCCCACGTCAGCGTGAGTGGCCCGCCGACGTTGATCGGCACGCTTTGCCCGTTCGGGCCGTTATCGCAACTGGTCGCGAAGGCTTTCTCGGCTTGCGTCCCGAGGAGCCAGTAGTGATTCCCGGCGATGGGACACTCGGCGGATTCCGAGAAGTAGTTGGGTAGCGCGGGATTCGAGGACCGGACGCACTTCGCAAACCCCGCGTTAGTGGCCTGGCTGACTTGCGCGGCCGCTGGAGCGGCGAATAGCAGCGCAGCGACGAGGAGCAGCGTCCTCATGGCTGTCGCTTCAACGCGCCGAAGACGGCCACGCCCACGCCTCCGAGCTGCGCCAGCATCTTGCCGATGAAATGCGGGGTCAGCACCATCCCCCAATGCTCTGCACTGGAGAGATCAGCACCGAAGCCAATCAGGAAGGCCGCGAGGCCAGCGTAGAGCAGTCCGTTGGCGGCGTTCTGGTTCATCATTTCTTGTCCTTTCGCACCGGGACCATCGCGAGCGTGACCTCGTCGGTGCCCGGATGCCGACGCACGAGGAGTTGCGTGGAAAACGAGAACTTCCGGTTCCCGAAGCGGATATCGAAGACTTGGATTTCGCGGAGGTCTGCATCGCGCTGCACGATGGGCGCGTACTGCGGCACGGCATCGTCGGGATCCGGGGGGAGCACGACGTCACCGCCCTACTTCCTGGCATCGCGCCATCTCGATCTGTGTCTCGGCGAGGTTGACGCAAATGGCGTAAAGCAACCGCGTGGTGCGCCCGTCGTGGAGGTCAACGGACTTCTGAATCGCGTAGACGCCTTGCGTCAACAGATACAGCGCGAGCAGCGTCACGAGCGCGGGGTAGCCAAACCGTTCGCCGAATTTGGTGAGGGCGTTGATAATCCTGGTCACTGTCATGGTCCCTATTCCCTGAAAGACAAAAAGCCCGGCTAGAGGGGGGCTCCCCCCAACCGGGCTCGCATGTGCGTTCGCCTTACTGGCTGCTGGCTTGTGTCGAGTAACCTTACGAGCCGATCACTGTCCGGCCGCCTTGCGCGATGGCAGCACGCGTCGACCGAGCGCCAGCGCCGCCAGGTCGACCATCTTTTCCCGCTCTCGGTAAATCATCGCGGCCTTGCGCTCGGGTGAGGCCACCTGTGGCGACAGCGCGTGAATCGCCTTCAATCGCTTCCCTGAGTCCCGGAACGCTTTCCGGACCGCCTTAATGGCTTCCCTCCGACGGAACAACTCGGACTCCGACTGCGCCTCTTGATACCGCTCGCGGGCGTCCTCGCGTCGTCCGGCGTTCGCTTCGCGGCGAATCCCGCGCTCGAGCGCCTCGACCTCGTCGGCCGCCTCGTAGAGGTCTTGAATCTCCCGCGCTTGCCCCGTGAACCGCGCGTCATCGATGAACGCACCGAAGAACGGATACTGCTGGATCGCCTTGCTCGGGAGGTTCCGCTCCGGAAACACGCCCGCCTTACCCCCGGCGAGATCGGTCATCGCGATCGTCTCTCGGCCCATCGTGGACGTGTAGCCCACGAGGATGTGATCCACGAACGCGGGCGGCAGATCCATGACCCGGCCGAGCAGCTTCGACGTCTCGGACGTGAAGTCGTTGTAAATCTGGTCGTTCGGGAGATCGAGGTCGAACGGACTCACAATCGGGCCGCCGCGGAACAGGCTGTAGTTCATGCCAGCTTCGAGGAGCGGCAGCGCCACCGTCGGCGCCATCCGCAGGATTGACGCCTGCAGATCGCTCGGCGTCCATTCGTCCTTGATTTTCCGGAACCGCGTCGGGTCGTTCCGCTTGATCCACTCGACCGTCGCCTCGGTCAGGTCCGCGGCGTAGCCCCACTCGAACGGCTTCTGAATCTCGATAAACGGCTTGTCCGGGTCGACGCGCCAGAACCACGCGGCGTGCTTCTCCGACTCCGTCTTTTGCTGGTATTCCTTATCGTCGTCGTTGGCGAGCGCCAGCAGCCAGGACATCGCCGCCAGCGAGCCAACTTTCATCGCGACGCCGGCCGGATCGCGCTTGATGGTCTCGGCGATGCGCGCATACCCCTGCACGCGGGCGTTCATGAAGGCGTAGTAACGATTCAGTTCCCTGGTGACATAGCCGCCCCTGCTGAAGTCTGTCGACACGTCACGGGCCGCCAGGGCGGCCCTAGTGAGGCTTTCCTCATCGGTCGACCGATTCTTGCTCCCGTGAAGGAGCCGACTGGTGATCCCGCGTTCCTCACCGCCCGCGGCGAGCGCGTTCTTGAACTCGGCGAATCGCGTCGAGGACTCGATGAACATCGAGGCCGTGCGGAGGAGGTCGATCGGGTGATACAGCGACCGCCGATCGCGCATGTTCTTCACGATCTGGGCGCGGGACTGACGGTCGTAGCCCATCTGGGTCGCCTGCTGGACCCCTGCGGCCTTGAATAGCTGCGACTCCTCGGACTTCCCCTGCACAAGCTCCTTGGCCACGCGGATGTTGTCCCAGACTGGAATGAACCCGTAGCGCGACTGCAGGAACGCCCCGAGCGTGTCGCGCGTGAGGTTGCGCAGCATGAACGTGGGCGTCGTCGTGGCGGTGAACCGCAGGGCCTTGGTCGCGCCGCCCGCCAGCCAGTCGGCGCCCTTCCCGAACGCCCCGAACTGCGCGAGGATACCCGCCTCCTTCACGCCGATATTGGCGATCGCGCCGGCGAGGTCCTCGTTGTGGATCTGCCAGAACTGCCGCTCGCCGTCGCGCACGACCGTGACGATGTTCTCCTTGTTCTCCTTCCCCCGGGCGAAGTGCACGGGCGTGAACACGGTCACCAGCTGATTGAGCGCATCCTCGAAGTTGTCCGGAATCGCGTCCCCGAGGCCCATGTTGTCGAGCGCGCCGCGGATCTGGTCCTTCAACTGCGTGAGGTTGAACTTCGTCGCCGCCTGCGGTGCCGGGAGAGCTTCGAGGTATTTCGCGGATCCGGGTGATTGCTCGGCCAGTTCCACGAGCGCCTGCGCCGCGCGGTTCTTCTCGACCATGTCCACGATCGCGAGCGTGTTTTTCACGATCGATTCGAACGGGTCGATGATGTCGCGCGAGGATCCCATCAGCCGGAAGATGGGGGAGGACCGGTTCACGAGCTTCCGCGCGCCGCCTCCGAGGTAGCTCTGCGCCTCGTCCATCACGCGCTGCAGGGGCACATACAGCTCGGCGAACTTGGTGATCGCCGCCACCTGGCTCGAATTGAGCGCGCCGTGCACCTGCATGTATTCCAAGAGTGCGCGCTGGTAGCTGTAGACCAGTGGCCGCGCCTGCTCGAACTTCTCGAAGACAGGACTCTTCTCCGCCTTCTCGATGATCGCCTTGGCTTCGGACGCCTTCATGCCCGTCTCGATGCCGCGCTCGCGGACTTCGAGCACACGGAGGGCGACGAGGTATTGCCCGAATTGCTGGTAGTTCTCCTTACCCACCAGCTTGAGCGCCGACTGCAGGGAGGGTCCGAGGAATTGCCCGTCGAGGCCGCGGACCCCGTCGTCGAGGAAGGCTTCCGACCGCATCGCCGACCCACGCGCGAGACGCGCCAGCACGTAGGCGTCGTTCATCCACGCGAGTTTCTGCCCAGACGCCTTCGCCATGTTGCGCACGGCCATCTTGAGCGGCTGGAGGTCGTCCACGAGCGCCGACATCAGGTGCATCCCGATCTGGGACTTCGCTCCAGACGGGTCGTCGACAATCTCGCTGGCTATCTGCCGGATTGCGCCAGGCATCTCGTCGGCCGTCCGCACCCGGCTCTCGCCGCGGGTCTCGTGCTGCTGGTCGAAGAATGCCTCAGCCCCTTCGCGCGCTTCGAGGAGCGCATCCTTCAAGGCTTTCTGATCGGGCTTGTTCAACCGGCGTTCGAACTCCGCGAAATACTCCGGCGCCTCTTTCTGCGCCGTAGCGGGGTCCATGATGTAGAGCCGGAAGAACTCTGCCGCGCCCTCTTTCCGCTTTTGTGTGTCCGTGTAGCCCTTCTTCGACGTCGGTAAGCCAAGGTCAATCAACTCGTCGGACCAGCGCGCATCGCCGCGGTCGATCTTCAGGATGGCGAAATCGATGTGATGCCCGAACTCGTGCATCGCCGTGAGCAGGTTGTCGGCATAGCGCAGCCGGATGGCCTGCGCGCCGCGGACGACTTTCCCGCCTGAGTAGGTATCCGACTTGTAGATGCCGTTGTTGTCGCTGTGCAGGCGGCCGACGCTGACGGGAATCCCGCCGAGCCGCTTGCGGAGCTGCGCGATGACAGCGCCCTGGCGGTGCTTCGCCGGTTCGAACGGCTTCGTCGTATGGAGCGGTGGTATCGGCAGCGCCCGAGGACTGCCGCCGCGGACCCGTGGCATGGCGAGGTCTTCGCCGTCTGGATTCTCGTCGGTGACCTCCGTCGAGACGTCCGCCGTGGCTGTCGGGAATCGCTCGAGGAACGTCGGGAGATCGGTGACGAACCAGTAATTCCCGACCGGACTGAAGCCCACGCCGTATTTCGACACGAGGTTGCGATCGGCCATCTTCACGCCGTCGATGGCGATCTTGCCGTCGTTGCGCTCGCGGATCACCCACGGCTTGCCGTCCTCGGTCTTCTGCGCGAGCTCCACCTTCTCGCCCGCGTGTAGGGCTTCGGTCACCTTCTCGGGCGTGTCGAGCTTTTCACCGGCCACCATCGCGCCGAACAGCCGCGCGACGCCCTTCACGCGCATCCACGGGATTTCGAGGCCAGCCACCACGCGCCCGTCGTGGGCGGTGAAGGTGACGTAGCGGCGCGAGAGACCGCGGTCGGTCCGCAGGTGCGGCGCGATTCTGGGCATGTCGCCCATAACCAGCCCCTGCAGGATGCCGAACCGTTCGCCGTTCTCGTTCTTGACCTGGTAAATAGTCCGCTGCGGGTCAGCCTCGATCGCGCGGAGGATCTCGCCCTTGTATTGCTTCGCCCGCCGCTCGTCGAGATACCCCATCGCGTCGCGGATTCGCGCACGCTCCTCGAGGAACGACTCCCAGAAGGCGTTCGACTTGTTCAGCGGGAGCCACAACAACGCGAGCTGGATCTGCCGCATGTCGGCTTGCGTCGACCGTGCTGCGACTTCGCCCGTGTTGCCGGGGTCTCTGAACACCCGCCCGACCCACAGCATTTTGTCGTCGTCGGAGAGCTTCGCCCACGCATCCCGAGCCGCCTGCAGCGAGTCGGAGCCGGTAATTTCGAACTCCTCCAATGCACTAGCGCCAGTGGATTCGGCGCCGCCTTTGCTGAGTGCCCCAAGCGACGCCATGCGGTTCGCGACGGTCGCCAGGAACTTCTTTTCCGCGGCGGATCCGAAGTTGAGCGCGATGATTTTCGGTTGCGTCAGCGAGGCGGACCGGTCGACGCGCCCGTATCGCTGGATCGACTTCGTCGCCGACCACTCGTATTGCACGTCAATGAACACGCGTCGGCCTTGCGCGCCGCCCTTCGTCTTCACCCGGTGATCGAGGTTGATTCCAGTCGTGCCGGCCGCGGAGATCACCGCAACAGGCCGCTTGCCCTCCTGGAACTCACGCGCGTGAATCGTGCGCTTCTTCCCGGTGCCTCCGACAATCAAGGCCACCTTATCCGGGCCGAAGGCGTCGGTCACCATCGTCAGCGGGTTATCGAGGAGCCCGAGGGCCTTGGCCTGTTCGAGCAGTTCCGACTTCGCGATGATCGCCTCTGGAATGTCGCCAACGTCGATGATCTCGCCGTCCTCAGTCTTGTCGACCTCGCGCGTGTTGATTTGCTCGATGGCTGCGCGGAGGTTGCCACCTTCGGGATCGGCTTCGTTGACGTTGATGAGCGAGAGCACGGGCTGATAGCCCTGCGCCAGGTGCTCCTTGGCGATATCGATGGCCTCCTCGATCGCGGGCTGCATTTGGAGCCGCTTCGAGGCGTTCTGGAGTGCCGAGCCCGGCCCGAACATGGACCGCGCGCCGCTCTTGTCCATCTTCCCGAACTTCCGGTGGGCGGCGAAGATGTCGCGCGCCAACGCGGCGAACTTGTCATACCGCTCCTCGTGGTGCGACTTGAGCGGACGTGTCTCGACGACGAACTCGGTGCCCTTGCGCCAGAGGTCACGCGATGAGAACTTCCCTTTGACCTTCCACTCGCGCGGGATCTGCTCAGCCTCGGAGGGACTGAGCGCCTGCATGAACACGCTCTCGCTTGGGCCACTGCGGAATTTGGGCCGCTCCTTCTGCTCGGTGTCCTCGGCGTCTCCTCCAACGACCTTTTCGGTCGTGTTGTTGGCGACCGTCGTGGGGTTGATCGCGCCGCGCTCGGTGTCCTCGGCGAGCTTTGCCGCCGCGCCTTCCGTGGCACTGCCGGTGATGATGTTGATCCAGTCGCTGAACCCGTCTACTGGCCATTCCCGCAGCCCGTAGAGATACCGGTAGTCGTAGACCGATTGCGCCGGGGTCGCGGTGAAGTAGGCGAACGCCTGCTCCTTGCGTGGGACACCGATCATGATGCGGGCGTGCAGCGTCTGCCACGTCGCCCCGACCTTGGCGTCCGCGTTCTTGTAGGCGTGAACCTCGTCGCCGATGATGCCGTGCAGCCCGACGTCCATCAACGCCTGCCGGTAGTCGCGGAGGTTGAACGAATCGACCACGTAGATCGCGTGCTTATGGCGTGGGAGCGGCTTGTAGTCGTCGCCGTCCTTCTTCGCGTCCTTGTTGTCGGTGACCTTGATGATCTCGAAGTCTGGTTCTTCGCCGCCGAGCACTTCCTGCAACATCTCGGTGTCGATGAGCCCGGCCATCGTGTCTTGGTTGTGCGTGGTCACCATCAGGCGGAGGTCGCGCTTCTCGGCTTTCGCACGCTCCATCAGTTCGATGATGGTGAGCGCAATCTCGCGCGACTTGCCGACGCCGACGTTGTCCGCGGCGAGGTAGCCGTGCTGCCCGACGACGTTCGCCTGCACCGCTGCGAGTGCCTGCTCGGCCTGCTCGATCGACACACGTCCCGCCTTGACGATGTCGCGGACCTTCGCCGACGGCTCGATGGTGAGTTCGGGATACGGGACGCCGGAGAGGGCGCGGGCTTCTACGACGAGCTTAGGATGCCGGACGCCTGCGAGGTCACTCCGTAGGCGATATGGCGCAAAGTGCTGAGAAGCTCCTGCTTCTCGGTACGCCGCGAGGGCGTTGTCGGAAAGCCCGCGGGTAGCGTCGCGCGTATCTTCTCGAGCAAGACGCGGCGTCGTTCCTCTTGGTCCCAGTTCCCCCCGTTCTCCTCCCGGTTGATCGGCCACCACGTCGGGCTGCCGTCCCGTTGGAACGCGAGGAGTTCGAATAGGGGCATCTGATCCGGGTCGTGCGCTGCTGGATCCAGGGCTTCCGCTTCCTCCTCGGACAGGTTCCGTAGAGGGGCGAGTAGCTTCTCCAGGTCGTCCGCTGGCGGTCTGTTGGGTAGTTTCACCACGGGTCCCCTCCGTGATCGCAGGTCGGGCCGGAACGCGCCCGACGAGATCAGCATACTCCTCCCAGGTGTTCGGTGCATTTGGACCGACGGCTGAGACGATTTCGCGGGCTCGAAACTCCTCTGATTCGCGTGGAGCGTCCGAGAGTTTGACCTTGTCCCACACCAAGAGGATGGAATCGACGCTCGTCGAACGAGTCTCATAGGCCCCCGGAGGGCTTTGGATAATCGCGCGCACCGAGCCGTGTTTGTTCAGGAACGTGCGGAATCCTGGTGAGCGCATCATCGTGGTCGGCATGACCGCCACGAGCCGGCCGCCAGGCTTCAGGTCGCGGACGTTCTTCGCGATGAACCGCTCGGCCACATCGACCGGGGTGAAGTCGAGCGCGATCGCCGCGCCGTATTTCCCCTTCGAATACTTCCCCCACGGCGGGTTCGTGATGATGACGTTGAAGTCCTCCTTGAGGTCGATGGCCTGCAGGTAATCGCCCTGCGTCGTGTGGAATCCGAGCGCCTTGAGCAGGCTGACTCGACGCTCACTCAGTTCCCGCACGAGCACGTTGTATTTCGTCGGGTCGAGCGCAGACACCAAGTGTCCCGTTCCGGCCGTCGGCTCCAGCACGCGATCGCCTCGTCGCACGTGCGCGGCATATTGCGCCGCCACCGCGAGGGGGAGCGGCGTCGAGAACTGCTGCAGATCGAGCTTTTCGAGTGAGCGCGCCGCCCGAGGCAATTTCTCCTCAAGCGCGCGGGCCTTCTCGATCGCGGTTCCGATCTGTGAGCGCACCGGTTCATAGCCGATCGCCATCTGGCCGCGCACGTTGTAGGTGAGCGCCGCCTCGACCGCGTCGGTGATGTCGTCGGTATAGGTCGTCGGGTCTCCGCCGACGAACCGCTGCGCTAGTTTCCTGAGTTCGCGCGGGTCCTTCGGAAGCTGCTTGTCTTCGCGGATCATCGCCTCGAAGACGTAGAAGAGTTTCCGCGCCCGATCGTCGGCCGGAACCTCCGCAGTGTTTCCTTCAGACTCTTCCTTCTTTCCTTCAGACTTTGGGGCGTCTGATGGAATGTCGGCGACCTTCTTGTCCTCCTGCCGGAGCATTTGCCACGCGATCTCGAACGGTCGCTCGAGCATCGGCGCGAGCTTGGAATACTCCTCCTTGAACTGCCGCCACGCGCGTTCGAACTCCACGATCCCGTCGTCGAGGTAGGTCCGGACGATCCCGACCATCGCCTTGACGTGCTTGGGATCGGGCATCCCCGTGTTCAGGGTCGTGCCGAGGTCTTTCGCCAGTTCCTTCGCGAGGGCGTCCCGCTTTGCCTTGTTCGCCGCCTTGCGGGCGTCGAGGTCGGCGTTGGATTCCGGTCGTGGCGCTGGTGAGTAGCCTGCGGCCTTCTCGGCTTTCTGCCCGCCAGCGGCGATGACCTCCTGTCGAATTCGAGCCGCCTGCTGATAGGTCAGCTTGTGTGTTTCTCTCTCTGGTTCCTTCTCTCCAGCCACCACGCCGCCGCGCTCGATGAACGTGCGGTAGGCGTCGCGATACGTCTCTGGCCGCGGCTTCTCTTCCTCCTGCCGCTGCTTGACGTAGGCTTCGTGTTCCTCCGGAGTCTGGACGACTGGCCCACTCTTCGGCTTTCGATACTGGTTCGTGACGAACGACGGCAGGACGTATTTCGGCTCAGCGTCCGTGGCCTTCGGCTCCGCGGCTGGCTCGGCGATCCCGAGTTCCTTCTGCCAGAACTTGATCGACGCCTCGGCCCGCGATTCAACTGGCTGCGTTTTGTACCAGTGCTGATTCGTCTTCGCCCACTTGTAGCCGTTGTCCTTCAGCTTCGACAGGGTCTCTGGCGAGGGCTTCGCGGCGAACTTGATCTCAACGGACTTACGCTCGGAGTTGTAGCGGATAGTGGGTGAGGATTTTTCTGAGGTATTTTTCTGTGGGGGCGTGGAAATTTCCACGGACGCAGCCGACACCTTCGCGCGCCGCGCCATCTCCGATGCGGCTTTCGAGACTTCGTCTCCGACGCCATCCTTCGCAAGGTCGAGCAACTCGACGTCGGTCATGTCCTCGTAGGCCACGCCGCGCTGTGTCGCGTGATACTGCTCGGGACTCTTCTCGCCCTTCTGCTCGGCGGCGAGCTGCGCCATGATGGCGTCGGCGATCTCCTCGTCGGACATCTCCGAGGCGGGCTTAGGCGTTGGTTTCGCCGCGGTTTCAGGTTTCGCCAACGCTCCGACTCGCCTGAGCGCGTCGCGTTGCGCCTCTTCGGCTGTCGTGCCATACCCGCGGACGGCACTGAACGGGCTGATCCGTTGGGCCACGACGGTGTATTCACCGCCCTTGATCCGCGCCTCTTCTCCGGCGATCCGCGTGACTTCCTGCAGCCGGTATCCCTCGGGAGCGGTGACGACCTCGACCGGCTTCGCCGCATCGATCTCGCTGCGAGGCGTAATACCGATACTCTTCTGCCAGATTTGCGGAACCTGCACGGGGCCGCCTTTGACGACGCCCACGCGTGTGCCTTTAACGAGGTCCCTGATGCGAGCCTTGACCTGCTGGCCTAGTTGCCGGGCCTGGTCTGCATCTAGCCCGGTCTCGCGCTGCACGAATTTCAGGTAGTCGGCGTCCCGCTTCGACGGGGTCTTCTGCGCGAGGATGTAGGCCGCCAGGTCCACGTCCGATTCGAACTGCGGCTCGTAGGCATGTGGTCCTACGTTGAATCTCGGCTTGGCGCCTTTCAGGTCGGTCGACAACTGCGGCGTGCCGGCGCCGACGGGCTTCGTGATGTCGGCGAAGTGCCCGCGCGAGCCCTGGCGATCGAGTTCGTATTGCGCATCCTCGGCGCCGCGTTCCCAATTCCGCCAGGCGTCCGGCTGCGGCCAGTTACGGCTGTCGTAGAACTCTTCGAATTCCTTCCAGAGGGCGATGACCCCGTGATGGTCCTTCGCGTTCTGGAGCCTCGTGAGCTTGGTCTTGAACCCCTTGTAGGCCTTGTGGGCTTCCGGGCTGTCGTACTGCTGGAGTGTCGGCTTCGCCACCGGTGGAGCTGGAGGGGTGTCCGCCTGCGCACTCACGGGCGGCGGGGGAGTTGTCGATCGTGCTCGTTCGCGCGCCTTTTGTAGCCCGATCCCCTCATAGAGCACTCGACCGGAGTCGTCGGTGTAGTGCCCTTCCTTCTCCACGAATTTCACGCCCTCGGCCGATGGCAGTCTCGCCTTGTCGATGACCTGCACTTCGCCGGGTGTCACGATCGCGTCGTAGCCAGCCGCCTCTGCTGCGTCTCCAACAAGGTCATCGGCCGCCAGGACCGCCCGAGCCTCTGGGGAGTCTTCGCCTTGCTTGGCCTTCGTCTCTGGATAGGCGTTGCGACCAAGTAGCTGCTCCGATGCAGCACTCCGTGATGTCGCCACCAGCGGGTTCGTGAACTGGACACCGTGATACGCCTGCACCGCGTCGGCATTCCCAAGCCTGTCGAGATCGAAGATCGAACGCGCGACAAACTGATGCCGCGTGCGCGGCTGGCCTGAGCGATACAGGGAATCGAAATAGTGTGTTCCTTGGAGTGCCGCCGCCGCGGCCTCGTCCTCGGACATTTCATGGACTGGCTTCCGTGGCTCGGGACTTCCCACATTTCCCACATTTCCCGGTGGGGAGATCCCTTGACTTCCCGGTGGCGCAACTGGGGGAGAAACTGGGGGAACTGGGGGTTCCTCCACCACTGGCGGTGGAGGAACTGGAGGAACCTCCACTGCCGGTTGTGGTGCCTCCATCAGGTCGGTGACGTCCGCTCCGACCGGTGGCACAGATCCAGCCGCTTGGCTATCTACGTA